>Ga0163163_10004934_pt1 | contig 11478 bp, 7 predicted proteins | sample S65metaG_FD_119766 | JGI IMG/M metagenome (GOLD analysis project Ga0163163, IMG submission 119766) | Switchgrass rhizosphere microbial communities from Kellogg Biological Station, Michigan, USA - S6-5 metaG | ecosystem: Host-associated > Plants > Roots > Rhizosphere > Soil | place: USA: Michigan... | reverse complement strand
GCCCTCGTCGGCCGGGTCCGACGTGAGCCGCGTCGTGACCCCACGCTCGATGTCGAGCGTCCAAATGTCGCCCGAGCTGTTGCTCGGATCCGGAGCGCGCATCGCGAGCCAATGCTCGTCGGGAGAGCACGGGCGTTATGTATCCGGCCGGTGCCTCGATTGCGCCGAGCGGCTGACCGCGGCGGTCCACCCACGCGAGTCGGCGCGGACGCTGCGGCTGGCCTGCTCGGCTCACGTTGACCTCGCTGTACACGAGCGCGTTCTTTGCCGCCGAGAACAGCCCGACGCGCTCCGCGAGAACGGCCGGTTGGCCTCGCGGCTCGAGCGCGTTCGCGTCGAAAGGTTGGGCGACGAGCCCGCCGTCTCGCCCGTAGAACATGAAGCCGTCTGCGTACGAGAGCCCGGGGGTGCCGCGCGCGAGGCCGAGCACCGCCTTGAGGTCGCCGCTTTGCACGGACGCCGCCCGGGCCGTGCTCGACGGCGCGCCGCTGGTCAGCGGTGAAGTGCTGACGTAGAGAAACCGCTCGCCGCCCGGAAGCAGCGTCGGCAGCACCTGCAGCAACTGCCCGCTCGCGGGATCGAAGCTTGTTACCCGAGTCACGGGGCCGCCGTTCGCGGACACACGGCCGATCACCGCGAGGCCGCCTTCGGCCGCGGTCGAGAACAGGATCGAGCCGTCGGCTCCCCACGCGCCCGGCGCCGTAACTAACGTGTCGGCGAGGCTTTGAACGGGACCGCCCGTTGCTTCGATGCGCCTGAGGTTGCCGCCGGCTGTAAACGCGATGTGGCGACCGTCCGGCGACCAGAACAGCCCACCCGAGTTGTCCGTCCCCGCAAGCTCGCGCGCGTCGAGCGATCCGATCGATCGCACCCAAATTCGCACCGCGCCGTTCACGTTCGCGACGTAAGCGATGCGCGTCGCGTCGGGCGAGATCGCGAGGTCGCCGTTGCGACTCAAGAACCCCGGGGCCGGCAGCTCGTACACGATCCGGGCGGCGCTCGGCGGCGTCCGCGTGAAGTAGAGCGTCGCGGGTACGAGCGCCGCGACGAGCAGCGCCGCGAGACCGGCCGCGATGAGCCACGGCACGCGCGAACCGCGGGTCGATTCGCTGCCGCGTAGCGCCGGCATCGCTGCGCTTGCGGTCCTCGTCATGCGCCTCAGATCGGACACGAGGTCGCGCATCGTCTGATAGCGGTCTGCGGGATCCTTCTGCAGCGCTTTGTCGATCGCCATCCGGAGCAACTCCGGGAGGCCGTCGGGCAACGGCTCGGCCGGCGCATGCACGATCGTCTTCAAAAGCTCGAGCTCGTTGCCGGCTTCGAACGGACGATGCCCCGCGATCAGCTCGTAGAGCACGATGCCGAACGAGAACACGTCGCTGCGCTCGTCGACCGGCTGACCGGAGGCTTGCTCCGGCGACATGTAAGCGACCGTGCCGAGCACGAGCCCGGCACGCGTCGTCTTCGCGACCTTCGCGGCGGACTCGCTCGGATCGCGCCCGTCGCGATCTACGAGCTTCGCGAGCCCGAAGTCCGCGAGCTTCGCGTAGCCGTTCGCGTCGATCAGCACGTTGCCCGGTTTCACGTCGCGATGCAGAACACCCGCCGCGTGCGCAGCCGCGAGCGCGTCGGCGATTCCGGTGAGGAGCTCGACGCTCTGCCGCCAGCTCCGGCGACGCGTCGTTCTCGACCACTCGTCGAGCGGGCCGCCCTCGACGAGCTCGCTCACGATGTACTGCCGCCCGTCGTGCTCGCCGACGTCGTATACGGTGACGATGTGCGGATGATTCAGGCCCGACGCGGTTTGGGCTTCCTGATGGAACCGCGCCCGCGCGTGCTCGTCGGCGACAATAGATAGGAACTTGATCGCGACGGGCCGATGCAACTTCGTATCGGTCGCGCGATAGACGACGCCCATGCCACCGCGGCCGAGCACGCCGTCGAGCCGGTAGTTGCCGATCTGGGTGCCGACCTCGAGCTCCGCCGGCGCTTCGGCGGCCGGCGTGGTGCTCGCGCCGACGTCCGTCGCGCCCTGCTGCGAAAGCATGAGCTCGACGGAACGGCAGAGCTCTTGGTCGCCGCCCGACAGGTCTGCGATGAACGACGCGCGCTCGGCGAGAGGGCGTTCCAGCGCCGCCTTGTAAAGCGCCCGAATCTGTTGGTCGCGTGCAGAAACCACAGTGCGTTGATCTTCTAGTTGAGGCGCGCCCGCTACCTTAGCAGAAACCTCTCGGGGGCGAGCTGAAGGGCAGAGCCGAGCGCGGCGCGCAGCCGAAGGCAACGTCACGCACGGTGCATGCGCGGCGGCGTCACTCGTCGGGATGCGGGCGATACGCCTCGACAAGCGCCTTCTGCACGCCGGGCGGCGCGGCGGCGTAGTGATCGACCTCGAGCGTGTAGAGGCCCTCGCCGCCCGTGAGTGACTTCAGTGTCGCGGCGTACTCGACCAGCTCCGAGAGCGGCACGAGCGCGAGCACGCGCGTGCGGCCAATGCCGGCCGCGTCCGTGCCGAGAATTCGACCCCGGATCGCCGCGCAATGGCCCGTGATGTCGCCGACGCTCGCGAACGGTACCGTCACGGCGAGCCGCGCGATCGGCTCGAGGATCGTCGGCGCCGCCTTCGTGATCGCATCCTTGAACGCTTTGCGGCCGGCGCTGACGAACGCGACTTCCTTCGAGTCGACTGGATGATGCTTGCCGTCGTACACCACGACGCGCAGGTCCGCGAGCGGATAGCCCGCGATCGCGCCTTCGAGCAGCACTTGGCGCACGCCTTTCTCGACGGCCGGGATGTACTGCGTCGGGATCGCGCCGCCGACGACCTCGCTCGCGAACTCGAAGCCTGCGCCGCGCTCGAGCGGCTCGACGCGCAAGAACACCTCGCCGAACTGGCCCGCGCCGCCGGTCTGCTTCTTGTGCCGGCTGTGGCCATCCGCGCGCTGGCCGACCGTTTCGCGGTACGCGATCTTCGGCGGCCGCGTCGCGACCTCGAGGCCGAAGTCGTTTTGCATCCGTTCGACCACGAGCCTTACGTGCAGCTCGCCGAGCCCGCGCAGCACGGTCTCGTTCACCTGCGGGTCGAACTCGATCTTCAGGCTCGGGTCCTCGACCGCGAGCTTGTGCAGCGCGTCGGAGAGCTTCTTCTCCTGGCCGCGCTGCTTCAGATCGATCGCGACGCGATGCATCGGCGACGGCAACTCTGGCGCGCGCAGCTGGAGGTCGTCTTCGTCGTGGCTCGAGTGAAGCACGTCGCCGAAGTGCAGCTCGTCGATCTTCGCGACGGCACAGAAATCACCCGCAACCGCCGCAGGCACTTCGCGCAGCTCCTTGCCCTGCATCGTATAGAGATGCGCGAGTTTCACGGGCTTGCGCTTGTCGCCGATGAACACCTGGTCGCCCGGATGGATCTCGCCTTGGTGCACGCGCAGCGCCGCGAGCCGGCCGACGTACGGATCGACGTTGAGCTTGAACACGTGGCCGATGAAGTGGCCCGCACCGTCGTGCGCATCGATCGTGCGCGCGTGGCCGTCGCGGCCCGCGCGAAACTCCGCCGGATTGCCCTCGAACGGGTTCGGCATGAGCTCGGTCATCACGCGCAGCAGTTGGCGAAGCCCCGCGCCCGTCTTGGCCGAGACGAAGCAGACCGGGATCAGGTGGCCCGCGCGCAGCGCGCGCTCGAACGCCTCGTGCAGGTCCTCGGTGGCGAGCTCCTCGCCGCGCTCGAGGTAGCGATCCATCAGCGCGTCGTCGAGCTCGACCACGCGGTCGGTGATTTCCTGGTGCGCGGTCGCGACGGAGGAGAAATCCGGTGCTTCCTCGGCCGGCGCGAAGAAGCAGTCGGCGACCGCCTCGCCGCGCCGCGCGGGCAGATTCAGCGGCAGGCACTCGCGGCCGAAGCGCTCGCGGATCTCGGCGAGCACGCGCTCGAGATTCGTGTCGCCTGCATCGATCTTGTTCACGATGATCAGCCGGCAGAGCTTGCGCTCGGCCGCGGACGACATCATTCGCTGCGTCACCATCTCCGCGCCGCATTCCGCGTTCACGACGACCGCCGCCGTCTCCACCGCCGGCAGCACCGCGAGCGCGCGGCCGATGAAATCGGGATAGCCCGGCGTGTCGAGCAGGTTCACTTCGCGGCCCGCATGATGCAGATGGCAGACGTGGACGTCGAGGGAGTGGCGCAGCCGCTTTTCCTGGTCGGTGAAATCGCAGACCGTCGAGCCTTTCTCGACGCTGCCGGCGCTGCGGATCTCGCCGGCTTTCGCGAGCAGCGCTTCGATCAAAGTGGTTTTGCCGGAGCCGGCGTGTCCGAGTATCGCGATGTTGCGAATGCTCTCGGTATCGTGCGACCTCAAGGAGACATTCATCGAAGCACCTCCGGTCGTTCTCTATTTCTGCGGGCTCGACGGCCCGTTGCTCGTTGCGCGCTCCGCCGCCGCGCGCTTGTCGGCTCGTTCCTTGCGCTAAGCTGTCGACTCCTGCGCATGTGTTGCCGCGCGCCGCGCCTTCGCCTTCGGCACGTTGCCTTCGAAGCGCCGCCCGAGCCACCAGCCGACGAGGCCCCAGAGCGCGGCGAAACCGGCGCCCAACACCATCGCCCCGGCCCCCGTGATGCCGACGCCGCGCAGTGCGGTGTCGACCGGCCCGCCGGCGCGCACATCGAGTTGGCTGAAAAACGCGTCCGCAGTGCGATAGACCGGGACGTCGATCGTGTTCTTCGCCTTGTACTTCGTCTCTTTGTCGAGGGGGCTCCAGAGCATCTCGCGGCCCGGGCGCACGAACGCGTACTCGCCGGCGCGGCGCAGAATGAATACCGACGCGAACAGCAGGAAGCTCGTGTTAACCGCGAGCGCGAGGAAGCCGAAGATCATCAGGATCGGGATGATCGTGAGCAGCGTCGTGACGCCGAAACGCTGCGCTATCCGGCCGGTCAGGAAGACCTGCGTAAGCACGGTGAGGCTCTGCACGATCCAGTCCATGCGCGCGAACACTTGCGTGCGCTCGGCGGCTACCTTGAACGTTGCAGAGACGATCTGCAGCTGCTCGAAATAGAGCGTGGTGCTCACGGCCGAGATGCCGACGATGAACAGCGCGATGCCGATGAGGTAGGGGGAGCGGAGGATCAACAGAATGCCGGCGAGCCAGTTGCCGCCGATCGGCCGATCGTCGCTCGCGGGCGCGCCTTGCAGAGGCCTTTCCTTCCAGATCCTGAGCAGCGTGCGCTGACAGACGATCGCGATCAGGAACAACGCGGCGCTGACGAACAAGATCCCTTTCTCGCCGATGCTCTTCACGGTGAGGTCCGCGACCAACGGACCGACGAGCGCGCCCGCGCTGCCTCCGGCGGCGATGACCCCGAACAGGCGCTTCGTCTGGCCGCGGTCGAAGATCTCGAGCAGGAAGCTCCAGAACACCGAGATCAGAAACAGATTCACGACGCTGATGAAAACGTAGAACGCTTTGGCCGTAAGCGGATCGAAATTGGTCGTGCTGAACTGCACACCGACGGCCGCGAGCACGATCGCGACGATGCCATAGACCCAGGGCAGGAACGCGCTGCGCCGAAAGCGTCCGACCACGGCGCCATAGAGAGGAATCAGCAGGATCGAGAACAGCGCCGTGTAGAGCCAAAGATCCGCGGTGGCATCGCGGCCTATCAGAGTGCCGATCGTCTCGCGCACCGGCCGAACGGCGAAGTACCCGGCCCACATGAAGAAGAAGAGGAGAAACGCGGCGACGACGGCGGAGACTTCGTGAGGCTCGATCGTGGCGAGGCGTGTCAGCAACGAGCCGACCGGCGAGCCTTTTGTTGTTTTCGTGCTCATCGGTCGAGGATACACCCGGCCCCGAGCGGCTTGGAACCGCGCAGGAGGATTCTTGCGCTACCGGCCGAGAGTCGCCCGCCCGGCACGTTCCGTGACGGACCGCGCAGCGGCGGCGTGTGCGGGTGCTACGCTTTGGCCGGCTCGGACCCCGCAAACACATCGTCAGCAGGCATCGCATGAATCCGAAACCCTGGCTCGCATTGACGCTCGTCGCTTGCATGACCGGATGCGGCGGCTCTCCGTCGCCGTCCGGCGAGACGACGAAGGCACCGGCCGCGGCGGCGCAAAAGGCGCCCGAGCGCCGGGAAACCGTGTTCGATCCGTGGGTCGGCACGATCGAGCGTGCGAAGGGCGTGCAGAGCACGGTCGACGAGCAAGCCGCCGAGCAGCGCCGCAAGATCGAAGAAGCCTCGCGCTGACGCGCGCTCAAAGCACGCGATAGCCGAGCAAATGCCGCAGGCCGCGAAACGCCGGCAGCGGGTCCGTGATCACATGCGTCGGAATCGCCGCGAGATAACTCTTGTAGCGGCCCTTCGCCTCGAACCTCGCGCGGAACTCCGACTTATCGAGCGCCTCGAGCAGCTGAGGGACGATGCCGCCCGCGATGAACACGCCACCGCGCGCGCTGGTGGTCAGCGCGAGGTCGCCCGCCACCATGCCAAGGAACGCGAAGAACATCGCTTGCGCCTTGAGCGCCAGCGGGTCGCCCTGTTTCGCGAGCGTCGTGACGTCGGCCGGGGCTACCGGAGCCGCCGGGCCGCGGCCCGCGAGCTCCGCGAGCGCGACGTAGAGGTTCACGATACCCGGGCCCGACAACACGCGTTCGGCCGAGCATTGCCCGTCGTAGCGATCGCGGATCTGCGCGATCACGTCGGCTTCTTCACGCGTCGTCGCGGGCAACGTGGAGTGCCCGCCTTCGCCGGTCACCACGGCCCAGCCGTCGGCCGCTGGCACGAGCGCCCCGACGCCGAGACCCGATCCCGGCCCGAGCGTGGCGAGCGCCGCGCCCGCGACCCGTTGTCCGCCGCCGACCGTGTGCAGGTCTGCGGAGCCGAAGTACGGCAGACCCCACGCGATCGCAGCGAAGTCGTTGCAGACGATGATCTCGCTCAGACCGAGCTCCGTTTTGAGGTCGGCTTGCGAGAATTGCCATTCGATGTTGAGCATCTGGACTTCGTCGCCGACGATCGGCGCCGCGACCGCGAGCGCGGCGCGCTTCGGGCGGTCCGTTTGTCGGCGATGCTCGAGGTAGCTCTTGAGAAGGATCGGTAGGCCGGCGAAATCAGCGTTGTGGAAGACCTCGGCCGCGAGCTCTTCGCCTCTGTCATCCACGAGCGCGCAACGCGTGTTGGTTGCGCCGATGTCGGCCATCAGGTCCATCGCGAGCTCCTTGCCCCGCCTGCGGTTCGGCGTCCTGCCGGCGGCTACACGTCGACCGTCCGGGCTTTCGGGCCCGGCCGTCTGTCAGAAGCGATCTCGACTCTACGCGTTCAGGTCCGGAATTCGGGCGCTCTCGAGCTGCGTAATCATGTCCTTCAGCATCAGCTTTCGCTTCTTTAGACGCCGCAACATGATCTGATCCACTTGGGGATCATTGACGAGCCGAGCGATTACCTGATCGAGGTCTTGATGCTCCACGCGTAACTGTTTCAGTCGCTCCACGTTCCTGAAAGTTTCAGTTTCGATTTTCTGGTCCACGAGTCTGCCGAAATGGCGCCAGCCAGTTCTGCCGAGTGTCGCCGAAGGCCAGGAAGTGAGGGTTCAGCAAGTCGTCTTTCGTGTTGTACCTGAGCGGTCGGCCGACGAGATCAATCATACGCCCGCCGGCGCTTTCGAGAATAGCTTGCGCTGCTGCGGTGTCCCATTCGGACGTCGGACCGATCCGAGGGTAGAGATCGGCCGCTCCTTCCGCGACGAGACAAATTTTCAACGAGCTTCCCATCGGCGTGATCTCGTGTGGCCCGAGCGCCGCAAGATATTCGGCGAGCTGACCAGTCTCGTGGCTGCGGCTCCCGACCACACGTGGGGGCTCGGCCGCAGGCAGGCGCACGTAAATCGGTTTTGCGAGACCGCCGTCGTCTCGGCGCCACGCGCCCGCGTCGAGCGCGCCGTAGTAGGTCCGTCCGAGCGCGGGCGCGAGCACGACGCCGAGCACCGCGCGCCCTCCGTCGATCAGCGCGATGTTCACCGTGAACTCGCCGTTGCGCTTCAAGAACTCCTTCGTGCCGTCGAGCGGATCGACGAGCCAGAACCGTGCCCAAGATCGCCGCGTCGCGGGCTCGGGCGGCGCGGACTCTTCCGAGAGCACCGGCACGGAGTCGTCGAGAGCATGCAGTCGCTCGACGATGATCCGCTGCGACACCTCGTCCGCCTCCGTCAGCGGTGAGCGGTCGTCCTTGTATTGGACTGCGAAGTCCCGGCCGTAGACCTCGAGGATCGCGCCACCGGCTTCGGCGGCGATCGTGCATAGCTGTGCGAGCAGCTGTTGCGGGTTGCGCAGGTCGAGCATGGTGCTCTTGTATCATTGCCCGCATGCAGGGAACAGCCGCGCGCGTCGACTGGGATGGAATCGACACGGTGCTCGTCGACATGGACGGCACGCTGCTCGACCTCGCGTTCGATAACTTCTTCTGGCTCGAGCTCCTGCCCGAGCACTACGCCGAAGCAAACGGCGTCAGCGTGGCCGAGGCTCGCACAGCGCTCGCGCGGCGGTTCGACGCGATCGCCGGCACGCTGAACTGGTACTGCCTCGATCATTGGACGCGCGACCTCGAGCTCGATATCCGCTCGCTGAAGCGTCGCAACGCGCATCTCGTGCGCTATCTGCCAGGAGCGCGCGAGTTTCTCGCCTCCGTGCGCGCGCGCGGCAAGCATCTATGGATCGTCACGAACGCCCACCGCGATACGCTCGCCGTGAAGACGGAGCAGACCGGCATCGACCGGCTCGTCGATCGCGTCGTGAGCTCGCACGACTTGCGCGCCCCGAAGGAGAGCGCCGAGTTCTGGCAAGGCCTCGGGCAGCAGCACCCGTTCGACCGCGGCCGCACCCTCTTGATCGAGGACAGTCTCGCGGTGCTCGCCGCTGCCGTCGGTTACGGCGTGGCGCACACGATCGCGATTCGCCGTCCCGACTCCCGCCATCCGCCACGGTTGATCAACGCTTTCGCCGCGATCGACGGCGTCGCGGATCTCGTCTAGTCCTTCCAACGCTCGTTCGTGGTGCGCCGCGCGCGCAGAAAGCGGGCGCGCGCTGCACCGGGACCACGGCGCGACGCGGCGGCGGCGGCGGCACGCTTCGTGTATGGCGCCCGCAGGGTGCACTGAGATCGCCTCGATTCGCTACACCCTTTGAGCATGCCCCGAGCCGAATCAAAAAGAGCGCCGCTGCATCCTCGGTTGGACGAGGTTACGCAGAGAATCCGCGCCCGCAGCGAGCGGACGCGCCTCGCTTATCTCGCGCGTGCAGCTGACGCGTGCGCCGCGGGCTCGGCGCGCAACAGGCTCGCGTGCGGGAATCTCGCCCATGCGATCGCCGCGAGCGCGCCGGAGGACAAGCGCTCGCTGCGCCTGATGCAATGGCCGAACATAGGCATCGTATCGGCGTACAACGACCTCTTGTCGGCTCACCAACCGCTCGAGCGGTTCCCGGCCTTGATCAAGGCAGCGGCTCGCGAAGCGGGCGCGGTCGCTCAGTTCGCCGGCGGCGTCCCCGCGATGTGCGACGGCGTGACGCAAGGCATGCCGGGGATGGAGCTGTCGCTGTTCAGCCGCGACGTGATTGCAATGGCGACGGCGGTCGCGCTCACGCACAACGTGTTCGACGCGGCGCTTTGTCTCGGCGTCTGCGACAAGATCGTCCCGGGACTCCTGATCGGCGCGCTCGCGTTCGGGCATCTGCCCGTGGTATTCGTGCCGGGCGGTCCGATGTCCTCGGGCCTGCCGAACCGCGAGAAGGTGCGCATTCGGCAACTGTTCGCGCAAGGCAAAACGGATCGCGCCGCGTTGCTCGACTGCGAGACGCAGAGCTACCACAGCTCCGGCACCTGCACGTTCTACGGCACGGCGAACAGCAATCAGATGCTCATGGAGATCATGGGGCTGCACCTTCCGGGCTCGGCGTTCGTCGCGCCGCACTCGCCGCTGCGCGACGCGCTCACGCGCGCGGCCGCGGCGCGCGCGGCGGCGATCACTGCGCTCGGAGAGGAGTATCGTCCGCTCGCGAGCGTCGTCGACGAAAAGACGATCGCCAACGGCATCGTCGGGCTGCTTGCGACCGGCGGCTCGACCAACCACACGATCCACCTCGTCGCGATGGCGCGCGCGGCGGGTGTGCAGATCAACTGGGACGACTTCGCCGACTTGTCCGAAGCCGTGCCGCTGCTGGCGCGGATCTATCCGAACGGTAGCGCGGACATCAACCATTTCCACGCGGCGGGCGGCATGGGCTTCTTGATCCGCGAGCTGCTCGACGCGGGGCTGTTGCACCCGGACACTGTCACGGTGATGGGCGAGGGGCTTACAAGCTACGCGCAAGAGCCGTGGCTCGACGACGGCAAGCTCGCGTGGCGGGCGGCGCCGCGCGAGAGCATCGACTTGGACGTGCTGCGGCCCGCGCGCGATCCATTCAGCGCCACCGGCGGCCTCAAAGTTCTGCGCGGCAATCTCGGCCGCGCGGTGATCAAGGTGTCCGCCGTCGACGCGGCGCACCGCGTGGTCGAGGCGCCCGCGCGCGTGTTCGACGGTCAAGACCAGGTCGGCGCAGCGTTCCAAGCCGGCGAGCTCGACCGCGACGCGGTCGTCGTCGTGCGTTTTCAAGGGCCGCGCGCAAACGGCATGCCCGAGCTGCACTCGCTCACGCCCCCGCTCGGCGTGCTCCAGAAGCGCGGCTTCAACGTCGCGCTCGTCACGGACGGACGGATGTCGGGCGCGTCGGGAAGCGTTCCGGCTGCGATACATCTGACGCCCGAGTGCGCGGCGGGAGGCGCGCTCGCGCGCGTGCGCGACGGCGACCCGATCCGCCTCGACAGCGTCGCGGGAACGCTCGAGGCCTTGGTGCCAGAGGCGACGTGGCTGCGGCGCGAGCCCGCGCACGCGGACCTCGCGGCGAACGGCTACGGTTTCGGTCGCGAGCTGTTCGCTACGTTCCGCAACGTCGCGCTCGACGCGGAAGCGGGCGCATCGTCGTGCATGACGTCATGAACCTACGGGATCTCATGCGGCTCTCGCCCGTGATTCCCGTGCTCACGGTCACGCGTCTCGAGGACGCGGCGCCCCTCGCGCGGGCGCTCGTGCGCGGCGGCATCCGGGTGCTCGAGGTCACGCTACGCACTGCGTGCGCTCTCGACGCGATCACGGAAATGCGCGAGATAGCGCCCGGCGCCGTCGTCGGTGCAGGCACCCTGACTCGCGCCGAGGACTTCGCCGCCGTCCAGCGCGCCGGCGCGCAGTTCGCGGTGACGCCTGGGCTCACGCCCGACCTCATGTTCGGCGCCGGCGCCACGCGGCTGCCGCTCCTGCCTGGTGTAATGACACCGACCGAGCTGATCGCCGCGCGCGCGGCCGGCTTCCGCGCGTGTAAGCTGTTCCCCGCGCAGCAGGCCGGCGGCGTCGGCATGTTGAAAGCGCTCGCGGGGCCGTTCCCGGACGTCATGTT
>Ga0163163_10004931_pt1 | contig 11480 bp, 9 predicted proteins | sample S65metaG_FD_119766 | JGI IMG/M metagenome (GOLD analysis project Ga0163163, IMG submission 119766) | Switchgrass rhizosphere microbial communities from Kellogg Biological Station, Michigan, USA - S6-5 metaG | ecosystem: Host-associated > Plants > Roots > Rhizosphere > Soil | place: USA: Michigan... | reverse complement strand
GCGATGTCGCCCTAGTCGTTGACGACCTGTCGGTCATCGACCACAGCGATGCCTATGTGGTCTCGCACGTGAGCTTCTCGGTGCGGGCAGGGGAGGTGCTCGTCATCGCCGGAGTGCAGGGCAACGGGCAGACCGAGCTCACCGAGGCGATCATGGGGCTGCAACCCCGTGTCGAGGGAACGATCACCCTCAACGGTCAGGAACTGACCGGTCGCAGCACGAAAGACGTGCTGGATGCCGGCGTCGGCTTCGTTCCCGAGGATCGCAACGAGGACGGCCTGATCTCAGAGTTCACGATCGCCGAGAACCTCATGCTCGACCGTTCGACGACCCCGCCCTTCGTGCGCGCGGGCTCCTTGCAGTTGGACGCTCTCGATGAGTTCGCGACGAAGATGCTGACGGAGTTCGACATCCGCGCCCAGGGGATCACGTCTCTCGTCGGTCAGCTCTCCGGCGGCAACCAGCAGAAGGTCGTGCTCGCCCGCGAACTGAGCCGCGATCTGCGGCTGCTCGTCGCGGCGCAGCCGACGCGCGGGCTGGACGTCGGATCGATCGAGTTCGTGCACACCCGGGTCGTCCAGGCCCGCGATGCCGGGATCCCGGTGATCGTGGTCTCGACCGAACTCGACGAGGTGGTCGCGCTCGCCGACCGCATCGCGGTGATGTTCCGCGGCGGGATCGTCGGGATCGTCCCCGGCGACACCCCGCGAGAAGCGCTCGGTCTCATGATGGCCGGCGAGGTTCCGACGGAGGCAGCAGCATGAGCGCTCAACTGCCCTCGGGCACTCCGACCGCGCTGCCGACCGAACCGGGGCAGGCGCCGAACGTCAAGCCGGAGCCGGCGGCTCCCCCCGCCAACCGCATCCTGCGCGAGATCTTCTCGGGCAGCGCCGTGGTCACGGTGCTGGCCGTGGTGCTCGCTCTGCTTGTCGCGGGCGTGCTGATCGCGGTCACCGACACCGGCGTCCAGACGGCGGCCGGGTACTTCCTCGCGCGACCGGGTGACACCTTCCAGGCCATCCTGAATGCCGTCGGCGGCGCGTACTCGTCGCTGTTCCAGGGGTCGATCTACAACTTCCTGCGTCCCGGCTTCGTCAACGGCATCAAGCCGCTGACCGAGACGCTGACCTTCGCGACCCCGCTCATCGTCGCCGGACTCGGCGTCGCGCTGGCGTTCCGGGTCGGCATGTTCAACATCGGCGGCCGCGGCCAGATCCTCATCGCGGCTGCGGTGGCAGGCTGGATCAGCTGGTCGTTCCCGATGCCGTTCTTCATCCATGCGCTCGTGGCCACGGTCGGCGCGATCCTGGGCGGCGCGCTCTGGGGCGGCCTGGCCGGGCTCCTGAAGGCTCGCACGGGCGCTCACGAGGTGATCGTGACGATCATGCTGAACTACGTCGCGTTCTATCTGATCTCGTTCATGCTGAGAACGCCCGGCCTGCTCCAGTCGGCCGGCTCGAACAATCCCAAGTCGCCTGCCGCTCTGCCGACCGCGATCTATCCCAAACTCAGCGATCTGATCACGCTGTTCGGCGGCCAGCTGACGACGTACCGGGTGAACGTCGGCTTCCTGATCGCGATCATCGCCACCTTCTTCGTGTGGTACCTGATGAACCGCTCGAGCCTGGGCTTTCGCTTCCGGGCCGTCGGTGAGAACCCCAGCGCGGCTCGCGTAGCGGGCATCAACGTGAAGATGGTCTACATTCTCGCGATGGTGATCTCGGGTGGCTTGGTCGGCCTGGCCGGCGCCGACCAGGTGCTCGGCAATACGACGTCCGGGTTCAGCGGGGGCGTCGACGCGGGCATCGGCTTCGACGCCATCACCGTCGCCCTGCTCGGTCGGTCCCGACCCTGGGGAGTCTTCTTCAGCGGCCTGCTCTTCGGAGCCCTGAAGGCGGGCGGGTACAACATGCAGGCCTCGCAGCAGATCCCGATCGACATCGTGCTGGTCGTTCAATCGGTCATCGTGCTGCTGATCGCCGCGCCCCCCTTGGTGCGCACGGTATTCCACCTGCCCAAGCCCGGCTCGCTGCCGAAGATCCGCCGCGCGGCGTCGGAGGTGGCGAAGTGACCGCTCAGCTTGCTCAAGGCGGGGCCCCGGCCGCGATCAGCGCGACGGCTCCGATCGTCCGCGAGAAGGCCATCGTCCGGAGCCTGAAGATCCCGATCGTGCTCGACGTCTTCGCCGTGGCCGCCCTCGTTTTCGCATTCGGCATTCCACGCAGGGGTTCGAGCACCTTCGGCCTCTCGACATCGACGGACTTCTTCCAGATTCCGCCGGTAACCGTTCCGACGGTCGGCACGGTCGTTGTGGTGGCGATTCTGCTCGTCGCCCTGGCCGTGCTGGGACATCTCTACGTGGCACGCGGAGCGACCGGCAAGGTGCCGCTCTGGCTGGCGGCTGTGTTCGCGGTCCTGTTCCTCTTCTTGTTCCTCACCTGGGCGGCCGCCGGGCTCCGGTCGGTGCCCGTTCCGGGCCTCTTGATCGGCAGCCTCGCGCTGGCAACGCCTCTGGTCTTCGGATCGCTCGGCGGCGTGATCGGCGAGCGAGCGGGCGTCGTCAACGTCGCCATCGAGGCCCAGCTCCTGTTCGGCGCCTTCTCGGCGGCGGTCGTCGGTTCGGCGACCCATCAACCCGTCATCGGCCTGCTCGCGGCGGTCGTCGGAGGGGTATTGGTGTCGTGGGTGCTCGCCGCGTTCGCCATCCAGTACCTGGTCGATCAGGTGATCGTCGGTGTCGTGCTGAACGTGCTGGTGACCGGCCTGACGAACTTCTTGTACTCGAAGGTGCTCACGGCGGATCCGGCGTTGAACTCGACGGAGCGCTTTCCCAAGCTGCCCATCCCGTTGCTGTCGGACATCCCGATCATCGGCCCCGTGCTGTTCAAGCAGACGATCATCATCTACCTCATGTACGTGGCGGTGTTCCTCACCTGGTACATGCTCTTCAAGACCCGCTGGGGTCTGCGAGTCCGCGCCGTCGGCGAGCATCCGACCGCGGCCGACACGGTGGGCATCAAGGTGCGGCAGACGCGGTTCTGGACGGTCTCGATCGCCGGCGCGGTCGCGGGCATCGGCGGCGCGTACTACACGCTCGACGCGGTCTCGTCATTCGGCAAGGAGATGACGAACGGCGCGGGATTCATCGCCCTGGCGGCCGTGATCTTCGGCCGGTGGCATCCGATTCGGGCCGCGCTGGCCGGGCTCCTGTTCGGGTTCGCGACCAACCTGCAGAGCACGCTCGGGATCATCGGCTCGCCGGTGCCGAGCGAGTTCCTGCTGATGCTGCCCTACGTCATCACGATCTTCGCGGTGGCGGGCCTCGTCGGGCAGTCCCGGCCCCCCGCTGCGGACGGCAAGCCCTACCTCAAGCTATGAGCACCTCGGAAGTCGATTGGGATGCCTTGCGCGCGCTCGCGACCGAGGCGCTCACCCATGCCTACGTGCCGTACTCGCACTTCCCGGTCGGGGTGGCCGCGATCGTCGATGACGGCCGGATCATCACCGGTGCCAACGTCGAGAACGCCTCATACGGGCTGACCCTGTGCGCCGAGTGCGCGCTGGTCTCGAGCTTGCACATGACCGGCGGCGGCAAGTTGGTGGCCTTCGCCTGCGTCGACGGGCACGGCAATGCGCTCATGCCGTGCGGCCGGTGCCGTCAGCTGCTCTACGAGCACTCGGCGGAGGGGATGCTGCTGGCCACCGTCTCGGGCATCAAGACGATCGACGAGGTCATCCCCGACGCGTTCGGGCCGCGCACGCTCGATGCGTATGCAGAAGCGGACGCCGAGTAGCTGATGGCCGTCGAACCCTTCGACACCGTCGACCTGATCCGCACCAAGCGCGACGGCGGCACCCTGAGCACGGCGCAGATCGACTGGCTGATCGACGCGTACACGCGCGGCTACGTGGCCGATGAGCAGATGTCGGCCATGACGATGGCGATCTTCCTCAACGGGATGGAGCGCGACGAGATCCGCGATCTGACCCTCGCCATGATCGCCAGCGGTGAGCGGCTCGACTTCTCCGGGTTGTCGAAGAAGACGACGGACAAGCACTCGACCGGCGGTGTCGGCGACAAGATCACCCTGCCGCTCGCCCCGCTGGTCGCGTCGTTCGGGGTGGCCGTCCCGCAGCTCTCGGGTCGCGGGCTCGGGCACACCGGCGGCACCCTCGACAAGCTCGAGAGCATCCCGGGGTGGCGGGCGTCGCTGTCGAACGCCGAGTTCATGACGCAGCTCGAGGAGGTCGGGGCCGTGGTGTGCGCGGCCGGCTCAGGGCTGGCTCCCGCCGACGGCAAGCTGTACGCGCTGCGCGACATCACCGGCACGGTCGAGGCGATCCCGCTCATCGCCTCGTCGATCATGAGCAAGAAGATCGCTGAGGGCACGGCATCGCTGGTGCTCGACGTGAAGTTCGGGTCCGGCGCCTTCTTGCAAGACCCGGCCCGCGGTCGCGAGCTCGCCGAGACGATGGTGCGTCTGGGCAACGACGCAGGCGTCGCCACGCGCGCTCTTCTGACCAATATGAACGTGCCGCTGGGGCTCGCCATCGGCAATGCGAACGAGGTGCGCGAGTCGGTGGAGGTGCTGGCGGGAGGCGGCCCGTCCGACGTGGTGGCGCTCACCGTCGCGCTCGCGCGCGAGATGCTCGAGCTGGCCGGCATCCAGGATGCCGACGTCGAAGGCGCCCTGAGCAACGGGAAGGCGATGGACAGCTGGCGCGCCATGATCAGCGCGCAGGGCGGGGATCCGGATGCCATGCTCCCGACCCCGCGCGAGACGCACGTCGTGCACGCCGAACGCTCGGGCGTGCTGGTGGCGCAGCACGCGCTGCCGTTCGGGATCGCGGCCTGGCGCCTCGGAGCCGGGCGGGCTCGCAAACAGGATCCGGTGCAGCACGGCGCGGGCATCGACCTGCACGCCAAGCCGGGAGAGGCGGTCGTCGCGGGGCAGCCGCTCTTCACCCTCGGCACCGACGACCCCGACCGTTTCGCCCGCGCCCTGGAGGTGCTCGACGGCGCGTACCGCATCGGCGACGCGGGCGACCCCGTCGACGACGGAGGCCCGCTCATCGCCGGCCACGTCGGCTAGGGGCTTCCCGAAAGGGCTAGAGCTCCGGCTCGCCGATGCGCTCCAGCGCGTCGACGACCAGCGCCCAGAAGCGCCCGGCGTCGAGGTCGAAGGTGACGCGGGTCACGCAGTCGGCGGGGGCGGGACCGCGCAGGTCGACCACCGTCATCCCGAGCGTGTGCTCGCCCCGGGTCTCGATCGCGATGGGCGCCGCCACGGTGCGCACCAGGGTCGGATCGATCACGTACGCGACCGCGACCGGGTCGTGCACCGGGGGGTGGTCGAACCCCTGTGCGTCGCGGTATGCCTTTTGGAAGAACTCCATGAGCTCCCCGACGAAGACGGCCGGCCCCGTGCCGACCGCGGCGATGGCGGCGCGCACCTCGGGGGTCGCGACCGCCTGGTGCGTGACATCCAGCCCCACCATGGTCAGCGGCCAGCCGGCGCCGAACACGATCGCGGCGGCCTCCGGATCGATCACGATGTTGAACTCGGCGACCGCGCTCCAGTTGCCTTCACGGGCGCCGCCGCCCATCAGCACGACCTCTTTGACCCGGGGGATGATGCGGGGCTCGAGCCGCGCCGCCAGCGCGATGTTCGTCAGCCCTCCTGTGGGCACGAGCGTGATCGAGCCCGGCTCCGCGGCCATGATCGTGTCGACGATGAACTGCGCCGCCGGCCGCGGGTCGAGTTGGATCGTCGGCTCGGGCAGCACCGGCCCGTCGAGCCCCGACTCGCCGTGGATGTCGCCCGCCGTCTCGATCTCGCGCACCAGCGGCCGCGCCGCGCCGGCCGCGAACGGCACCCCGACGATGCCCGCGACCCGCGCGACGGAGAGCGCATTGCGCGTCACCTTGTCGAGCGTCTGGTTGCCGACGACGGTCGTCACACCCACCAACTCGATCTCGGGGCTGCCCCAGGCCAGCAGCATGGCGACGGCGTCGTCGTGCCCGGGATCGCAGTCGAGGATGATCTTTGTCGGCATGCTCCGAGCCTAGGGGCCGGTAGATTCGAGGCATGAGCGCGCACGATGAGGTCACCCGGTCATTGCCGAAGATCTCCCTGCACGATCACCTCGACGGCGGTCTGAGACCGCAGACGATCATCGAGTTGGCCGAGCCGTTGGGCATCGAGCTCCCGGCGACCACGGCGCCCGAACTGGCCGCCTGGTTCGCCGAGAAGTCCGATTCGGGATCCCTCGTCGAGTACCTCAAGACCTTCGACGTCACCATCGCGGTCATGCAGACCGCCGAGGGGCTGACTCGCGTCGCGCGCGAGTTCGTCGAAGACCTCGCCGCCGACGGCGTGATCTACGGCGAGCTGCGCTGGGCGCCCGAGCAGCACCTGCAGCGCGGGCTCACGCTCGACGAAACGGTGGAGGCGGTGCAGCGCGGCATCGACGCGGCGGTCGACCAGGTCCGCAGCGACGGGGGATGGATCCGGGCAGGCCAGCTGGTCAGCGCCATGCGTCACCTCGATCGCGGCACCGAGATCGCCGAACTGGCGCTTCGGCATCGTGACCTCGGAGTGGTCGGCTTCGACATCGCGGGGCCCGAGGCCGGGTTCCCCGCATCGCGGTTGTACGAGGCGTTCGAGGTGCTCGCGCGCGCCTGCTTCCCCGCGACCGTGCATGCGGGCGAGGCGGACGGTGTCGAGAGCATCCGCGGCGCCCTGGTCGACGGCCATGCACTGCGGCTGGGCCACGGAGTCCGGATCGCCGAAGACATCACTGTCGAGCGCTCCGACGACGAGGCGACCTTCGTCACACTCGGCCGGGTCGCTCAGTGGGTCAAGGATCGCGGCATCGCGCTCGAGACCAGCCCCAGTTCGAACCTGCAGACCGGGGCGATCACCGCGTGGGGATCGACGATGCCCGACCACCCATTCGACCTGCTGTACCAGCTCGGATTCCGCGTCACGGTCAACACCGACAACCGCCTGATGAGCGCGACCACCCTCAGCCGCGAACTCGACCTGCTCGCCGACGCCTTCGGATACGACCTCGACGACATCGAAGCCTTCCAGATCAATGCGGCAGAGGCAGCGTTCCTGCCGCTCGAGGATCGCCAAGACTTGATCGAGCGGATCGTGGTCGGCTTCGCCGACGCCCGGGCCGTGCTGGCCGCCGGTCGCGGCTGATGGTGCCGCCCTCACCCGCGCCGGCCGCCCTTCCCGCGCTCCCCGACGAGGCGATCCAGCTCCACGCGACCGCCGCCGATTGGCGCGCGGCCGTCGAACTCGCGGGCGCCTGCCTGACCCGCGCGGGAACGGCAGAGCCGGCATACGCCGACGAGATGATCCGGATGATCGAGGAGCACGGTCCCTACGTCGTGATCGCGCCCGGACTGGCCCTCGCCCACGCGCGTCCCGGCCCCGAGGTGCTGAGTGATGGTCTCGCCGTGGTGACCCTGTCGACCCCTGTGGACTTCGGGCATCCCCACAACGACCCGGTGAACGTCGTGCTCGCGCTCGCCGTGCATTCACCCGAGCGGCACCTGCGCATGGTGGCCGAGCTGGCCAATCTGTTCAACGACTCGGACGCGGTGCAGGGGCTCGCCGACGCCGAGTCGGTCGACCAGGTGCGGGCCATTCTGGGTGCGCGCGCCTGACCCCCTACGCCTCGAGCAGCGCGCGCATGCCGGCGTCGAGTTGCGTGAGAGCCGCCTCGGCGGCGGCCAGCCGTTCTGAGCCGCTGCCCGACACCGAGACCGTGTCGAGGTAGCACTTGAGCTTCGGCTCGGTGCCGCTCGGGCGCACGATGACCCGGGCGCCGCCCTCCAGATGGAATCGCAGCAGGTCGCTGGGTGGGAAGGTATCGAAGCCCTCGACGAAGTCGTCGACACGTTCGACGCGGATGCCCGCGATCTGCGCGGGCAGCTTCGCGCGCAGCCGCGACATGGTGCGCCCGATCTGCGCGAGGTCCGACACCCGGATCGAGATCTGCGACGAGGCGTAGCCGCCGAAGGTCTCGGCGAACTCGATCAGATGCTGGTCGAGCGTGGTTTCCGCGGCGGCCAGCTCGGCGAACAGGCCGATCACCCGCACCGCGGCCGAGATGCCGTCCTTGTCGCGGACCTTGCCGGGATCCACCAGGTAGCCCAGCGCCTCCTCGTAGCCGAAGGCGAGGCCGCCCACGCGCGAGATCCATTTGAAGCCGGTCAGGGTCTCGGCGAAGTCCAACCGGTAGTGCCGCGCGACGGCACCCAGCGCGGGCGAGCTCACGAGCGAGCAGGCCAACGTCGATGCGTGCTCCTCCGCCGTCTCCACGAGCCGTCGTGCCGCCTGCCAACCCAGCAGCCAGCCGACTTCGTTGCCGCTGAGTCGCCGCCACCCGCCTTCGGCGGCTGGATCGGGAACCCCCACCGCGACCCGGTCGGCGTCGGGGTCGTTGGCGACCACGAGGTCGGCACCTACCGCCGTCGCCCGCTCGAACGCCAGGTCGAGAGCGCCCGGCTCCTCGGGGTTGGGGAAGGCCACCGTCGGAAAGTCGGGATCGGGATGCAGCTGCGCGTCGACCGTGACCGGCGCGGCGAATCCGGCCGCCTCGAATGTCGCGGCCGCGGTCTCCCATCCGACACCGTGCATCGGCGTGTAGACCACCGTCAGGGTTGACGGCGCCGTCGAGAGCGCCGCCGTCTGGCGCACGTATTCGGCGACCACGCTCTCGGGGGCCGTTCCGAACTCCGACGACCGCGGGAGCCCGGTGATCGATCCGGAGGCCACGCGGGCGATCTCGGCGGCGATCCCGGCATCCGAGGGCGGCACGATCTGCGAGCCGCCGTCGGCGCCGCCCAGGTACACCTTGTAGCCGTTGTCGCGCGCCGGGTTGTGGCTCGCGGTGACCATCACCCCGGCACTCGCGTCGAGGTGCCGAACGGCGAAGGCGAGCACGGGGGTCGGCAGGGCCCGCGGCAGCAGGGCGACCTGCACTCCCGCGCCCTGCATCAGTTCGGCGGTGTCACGGGCGAAGACGCTCGAGTTGTGGCGCCCGTCGTAGCCGACCACGACCGTGGGATGCGGCCCCCGGCCGAGCAGATAGTCCGCAAGGCCGACGGCGGCCTGGGCCACCAGCACGCGGTTCATCCGCATCGGGCCGGCGCCCAGCTCGCCGCGCAGTCCCGCTGTACCGAACTCGAGCCGGCCGCCGAATCGCTCGGCAAGCTCGGCCGCCGCCGGGGCGTCGCCCGCCTCGACCTCTGCCACCAGGGCATCCAACTCGGATCGGGTCACCGGATCGGGGTCCTGCGCCATCCAGGCACGCGCGTCGGCCAGCAGGCCGGACAGGTCATCGTCGACCACGGATGCTCCTTCTACAGTTGCGCCACGATACGGGCGAGCAGCGCGCTGATCACCGGCTCGGCGTCGCGGCCGGCCTGCAGCACCTCGGCATGGCTGAGCGGATCCGGCGAGATGCCGGCCGCCAGGTTGGTGATGAGCGAGAACCCCAGGATCTCCATGCCGGCCTCGCGGGCGGCGATCGCCTCGAGAGCCGTCGACATCCCCACGATGTGGCCGCCGATGACCTTCGCCATCTGGACCTCGGCCGGGGTCTCGTAGTGCGGTCCACGGAACTGCGTGTAGACGCCCTCATCCAGCTCGGGCGCCACCATCTTGGCGAGCTCGCGCAACCGCTTCGCATAGAGATCGGTCAGGTCGATGAACGTGGCGCCCTCGAGAGGGGATGCCGCGGTCAGGTTGATGTGATCGCTGATCAGCACCGGGGTGCCGGGCGTCCAGCTCTCGCGGATGCCGCCGGCTCCATTCGTCAGGATCATCGTGGTCGCCCCCGCGGCGGCCGCGGTGCGCACCGAGTGCACGACGCGGCGCACGCCGTGGCCCTCGTAGAAATGCGTGCGCGCGCCGATCACGAGGGCACGCTTGCCGTTCGGCAGTAGCACGCTGCGCAGGGTTCCGACGTGCCCGACCAGCGCGGGCTTGCTGAAGCCGACGATGTCGGTGGCCGGGACGGTCGCCGTCGTCTCGCCGATCAGGTCGGCGGCCTTCGCCCATCCGCTGCCGAGGGTGAGCGCGATGTCGTGCTTCTCGACCCCGGTCGCCTCGGCCAACTGAGCGGCGGCCTGCGCGGCGATCGCGAACGGGTCTGCTGCCGGGTCGTCGAGGGGGTTGCTCTGGTCGGTTGCCATCCGCCCAGCCTAAATGCCCGACCGGGTGCTGCCCCCGCCGGCGGGATCGGCAGCCGGCGCCCGGCAGCGCGGGCGCCCCCGGTGCAGGAGAATGGAGGCATGCCATACGAGTTCGAGCGGACCCAGCGCATCGCCGTACTCGGAGGCGGACCCGGCGGCTACGAAGCGGCGATCGCCGGCGCGCAACTCGGCGCCGAGGTGACGCTCGTCGAGCGCACCGGGGTCGGTGGCTCCGCCGTGCTCACCGACGTCGTCCCGTCGAAGACGCTGATCGCGACGGCCGAGGCGGCGAATGCCGCGGGCGAAGCGGCAGACCTCGGCGTGCAGTTCTTCGTCCGTAACGAAGAGGGGAGGGCGGTGCGCCCGGAGGTCGCCGTCAACCTGGGTGCCGTCAACCGGCGGCTGCTGCTGCTCGCCCGCCAGCAGTCCGAAGACATCAAGTCGCAACTCATCAAGGCCGGCGTGCGCATCATCGCCGGCGACGGGCGCCTCGACGGACCCAACCGGCTGGTCGTCTCGACCGGCAAGGGCAAGAGCCGCAAGGACTTCGACGAGATCGAGGCCGACACCCTCGTCGTCGCGGTCGGCGCGAGTCCGCGGCAGCTGCCCACCGCGAAGCCGGATGGCGAGCGCATCTTCACCTGGACCCAGCTGTATTCGCTCGAAGAGGTCCCCGAGCACATGATCGTGGTCGGTTCGGGCGTCACCGGCGCCGAGTTCGCGTCTGCCTACCTCGCCCTCGGCTCGAAGGTGTCACTGGTGTCCAGCCGCGAGCAGGTGCTGCCCGGCGAAGACGCCGACGCGGCGCGCGTCATCGAGAACGTCTTCAAACGCAACGGCATGGACGTGCTCAACAAGAGTCGCGCGAGCAAGGTCGAGCGCACCAAGGACGGCGTGCTGGTCACTCTCGCCGACGGCAGGACGGTGGAGGGATCCCACTGCCTCATGGCGGTCGGCTCGATCCCCAACACGGCCGGCATCGGTCTCGAGGAGGCCGGAGTCCAGCTCACCGAGAGCGGACACATCCGGGTCAACCGCGTCGCCCGCACCTCGATGCCGAGCATCTACGCGGCCGGGGACTGCAGCGACTTCCTGCCGCTGGCATCCGTCGCCTCGATGCAGGGCCGCACCGCGGTGTACCACGCCATGGGGGATGCCGTGGCGCCGACCGAGCTGCGCAACGTCAGCTCGAACATCTTCACCCAGCCCGAAGTGGCCACCGTCGGCTGGTCGCAGAAGCAGATCGAGGAGGGGATCGCGCAGG
>Ga0163163_10004929_pt1 | contig 11482 bp, 12 predicted proteins | sample S65metaG_FD_119766 | JGI IMG/M metagenome (GOLD analysis project Ga0163163, IMG submission 119766) | Switchgrass rhizosphere microbial communities from Kellogg Biological Station, Michigan, USA - S6-5 metaG | ecosystem: Host-associated > Plants > Roots > Rhizosphere > Soil | place: USA... | reverse complement strand
TTCGACTTCACTGTCGGCGACTGGATCCGCCGTCGCCGCCTCCATGCCGCGAAGGTCGAGCTGGCCAGCCGGACCAGCCACGGCGTCACGGTCACCGAAGTCGCCATGCGGTACGGCTTTGCCGACGCCTCGCACTTCAGCCACGCCTTCAAGGAAGAGTTCGGCCTGGCGCCGCGCGACTTCCGCCAGCAGGCCAAGGAAGCCGCGAACCTCTGATCGGCCGTTCCCTGTCGCGCAAGGTTCTGCGCGCTCTGGCACAAGCGCCCCCCCACGTCCCCACCTAGGTTCGAGCCGTTATGCGGACGGGGGAGAAACGCCGCCGCAACGGGGGAAACCAATGGCGCGGCTAAAGGGCAGGACCGCCCTCGTCACGGGCGCGGCGCAGGGCATCGGCGCCGGCATCGCGCGGGTCATGGCCGCCGAAGGCGCCACGCTCATCCTCACCGATCTCAACGGACCCGGCGTGGCAGCCCTGGCGGCGGAGCTGAACGCGCGCGCTTTGGTCCACGACGTCGCCAGTGAGGACGACTGGGCGCGCGTCGCCGAGACGGTGCGCAGCGCGTTCGGCCGGCTGGACGTGCTCGTCAACAACGCCGGCATCGAAGTGGTGAAACCCGTCTCGGAGACCAGCCTCGCCGACTGGCGGCGCGTCATGAGCATCAATCTCGACGGGGTGTTCCTCGGCTGCCGCGCGATGCAGCCGCTGCTGGCGCAGGCCGGCGCGCGCGGCGCCAGCGCCTCGGTGATCAACATCTCCTCTATCGCAGGCCTCGTCGGCTATCCGAACCAGGCGGCCTACAACACCTCGAAGGCCGGCGTCCGGCACCTGACCAAGAGCCTCGCCATCGAGTGGGCGCACTACGGCTACGCCATCCGGGTCAATTCCATCCATCCTGGCTGCATCCGCACGCCGATGCTCGAGATGGCCGTGGCGGGCTGGGTCGCCGAGGGCTCGATCCCCGCCGACGCCGATCCCTGGGCGGCCATCGCCGACCTCTGCCCGCTGCGCCGCGTCGGCCGGGTGGAGGATATCGCTCACGGCGCCGTCTACCTCGCCTCCGACGAATCCGCCTTCGTGACCGGCCTCGAGCTGGTCATCGACGGCGGCTGGGTGGCGCGATGAAGGGATCCACGGCCATGACCACCCTCGAAGCCGGCGTGGCGTCGACGGCCACAAACCGCAGCCAGCGGCTCTGGATGTACGCGACCATGGTCAAGAGCCGCCACTTCGAGGCCCTGGTGAAGGTGGCCTACCTCGAGGGCAAGCAGCCGATGTTCAACATGGCCAAGGGGCCGATACCCGGGGAGATGCACCTCTCCGACGGCCAGGAGCCTTGCGCCGTCGGCGTCTGCGCGCATCTGGGGCCGCGCGATGCGGTGACCGCCACCCACCGTCCGCACCACATCGCCATCGCCAAGGGCGTCGACCTGAACGCCATGGCGGCGGAGATCTTCGGCAAGCAGGCCGGGCTCTCAGGCGGGCGCGGCGGCCACATGCACCTGTTCGATCCGGCGGTGAACTTCGCCTGCTCCGGCATCATCGCCCAAGGCCTCGGCCCCGCGGTCGGATCGGCCCTGGCCGCCACGCTTCGCGGATCGAGCGACATCGCCGTGGCCTTCATGGGCGAAGGGGCCGCGAACCAGGGCGCCTTCCACGAGGCCCTCAACCTCGCGGCCGTCTGGCGCGCGCCCGTGGTCTTCGTCATCGAGGACAACGCCTACGGCATCTCGGTCGCCAAGCGCGACTGCACGGCCGTAGAGAGCAACGCCACGCGGGCCGCGGGCTACGGGATGCCCGGCGTCCATGTGGCCGCGAACGATCCGGACGCGGTGTTCGCCGCCGCCGGCGAGGCGGTGTCCCGTGCCCGAGCCGGCCGCGGCCCATCGCTGATCGAGATCGAAACCACCCGCCTCGAGGGCCACTTCATGGGCGACGCCGAGGGCTATAGGCCGCCGGGCGAGGTCGACGCCCTCAAGGCGCTGGATCCGATCCCGGCCTATCGCGCCCGACTGCTGAGCGAGGGGTTCGAGGCCGAGGCGCTCGACCGCGCCGCGCAGGCCGCTGTTGCCGAGGTGGAGGCGGCGTTCGCCTTCGCCCGCAGCGCCGCCTATCCGGCGCCGGAAGAGGCTTTCGAGCATGTGTTCGCGGGAGACCGGTGATGACCACGACCGCCCCCTCACGCCGCCTGACCATCGCGCGCGCCATGAGCGAGGCGCTGGCGCAGGAAATGGCGCGCGACCCCGGCGTCCTGGTCCTGGGCGAGGACATCGGCAAGCTGGGCGGCGTCTTCGGCACCACCCAGGGACTTCTGGATCAGTTCGGCGCTGATCGCGTCCGCGACACGCCGATCTCGGAGACCGCCTTCATCGGCGCCGCCGTCGGGCTAGCCGCGTCCGGCATGCGGCCCGTGGCCGAGCTGATGTTCTTCGACTTCTTCGGCGTCTGCATGGACGCGATCTACAACCTGGCCGCCAAGCAGAGCTACTTCTCGGGCGGCAAGGTCCGCTGCCCGATGGTCATCATGACCTCCGTCGGCGGCGGCTACGGCGACGCCGGGCAGCACTCCCAATGCCTCTACGCGACCTTCGCCCACCTGCCCGGCCTGAAGGTGGTGATCCCGTCCAACGCTCGCGACGCCAAGGGGCTAATGCTGGCGGCGATCCGCGACGACAACCCGGTGGTGTTCATGTTCCACAAAGCGCTCCAGGGCATGGGCTGGCTGGGTACGGTGCAGCGCTCCATCACCGACGTACCGGAGGGCGACTACACCACCCCGATTGGCGAGGCGGCGGTGGTGCGCGCGGGAACCGACGTGACGCTCGTGGGGCTCGGGCTCACCGTGCACCTCGCCCTCGACGCCGCGGCGTCGCTCGCCAAGCAAGGGGTCTCGGCCGAGGTCATCGACCTCCGGACGATCTCGCCCCTCGACCGGGCGACTATCCGGGCCTCTGCGGCGAAGACCGGCCGCCTGGTGGTGGTCGATGACGACTACCTGAGCTTTGGGGTCGCCGCCGAGGTCATCGCTTCGATCTGCGAGCACGGCGGGGCGACGCTGAAATGCCCGCCGATGCGTATCGCCCATCCCGACATCCCCGTGCCTTTCACGCCGGTGATGGAGCACTTCGTGCTGCCCAACGCCGAGAAGATCGTCGCCGCCGTACAGGCGATGTTCGAGCCGGCGGCATGACCGAGGTCCGGGTCCCGAACGACCTGTGGGACGATGACAGCGAGGGTGCGATCTCGGCCTGGCTGTACGAAGACGGCGACCGGGTCGAGGGCGGCGCGATCATCGCCGAGGTCATGAACGAGAAGGTTGCTTTCGAACTTCACGCGCCGGTTTCCGGCGTGCTGGCGATCCTCAGCCCGGCCGAGGAGGCGGTTCGCAAAGGCCAGGTGGTCGCCCGGATCGCCGGATGAGCGGCGCCGTGGAAGAGGTCGGGACGCGGCTTTCCGGGGCTCGCCGGGTGATCGCCCAGCGGATGATGCAGAGCCTGGCCACCACCGCCCAGCTCACCTACCAGACCGACGTCGACATCACCGACCTCCTGGTCCGGCGTGCAGGCTGGAAGGCGGCGGGCCTGCGGATCGGGATCGAGGACTGCGTCATCGCCGCCCTGGCCGGCGCGCTGCTGGCTCATCCGCAGCTGAACGGCACGGTCGACGGCGACGTGGTCAGGATCGCGCCGGCGGTCGATATCTCGGTGGCTATCTCCGTTGGGGGGCTGATGACGCCGGTGATTCGGGACGCCGCCAGCCTCGACCTTCGCGCTGTCGCCGCAGCTCGCGCGAGCCTGGTGGAACGCGCCCGCGCCGGCGCGCTGCAGGTCTCGGAGATGAAGGGGGGAACGACGACGTTGAGCAATCTTGGCCTGACGGTCGTGCGGCATTTCACGCCGATCCTGAATGGCGGGCAGCTGACGCTCCTGGGCCTCGGACGGATCGAGACGCGGATCGCCCGCGATGCGGATGGCGGCATCGTCGACCGTCAGACGATCGGCTTGTCGCTCACGGCCGACCATCGCGTGGTCGACGGCGAGCCTGCCGGCCGGTTCCTGGGGGAGATCTGCGAGCGCCTGCAAACGCTCGATCTCGATGGATGATCTTGAGGCCGCAGTGACCGCCGCCCTGGCCCTCGAAGCGCCCGGGGCGGTCATCGAGCCGGTCGGGGCTTGTCCGCAGACCAACATCGATCGCGATCTCGAGCTGCTCGAAGCCGTGCTTCGCGGCGAACTGCCTTCCGGTCTGGTTCGGATCTGGCGCAACCCATGCACCGTGGTGGTCTCGAAACGCCTCGCCACGCAGCCCGGCTTCGCGGCCGCCGAGGCGCGGCTCGCGCGCGCCGGCGCCGCCGCGACGGTGCGCGCGTCGGGCGGAAGCGGCGTGCTCCATCGACCGGGGATCATCAACGTCAGTCTGTTTCGCATCGACCTCGGCCCGAACCCTATGCACCTCGCCTACACGGAACTCACAGACCTCTTCCGTCGAGCTCTCGCCAGACTGGGCGTCCAGGCCGAGGCCGGGCGGGCCGTGGGCGCCTACTGCGACGGGGACCACAATGTGCTGTGGCAAGGCCGCAAGCTGGCGGGAACGGCGGCCGTCGTCCGTCGGCGGGCTGGCAGTAACGGTCGGCTGGTCCACGGCAGTCTGGTGGTCTCGGGTGACATCCAGGACGACATCCGCCTCATCCGGTTGGCGGAGGCAGGACTGCTGTCCGCACCGGGCTACACGCATCTGGCCCACGCGACGGTGGCCGAGGCCCTGCCTCTGGATCGGCGCCGCGGTGAACTCGGAGCGCCTTGACGCGAAGCCGCGAGGTCAGCGGGTGGGTTGGCGTCTGCCTGAGATCACTCTGGGCGCTCAAGTTTTCGCGCCAGTTGGTCGAGCACCCGCGCACAGCCGGCGACGTCGCGCGGATCCATGCCCTTGAACAGATCCCCTTGCACGTCCGTCATGATCGCGCGCGCCAGGTCCAGCACCGACGCGGCGGCCGGCCTGGCCCGCACGATCTTGGCGCGGCGATCGCCGCCGTGCACAACCCGCTCGACGCAGCCCTGGGCTTCCAACGCATCGACGAGCCGCACGATCGTCGGCTCTTCCACGCCAAGGCGGCGGGAAAGCTCGCGTTGGACGAGCCCCTCCGGTTCCGCGGCGATCTCCGCCAGGGCGGCGAAGCGCGCGTCCGTCTGGCCGATGACCTTCAGACGCTCGTTCAGGCGGGCGCGCCATCGGCGGCCTACGAGGGTCATCGCATGGACCACTGCGCCAACTGACTCAGTGGCCAATTCCTGGCTAGCGCAGTCGTCTACCACTCAACCCAACGGCTCCGGTGGGACACGCAGTGCGCCGCCACGTCTTGTTACAGCGCTGCTCCAGCACCCTTTTTTGTGATGGCGCGCCAAAAAGTCTCCAGAGGCCTTAGGCGTCATGGCGCGGCCAAAGTCTGCCACCATTTGTCATACTAATAAATAACGACGTTATATGACAGGTGTTTGACAAAAAAACCGGCACCGCTGCCTAAAATCCTCTCATTCCATGTATTACAATGTTTATCGTGCTAACTATCATCATGCTATTCTATATAGATTGGTGCTATTTCTTCGACGTAACTATGTTTTAAGTAGTTGCATGAGAATACTAGGATGACACGAGGTGGGGGACATCTCGTACTACCGGGAGTTGTCGAGATGTTTCTGAACGATATCAAGATATCCAAGAAGTTATTGACCGCGTTTTCCGCGCTTATCCTGATATCTGCAATCAGCAGCACTCTCGTTTTGCTGAAACAGATCAGTGTCGAAAAGATGACTCGTGACAACGATCGCACGTTCGACCTGGCGATGGATGTTCGCGTCGCCGCTAATGCAGTGGTCGAGCAGATCAACGCCGCTCGCGCCTATGCTTTGAGCGGCGAAGACAAGTGGGTGACACAGTACGCCGCCAACGGCGAAGCGGACGACAAGGCGCTGGACGACGTGCTCGCCAAGACCACCCTGCCGGCGGTCAAGGAACTCGTTCAAAAGACCAAGCAAGACGAGGCTGCCTGGCGCCGCGATTACGGAGATCGAAGCATGGCGTTGCTTCGCGATGCGGCGACCCATGCACAGGGCGTCGAGCTCCTGAAAGTGAAGTCGCTTGACGGCTTGCGGGCCGACACCGAGGCCCTGATCAAGCTCCAAACCGACGCGCAGAACGCCCGCTTCGAGGCGACCCTGATCGACATCAGGGGCACCGAGTTCGCGGTCGGCATCAGCGCGGCTATCTCTCTGGCCACCTCCATCCTGATGGGCTGGATGCTCTCCCGCCTGATCGCCAGACCTGTCGGCGAGATGACGGAGACGATGCGCAAGCTGGCCGCCGGCGACAATACGGTGGATGTGCCCGGCGCGGGCCGCAAAGACGAGATCGGCGAGATGGCCGGCGCCGTCCAGGGCTTCAAGGACGCCGCCATCGAGAAGATCCGCCTGGAGCAGGAGGCCGCGGATATGCGCCGGCAGGCCGATGAGGACCGCGTCCGGGCCGAGGCGCTTCAGGCCGAAGCGGCCCGCCAGCAAGCTCTGGTGGTCGAAGGCGTCGCCACCGGCCTCGACAAACTGTCCTCCGGCGAATTGACCTTCCGCATCAACGAGCCCTTCGCTGCCGAATACGAGAAGCTTCGCGCGGACTACAACGAAGCGATGACCCAGCTGCAGGACACCATGAAGGTGATCGCAGCTTCCACCCAGGGCATCCGCTCCGGCACCGAGGAGATCAGTCAGGCCTCGGACGATCTCTCCAAGCGCACCGAGCAGCAGGCCGCCAGCCTGGAAGAGACCGCCGCGGCGCTCGACGAGATCACCGCCACCGTGCGCAAGACCGCCGAGGGCGCCAGTCATGCCCGCGAAGTGGTCTCGACCGCCCGAACCGACGCGGAGCACTCCGGCCACGTGGTGCGCGACGCCGTCGCCGCCATGACGGGCATCGAGCAATCCGCTCAGCAGATCAGCCAGATCATCGGGGTGATCGACGAGATCGCTTTCCAGACCAACCTCTTGGCGCTGAACGCCGGGGTCGAAGCCGCCCGCGCCGGCGACGCGGGCCGCGGCTTCGCGGTCGTCGCCTCCGAGGTGCGGGCGCTCGCCCAACGTTCCGCCGATGCGGCCAAGGAGATCAAGGCGCTCATCTCGGCCTCGACCACCCAGGTCGAGCAGGGCGTCAGCCTGGTCGGTCAGACTGGAGAAGCGTTGAACCGCATCGTCGCCCAGGTGGCGGACATCAATACCGTGGTGTCCGAAATCGCCGCCTCCGCCCAGGAACAGGCCACCGGGCTGCACCAGGTCAACACCGCCGTGAATCAGATGGACCAGGTCACCCAGCAGAACGCCGCCATGGTCGAGCAGTCCACGGCCGCCAGCCACAGCCTGGCCCAGGAGACCGAGGAACTGGCTCGCCTGATCGCCCGGTTCAAGGTGGGAACCGACACCTCGGTCCTGCCGATCCGGCAGGCCCAGCGGGCGGCGCCGACCACGCGCACGGCCATGAAGACGGTCGCAGGCCACGCCGGTGGCGGCGCCGCGCACAAGGTGGCGGCCAGCGCCGACGCCGACAACTGGCAAGAGTTCTAGGCCCGTCATGGACGCGCAACCTCAGAACGCCCCGGCCGTGCTGCGCCTTGGCCAGATATTGGACCTCAACGCGGCCACCCCCCTTGCGAGCGAGCTCCTCGCCTTGCGCGGGCACGACATCGACGTGGACGCCGCTGCCGTCTCCCGGATGGGCGCCCAGTGCCTGCAAGTCCTGCTCTCAGCCCGCGCGACGTGGCGAGACGACGGCTTCGCCTTTGCGATCACCGGGGCGTCTCCGGAGTTCACCGCCGTGCTGGACATCCTCGGCGCACCCCTCGACCCGACGTTCCAAGCCTGGGAGCCCAGCGCGTGAGCAAGATCATCCTGACGGTCGACGACTCCCGGACGATGCGAGACATGCTGCGGCTCGCCCTGGTGGAGGCCGGCTTCGAGGTGCTGCAGGCGGAAGACGGGATCCACGGCCTCGAGATGCTGCAGGGCCAAGCCCCCGACGTCATCGTCACTGACATCAACATGCCGCGTCTCGACGGCTACGGCTTCATCGAGGGGGTGCGCGCCGATCCGCGGCATCGAGCGATCCCGATCCTTGTGCTCAGCACGGAGTCCTCGACCGAGAAGAAGCTCCGGGCCCGCGACGCCGGAGCCACCGGCTGGATCGTCAAGCCCTTCAGTCCCACCAAGCTGGTGGACGCCATCCGCCGCGTCGCCGCCTGACGTCCCGGGAGCTCGATCATGGATCCGATGGCGGAAATCAAGGCGACCTTCTTCCAGGAGTGCGAAGAGCAGCTTGCCGAGCTCGAGATCGGCCTGCTCGCCATGGAGGCCGGGGACAGCGGGTCCGAGACCGTAAACGCCGTGTTCCGGGCGGTGCACTCCGTCAAGGGAGGCGCCGGCGCTTTCGGTTTGGAAGACCTGGTGCGGTTCGCCCACGTGTTCGAGACCGCCATGGATGAGGTCCGGACCGGGCGGCTGGCTTCCTCGCCCGATATCGTCAAGCCGATGCTGCGCGCCGCCGACGTGCTGGCCGACCTGGTACGCGCCGCTCGCGACGGCGGCGAGGTCGATGCCGCGAGGAGCGACGCCATCGCCGCGGAGCTGTCGGCCATGACGGACGGCGACGCCCACGCCAGCCAGGTCGACGACGGCATGGGCGAGATCGACTTCAAGCCTGTGCAGGTCACGACCGACGATCCGCCCGCCCGCGAAGCCTCCGGCTGGACGGTCCGGTTCAAGCCTCGCAGCGAACTCTATCGGAAGGCGAACGAGACCGTCCTGCTGCTGCGCGAACTCGCGCGCCTCGGGGAGGTCGAAGTCGAACTGGACGCCAGCGAGCTGCCGCTCCTGCCGCATCTGGACCCGGAAGGCGCCTATCTCGCCTGGACCATCCACCTTCGGGGCGAAGGATCGGAAGCCGCCGTCCGGGAGGTCTTCGAATTCGTGGACACGGACTGCGAACTCGATGTGCAGCCCTGCGATCCTGACTCCGACGGTCAAGGCGATGTCGAAGCCGTTGCGGACCTAGGAGCCGGCCTCGACATTGACGCCTTGATCAGGAACGCCCAGGCGCAGGTTCGCGACGGCCAGGCCACCGGTCCCGACACGACCACGGAGGCGGCCCCCGTGGTTTCGGCGCCCGGCGCCAACCGACCGGAGCCGGTGAAAGCGAACGCCAGCATTTCGGCCCCAACGATCCGCGTGGATCTGGAGCGGGTCGATCGCCTCATCGATCTGGTCGGTGAACTGGTGATCAACCAGGCCATGCTGGCGCAACGGGTGACCGAAGCCGGCATGGCCCGCGCATCGAGCGTCGCGGTGGGTCTTGACGAACTGGAGCAGCTGACCCGGGAGATCCAGGACAGCGTCATGGCCATCCGCGCCCAGCCGGTGAAGTCCGTCTTCCAGAGGATGCCGAGGCTCGCTCGCGAGGTCGCGGGCGCTACAGGCAAGCAGGTCCGGGTGGTCACCGAGGGCGAGGGCACGGAGGTCGACAAGACCGTCATCGAGCGGCTGGCCGATCCCCTGACGCACATGATCCGCAACGCGATCGACCATGGGCTCGAAAAGCCCGACAGCCGTCGGGACTCCGGCAAGAACCCCGAGGGCGTGGTGCGGCTGTCGGCCCTCCACCGGTCTGGACGCATCGTCATCGAGGTCTCCGATGACGGCGCCGGCATCAACCGCGAGAGGGTCAGGGCGATCGCGGCCGAGAAAGGTCTGATCGCCGGCGACGCCATGCTCACCGACGAGGAGACCGACAATCTGATCTTCATGCCCGGCTTCTCCACCGCAGATTCGGTGTCCGATATCTCCGGACGCGGCGTCGGAATGGACGTGGTGCGCCGCTCGATCCAGGAGTTGGGAGGGCGGATATCGATCGTCTCCCGGCCCGGCCTGGGATCCACCTTCACCATGAGCCTGCCGCTGACCCTTGCGGTGCTCGACGGCATGGTTCTCTCGGTCGGCGATCAGACGCTCGTGGCCCCGCTGACGGCCATTGTCGAGACCCTGCAACCGCGGCGGAGCGACGTGCACAGCGTCAGCGGCGGATCGCGGGTCATCGCCATCCGCGACCGTTACGTCGCCCTGATCGACGTCGGCATGGCCCTGGGCTACCGCAGCGAGCCCCTCGACCCGGAAGCGGGCGTGGCCTTGCTTATCGAGGGCGAGGGCGGCTCGCGGGCCGTGCTGCTCGTGGACGCCATCCAGGGCCAGCGCCAGGTGGTGATCAAGAGCCTCGAGGCGAACTACCGCCAAGTGGTGGGGATCGCGGCGGCCACCATTCTTGGCGATGGGCGTGTCGCCCTGATCCTCGACGCCGACGCCCTGGTCGCGGCATCGCGCGGGGCCGAGATGCGGCTTCTCCCAACAGGATGACCCAACCGATGAGCGAATCCCCTAAGCCCCCCGGCCTCGGCCGCGAATTGATCTCCTTTCGCATCGGATCGCAGGAGTTCTGCGTCGACATCATGTCGATCCGAGAGATCCGCGGCTGGACGCCGGCCACCGCCCTGCCCCATGCGCCGGCCTATGTGCGCGGCGTGATCAACCTGCGCGGCGCCGTCCTGCCGATCGTGGACCTGAGCATCCGCCTGGGCCTCGGCGCGGCGGAGCTGACCCCCCGCCATGTGATTATCGTGGCGCAGGTTGAAGACCAGATTCTGGGCCTCCTCGTCGACGCCGTCTCCGACATCCTCACCGTGACCGACGACATGATCCAACCGACCCCAGACGTCGCCTCCGAGGCGGTGAGGACATTCGTTCGCGGCCTCCTCGCCATCGACGGCCGCATGGTGAGCTTCATTTCGCTCGACCGGGTCCTGCCCGAAGGCGAACTCGAACTCGCCGCATGAGCGTCCCATGACCCCGCCGGAGCAGCGCCGAGAGCGGTTGGTGGAGGGCGAATTCCACTTCACCGCGGACGATTTCCGACGCATCGCCGCGGCGCTGCATGCCGCATCCGGCATCGCCTTGCCCGAGTCCAAGGCGACGCTCGTCTACTCGCGACTGGCCAAACGACTGCGCACCCTCGGGATCGAGAGCTTCCGTGACTACTGCGCGCTGATCGCCGGCGCCGAGGGGATCGACGAACTGCAACAGATGGTGGTCGCGCTAACCACCAACGTCACCCGGTTCTTCCGCGAACCGCACCACTTTGAACATCTGAAGTCCCAGGTGCTGCCGCCGCTGCTCGCTTCGGCGCGGCGGGGGGGCTCGGTCCGGATCTGGTCGGCGGGCTGCTCCAACGGCCAGGAACCCTACTCCATCGCGCTGAGCATCCTGTCGCTGATGCCGGAGGCTGCGGACTACGACATCCGCATTCTGGCCACCGATATCGACACGAAAATGATCGCCGAAGGCCGGTCTGGGTTCTACGGCGCCCAGGCCCTTGCGCCCGTGCCGGCGGACCTTCGCGCACGCT
>Ga0163163_10004927_pt1 | contig 11482 bp, 7 predicted proteins | sample S65metaG_FD_119766 | JGI IMG/M metagenome (GOLD analysis project Ga0163163, IMG submission 119766) | Switchgrass rhizosphere microbial communities from Kellogg Biological Station, Michigan, USA - S6-5 metaG | ecosystem: Host-associated > Plants > Roots > Rhizosphere > Soil | place: USA: Michigan... | reverse complement strand
GGCCATTGCCGCCACCGGGGCGTTGGCGCTGGTGGCGACGACTTCGAAGCCGTCGGGTGCGGCCGCGACGAAATCGCCGTGGCTGGCCCAGACGCGAATCTCCGGCGGCACTTCCTCAAAAAGAACGGCCGAGGCGCCGCGCGAGGCGACCTTCACCCCGGCGTGGCCAAATTCGCGCTGCGGCGCCGGCGCGACCCGTCCGCCGAGGGTGTGCGCCATCAACTGCATGCCGTAACAGATGCCCAGGACCGGTCGTCCAAGATCGAATACGGCGGGATCACACAGCGGCGCACCCGGATCGGACACACTCTTCGGTCCGCCCGACAGAATGATCCCGACCGGGTTGCGCTCGCGAATGCGCTCGGCAGAGGAATCGGGAGGCCAGATTTCGGAATAGACCGAAAGCTCGCGCAGCCGCCGGGCTATCAACTGGGTGTACTGCGACCCAAAATCGAGGACGATGATCGTTTGATGGTTCACGGAAGGGACGGGGTTAGAAACGGGTTAAACGCTATTATAACGGTGTGGCGTGTTACTGGACCACAAGATGTTGTAGTGCGTTTGCCCTCATCGCATGTCTTTCGAGCCAGGCGATTGCGCAAGCGCCCGCCCAAAAACCGACCGTCCGGAAGCCAGGCGCCCAGAAACCAACCGACTCCGCTCCGCTGGGGTTGTTTCCGCCCGATCTCGCGTGGGACCTGTCGCTGAACAGCGTGCTCGAAGCGCCGCCCGCGTTCAACGGGGACCGCGCCTACTTTCCCATCGCCGACAACCGGATTGCCGCCTACGACATCCGCCATGGCACGCTGCTGTGGATCGCGCCTGGCACGCCGCGGTTCGAGCCGATCGTTGCCGAGGATCTGCTGTTTGAAATCGACGCGGAGGCCATCATCGCGCTCCACACCGACACGGGCGTCGAGGCGTGGCGATTCGAGTTGGCCGAACCACTCTCGGCGCCGCTTTCCTGGGGCAACGGCTGGCTGGTTGCGACCACGTCGGCGGGAACGGTGTTCGCATTTCGAGCCAGCGACGGCGGCTTGATCTGGCGGCGGGAACTGGATGCGGTGATTCACGCGCGGGCGACCGTCGCCCAGAATCGCGTCTATGTGCCGATGAACGACGGCCGCATCATTGCGCTTCAGGTTGAAAACGGCGAACCGGTGTGGGAGCGTCGGCTGGGCGGCGCTCCGAACGAGATCGCGGCGACACCCGAGCGCGTGTACGCCGGGTCGAATGACAATTTCTTTTATGCGCTGCGGGCTCGAGACGGATTGATCGAGTGGCGCTGGTCGACCGGCGCAGATGTGATCGGCCGGCCCGTCGTCGACGCCCAACGCGTCTACTTCGTGTCGTTCGACAACGTCCTGCGCGCGCTCGACAAGAACATCGGCAATCAACGGTGGAAGCGTCCACTGAGCATTCGCCCCACCCGAGGTCATGGGCGACATGCTGATCGTCAGCGGCGTGTCGGCTTCTGCGCTGGTCTTCACTATGAAAGATGGCACTCCGGTCGGATCGCTGGCGGGCCCGACGTCGAGCGAGCTCGCGGCGGCTCCGCACGTCGTCACGGGAGAAGGTCTGCCGATGGTGATGCTCGTCCTGCGGGATCTCACGAAAGGGACGATCCTACGGACGGTGACGCGATCGATTGAGCCGCAGGTGCTGCCGTTGGCCCCGTTGCCCAACCCGACTCCACCACCGGCGGCGCCGCCGCCACTCCCGGACGCTCAGAGTCAGCCGGCCGATACCGACCGGGCGACCGAAGATGCCGTAAGGCCTTGAGTCAGGTGTTCGCGCGCCGCATACCGGCGATAGAGCGTGATGTACGCGCCCATCGCGGTCAGGCCGATGTATTCGAACACCAGACCACGCAGGATCAGCGCGGCAATCTGCAGCGGGAAGACCGCCAGCCCGACGAGCGGCACAAACGCAATCAGGCCGACGCCGGACCAGGCCAGCGCCGACGCGAACGTGGCGCCAATCACCATGCCGAACACGACCAGGAAGACGCCGCCGAGCTCGAGAAACTCCGAGCGGATGAAACCGACCACCGCCCGAATCGCCAGGCCGAAGGGCAGGTCGTCGATCGCGGTGACGATCTGCAGCAGCAGGTAGATCAGATTCACGGCGGTGATCCACAGGACGAGCGCCACCGCCGACAACGCCGCCAGCAGGGTCCATTCGATCACGAAGCCGCCTTCGCCGGCGGTTCGATATCCGTAGACGATGAACGCCAGGTAGGCAGCGCCTGAGACGGCGTACACAATCATCAGCGCGACGCCCAGAACCAGGTAGCGGCGGAACAACGCCCCGGAAGCCGCCACGAACCGCTCGACGTTGAAGCAGGTGGCTTGCCGAAGATTGCCGAGCGTCAACGCTTCGTGTTCGATGGGCCCGGCCTGATCGTCGGCCTGGAGCATCACATCGACGACGCCGCCTTTCACCAGGAACATCAAGACCGATCCGCCGACGAGCACGATGCCGAAGGCGGCGATGAATGCGACGAGCGCGATCGGCTCAGACATCAAGGCATTGGCGATGGCGGTGAAGATCTCGCGGGTGCTGCCCTGCAGGAGGTTGCCGAGGTCGCCGCCAAGCAGCACGGCGACGAGAATGGCGGCGCCGATGACCGGCACCGCCAACAGCGCCTGAAAGGTCGTTTCGGCGACGAACTGGATGGCCACGATCGGCCAGTTGGCGGCGGCCAACAGCCCGCCGCGCTTGAGCAGCAGCTTCAGCTCCAAATCGATTTCACTATAGCACCCGTGTATCCTGTGGTTATCGCGCTTACATGACGTTTACCCCGCCCATCGTGCGATCCGTTGCTCGAATCGCGGCCGTCGGTGTGGTGGCATCAGCGCTGGTGGCCGCCGCCGGCCTCTACATCGAGCGGGCGCGGCTGGGCGCCACCGATGCGGACGCGCTGTCGCGCCTTCGCTCGCAGCTGACCGAGCGGTTCGAGCGCGCGAGCCTGAGCCTGTCGACGCGGGCCGAACACGTCGCGGCGGCGCGCGACACCATTCGTACGGCCCGTCGCGGTGGCGATCAAGCCAAGCAGTTGTTCGGCGTGCTCGACCGCGAACTACCGGAAGAGGCCGCCGCGACCGCCGGGCTGTCCGTCCTCGACAATGCCGGCGTCCCGATTGCGTGGGTCGGCCAGGTCACCGACCTGCCGCGCGAACGCCTCGATGGACCGCGGGCGCTGTTCGTGGCGCCGGATTCAAACGGCCCACGACTCGTTCGGATCGAACCCGTGCCCGATACCGAGCGGCCTCAGGGTTCGCGATTGGCGACGATCGTCTCCGAGCAGCGGGTCGATCTCTCCGGCACGTCGGAGCTGACCGACAACCTGACGCTTCCGGCGCTGGCCACCGACATCACGTTTCGTGATGCGCTGCCCGGCGCTCGTCGTGCGCCGTACGCCTTCGAAGTTCGCTCGAGCGACGGCCAGCTACTCGTGGAAGCGGTCGTGTCACCCACCAGGCTGACCGAGACACGCAGCCGCTGGCGCGCCTGGATCCGCGCCGCGGTGTATGCGGCGCTGGTGCTGACGCTCCTGTTCATCGCCGGACCCGTCCTCAAGCAGCGGCGTGCGGCCCGAACGTTTCGGGCCGTCGTTGCCGCAAGTCTGGCACTGGTGACCATTGCCGCCGCCGCGCGCACGCTGGTCTGGCTGGCGATGATCCCATTCATCGGGCCCGCGCTTGATGCGCCGCTCGCCCTCCTGCCCAACGCCGTGTTCCTCGCGATCCTGGCCTGGCTGGCGATCGACTCGATCGAGCGATGGCGCGTGGGGCCACCCTGCGGATACCTGCGCCCTCCGACCACTGCCACGCTCGCGACGCTCGCGGCCGCTGCGTTCGTTGCCGCAGTCGCCGCGACCGGCCTGTTGTGGTCGTACGAGCGGTTCCTCCGGTCGATTGCCGCTCATACGCCCTTCGATCTGCTCCACTTCTCGCTGCATCCGCTCGAAGTCGTGCGTCTTTCGGTGGCGTTCGGGCTCGTCCTCCTGCATGCCGCGGTGATCTGGATGACGGCGGCCATTCTCCGTCTGGCGGTCGTGGCATGGCGCGTAGCCCGCTCACCACGCGTGATCGCCGCGCGCAGCATCGCCGCCGGCGCCGGTATCCTCGCCGTGGTCCTGGTCACGCAGTTAGCGGCCAACCAGATTCCGATCGTTCCGCTCTTGATCGCCGCGTCGGCCGCTTTCATCGCCACGGCGATGCTGGCTCGACCGCACGCGCCGCTTCGCCGCGCGTCACAGGCTGCCCGCCTCGGACTGCTGTTCGTGGCCCTGCTGCTCCCGGCGATGTCGATGTATCCCTCAGTCGATGCGCTTGCTACCGCCTCGCGTGAGCAGACGATCGCCACTGAGTTCGCGCCGCAAGTGGCGCGGCAGCGCGAAGATCTCAAACTCGTGCGGCTGCCGCATGCGCTCGAGGCGATCGAGGCCATGCCGTCATTGGACGACTTCGTCACCAGCTCGTCCGAGGACCAGGCGCCCACCACCGATCGGGCCTTCATCGTCTGGTCGCAAACCGAGCTCGCCACCTACCGGATCACGTCGGCGGTGGAACTGTACGGCCCGAACGGCCGTCTGGTGAGCCGGTTCGCGCTGATTCTTCCTGAGTACGGGACCTCGAACGACCGCGCCGGCAACTGTGATGAATGGGATCTCTACGAAGAGGTGTCGCCGTTTGGATCGACGCTGCGGCCGGTGCTGAGGGCAAGCCGCGCGATCTGTTCGAACGGACGGCGCATCGGGTCGATTGTGGTGCGCGCCATGCTCGACTACCGATCGCTTCCGTTCATTGCCTCCGAAACGCCGTACGTGCAATCACTCGACTCGACCCATCGGCTGCCGCCCGAGGGCGCCGTCGCGCACGATCTCGAATTTGCCGTGTACGGCTGGAGCCGGGCGCCGATTTACGCTCCCGGCACCAGCGTATGGCCGCTCGAGGACGCCGTGTTCGAACGCATGGTGGCGTCCCGAACACCGCTCTGGACCACGACCACGCGTGACGGAGATCGTTTCCGCGTCTATTTCTTCAACGACAGCTTCGGCATCTACGCCCTCGGCTATCCGGCGATCTCGTCGCTCGGACACCTCATCAATCTCGGTGAACTGTTCTCTCTGACCCTCGTGCTGTTTCTGATGCTGGCCGCCGCCGTCAGCCTTTATCGAGTCCTGACGTCACAAACGCCGGCCAGCGGACGTCAGCTGTTGCGCCAGGCCAGGTCCCGTTTCTATCGAAAGCTGTTCATCGGCTTCGTGGCGTCAGCGGTGGTGCCGGTCGTGGTGCTCGCGTTCGCGACCAGGACATACCTGGTCAATCAGTTCCGCGCCGGCGTCGAGGACGGCGCCGTCAAGACCGCGACGGTCGCGCAACGGCTGGTCGAGGACTACGCCGCCCTGCAGCAACGCGGCGCCGGCTCGGTCGACGATCAGTTCATGGTGCTGGTGCGATGGGCCATCGATCAGGACGTGCACCTGTTCGACCGCTATCGACTGCAGGCCACCAGCGAACGCGATCTCTTCGCGTCGCATCTGCTGTCGTCGCGAACGCCGAGCGAGGTCTATCAGCGCATCGTCCTGGATCGCCTGCCCACGACGACGGTCACCGTGGAGGACGTCGCCGGCAGGCCGTATCTGCTGGCGGCGGCGCCGGTCCGGACCGCCGGCCAGCAAGGCATCGTCACCGTGCCGCAGCCGCTGCGTGGGCAGGAGATCGAACGACAAAGCGACGAACTCGACCGCCGGGTGCTGTCGGTGTCGGTGTTGTTCGTGCTGCTGGGCGCCGCCTTCGGCTACTGGATCGCCGAGCGGATTGCCGATCCGGTGAACCGGCTGACCCGCGCGACTCGACGCATCGCACGCGGCGATCTGGATGCGCGTATCGCCACCAGTTCGTCCGACGAGCTGCGCGGCCTGGTCGAGGACTTCAACCAGATGGCCGACGACCTCAAGCGCCAGCGCGCCGATCTCGAGCGCACCCAGCGGCTGGAAGCCTGGGCGGACATGGCGCGTCAGGTCGCGCACGACATCAAGAACCCGCTGACGCCGATTCAGCTGTCTGCCGAGCACGCGCGGCGCGTGAACCTGGATCGCGGCGCGCCGCTGTCGCCGGTGCTGGACGAGTGCGTGAACGCGATCCTCTCGCAGGTCCGTTTGCTGCGGCAGATTTCGGCCGAATTTTCGAGCTTCGCGTCCTCGCCCACGCCACGTCCCGAGCCGACCCATCTCGCCGATCTGATCGAAGAAGTCGTCGAACCGTACCGCACCGGTCTGGCCGGCCGCATCGCCATCGAGCTGCACACGGCCAGCGGCCTGCCGGAGGTGTTCGTGGACCGCACGCTCTTCGCGCGAGCGTTGACCAACGTCATCGAAAATGCGTTACACGCGATGCCCGGTGGTGGAACGCTGACGATTGCCACCAGCCCGGACGGCCGGGACGGACACCGCCGCGTCAACGTCCAGATCCGCGACACCGGGCTCGGCATGGACGCGGACGCTCTTGCAAAGATCTTCGAACCCTACTTTTCGACCAAAGCGACCGGAACGGGCTTGGGCCTGACGATCGCGAAACGGAATGTGGAGTTGAACGGTGGGACGATCAGCGTGGCCAGCGAACGTGGATCGGGAACGACGGTGACAATCGCACTACCTGAAGACGGCCACCACGGAACACCGGAGCACTGAGCGCCTTTACCCTTCGAACCGCACGACCATCATCGTCACGTCGTCGCTCTGGAGGGCGTCGCCGGTGAACGTCTTGACGTCCCGAATCAGATCCTCGAGGACCTTCCTTGGTTCCTGACCGTGACGATTGCGCATCAGCGAGACCAGGTGGTCGTCGCCAAATTCTTCGCTGGCCTCGTTCATCGCCTCGGTCACGCCGTCGCTGAAGGCGAGCAGGATGTCGCCCTTCTCCAGCATGACCACCTCCTGATCGAAGGTCGCGGCTTCGAACAACCCGAGCACCACGCCGCCGGCTTCGAGGCGCTGGATGCCGTTTCGCTTCACCAGAATCGGCGGGTTGTGCCCGGCGTTGGTGAAGACCAGCGATCCGTCCTTGTGAAGAATGCCGTAGAACGCGGTGAGGAATCGCGCTTCGATCGCACGTCGGAACAATCCGGCGTTGACGCGCGTGATCGGCGACGACGATCCGGTCTGGTAGAACGCTTCGGCGCTGAACATGCCGAGCACCGCTGCCGCCAGCAGCGCCGCCGGCGATCCTTTGCCGGCGATGTCGCCGACGATGAAGCCGAGATCGCCGTTGGCCATGTCGATGTAATCGAAGAAGTCGCCACCGACCGACCGGCACGGCTCCGAGGCGGCATAGGCGGAGAAAAACGGTCCGCTGTGATCGCCCGGCGGCAGCAGCGACTGCTGAATGGCGGCCGCGACCTTCAGTTCCTGATCGATCTTCGCCTTGTCGAGCGCCTCGCGATACAACCGGGCGTTCTCGATGGCGAGCGCCGCTTCGGCGCTGAGCGTCTCGAGCGCGGCCTGCACGGTCGCCGATCGCAGGGCGCCGCGCTCCCGGCTATCGAGATAGAGCACGCCGATGACGCGATCGAGCTGTTCCTGCTCGCCGTGCTCGACGTAGCGCATCAGGCGGAGCGGCGCGCACAGGACGTGGCGGATGCCGAGGGCGACGGTGCCCATGTGCGCCGAGGCGAGATCGCCGTCTAGCAGATCCTCGACGATCTTCTGCTGGCCCGTCGCATAGACGGTTTCGGGAATCTTGCGGCTGGTTTCGAAGGTCTTGCCGGCGAGCGTCATCTTGCCGCGGGCGCGAACGAGCATGAGGGTGAGCTGCTTCTCAGCATTGGCGAGCATGATGAAGCCGCGTTCGGCGCCGGTCACCTCGATGGCCGAGTCGAGCACCAGGGCGAGGACTTCCTCGAGCACTTTTCCTGACCCGAGCGCCCGCATGCCTTCGAGCAGTGCCGCCATGTGACGCAGTTCGAGGGCCGCCGAATTGGCCATCTGCTCGCCCGAGAGCTGATCGGCGCCGGTGACGAACATGATGCTGGTGTCGCTGGTCTGACCGAGCCCGATGGTGTCGCCCGGCTTCAGTTCGCGTTCGGTGATGCGTTCGCCGTTGACGTAGGTCCCGAACTTCGACTCGCAGTCGCGGAGCAGGATGCGGCCATCCTGCAGTAGCAGTTCGGCATGCTGCCGCGAGACGTCGGCGCCGGTCAGTCGCACGTCGCACTCGCTGCGGCGGCCGAAGGTGGTGACGGCGCGTTCGATCGGAATGGTGCGGCGGCCGAGGGCATCAGTGATGACCAGGCGAGGGGACACGTAAGCAGGCATGAATGGCGCGATTATATAATCCCACGATGAAATTCCGACAATTGGCCGATACCGGCGTGTTCGTGTCCGAACTGTGTCTCGGGGCGATGACATTCGGCGGGCGCGGGCAGCAGTGGCAGGTCATCGGCGGCCTCGATCAGTCAGAAGTGGACGCCATCGTCCACCACGCACTCGATGCCGGCATCAATTTCATCGACACCGCCAACGTCTACTCGGGCGGCGAGTCGGAAACGCTCCTCGGCCGCGCGCTCGGCGCGCGCCGCCACGACGTCGTGCTCGCGACCAAAGTCCGCGGCCGCATGGGCAAAGGCGTCAATCAGGTCGGTCTCTCGCGTCTCCACATCAAGGAAGCGGTCGAAGCGAGCCTGAAACGCCTGGCCACCGATTACATCGATCTCTATCAAGTCCACCGCTTCGATCCGCTGACGGCCCTCGAGGACACGTTGCGGGCCCTCGATGATCTCGTGCACGACGGCAAGATTCGTTACATCGGCTGCTCCAACTACGCGGCCTGGCAGGTGATGAAAGCGCTGGCCATCTCGCGCGAACAGCACCTCGAACGATTTCGCTGCACGCAATCCTTCTACTCGCTGGCCGGCCGCGAACTCGAACGCGAAATGCTGCCGCTCCTCAAGGACCAGGGTCTCGGCCTGCTGGTGTGGAGTCCTCTGGCCGGCGGATTCCTGTCCGGAAAATTCACCCGCACCAGCGGCGACGACACCGCGCGGCGAGCCACCTTCGACTTCCCGCCGGTCAACAAGGACAGAGGTTTCGAGATTCTCGACGTGTTGGGCGGGATCGCCGGCGTCCACGGCGTCAGCGTGGCGCGCATCGCGCTGGCGTGGGTGCTGGCGCAGGAAGGCGTCACCAGCGTGATCATCGGCGCGCGCAAGCTCGCGCAGCTCGAGGATAACCTGCAGGCCATCGACGTGCCGCTGACGGCTGATCAGTTGAAGGCGCTCGATGACGTCAGCCGGCTGACTCCGGAATATCCGGAGTGGATGAACCGGCTGCCCTCGGATCGCAGGCCCGGCGAAGAACGGCGTCTGGTCAGAGACGCTTAGCTTCGTGATCGACCCGTCGTCGTCTCGGTCCGGCCTCGGAGATCCCAGTGGCTGCCGCGGCCGGCGTGGGAGTGCCGCGATGATGACGCATGCGCGAAATGGCCATGCCGACGAAGGCGGAGGCCAGGTAGCTGTAGGCGATCACGATGAGCGCAATCTTCGGGTGCGTCGCGATCGCCATGATGCCGAGCGCAATCAAAAACAGCACCGTGTACGGGCGGCGCATCTTGAGATCGATGGTCTTGAAGCTGCGAAAGCGGATCGTGCTCACCATCAACAGGGCCGGGATCAGCACCATCGCCAGAGCCGGCAGCGCGGCGCGAGGATCGTGCAGGCCGTACGGGTACACATAGACGGTTGACGCGGCGATACCCGCCGCCGGCGGGCTCGGCATGCCGACGAAGTACCGCTTGTCGGTGATGGCCGCGCTCTGGATGTTGAAACGCGCGAGCCGCAGCGCCGCGGCGCTCACGTACAGGAACCCGGCCGCATAACCGAGGCGGCCGAGCGGCTGAAGCCCCCACGCAAACGACAGAATCGCCGGCGCGACACCGAACGAGATCACGTCGGCCAGCGAATCGAGCTCGACCCCGAAATCGCTGGCGGTGCCCGTGAGCCGGGCGATCCGGCCGTCGAGCATGTCGAGCACGACAGCGACGCCGATGAATGGCGCCGCGGTCTCGAAGTCGCCGCGCATGGCGTAGACGATGCAGGCGTAGCCGCAGAACATGTTGCCCATCGTGAACAAACTGGGCAGCAGCGATACTCCCCGGCGCAATCGCAGCGGGTGACGTGCGGCGGGACGCAGAAAGCGCCGTTTCTCCTCGGCTTGCATCAGGGACCTATCGTAGCACTGCGATGACGGTTTCCCCGCCTCGCACCATGTCGCCGACGTGCACGAGAATCTCCGCAGTGAGCGGCAAGAACACATCCATGCGGGAGCCGAACTTCATCACGCCATAACGGTCGCCGGCGTGCACTTCCGAGCCTGGAGTCGCCCGGCATACGACACGCCGCGCCAGAAAGCCGACGATCTGCCGCGACACCACCATCTGCCCGCGGTGATCGATCCAGACCTCGCTGCGCTCGTTCGCGGATGCGGCGTCGTGTTTGTAGGCGGCGAGAAACTTGCCGGGGGTAAATGCGACTTTGGTGACGAGGCCCGAAGCCGGAATGCGGTTCACATGCACGTCCATCGGCGACAGGAAAATACTGACTTGCTTCCAGGCCCCGGTGGGCGCCGCTTCCGGCACCGCCTCGCCCGCCACCAGAACCCGTCCATCGGCCGGCGCAACCACGCTGTCGAAGTCAGCGCGATTGTGTCGCTCTGGATCGCGGAAGAAAAAGAGAAAGAACCCGGCGAGAACCAGCAGCGGAACGGCCAGCGGCCAGGCGACAGCGCCGGTGATGGCGGCCAGTGCGACCGCCCCGATAATGAACGGCCACCCGGCCGGATCGACGCCTACGCGTGCCATCGCACTTATCTTACCCACGACGGCGCGGGGGCATGCTTTCGAGGTTCTAGGTTCTGGGTTCTACGTTCTGGGTTCTACGTTCTGGGTTCTACGTTCTGGGTTCTACGTTCTGGGTTCTACGTTCTGGTTCCCGGTTCTCGACGCAGACCGGGAACGTAGAACCTAGAACCTAGAACCTAGAACCACTCCGTTCGCGTTAGTGCTGATGCTGATGCTGCCGATGCTGGCGCAGGATCACTTCCATTCGATCCTTCAGGGCCAGCTTGCGTTTCTTGAGAGTGACTTCTTCGACTTGTTCGGGTTCTGAGAGGTAGTGCTTGGAGGTGAGTTGCTGGAGTTGATCTTCGAGTTGGTGATGCTGAGCGGCGAGCTGCTCGGGCTGCGCGGGCTGCGCGCCGACATCGCGCAGGCGACCGGGCACATGGACATCAGCCGCGAGGTGCACGTCCGCATCGACAGCGCGCACGGCATGATCCTGGAGCCGTTCGGCTTCAGCGCGCCGCTCGAGTCGCTGACCGGCACGATCTCGACCATCGCGCACGAAGGGATCGACCTGCGCGCGCGCGCGCGGCGCGGCGCCGAGCACGCTTCGGCGCGCGTGCGCTACGCCACGCCGCAGG
>Ga0163163_10004926_pt1 | contig 11484 bp, 10 predicted proteins | sample S65metaG_FD_119766 | JGI IMG/M metagenome (GOLD analysis project Ga0163163, IMG submission 119766) | Switchgrass rhizosphere microbial communities from Kellogg Biological Station, Michigan, USA - S6-5 metaG | ecosystem: Host-associated > Plants > Roots > Rhizosphere > Soil | place: USA... | reverse complement strand
CACGCCCCGCGGAACCGACGATCATCACGCCCCGCGGAACCGACGATCACCACGCCCCGCGGAACCGACGATCACCACGCCCCGCGGAACCGACGATCACCACGCCCCGCGGAACCGACTCGGGCGACGGGGCGCCCTCGTCGGCGCGGTCGGTGTGAAACGCGGCCGTAGCCGACTTCCTCGCGCCTGGCGGCTGTCACAACCACGCCACACCACAGTCGCATCTGCATATCTCCATCGACTTAATTGACAATGCCTCTCGCGGTCCCTAGCCTCACCTGCATGCGCGCCCGCCTCCTGTTGTTGGTGAGCCGCGCCCACATCGACCTGCGGCGCGTCGCCAGCGCGCTGTGTCGGCCCGGCCGCTGAAGGCCCGGCGCCGCGACCCGCGCGAGCGCCTCCCCCCGGACCCGCCCAGACCGGTCATGATCGGCGAGAACGCCGCGGCACGCCCGCCCTGACCTGGCAGACCGCCACGCCGCCAAGGGCCGCCCGCCTCGACCGCGCGACCAACGCGGAGTCCCGCGACTCCCGCCCAGGAGGTCCTCCCGTGCCCGCGCACTCACCGGCTCGTCTGTCTCTGGCCGGGCCGCATCCCACCGACGGCCGACGGCAGGCCGTCCGTGTCGCGGCCGTCGACGCCACGGCGCTGACCGAGGCCGACCCGACGCGCTCTGGTGGTTCGGCGGCGGCTGTGCTGCGCGCCGTGCTCGACCACGGCCCGCTCGCCCGCGCCGCCGTCGGGCAGGCGACCGGCCTGAGCCCGGCCGCCGTGTCGCGGCAGATCGCCGACCTGATCTCGCTGGGCCTGCTGCGGGAGCTGTCCAGCGTCCAGCAGGGCGCGCCCCGGGCCGGTCGCCCGCACGTCCCGATCGACGTCGACACTGTGCGGCACCTGGCCTGCGGCGTACACATCGCGGTACCGATGCTGACGTTCGGCCTCGTCGATCTGCGCGGCCGGGTGGTGGCCCAGGAGCAAGTCGACCACGACGGCGACCCGTCGCGGGTGCTCGCGCTGATCGGCCGGTATCTGCCGGGCTTCGTCGGCAGGCGCGCGTTCACCCATCCCGGCACCGGCGGTGGGGTGCTGGGGGTGGGCATCGTCAGCGGTGGGCTGGTCGATGCCCGGAACGGGACCATTCTCGAGCACGCGCCGCTCGGTTGGCGCGACGTGCCGGTCGCGGCGCCGCTGCGGGCGGCGACCGGCCTGCCGGTGCATGTCGAGGGCCACGCCCGCGCGCTGGCGCAGGCCGAGATCCTGTTCGGTGACCCGCGGGCGCGGCGCGGCCTTGTGCACCTGTTCGCGGGCCATGTCGTCGACGCGGCGATCGCTCTCGACGGCACCGTTCTGCGCGGCCAGCGGTCCGTGGCGGGCGGGGTGGCCCACCTGCGCATCCCCGGCAGCACCGAGCGGTGCGCGTGCGGCGGGCTCGGCTGCGCCCAGGCGACGCTGTCCGAACGGACGTGGCTGGCGAGGGCCGTCGCCGAGGGAGTGATCCCCCGGCCCGACATCCGCCTGCTGGCCGACGCCGTCGCCGCGGGCGAGCCCGCCGCCCTGGCGCTGGTACGCAAGCGGCTGCGCCTGGTCGGGCGGCTCGCGGCGCTGCTGATCGACATGATCGACCCGGAGGTGCTCGTGGTCACGGAGCTCGCGACGCTGCACTGGCCCGAGCTGATCGCCGACGTGCATGCCGAGGTCGCGGCCCACTCGCGGGCCTGTGCGGCCGCGGCACGGGTGGTGCAGCCGAGCAGCTTCGGGCCGGAGGTCCTCGCCGTCGCCGCGGCCGCGGGCATCCTCGGCGCGGTGCACCGCAGCCCGCGCAGTGTCCAGGCGCCCTCGGCGCGTACCCTGCCCGCTCAGGGTGTGGGCACCAGCCTCGGCGGCTCGCGGCCTGCTCCGGGCCGCGCAGGTGCCGCCCCAAGCCGCGCGGATGCCGCCTGCCCGCCTGGGAAACGCGCTGCCCGCCGCCTCGAGCCACCGGTAGCGACAAACACGGCACTCGACATCGGGGTATTTCTTCCATCGAGTCGGAAAACATTGACCAGCATGCTCGAGGCGCGGGACGATATATCTGCCACCGACCACGGCGGCAATTCTCCGCTCAATGCTCCGAGAGAATGAGGGAAAGGCGGTGGACCCGCGTGTCGACTCTCCGGACGGCGCCGGGTCCGCGTCCGACGACAGGGCCACGACAGGCCTGTCATACCCAAGAGCTGCCACGATGTTGTCCCGGGCCGACGCGGCCGAGGACAACGGACTGAAAAGGCTGGCCTGAGGGCGCGGCGGCAGGAATCGAGCACGACCGACACGGCCACCCTGTCGAACTGTCTTTTCGTCCGGGATAGTCCCTTCGCGGCGGCTCTTTCGCGTCGAAGGCTCCGAAACCGACGGGCGAGCCGGACCGTCCCACGTTCTAAGCAATTTCCAAGAAGCTCGGTGGGCTGATACTTTCGCGCGCCCATTCTGGACGCCCGGCTGCCCGCAGGCTGTCGCGCGCCCTGGAGCCGTCGCGCGCCCCGAACAGCGCTCGGATGAGAGATCCCGCCGGACGAGCCACTCCCCAGCCGTCCCCGGTGCCGCCAGCCGGCGGCCCCGCCCCCTGCGAACCAGCCCCTCCGAACCGCACCTTCGAAAGGAAACCAGCAGACCATGACGAGCCCGACAACGAGCGCGCCCACGGCGCCGCACCCCAGCGACCTGGGTATCGACGTCCGGCCGGTGGCCGGGAACATCGGCGCCGAGATCCACGGCGTCGACCTGCGCGCGGAGCTCGACGACGCCACCATCGCCGAGATCCGGGCGGCGCTGCACCGCTGGAAGGTGGTCTTCTTCCGCGACCAGCACATCGACCACGCCCAGCAGGTCGCGTTCGGCCGCCGGTTCGGCAAGCTCACCCCGGCGCACCCGCACGAGGACACCCCGCCGGAGGGCTTCCCCGAGATCCTGCCGATCGACAGCCGCCGCTACAACAAGCAGTTCGGCCTGGGCACGGCCACGGACCTCAAGGACATCAAGAAGAGGCTCAAGGCGACCTACGACACCGGCTGGCACACCGACGTCACCGCCCTGGTGAACCCGCCGGCGGGCTCCATCCTGCGCGCCGAGATCGTGCCGCCGTACGGCGGCGACACGCAGTGGACCAACCTCGTCGCCGCCTACGAGGGGCTGCCCGAGCCGCTGCAGCGGCTCGCGGACGGCCTGCGCGCGAAGCACAGCTTCGGCCAGACGATCTTCGAGGGCAGCGAGTACGGCAAGAAGATCAAGGAGAACCCGCTGGTGGCGATCCACCCGGTCGTGCGGGTGCACCCGGAGACCGGCGAGCGGGCGCTGTTCGTCAGCCCGAGCTTCACCAGCCGCGACAACGAGATCATCGGCTTCGGGCCCCGGCAGAGCCGCGCGATCCTGGACCTGTTCTACGAGCACATCTCCCGAGCCGAGTACACCGTCCGGTTCCGATGGAACCCGGGTGACATCGCCTTCTGGGACAACCGGGCGACCGCGCACCTCGGCCCGTCCGACGTCGACATCACCGAGTTCGACCGGGTGCTCTACCGGGTGACGCTCGAGGGCGACGTCCCGGTCGGCGTCGACGGCCAGTCCTCCGAGCTCGTCGCCGGCCAGCCTTTCCTCGCTGCCTGACCCGTGCTCGCCGCCTGAGCGACGAGACCGGTAGCCACTCCTTCGAACTTTCGGACCGCCTTCCTGCGGCCGGACCCTGGCCCGGCCGCAGGAAGCGGCGCCGTGCGCGTCCACGCCCCAGACGCGCGCGGCGCATTTCCGCGTTCTCCCACCTCTCCCAACACCGCTTGCCGGTCACCTCGTCCGAACGACCGTGGCCGCAGCGCCCGTCCCTTCTGGTCGTGCCCGCTTCCCTGACGCCCGCCAGCGTCAGTCATTCCGTGGATGGAGAATCCGATGCAGCACCGACGGCCGCGTAGACGGCTGTTCTCCCTCGCCGCCGTCGCGGCTTTGCTGGCGGTGGGCGTCGCCGCCTGCGGTGGTGGGGGCGAGGAATCCTCCTCCTCGTCCTCGTCCGGCGGCACGACAACGCTGCGGATCGGCGACCAGGGCAAGACTCTCGAGCTGCAGCTGACCCTGTCCGGGCAGAGCAAGGGCGCTCCTTACGGCCTGAACTACAACACCTTCGCCGACGGGCCGCACATGAACGCCGCGTTCAGCGCGAACCGGCTCGATGTCGGATACATGGGCGACACACCCGTGCTGTTCGCCAACGCCTCAGGCGCCGGCATCACGGCGGTGGCCATCTCCAAGTCGACGAAGAACTCGCAGACGATCTACGCGGGCAAGGACTCCGGCATCCAGACGCCCGCCGACCTCAAGGGCAAGAAGATCGCCGTCACCGTCGGCACGTCGCTGCACGGCTACCTGCTCCAGCAGCTGAACTCGGTCGGGCTGACCGAGAAGGACATCACGCTGGTCAACGTCCCCGTCACGAGCCTGGTCTCGACGTTCACGTCCGGCCAGGTCGACGCAGTCGTCTACGTCAGCCAGTACGGCAAGGCGGTCACCGGAACCGGCGCCTACGAGATCAAGACGACGCCGCTGCCGCAGTACTCCGTCGTCCTCGCCGCCAAGTCGGCGCTGAAGGACCCGACGAAGCGCGCGGCGATCGAGGACTTCCTCGTGCGGCTCTCCCGCGCCTCGACCTGGCCGAAGGCGCACGCTGACGAGTGGGTGAAGGCCTACTACGTCGGCCAGCTCAAGCAGGACCCGACCACCAGCCGGACGTTCTTCGACAGCCTGCCGGCCACCCAGTACGCCCCGGTCACCGATGACTTCGCCCAGTTCCAGCAGAAGCAGGCCGACCTGCTGATCGACGCCGGCCAGCTTCCGAAGTCCCTGAAGGTCAGCGACGAGATCGACGCCGCCTTCAACACCGAGCTCACCAAGAAGTTCGCCGCCGCGGGGCTGACGGCGTGACGGCCACGACCACGACGGCCACGGTCGTGGCCGCGGCCACGACCGCACACCCAAGTCCCGCCAGCCGGCCGCCCGCCAGGCCCGACGTCGCGCCCACCGCCACCGGTACGCGGACGCACGCCGAACCGACGCACGCCGAACCGACGCACGCCGAACCGACGGGCGCCGCATCCGCTGGGGCGACCGCTCTCACGCTCGCGGACCCGACCGGCGGGCGGCGCTCCCACGGAAGCCGGTTCTCGGTTCCCGACTGGGCCCGCCGGCTGACCGGACCGGCGGCGCTGCTCGCGGTGTGGTGGGCCATCACCGGCACCGGGCTGGTCGGCGGTCGGGTGCTCGCCTCGCCGCTCGCGGTCGCCCGTGCCTTCGGGGAGCTGGCGGGCGACGGGGAGCTCTGGGACAACCTGTCGATCTCGCTCGTGCGGGTCGGCTGGGGCCTGCTGTTCGGGGTCACCATCGGCCTCGGCCTGGCCGTCCTCGCCGGGTTCTTCCGAGCCGGCGAGCATCTCGTCGACTCGTCGATGAACTTCCTGCGGACCATTCCGATCATCGCCCTGCTGCCACTGATCATCGTCTGGATCGGCATCGGCGAGTCGGCCAAGATCTTCCTGATCGCGGCCGGCGTCGTCTTCCCCGTGTACATGAACACGTTCGCCGGCATCCGCGGCGTTGACGTCAAGCTCGTCGAGGCGGGCCGGACGTTCGGGCTCGGCCGGCTCGGGCTGATCCGCCGGGTCATCATCCCCGGCGCGCTGCCCGGCTTCCTCGTCGGCCTGCGCTGGTCGCTCGGGGTCGCCTGGCTGCTGCTGGTCTTCGCCGAGCAGGTCAACACCGACCGCGGCATCGGCTACCTGCTCAACAGCGCCCAGGGCTGGAACCGCACCGACATCATCATCCTCTGCCTGGTGATCTACGGCGTTCTCGGCCTGCTCTGCGACGGCATTGTCCGCATCCTGGAAGGGAGTCTGCTGTCATGGCGACGCGGCTTCACCGGAACCTGAGCACCCTGCCACCGGCCACCAGCGGCCGGGACGGCACTGCCACCGGTACCGACACTGCCACCGGTACCGCCGGCGACCGGCACGGGGCCGCCGGGGCGGCGGTGTGGGTCCGCGGCCTGCGCCGTGCCTTCGGCGAGCGGGTCGTCCTCGACGGGCTGGACCTGACGATCGCCGCCGGCGAGTTCGTCGCGCTGCTCGGGCGCAGCGGCTCGGGCAAGAGCACGCTGCTGCGTGTCCTTGGCGGGTTCGACACCGCCATCGAGGGCGACGTGCTCGCGGCGACGCGGCGCTCCGTCGTCTTCCAGGAGGCGCGGCTGCTGCCGTGGACCAGGGCGCTCGGCAACGTCACCCTCGGCCTGCCGGGCAAGGACGTCGCCGCCCGCGGCCGGGCGGCGCTCGCCGAGGTGGGGCTGGCCGACCGCGCGCGGGCCTGGCCGGTGACGCTGTCCGGCGGCGAGGCCCAACGGGTCGCCCTCGCCAGGGCGCTGGTCCGCGAGCCGGACCTGGTCATGCTCGACGAGCCGTTCGGCGCGCTCGACGCCCTGACCCGCATCCGGATGCACGCCCTGCTGCAGGAGCTGTGCCGACGCCACCGTCCGGCCGTCCTGTTCGTCACCCACGACGTGGACGAGGCGGTCCTGCTGGCCGACCGGGTGCTGGTCCTCGCCGACGGCCGGCTGTCGCTCGACACCCCGGTCGACGTCGAGTCGCCGCGGCGGCGTTCCGACCCCGCCTTCGCGCGGCTGCGCGCCCGCCTGCTCGCCGAGCTCGGCGTCGACGACCTCGCCGAGGGCAGCCACTGACGGCGATTCAGCGGACGGCGGCTCAGCAGTTGGGGTCGGCCGAGGCTCCGGGGCGGGCGCAGCGCACGGTCTGGGCGTCGCGTTGCAGGCGGGAGATGATCTGACCAACCTCGACGGTGGCGACCGCGTGCGCGTAGACCTCGCCGTTCGCGTTGAGCAGGTGCTGGCCGGCAACGGTGTCGACCCGCCGGAAGTAGGCGGCGAGGCCCGGGTCGACGACGGTGCAGGACATCGTCGTCTCGGCGCCCGGTGTCAGCAACGACTTGGCGGTGCAGCTGCCCGCCGGGCTGCCGTCGCCGGTCAGGCTGACCGTCATCTCCGCGGAGATCGCGGCCTGGTGGACCTGGCCCGCCGTCGCGGACACCGTGTTGCGCACCGACGCGTTGACCGTGCAGCCGCTCGCGCTGCACGCCCCGAACGTCAGGTCGCCGGGTAGCCCGTCCGAGGATGACGAGCCCGACCGCAGCGCGACGATGGTCACGCCGAAGGACGCGACCACAAGGATCATCGCCGCCAGGCCGATCGCCGTCCAGGCGATCCGCGAGGGCGCACGCACGGCCGCGCCTAGATATCTCACGAGCCGGCGGACGTCCAAAGCTACCCCGGAGAGACCACGGCGCCACGGTGCGCAACAGCGCACCCAGAATGTCGTGTCCGCGCCGGAATGTCAGCACTTTGTCCGAACTCCCGCTTCCCCACACCACAAGCGGAGCAGACCGGTCTGGGTGCGTCGTCGTCGCGGTGCCCGACGCGTCCCGTCTCGCATACCCGTCTCGCATACTCGAGGTGCAGCCGCCGCCGTCCGGTGGCGGGCGTACTCACCAGAAGGGCATCACCATGGCCCTCGGTTCCGCGAGAGCAACGTTCACCTGTGACAACTGCGGCCAGCGCAGGACCGGCGCCAGCACGACGTCCGTCACCGGCCGGCGGCTGTGCGTCGACTGCGCCGATCAGCTCACCGGCGCCGCCGCGGGAGTCATCGCTCATCAGGGCGACGGGTCGGCCGTGGGTCAGGCCATCGCCACCGCCGGCTGGTTCACCGCCCTTCGCCGCGCCCGCCGGCGGCGCGTAGCGGGCCGGCGCACCAGCGGTTGACGGCGGCGCGGCTGCGTAGGCGGACGACCGGGAGCTCGGGGCGTCGTTCACGCAGCGCCGCGACCCGCAGCGGGCTCTTGTAGTGGCCTGACCAGGCCCAGCGCACGATGTGCTCGCGGTTGGTGAAGAAGGTGTGCAACGGCGCCTCGACGTTGCCGTTCCAGAGAACCTCGCGGCGCAGGCGGCGGTGCACGGTCCGGCGTATCACCTGGCGCATGACGGTCCGGCGCGGCAGGTCGAGCCAGACCATCAGGTCGACGCGATCGGCAAGCAGGTCACGCGCGGCGCTGTACTGCCATTCCGTCACCCAGGCAGGCTGGCTGGCGAACACCTCGACATCCGCCAGGAACGACGCACGCGGTGTCCAGTCAGAGCCGTGATAGAGCCCGTCGATCTCGATGTGCGGAATCCCCAGCGTCTCCCCCACCCGCCGGGCCACCGTCGTCTTCCCCGACCCCGACGTCCCCGCGACCACCACCCGCCGCGGCCTGCCCGGCAACGGATCGTCGGCGCCCAGCATCTCCACCCAACGACGATAGCGGTCTGACTCCCCTGGTCGGGCGGGCGGCGCGGCGTAATGAACCGCAATGACGCGGCAGCCGCGGTCGCCCACGGTTTCGGCTCCGTTCTCCATTTCCGGCGCTCTTCGCAGGGTGTCGCACGAATCTTGAGCGGCGATGCTAACTGTCAGTAGCGGGTCGCCTGGAGCCAGCGCGGGCACCTGATCGGACCACCGGCGCCGTTGACGCCCGTGCCCACAGCCGGCCGACGCCGTGGTCCTGGCCTATGGGGCCGCCGACGGGGATCGTCGGGCCGCTGGTGGCAGCGTGTCGTCGGCGGCCGTCGGCCAGTCCCGGGGTGACGGTCCGAGCGCGCTCAGGCCTGCCACCTGCAGGCGGGACCACGGCGACACCTCGAGGGAGTCCGACAGGACGTCGGCGGCGTACGTCGACCAGGGAGTCCAGTACGCCTCGGCGACCTCGGCGGGGTCGGGTCGGAAGGCCTCCGACGTCGTGGCGGCGAAGACCGGGCAGATCTCGTTCTCCACGGTTCCGTCCGCCATCACGCAGCGGTAGCGGAAGGTGGGGAGCACCAGGCGGATGTCGTGGGCACGCAGGCCCAGCTCGTCGGCCAGCCGGCGGGAGATGGCCGCGGGCATCGCCTCGCCGGGAGCCGGATGCCCGCAGCAAGTGTTGGTGAGCACCCCGGGCCAGGTCCGCTTGGCGTAGGACCGGCGGGTCACGAGCAGGCGGTCGGACGCGTCGAAGACGTAGCACGAGAACGCGAGGTGCAGCGGCGTCCGAGGCCCGTGCACCGTCGCCTTCGGCGCGACTCCGATGGCCTCGCCCGCGGGGTCGACGAGGACGACGGTCTCGGAGCTGCTGCTCTCGTCCACCGTTCGTACCGCGGTCGCGCCCTTGTGGCCGTTGGCTTCTGGCCAGCCGTCCGCGCGGTCGAGGGGACCGGTGTTCTCCATCGTGACAGTTCTCCTGACCGGTTCTCGTTTCGGGTACGGCAGTCGTCGGCGGGCTGGACGGGCACCGTCGCGCGTCTGCCGCAGGTGGAGCGTGGCGAGCCGGGTCGCCCGGATCACGGTCACTGGCGCGGAATGCGCCGTGAACGGTCAGGCGGGGTCGTAGGCGAGGTTCGGGCGCAGCCAGCGCTCCACGTCGGCGAGGTCCTTGCCCTGGCGGGCGGCGTAGTCCTCGACCTGCTCGCGGGACACACGGCCGACCGTGAAGTAGCGCGCCGCCGGGTTGGCGAAGATCAGGCCGCTGACGGCGGACGCCGGGGTCATGGCGTACGACGAGGTCAGGCCCATGCCCAGCGCCTCGGCCCCGAGCAGGTCGAACAGCGCACCCTTCTCCGTGTGGTCGGGGCAGGCCGGATAGCCGAAGGCGGGGCGGATGCCACGGAAACGCTCGGCGTGCAGGTCGCCCATCGCCGGCCCGGCGTCCGGCTCGAACCAGGCGCGGCGGGCCTCGAGGTGGATGTACTCGGCGAACGCCTCGGCGAGCCGGTCCGCGATCGCCTTCACGAGGATCGAGCGGTAGTCGTCCTGGGCCGCCTCGAAGTCGGCGGCCATCGCCTCGGCGCCCTGGATGGAGACGGCGAACGCACCCAGGTGGTCGCCGCCGCCGGCTGGGGCCAGGTAGTCGGCCAGGCAGCGGTTCGCCCGGCCGGCCGGCTTCTCCGTCTGCTGGCGCAGCATCGGGAACCGGACCTCGCCAGCGGCGGCCGCACCGCCAGCGGCGGCGACGTCGACGACCAGGTCGTCGACGTCGGCGTGCGCGGGCCAGAAGCCGTAGACGCCGTGGGCGGTGAGCGAGCCATCTTCGATGACCTTGTCGAGCAGGGCGTTCGCCTCGTCGAACAGCTCGCGCGCCACCGGCTGCTCCAGGATCGCCGGGTAGTTGCCCTTGAGCTCCCAGGCGAGGAAGAAGAACCGCCAGTCGATGAACTCGCGCAGCGCCGCGATCGACGGCGTCACGGCCCGCGTCCCGGTGAAGGCCGGCGTCGGCAGGTTCTCGAAGCTGACCTGCTCCCGGTTGGCCCGGGCGGCCGCGAGCGAGAGCAGCGGGCGCTGCTGGCGGTTCTCGTGCTGCTCGCGCAGCGTCGCCTGCTCCTCGCGGTTGCGGACGTCGAGCGCCGCGGCCCGGTCCTCGTCGAGCAGGTCGGAGACGACGCCGACGACTCGGGACGCATCGAGCACGTGCACCGTCGTCCCCTCGTAGGCGGGGGCGATGCGCACCGCAGTGTGCTGGCGCGACGTCGTCGCGCCGCCGATGAGCAGCGGCAGCTTCAGCCCGCGCCGCTGCATCTCGGCCGCGACGCCGACCATCTCGTCCAGCGACGGGGTGATCAGCCCGGACAGGCCGACCGCGTCCGCGCCCTCCGCGACGGCCACGTCGAGGATCTTCGCCGTCGGCACCATCACGCCGAGGTCGATCACGTCGTAGTTGTTGCAGCCGAGCACCACGCCGACGATGTTCTTGCCGATGTCGTGGACGTCGCCCTTGACCGTCGCGAGCACGACCTTGCCGGCGCCCCGGCCCGGCAGGACGCGGCCCTCGGCGATCGCCTGCGCCTTCTCCTCCTCCATGAACGGCTCGAGGTAGGCGACGGACCGCTTCATCACCCGGGCGGACTTCACGACCTGCGGCAGGAACATCTTGCCGGAGCCGAACAGGTCGCCGACGACCTTCATGCCGTCCATCAGCGGGCCCTCGATCACGTCGAGCGGCCGCGCGGCCTCCTGCCGGGCCTCCTCGGTGTCGGCCTCGATGAAGTCGACGATGCCGTGCACGAGGGCGTGCGAGAGCCGCTCGCGCACCGGCGCCTCGCGCCAGGACAGGTCCGCGCCGCGGCGCGGACCGGTGGCGCCGCCGCCCGAGGCGCGCAGCTCCTCCGCGTAGGAGACGAGCCGGTCGGTGGCGTCCTCGCGGCGGTCGAACAGCACGTCCTCGACGAGCTCGAGCAGGTCGGCGGGGATGTCCTGGTAGACGGCGAGCTGGCCCGCGTTGACGATGCCCATGTCGAGCCCGGCGCGCACGGCGTGCAGCAGGAACGCCGAGTGCATCGCCTCGCGGACGACGTCGTTGCCGCGGAACGAGAACGACAGGTTCGAGATGCCGCCGCTGGT
>Ga0163163_10004924_pt1 | contig 11487 bp, 10 predicted proteins | sample S65metaG_FD_119766 | JGI IMG/M metagenome (GOLD analysis project Ga0163163, IMG submission 119766) | Switchgrass rhizosphere microbial communities from Kellogg Biological Station, Michigan, USA - S6-5 metaG | ecosystem: Host-associated > Plants > Roots > Rhizosphere > Soil | place: USA... | reverse complement strand
TCCACTGTCAGCTCTGTCTCCCGCGGCGGAGCCCAGCAGCATTTCCGCCGCCTCGCGCGGCAGCGGGGCGAGCGCAAGCCGCGCGTCGGGATCAGCTGCGGCCAGATCCGGTGCCGTGTCGAGCACCTCCGGCCGTGCCGTGGCGAGGATGGCAACACCCGGGACATGGCTCAACGTCCGGAGGAGTTCGAGCATGGAGGGCTCCGCCCAGTGAACGTCCTCGGCGACGAGCATGACCTCGCCCTCGGCGCCCAACGCTGTGAGCAGCGCTCGCGCAGCCTCGTGGATGGCGTCGGTCGTGGCAGGGATCTGGCTGCGTTCGATCGCGAATCGGAGATGGTCCGCGGCATCGGCGTCGAGGAGCCGCAGGGCATTCTCCTCGCCGATGGCGTCGAACCAATCGGCCAGCAACCGATAGGTGATCTCCTCCCCGTACGGAGGACAGCGGCCCCAGTACACGTCGCGGGACGTCCGATCGACCACTTCGGCAAGCACACGTGATTTCCCGATGCCCGGGGAGCCGAGGATCGCCAGCATTCCCGACGGGTTTGCATGCGCCACCCATGTCTCGATGTCCCGCAGTTCCTCGTCCCGACCGACGAGGTCGCGAGTAGTCGTCCGGCCTTCGTCCGCAGCGACATCGATGTCGACGAGCCGCCATGCCGGCACACGACCGCCCTTCCCCTTGAGCTCGAGCGGTGGGACGGGCACACAGATCCCGAGATCCCCGATCAACTCACGCGTCATCGCGCCGATGAGGATCTCCCCCGCTCTGGCGGCCTGCTCGAGACGAGCTGCGGTGTTGACCGCGTCGCCCGTGACGCCGGGCTGACCGGGCCTGAACCCGCTTGCGAACACGACGCCCGTGTTGACACCGATCCGGACCGAGAGGCGAACCCCCCATTCGCTCTCGAGGTCGGCGTTCAAGATCTCGATGCCGGCAACCAGGTCGAGCGCCGCACGGCATGCCCGGTGGGCGTCGTCCTCGTTCGCGGTCGGTATCCCGAAGACACAGAACACCGCGTCGCCGATGAACTTCTCGATCGTCCCGCGATGCCGATGGAGCGCCGCCTCGCAGGTGGCGTAGTAGCGGAGCTGCACCTGACGAAAAACCTCAGGGTCGAGTCGCTCGCCGAGGGCAGTGGACCCCACGAGGTCGCAGAAGAGCATCGTCACGAGCTTGCGGACCGTGGAGGTCGGGTCGGTCTCGAGCCGTGTCCCACACTCCGCGCAGAACTTCGCTCCGGGCGGATTCACGGACCCGCACTCGGCGCAGCGGCGCCCTGTCGCGCTCAGAGCCTCGCTGCTGTCCGTGTCAGTCGCCGCAGTTTCGTCCATGAGCCTTCGATCCCGCCAGGCGACTCGGATCTCGGTGCTGAGCGGCCACTGCTCGGCCTGAAGCAGGGCATAGCGTCGACCCGACGGGGTCGGTCACGAGAATGGTCGCGAGCTCGATGTTCTCGTTCGACACGGCGCCATTATCCGGTGAGAGGCACACGCGTCCCAATCGGCAGCCCGGTCGTGCTCCGCTCGGACGCCGGAGCGATGACCGAGCTGTGGGACGATGCTCCCGAAGAGCGACATCGCTCCCGATCCGGAAGGAGACATGCCACGCCGTCGGAACGCGCCGAGTTCTCGAGCATGGCGGACGACTATGCGCAGTACGCGCTCTCGCAGCGCGGCGCCTTCGAGGCGACCCATCCCGCCGCCTTGGCGGCGGCGCGGCTCCTCGCGGACGAGCCGGTTCTGCGCGTGGCGGATCTGGGCGCCGCGGACGGAGTCAACTCTCACGGACTGATACGCGCTCTCATGCAGGAGCGGGCGGGCGGCGAGTTGGTCTATGCGCTCGTCGATCTGCCCACGAACGTCTGGGGAGTCGCCGCCGAGCACGTGCACGGCGCCTTCGCCAGCGCGACGAATCCTTCCGAAACCACCGTCATCCCGGCGCCGGGCGAACGCGGCCCCGGCGTCGTGGACGTCGGCACCGGCCCTCACTACGACTCACCCGAAGCGCACGGCGAGGGATGCCGCCGAGCGTTCGAGCGAGCACCCGCGCCCACCACGGTGATCAGCCTGGCCGGCATCCCACTTCATCAGTCTCAGTGCCTACCCTCGGGCACCGTGCACGTCGCGGTGACGGGGACGGCGATGCACTGGGTCGCGGATGCGACAGGGCTGGCGTCCACCGGATCCGTTTTCCCGGGCTACCCGGACCACACGGACAACTCGGAGCGTCGAGCGTGGAGCCTCGCCGCGGCGCGACAGTGGAAGCGTCTGCTCGAGCTGCGGGCGAGCGAGCTCGCGCCGGGCGGCAGCTTCGTGGCCGCGGTGCCGGCCTCCGCGGCTTCGGGCCCCGAGCGGGCCGGGCTCTACGTGCAGCTCATCGCGGACATGAACGCGATCCTCGCCGAGTGGCGCCTCGAAGGGCGTATCGATGCCGCGACCGTCTCCGCGATCGTCGTCCCGGTGTGGATGCGAACCCTCGACGAGATCCGGGCTCCCTTCGAGGAAAGCGATGGGAGCATCGCCGGGCTCGAGCTCGAGAGCGTCGAGCTCTTCCGCCTCGATAATCCTTACTGGCACGACGATCCTGGGGTCTTCGCACGCAGCTACGTGCGGAGTGCGAGTGCGTGGGGCGGGCCGATTTTCCTGCGCGCGTTCGAACGCGAGGGCGAGGGCCGCGCGCCCGGTCTGCTCGACGCCTTCCTTGCAGAGCTCGAGAAGCGCATCGCGGACACCCCTGACCGCTATCGCCAGGACTACGTCGAGGCCCTCGTCGTTTGCCGCAAGGCGGAGCGGCAACGTTAGATCGTTCGTGCGAGCTCGAGAGGATCGGTGAGTCCGACGAGCTACCCGCGCCGCCAGGCTCGATCACCGGCGCGACGGAGTCGTTTCCAGGCCTTCGGATAGGCGTCGCGTGCCCGGCGACGACGATCCTGCTGGCGCTCGACGAGCCTGCCGGCGGCCAGCGAGGCGCCGGCGCCGCGCGTGCGGGCCGCGAGGTCACGGACGACCTTCTCGGCGACGATCGCGTCCTGGTGCTCGCCGACCACGTCCTGGAACTCCTCTGCTCGGGCGATGAACCCTGTTGCTGCGCCGCCCCGTGCGCTCCCGGCGAGTTCGGCCGCGTAGCGGGCCCTCTTGCCGCCGATCCTGAGCTTGTGGAGGTCGGCGTCGCTCGGATCGGTGCCGAGCCGGCGCCGGAACTTGCGCAGCCTGCGGAACTCCTTGCGCGCGAGCTCCTCGACTGCGATATCCGACTTTCGAACGCGTGGTGCGGTGGCTGCCGCATCAAGAGCCGACAGGAGCCGCAGGTAGCGGTCCGTGTCGAGCGCTTCGAGCAGAGCCCCACGAGCCTTCTCGTGATCCTCGTTCAGGAGCTCGAGCAGCCGCCTGCCTGCCGCAGCATCTCTCGACGGGAGCGAGATGAGCTCACCGTCGAGATACGCGCTCAGCACGTCGAGGTCGCGGACCGGAGCAAGGTGATCGCCGAGCCAGTCGAGCTCCGCGCGCAGTCCTTCGACCCACTCCGGATCGAGCATTGGCCTTGCGGCGCGGAGTACCGCGCGCAAGCGACGCACCGCAACCCGCATCGCATGAACGTCCTCCGGCTCCCCGCCCACGCGAACGCCGGGATCGTGGCGGAGTAGCTGCTCGTACTGTGCACGCAGCAGGGCGCGCACCTGCGCGACCGCCGGGGCACGCTTGCCGGGATGCTCCGGCTCTGCCGGGTCGAGAACGCGGCGGAGCTTCGAACGGCCGTCGGTCGCTCGGGCGCCTGCCTTGCAGAGTCGCCGCTCGAGCGCCGCGAGCCGCCGAGGCTCGTCGGCCACCAGCTCGGCCTCGATCTCGGTGAACCGTGACGCGACGCGCTGGCCGTCGAGCACCTCGACGGAGTCCAGCGTGACCTCCGCGCCGTCGACTCGTCGACCACTGCGCCGTGTCCTGAGCGTTGCGACAGGTCGAAGGTGCCGTCCGTCGAGCGCCGCTCGCAAGACCTCGGCGAGCTCGGAGGGCGGGTCTCCCGGAACTCCGTCCACCTCCAGCTCGACACGACCGTCCTCACGCGGAAGCTTCAGCTGCCAGACGTTCGCGCCATCCTCCAGCCTGCGGCGAAGCTGGATTCCGAGCCGGAGGAGAAGCCCATCGCCGGTGTCGTAGTAGGTCGACGTGAACGTGCGTGGCTCGACCGGCTCGCCGCCAAGGTCGTCGATGGACAGGCTCCCGTCGGCTTCGAGCTTGAGCTCGCGCTCAACCGTCGTCTTCACCGCTCGTCGAAGCCTCCACATAGGCCCGCGTGCCGACCATCTGTCGCACCGCTTCCTCGGCGACGTCCGGGTGATACTCGGCGAAGTGACGGAGCACCTTCTCGGTGAGCACGGCGTCGGTCTCCGATGTGAAGTGGGCCTCCTCGTGCATCGGGTCGACGCAGTCGAACGCCCGCACGGTGTTCAGCTCCTCCCCCGCCGACCCGTTCGCGTGCGCCGCGTCAGATCTTGCGGAACCGCGCATCGCTCCACGAGTAGACGGCAAACGCGATGAGGCCTGCTGCCACGACGCCCAGCAGGACCGGGCCGTACGACCGGTCCAGGAGCTTCCCGAGCGCGCCGTTGAGCCCGACCGCATCCTTCGGCTCGTACGCGAGCGCCGCCTTCGCGAGGAAGATGCCGACGAGCCCGAAGACGACGGCCCGTGCGAGGTGCCCGACGAGCCCGATCCAGCCTATCCAGCGCCGGGTCAACGCTCCCATCTCTTGCGTCTTCGCGTCTTCCAGGAAGTCCTTCGTCAGCCCGCGGTACGCCTGGTATGCGGCGATCCCGATGAAGACCGCTCCTACCGCTCCGACGAGCCACACCCCGGCCGGCCATCCGAGGACGTGTGCAGTGGCCTTGTCGGGGGACGTGGAGCGCGATGTCCCGGCAAGGACCTCTATCGCCAGCACGCAGAGGGCGGCATACACCAGTCCGCTGGCGAGTGCCGCGACGCGTTCGAACGAACTGTCTCGACCCTCGGGGCCGCGGCCCAAGCCCGCGCGCACGAAGCGCCACAGCGCGTAGCCGCCCAGTCCGACCGCGAGGGCGACGAGCAGCGCCGTTCCGAGCGGTTGCCGCGCCACGGTGTGGAAGGCGCCCTGCTGGTTCACGAGTCTGCCGCCGTCGCCGAGCGCCAGCCGGAGCGCGAGGACGCCGATGATCGCGTAGACGACTCCGCGTGCGACGAAGCCCGCCCGCGACAACAACTCGAAGGCGCGCGAGTCGACGAAGTCGTTCGTCACGCGCCGTGGAGTCACCGACGAGCCATAGACATCAGCCATCCGACTCCTCCTTGTGTGGGGATGCCCCGTTCGTCTCCGCAACAAGCGGAACGCGGACCGTGATCGCCTGCGGCTCGATCTTCACCTTGAGGCGTTTGACCTTGCCGCGCTCGCCGCCGTCGATCTCGTACGGGACCTTGCGATCGAGCTCGACGACGACGTGCTCGACCTTCGTGGCCTGGACGAACGGGGACTTCGTCGCCGAGCCGATGACCGTGTGCGCCATCGTGCGGGCCCATTCGCCCAGCCCTTCGGCGTTGCTGACGCCGAGCTCGAGGAGGCCGTCGTCCGGGTGCGCGTTCTCGAAGACCTCCGCGCCCGCGAACAGTCGCCCCACGTTGCCGAGCAGGATGCAGCTCGCGTTGCCCCGGTACCACAGGTCGCCGTTGACCTCGATCCGCGCCTTGAACGGATCTCCGCGCAGATGCTTCGACGCGGTCCAGACGTAGGCGAGCCGGCCGAAGCGGTCCTTCAACCCCCCGTCGGCATCCTGGATGATCTTCGCGTCGAGGCCGGCCCCGGCCATGACGCCGAATCGCTCGCCGTTCAGCTTTCCCACGTCGATGCGGCGATCACGCCCCGACAGGCCGACCGCGACCGCTTCGGGGATGTCCTGCGGGAGCTCGAGGCTCGACGCGAAGAGGTTCGCCGTGCCTGCGGGCACGATCGCGAGCGGCACGCCCGTCCCCGCGAGCACGTCGATCGCGCGCTGGACCATGCCGTCGCCTCCCCAGACGAAGACCAGCTCGGCGCCGTCCTTCAGCGCCGTCTCGACGCGCTTCGGCGCGAGGCGGCTCTTCGGCACCTCGCTCCAGCTCGGGTTCGACACGCCGGCGTCGGCCAGGCACCGACGCAGCTCTTCGAGGCCTCCCCCAACCGACTTTCGCGCATGCGCGACCACGGCGACGTTCGGCATCAGGCGCCGTGCTTCTCTCGGCCGTCGCGCCGGTCGGCAGTCGCCCCCGCGGCTCGCGTCGCGAAGACGATGACGACGAGCGCACCGATGCCGAGGAGGACGCCGGCAAGCGAATCCGTCACGTGGTGCATCCCGCGATACATCCGTGCCCAGGCGACGAACACGGGGATCGCCGCGATGAGCGCCCACGCCGCGACGGTCACGGGAGCCCGCCCGACGCGCGAGACCAAGAGCAGCAGCAGTCCGCCGTACAGCGCTATCGACGCGGCCGTGTGGCCGGACGGGAAGCTCGCGTCGATCGGCAGGCTCTCGAGTCGGTCGACGCTCGGCCGGTCGCGGTGCACGAAGATCGTCGTTGCGCGATACGCGCCCGACTCGATCGCGACGGCGAAGAGAACGAATGCCGCCAGCCGCCAGTGGTGGAGCGCGAGGAACGTGACGACGAAGAAGGCGATCACCACCGGGATGACCAGTCCGCCCGCAAGCGTGGATCCGATCCACGACAGGTGCTCGAGATTCGCGGTCCGGTGCGCGGCGAGCCAGTCGTTCACATGCTCGTCCCATGCCGAGAAGGAACCGATTCGGAGCAGAACGCGCGTCAGGACGAGACCCAACCCGACCATGGCCGCGACAAGTGCGACGTACCCGCCGAGGGCTGCAGCGAGGAATGTGAGCACGGGTCTGTCGGTGCCGATCGACTCGGAGAACCGCGTCGGAAAGTCGCCGGCTCGCGGTTCGAGGAGGGGGACGCCGCTCCGTGCTGGCCCGCTCCGCGGGGACTCGGCCCACTCGCGCGGTACCGTCGTTGTCACTTCCACCGTCGCCACGGCTCACGTTTACCCCGGTACGGCTCCGGATAACCACGTAGCGGAAGTGCGTCCGAAGAAGAAGGAGGCGGAATGCCGTTTGCGGTGCTCATCGTCGTGGCGCTGATCGCAGGCGGGTTCACGTTCGCCCTTGCGCGCCGCTACCCGGCGACGGCCGCTGCCGAAGCGCCCGCGCGAGCCGCGAGTGGCAAGCTCGCAGAGGAAGCGGCGCACCGCCCCTGGCTCTCGAACCTCCTGCGAACCCGGCTCGACCCGTCGACAGCGACCGGGCTGGCACTCACGCTGGCTCTCGTGGCGGCCATTCTCGGAGGGCTTGTGCTCGGAGCGCTTGCGTACCTCATGCGGACGAACGCAGCGCTCGTGAACATCGACAACAGCGTCGGCCAGTGGGAGTTCGACCATGCATCGCCTCTCTCGACGCACGGTCTCCATGCAGTGACGCAACTCGCCGACACGTACACCGTCATCGCGCTGATCGCAATCGTCTCGGTCGTCGAGTACCTCCGCCTCCCGAACCGATGGATTCCCGTCTTTCTCGTCACGGTCGTGGTCGGTGAGATCGTGCTCGTCAACGTGATCAAGCAAGCGCTCGATCGCGTGCGTCCGGCCTTCGACCCCGCAGCAGCAAGCCTCGGGCCGTCGTTTCCCAGCGGGCACTCGGCGACCGCGGCGGCGACGTACGCAGCCGTGGCGCTCGTCCTCGCGCGACGTCGAGCGCCCGTCACGCGTGCGCTGATCGCTGCCGGCGCGGTCGCGATAGCTGTCGCCGTCGCGACGAGCCGGGTGATGCTCGGAGTCCACTGGTTGTCCGACGCGATCGCGGGGCTCGCCTTCGGATGGGCGTGGTTCGCCGTTTGCGCAGTCGCGTTCGGAGGGCGGCTCGTGAGCTTCGGTGCGCCGGTCGAGGCCGCGACGAAAGCGGTAGAGCAAGAGAGGACAAGCGTGGCAGTGCAGCCGCGCGCATCCGACCCGCGCTCGACCTCGTAGCGAAGCGAGCGAAGGATGGAGCCCCAGGCGGAGATCGTTGTCGGCCCCATGCTGCGCTACGTCGGAACGACGACTGCGACGGTCTGGCTCGAGACGAGCCGCCCCTGTGTCGTCACGGTTCTCGGCCACAGCACGACGACGTTCCATGTCGAAGGTCATCACTACGCGCTCGTGGTCGTCGGTGGTCTCGAGCCCGGGACGACGAGGCCGTACGAGGTCACCCTCGACGGAGAGCGCGTCTGGCCGGTGGACGGCGAGCGCCCGCGTTCCGTGATCCGCACGCGCGAGGGCGAGAACCGGACGCGGCTCGCCTTCGGGTCGTGCCGGCTCGGTCATCCCGAGAGAGTCCCGTACACCCTCTCGGCGTCCGAGGACGAACGAGGCGTCGAGACCGACGCGCTCTGGGCGTACGCCAAACGCCTCCAGGGCGGAGAGGTCGAGTGGCCCGACGCGGTCGTACTCCTCGGCGACCAGGTCTACGCCGACAGGGTCTCACCCGAGACGGCGGAGTTCATCCGCGCGAGGCGAGATGTTCGAGAACCTCCCGGCGAGCAGGTCGCGGACTTCGAGGAATACACGCGCCTGTACCGCGAGGCGTGGTCCGATCCGGACATTCGCTGGCTGCTGTCGACGGTTCCGACGACGATGATCTTCGACGACCACGACGTCCACGACGACTGGAACATCTCCGAGGCGTGGGTGACCGAGATGCACGAGACCACGTGGTGGGAGGCGCGCATCACCGGGGCGTTCATGGCGTACTGGATCTACCAGCACCTGGGGAACCTCTCGCCGGACGAACTCGCGGCCGACCAGTTCGTGCAGGACATGCAGGCGGACGCGGACAGCGGGCCGCGACTGCGCGAGCGGGCGAGAAAGTGGGATCGCGACCGGAAGTCGAGCCGCTGGGCATACCACCGCGACTTCGGGCGGTCGCGGCTCCTGGTGATCGACTGCCGCGCAGGACGAGTGGTCGCCGACGACGGACGGGCCATGATCAATGCCGACGAATGGCGCTGGATCGTCGAGCATGCGGAGGGGTCGTACGACCACCTCGTGATCGTGACGACGCTACCCGCCTTCCTGCCCCATGGCATTCACTTCCTCGAGGCGTGGAACGAGGCCGTGTGCGACGGCGCGTGGGGCAGGGTCGTCGCACGGCTCGCGGAGCGCGTGCGCCGCGCGGTCGACCTCGAGCACTGGGCGGCGTACCAGCGCTCGTTCCATCGCCTCGTCGACCTCCTTCGTTCGGTCAGCAATGGGATCGGTGGCGAGCCGCCCGGGTCGATCGTGATCGTGAGCGGGGACGTGCACATGACGTACGTCGCGTCCGTGGAGCTTGGAGCGGGAGCCGGCTCGAGCCGAGTGCTTCAAGTCGTCTGCTCGCCGTTCCGGAATCCGCTCGACACGCACGAGCGGCGCGTCGTCCGGGTCACGGGGTCGCGTGCCGTCGCAGCCGTCTTCTCACGGCTCGCACGGCTCTGCGGCGTGACGAGCACCGGAGCGTCCTGGGAGCTGACGACCAAGAGGACGTACGACAACTCCATAGGCGAGCTCGACCTCGACGGCAGGCAGATGACTGTCACCCTCTTCAATGTCGGCGCGCACCCCGAAACCGATCTCAAGGTCGCCCACCGCGAGCGGCTCTGACGGAGGCGCTCGGCCGCGTCAGTCGCTTTCGACGACCGTCACGTCCTGGCGATCGTTATCTGAAGGCCGACGTTCGACGATCGTCGTGTTCTGGCCGCCGGCCGAGCCGCGAAACCGCCCGAACCCCATGGTCAGAGCCAAGAGAACGGCGACGAGCAGAATGATGGCGAGTACGACGAAGAACCACACAGGCATCTCGATCTCCCTCCGATTCTCCCCTCGAGCTGACGGGTCTCATGTACCGCGCACGCGCTCGAGCAAAACATGCCTGCCGGCACCACCTCGCACCGGGGCCGACTTTTCGCCGGCCCCGGTACCACGAGAGGTCCACGATGGTTACGGGTGGTACTGCTGGTCGATCGAGAGAGCCGGGTTCGGGTACTTGTCACCGACGCGGATCCAGTATCCGAGTCCCCTCGCGCGATCGAACAGAGCTCGGTGCATCGGGTTCTTCCCCTTCACGATCTGCGCTAGCTCCGCGACCGGGACCTGGATCGTTCGGAGGCCCTGGAGGAGGATCGTGACGGTCGCAGTCGGGGAGACGACGTACGTCAGGAGGCGGTGGGTCTCGTCGAGCGTGTAGGAGTCATTGGGGACGTCACTCGAGCCCGTGTCCTCCAGCGCGGCCTGCGCTGCGGTTGCCCCCCTCAGCAGGAGGGCGGGGTCGAAGCGCATGACCCAGCGTCCATGCTTTCTCGACAGGGACACAATGTGGCCGTAGATGCTCGTCTGACCTGCCGGCGTCGCACGTGGCAGCTGGAGCAGCTCCTGGGACGCGGTCCCGGAACGCGAGGCGGGCGCACTCGACGCAGTCGATGCAGCCAGGAGGGATGCACCGGCCATGGCGAGCGCGACGAGGACGAGGAGCGAGCGGTTCATGGTCTCTCCCTTCAGGTCGAAACGTTGTCTCGAGGACAGAGTCGCCCGTACGGCGCTGCGCATCCATGACGCGACGATTGAGCTTCGATTGGAGATCTCAACGGGCGCGTGATTCCTCAGAAGTCCTCCGGCGCCCACTGCCTGCGGTCGTACTGCTTCGCAAGCTCGTCGAACCTCGCAGCGAAGCGAGCCTTGGCCGCCGTCGCGCGCTTGTCGGCTGCCGCGGCGAGAGCGAAGTCGCGCGCGGGCGAGGGCGGACATGTGGTTTCCGCGCCTACGGCGAGGAATCCGTCACGGTAGTGGCGATCCGCCTCGATCGATTCCTGGAGCGCCCGCTGTAGAAGGGTCACGAGGTTCGACGCGTCTGTCGTCGGTGTCGCCAGCGATCCCAGCTGGCCGAGGATGCTCTGCCGATTGTCCGCCACACTGCCGATTCGGCGAGCCGCCTCGGCGGGCGCGATCGAGCAGTCGAGCCCGGCAGCGAGCGCGTCACGAATCTCGCGCCTTCCTGCCGCGGACTGGTCGAGAACGTTCTCCATCCGGTCGAGGAACGTCCCGATCGCGGCCGCCTGCGCGTCGGTCCCGGATCCCGACGACCCTCGCGAGACGACGAACGCGACGGCCGCGATGAGGATGACGGCGAGCGCGGCGGCGGTGGCCCAGGGCAGGTACCGCCGCGGGGAAACCTGCGTCCGCGGCAGGACTTCAGTCGAGTGAACGCGCGTCGGCGCGGCAACGAGGTCCGGGCCGGGAGCCGCCCTGGTCGCCGGTGCTGTCGTATCCAGCGCCACGTCGAGAGCCTGCGTGAAAGCGGCGGCGCTCGGATACCGATCTTCGGGCCGTTTTGCGAGCGCAGCGTCGACCACGGGGTCGACGGCGGGCGGCAGCTCCGGACGAAGCTCGGACACGGACGG
>Ga0163163_10004923_pt1 | contig 11488 bp, 12 predicted proteins | sample S65metaG_FD_119766 | JGI IMG/M metagenome (GOLD analysis project Ga0163163, IMG submission 119766) | Switchgrass rhizosphere microbial communities from Kellogg Biological Station, Michigan, USA - S6-5 metaG | ecosystem: Host-associated > Plants > Roots > Rhizosphere > Soil | place: USA... | reverse complement strand
GGTGCTATCGGCCGCTATTTCTTGATGCGTGGAATTCCGTCCATCGTGGTCGACTCCGATCCGCGCGTCCGGGAGCTCACGGGAATGCCGATCGAACGCGCCCGGCGCTATTACGCACGCGGCCCGCATCCCCCGCGCAACGGCGATATCGCGTATACGGAATTCGTCTTTCTCGGCACCTGAGCTCAGACGAGCCAGCCAAAAAACACACCGACGAGCAGTACGACGCCGATGAAAGCACGATAGACGACAAACGGCCAAGCGGAGAAATTTTCCAAAATCCGCAACAGGCCCCAGATCGCGACAAATGCCGACACGGAGGCGACGAGAAGGCCGACGGCGAGCACCGACCAGCCGTGCGAATCCAAATGGATTTTGTACAACTCGTAGAGTTCTTTCAGTCCGGCCGCGGCAATCGCCGGCAACCCGATGAGGAAAGAGAAACGCGCCGCGTCGGTACGCCTGAGATCGAGGAACAAAGCCGCGGTCAGCGTCGAGCCCGAACGCGAAATGCCGGGTATCAGCGCGCCGGCTTGCGCAATGCCTACGATCAACGCGTCCTTGAGGGTCACATGATCGAAGGTGCGCGAGTGATTGCAATAGACTTCCGCGACGGCGAGCAGCGCCGCCATGATGATGCAAGAAAGTCCGATGACGGTGAGGCTGCGCAACGGCGAGCCGCAGGTGTTGAGCACCGGCGATAATAGGATGCCGGCGATGACGATCGGGATCGTCGCCAGCACGATCCATACCGCGAAGCGGAAGTCCCAGGAGCGGAAATTGCGGCGCCGGATCGAGTAGATCGAGCCGAAGATCAGCCCGCGAACGTCTTGCCAGAAATAGCTGACGACCGCGGCAAGTGCGGCGAGCTGCATCGCCGCGGAGAAGGCCGATCCCGGGTCCTGCCAGCCGAGCAGCGCCGGCACGATGCGCATATGCGCGGTGGAGGAGATCGGCATGAGCTCGGTAATGCCCTGCACCACGCCAAGCACCGCGACCTTGGCGTAGCCGAGCGCGACGAACCCGGTGTCGAATTGATTGGTGCAGGCGCCGGCCATGAGAGTCTCGCGATTAATAGGGCGTGCGAATCGCGCGTGAGCAGCAAGCGATTCAGATAGCCCACCTTGCCGGAAGCCCGAAGGGCTATCCGGCATCCAGAGCAGCCCGCGACGCCTGGTTCCCGGATCGTGCGTCGCGCGTCCGGGCATGTGGCTAAATCCCCAGCGCTTCCTTTAGCTCACGCAGCTGGTCGAGCTTTTCGTTGGCGAGCCGCTTCTGCTCGTCGCCCGTCGCGTCGGCGACGTCTTCTTCCGCATCCTTGATCTGCGCGGCAATCGCGGCGGCGTCGAATTCCTCGACCGGCATGGAGACCTCCGCGAGGATTGTCAGGCCGCTCGGCGCGACGTCGGCGAAGCCGCCACGCACGAACAGCCGTTGCTTTTGCGTCGCGGTCTCGTCGACCTCGACAATCCCGGGCTTCAGCCGCGTCATCAGCGGCGCGTGATCCTTGAGCACGGTGAACTGACCTTCCGTACCCGGCACGATCACCGCTTCGACCTCCCCGGAGAACATAAGCCGCTCCGGCGAGACCAGCTCGAAGTGGAAAGGGTCGGGCATCAAGCCGCCTCGGCGGCGAGCTTTTGGGCCTTCTCGACCGCCTCTTCGATCGTACCGACCATGTAGAAGGCGGCCTCCGGCAGGTGGTCGTATTTGCCTTCGACGAGGCCTTTAAAACCCTTGATCGTGTCGACAATCGCGACGAGCTTGCCCGGCGACCCCGTGAACACTTCCGCGACGTGGAAGGGCTGCGACAGGAAGCGCTCGATCTTGCGGGCGCGCGCCACTGTCAGCTTGTCCTCTTCCGAGAGCTCGTCCATGCCGAGAATAGCAATGATGTCCTGCAGCGACTTATAGCGCTGCAGCGTCGACTGCACGCGCCGCGCGACATCGTAGTGCTCCTCGCCGACAACCGCCGCCGACAGCATGCGCGACGTCGAATCGAGCGGATCGACGGCGGGGTAGATGCCCTTCTCCGCAATCGAGCGCGACAGCACGGTCGTCGCGTCGAGATGCGCGAAGGAGGTCGCCGGCGCCGGGTCGGTCAAGTCGTCCGCCGGCACGTAGATCGCCTGCACCGACGTGATCGAGCCTTTGGTCGTGGTGGTGATTCGCTCCTGCAAGGCGCCCATGTCGGTTGCGAGCGTCGGCTGATAGCCGACCGCCGAGGGGATGCGACCGAGAAGCGCGGAGACTTCCGACCCCGCCTGCGTGAAGCGGAAAATGTTGTCGACGAAGAACAGCACGTCCTGGCCCTGGTCGCGAAAATATTCGGCAACGGTCAGGCCGGTGAGGCCGACACGCGCACGCGCGCCGGGCGGCTCGTTCATCTGGCCGTAGACCAGTGCGCATTTTGACCCCGTGGCCGAGCCGCCATGCTCCTTCGGATCGACATTGACCTTCGACTCGATCATCTCGTGATAGAGATCGTTGCCCTCGCGGGTGCGCTCGCCGACGCCGGCAAACACAGAATAACCGCCGTGCGCTTTCGCGACGTTGTTGATGAGCTCCATGATCAAGACTGTCTTGCCGACGCCGGCACCGCCGAAGAGGCCGATCTTGCCGCCTTTCGCATAAGGCGCGAGCAGGTCGACGACCTTGATGCCGGTCTCGAGAATCTGCGCCTCCGTCGCCTGCTCGGCATAAGAAGGCGCCGGCGCATGGATCGGGCGCAGCGCATCGCCCTTGACGGGACCCGCCTCATCGACCGGCTCGCCGATGACGTTGATGATGCGCCCCAGCGTCGCCTCGCCGACCGGCACGGCAATCGGGGCGCCGGTATCGGTCACCTCCTGGCCGCGCACGAGCCCTTCGGAAATGTCCATCGAAACGCAGCGCACCGAGGATTCGCCGAGGTGTTGCGCGACTTCGAGAATAAGGCGGTTGCCGCCATTCGTCGTTTCGAGTGCGTTCAAGATTTCCGGCAGATGCTCCTCGAACTTGACGTCGACGACGGCGCCGATGACCTGCGTGATCCGCCCGGTCGCCCTGTTGCTCATCGCCGAAGGCGCGCCGGTTCCGTGCGTCATGGTAAGTTCAGCCATAGGTACCTCAAGCTTCCATGTTGATGTAGGGCATTAGAGCGCTTCCGCGCCCGAGATGATTTCGATCAGTTCCTTCGTGATCATCGCCTGGCGTGAACGATTGTACTGCATCGTCTGCTTACGGATCATTTCGCCGGCATTGCGTGTCGCATTGTCCATTGCGCTCATCTGCGCGCCGTAGAACGACGCCATGTTCTCGAGCAACGCGCGGAACACCTGCACCGTGATGTTGCGGGGCAGGAGTGCGGTGAGGATCTCGCCTTCGTCCGGCTCGTAATCGTAGTAGACGCGCTCGCCTTCGGTTTCAGCGGAGCCGGAGCCCGCGACTTGCGCCGGAATCAGCTGCTGCGCCGTTGGAATCTGCGCGATAACCGATTTGAAGCGCGAGAAATAAATCGTGCAGACGTCGAATTCGCCGGCATCGAAGAGCGCGATGATGCGCCGGCCGATCTCGTCGGCATTATCGAAGGTGATCGTGCGTACACCGCGCAGATCGACATGCTCGATGATCTGGCGTTCGAACTGCCGGCGCAGCTGGTCATAACCTTTCTTGCCGACGCAGAAGAATTTGACGGCTTTTCCCTGGCTCATCAGCGTCAGCGCGTGGTCGCGCGCCAGCCGCACGATCGCGGTGTTGAAGGCGCCGCAAAGGCCGCGCTCGCCGGTGCAGACGACAAGCAGATGCGTGTCGTCACGGCCGGTGCCGCCGAGCAACGCAGGCGCCGGCGAGCCTTCGCCGATGCCGGCGGAGAGATTGGCGAGCACTTTGTTCATGCGCTCGGCATAAGGACGCGCCGCCTCGGCCGTCGATTGCGCGCGGCGCAGTTTCGCCGCGGCGACCATCTGCATCGCCTTGGTGATTTTCTGCGTCGCCTTCACCGAGGCGATGCGATTGCGAAGGTCTTTTAAGCTCGGCATTCGATCCGCCTCTGGCGACCAACGGCCGGGCTAAGCCGGCCGACGCGCTCGATCAGGCATGCGCCTTGGTGAAACTGCCGGCGAATTGTTCGACTACGCTCTTGAGCTTGCCCGCCGTCTCGTCGCTCAGATCGCGCGAGGTGCGGATCGCCTCGAGAATATCGGTGTGCTGTGTGCGCAAAAGCGCCAGCAGACCCTCCTCGAACGGGCGCACTTGCTCGACTGGCAACGGATCGAGATAGCCGTTGACGCCGGCATAGATGACGGCGACCTGCTCTTCCATCTTCAAGGGCGAGAATTGCGGCTGCTTCAGAAGCTCGGTCAGCCGCGCACCGCGGTTCAAGAGGCGTTGCGTCACCGCATCGAGGTCGGAGCCGAACTGCGCGAAGGCAGCCATCTCGCGATACTGCGCAAGCTCGCCCTTGATGCGGCCGGCGACTTTCTTCGTTGCTTTGGTCTGCGCCGACGAGCCGACGCGCGACACAGAGAGACCGACATTCACCGCCGGACGGATGCCTTGGTAGAAGAGATCGGTCTCGAGAAATATCTGACCGTCGGTGATCGAGATCACGTTGGTCGGAATGTAAGCCGACACGTCGTTTGCCTGCGTCTCGATCAGCGGCAGCGCCGTCAGCGAGCCGGAGCCGTTATCCTCGTTGAGCTTCGCGGCGCGTTCGAGCAGCCGCGAATGCAGATAGAACACGTCGCCGGGATAGGCCTCGCGGCCGGGCGGACGACGCAGCAGCAGCGACATCTGACGATAGGCGACCGCCTGCTTCGACAGATCGTCGTAGATGATCAGCGCGTGCATGCCGTTGTCGCGGAAATATTCGCCCATGGCACAGCCGGAGAACGGGGCCAGGAACTGCATCGGCGCCGGATCGGATGCGGTCGCCGCGACGATGATCGAATAGTCGAGTGCGCCGCGCTCTTCGAGCACCTTGACGAATTGTGCCACGGTGGAGCGCTTCTGGCCGACCGCGACATAGACGCAATAAAGCTTCTGCGATTCGTCGCCGGTATCGTTGATCGATTTCTGATTCAGGATCGTGTCGAGCACGACGGCGGTCTTGCCCGTCTGGCGATCGCCGATGATCAGCTCGCGTTGGCCGCGGCCGATCGGGATCAGCGAGTCGATCGCTTTCAGCCCCGTCGCCATCGGCTCGTGCACGGATTTGCGCGGAATGATGCCCGGCGCCTTCACGTCGACGCGCGCCCGCCGCGTCGCTTTGATCGGGCCCTTTGCGTCGATCGGATTGCCGAGCGCATCGACGACGCGACCAAGCATTTCCTTACCGATCGGCACGTCGACAATCGCGCCGGTGCGCTTGACCGTCTGGCCTTCCTTGATGTCGCGGTCGGTGCCGAAAATGACGATACCGACATTGTCGCTCTCGAGGTTGAGCGCCATGCCGCGCACGCCCGACTCGAACTCGACCATCTCGCCGGCCTGCACGTTGTCGAGGCCGTAGACGCGGGCAATACCGTCGCCGACGGAAAGAACCTGGCCGACTTCCGTGACTTCGGCCTCCTTGCCGAAATTGGCGATCTCGTTCTTGAGGATCGCGGAAATCTCTGCCGCGCGGATATCCATCAGCCGACCTCTTTCATGCGTGTGCGGATTGAATTCAACTTAGTGCGTACCGATCCGTCGACCATGCGCGAGCCGAGCTTGACGACGATGCCGCCGATGATCGCCGGATCGACATGCGTCGTCACCTCGACCTCCTTGCCGCCGGTCACGTCGCGCAGCGTGCGCTGCAGATCGCCAGTGTGCTCATCGGAAAGCGGATGCGCGACGGTGACCTCAGCGCGCGTAATGCCGCGTTCGGCATCCCGCAGCTTTTCAAAATCGCGGATCATCGTCTCGACGGCGAAGAGCCGGCGCTTCGTCGCGATAAGCCTGAGGAAATTGGCGGCAATTCCGGAAATTCCCGCTTTCGCGAGGATCGCATCGAGCGCCTTTACCTGCGCTTCAGCGGGAATGACGGGACTGCGGATCAGCCGGCGGAGATCGTCGCTCTCGCGCGCCATGTCGCGGAATTGTCTCAGTGCGGCAACGACATCTTCGACCGCGTTATTCTCCTTGGCGAGCTCGTAAAGGGCGGTGGCGTAGCGGCCCGCCATTCCCGTTACGATCGTTTGCTCTTTGACCACGTGGGCTCAGGTCCTTCGCGCATCAATTCTGCCGCAAGGCTCGTCGGCACGGCGGCGGGCCGTAAATCCTTGAAGCAAAGCGTGTTCTGGAAAGGAGCGCAGCGTCGTCTCCCACGCTCCGGAAGCGCGGGTCAGGTAACATAGGGTTTTTGCGACCGCAACCCTGCAAAGCCCGCGCTGAATCGCCTGGTTTTTGTGACGCTTGCTCAGGCCGCGACGCGTACTTTCAGGTCGAGCTTCGGCGGGCTGTTCAGCGTCTGGAAGACGACGCAATAGCGCTCCGTCAGCTTGATCAACGTGTCGATCTTCTCCTGCGGCGCCTCGCTGTCGAGATCGAAGGCGAGACGGATTTCGCGAAACCCCACCGGCGCGTCCTTGGCGACGCCGAGCGTGCCGCGAAAATCGAGGTCGCCTTCGGCCCGCACCGTTCCGGCGCGCAGCGGAATTTCCAATGCGGTCGCCACTGCCTTCAAAGTAACGCCGGCGCAAGCGACGAGCGCCTCGAGCAACATGTCGCCCGAGCAGAGCTCGGCACCCGAGCCGCCGGTCGCCGGATGCAGGCCCGCGACCGCCAGCGCGCGTCCGGTTTCCACCTTGCAGGCGATCTTGGTGTCGTCGATCGAGCCCTGCGCCTTCAGCGTGATGACCGCGGCGTCGGGCTCGCTCTTGTAGCGCTCCTTATAGGGCGCCTGCTGGGCGCGGAGAGCGGCTGCATCCATCGATATTTCTCCTGTTCTGAAGTGTCTTACCACCAAGCTCCGGTGGCGTGTTTGGCTGATTGACGTGCAATTGGCGCGTCCAGGGAACCGTCGAGCGCGGCGAGGATCACGCGCTTGGCCTCGATGAACGCCGGCGATAGCCGGTCGCGCGGGCGCGGCAGATCGAGGGGGATGTCGGCGAAGATGCGCCCCGGCCGCGGCTGCATGACGACGGCACGATCGGCGAGGACGACCGCCTCCTCAACGTCATGCGTGACCAGGACCAGCGTCGGGCGCTGCGCTTCCCATAGCCCGAGCAGGTGGTCGTGAAGGCTGGCGCGGGTCAGCGCGTCGAGCGCGGAAAAAGGCTCGTCCATCAGCAGAACTTTCGGCTCGGTGACGAGCGCACGCAGGATCGACACGCGCTGCGCCTGGCCGCCGGAGAGTTCGCGCGGCCACCGCTGCCCGTAACCGGCGAGGCCGACGCGCAACAGCGCCGCATCGACGCGATCGTGGCGCTCGGCAGACGAGCGGTCCATCAGGCCGAAGCCGACATTCTGCGCGACGCTCAGCCAGGGCAAAAGCCGCGGCTCTTGAAACACGACGCCGATCGCCGGGTGCGGCGCATGGATCGCTTCGCCGTCGAGCGAAACGGCGCCGCGTGTCGGTGCATCGAGACCCGCTACGAGGCGCAACAGCGTGGTCTTGCCACAGCCGGAACTGCCGACGACCGCGACAATCTCGCCGGGGCCGACTTCGAGCGACACGTCGGCAATCGCCGCGATATCAGGCGCAAAGATTTTCGACAGCGCTTGGAGCTGCAGCATGAATCAGTGCGCCGGCACGGGCGGCGAGGCGATCGGCGCGGCAGCGGAGCGCGACACGCTTTGCGCAAAGGAATCCTGCCAGCGCAGCAACGGGCGAAATGCGGCGACCAGCGCGCCGTCACAGATTTTGCCGAGCACAGCAAAAACGAATATCGCGGCGAGTATCTGATCGGGCTTGCCAAGCTGTTGGCCATCGACAAGCAGGAAGCCCAAGCCTTCCGAGGCACCCATGATTTCGGCGGCAACGACAAACATGAAGCCGAGGCCAAGACCTGATCGCAAAGCGACGGCACAGTCGGGTAAGATCGCCGGCAAGAGAACGCGGCGTGTCAATGCCAGCGGCGGCAATCTGAACGCGCGCCCGACCTCGACGATCTTGCGGTCAATATTGGTGATCGCCGCCATGACGCCGAGATAGACGGGGAAGAACACGCCGACGGCAATGAGCGCGACCTTCGATGCCACGAAAATCCCCAGCCACAGGATGAACAGCGGCACCCAGGCGAGGGAGGGAATGGCGCGCAGCGCCTGCACCGTCGGATCGAGAAGACGCGATGCGGTTCGCGAGGCGCCGGTCAGCGCGCCGAGCAAAATGCCGACGATGCTGCCGATGAGAAAACCGGCAGCGAGTCGGAGCATCGTTGCGGCAATGTGCGTCCACAATTCGCCAGTTGCCGCGAGCGACCACAGGGTTTGGCCGACGCGGCTCGGCGGGGGCAACAGCCGTGCCTCGACGAGCCCCAGCCGGGCGGCGAACTCATAAAGAAGCGCTGCTCCGACGGGAAGAATGAGCCCGACGGCCAGCCGGTTATTGAGGAAGGAACGCGGCGGCGCTTTCATCGCAAGGGAAGTAGAGCCTTCGAAGCCCGCGCGCAATCAGCGACGCGTGCCCGCGACCGCCGCAACTCTGATCGCGAGCTACGACGCCGCGTATTGCGTGTCGATCAGCGCCGCGGTCGCGGCTTTCACGTCGACATCGGGCTTAATCACGCCGGCTTTCTGCAAGGCGAGACCGGCTTCCAGCACCGTTTGGCGCGTTGCATCGGTAATGGCTTTATTGGTGTGATCGGTCCGCTCGAGCTGCCGTGCGACGACCGGGCCTGGCAACTTGGTTTCTTTCGCCAATATCGCCTGCAATTCGGCGGGATTGGCGAGCGCCCATTGCCGCGCCTCTTCGTAGATCGCCAGCACGCGCTTCACCAGGTCCGGATTTTGCGCGGCGAACGCTTCGCGCACGTTGAGGACGCCCCAGGTGTTTGCCTCGGGCTTGCGGTAGAAGAGCTTGGCGCCGTTTTCGATCTCGGCCTGCGCCATCATCGGATCGAGGCCGGCCCAGGCATCGACGTCGCCGCGGATCAGCGCGGTCTTGCCGTCGGGATGCTGGAGCAGGACGAGACGCACGTCCTTCTCGGTGAGCCCGGCGGAGTCGAGCGCCCGAACGAGGAAAATGTGCGGGTCGGTGCCGCGGGTGACCGCAACGGACTTGCCCTTGAGGTCGGCGGGAGAGGTGAAAGGCGTGTCGGCGCGGCAGACGAGCGCCGTCCATTCCGGCCGCGAGTACAAACCGACCATCTTGATCGGATTGCCGTTGATCCGCCCGATCAGCGCCGCGGCGCCGGCGGTGGAGCCGATATCGATCGAGCCGGCATTGAGGAATTCGAGCGCCTTGTTGGAGCCGAGCGTCTGCACCCAACGCACGCCAATGCCGTCCTTGGCGAATGCTTTCTCGACCAGGCCCTTTTCCTTGAGGACGAGCGAGAGCGGATTGTAGGTCGCAAAGTCGAGCCGGATTTCGCTGGGAGCGGCGGCTGAGGCGCCCCTTGCCATCACGCCGAGTCCGGCGGCTGCGGCGGTCGATTGCAGGAATGAGCGGCGGCTGAGGAACATCGCGAATGCCTCAATGGATCGTCCGTTTTGTAGGACGGGCTGTTCGATATGTCAAACGACGGCGCTTCCCGGCGAGCGGTTTACGAAAATTGCGGGCCGCGTCGCGCCTCGGATAGCGCGCGGGAAAGGTCGCGCGCGAACGCCGCCTTCTCATCCGGCCCGAGGAACGCCGCGACCTCGACGCGACGGCCGCGCGATACCAGCGACAATTGCTGCAGGCCGAATTCCTCGTGCTCGCGCCGCTCCAGCCGCGTCCAGCTCGGATTGAATCGCCATTCCTGCCGCGCGCCGCGCGCGCTCACCTTGGCGAGCACAAGCTCGAGCGGCGTGACGCTCACGTCCTCGTAGGCGCGCGCCGCTCGATAATTCGCACGAAAGGCGAAGTAGAACAGCGCAACGTCGGCGCCCATGAAGCCAGCGATTGGCCAGGCGCCGAGGATCACGAAAGGCAGGCTGGTGAAAAAGCTCCCCGCCGAAAACAGCATCACCAACAGGCGAAAATTCCGCCGGCTGAGCGAGCGATGCGGCACGATTCGGGCGACAAAAATTTCGCGGGTGGTTGGGTCGGCGACCACGACGAAGCTTCTCGACGACTTGCCTTTGCCGAAGCGGCAGCCCTCGTTATAACGCGTCTATGGCGCAGATGAAGAGGACACCGCGAAATCGCCGCGCCGCCTCTGCGCCGCCCGAGACGGCACTCAAACCCGGCGGAAAGCCGCGTGCGCCGCGGCGTCCCAAACCAGCCGATCCAGCGACGGTGCGCGAGATTTTCACGCGGTTTCGCGCCGCCAATCCGCATCCCAAAGGCGATCTCGAGTTCATCAACCCGTTCACGCTTCTGATCGCCGTCGTATTGTCGGCACAGACGACTGATGCCGGCGTCAACAAAGCGACGCGCGAGCTCTTTCCGATCGCCGATACGCCGCAGAAAATACTGGCACTTGGCGAAACCAATCTGCGCGAGCGATTCAAGTCGCTCGGCTTCTTCAATACGAAGGCCAAGAACGTTATCGCTTTATGCGAGCAACTGATCGCCAAATATGACGGTCGGGTACCGACGAGGCAAGAAGAGTTGGAAGCCTTACCGGGCGTCGGGCGCAAAACCGCAAACGTCGTACTGAACGTCGCCTTCGCGCGCCCGACGATCGCCGTCGACACGCATGTGTTTCGCGTGTCGAACCGCATTCCACTGGCGATCGGCGCGACGCCGCTCGAGGTCGAGCTCGGATTGGAAAAGATTATTCCGGACGAGTTCAAGACGCACACGCATCACTGGCTGATCCTGCACGGGCGTTACACATGCAAAGCGCGCCGGCCGGAATGCGAGCGCTGCATCATTCCAGATTTGTGCCGTTCGCCGGAGAAGCGGGTGTAGCGCTTAGTGCGCGGTCTCCGTCGCGACCAGGCGCCAGTTCGGATCGCGCGAACCGATCTCGCGCGCGAACGTCCAGATGTCGGTCATGTCGACGACGCGCTCCGGACTGCCGTCGATCACCGCACCGGCTTTGTCGTAAGTTGCGGTGATCAGCTTGGACAGGAAACGCACGGTGACCTGCGCCAGCGTTCCCCGGACCTGCGCATCGTCGATCGTGACTTTTTCGAGCGAGACGAAGGTCATCTCGACGCGCTCGCCGCGCGCTTCGCGCTCGGTGATCGCATGCGTGAAACTCTCGTAAACGTCGTCGGCGAGCAGCCGCCGAAGCGTGCCGCGATCGCCTTTAGCAAAGGCCGTGACGATCATCTCATAGGCTGACTTGGCACCGGCGAGAAAGGCGCGCGCATCGAAGCCGGGCTCCGCCGCAGCGATCGCGTCCAAACCCGGAATCGCACGCGAATCCGGGTCGACCAGATCCTTCCAGCGGTCGGCATCGGGCTTGGGCTGGGCGGCTCCGCCGCCATT
>Ga0163163_10004922_pt1 | contig 11488 bp, 9 predicted proteins | sample S65metaG_FD_119766 | JGI IMG/M metagenome (GOLD analysis project Ga0163163, IMG submission 119766) | Switchgrass rhizosphere microbial communities from Kellogg Biological Station, Michigan, USA - S6-5 metaG | ecosystem: Host-associated > Plants > Roots > Rhizosphere > Soil | place: USA: Michigan... | reverse complement strand
TTATGAGGAGGGGAAACTGAAATTTGACGACCCCGTGAACAAGTATCTCCCTGAATTTCCTTACAATAACATCACCCTCCGGCACCTGCTCAATCACACTTCGGGCATGCCCGAATATTTTGACTGGTTCGAAAAGCGGGTATCCGCCGGCGATACCATCGTAAACCAGGATGTGCTCAACTATCTTGCAGCCAATAAGCCTGCATTGCTATTCACACCAGGCGATCGTTGGCAATATTGCAACACGGGCTATGCCCTGCTGGCGCTAGTATTGGAGAAGGTTTCAGGATTGCCTTTTGAAAAGCTGTTGCAACAAAAAATTGTGCAGCCCTTGCATTTAGAAGAAACATATTGTTTTCATTATAAATCAAAATCCCACATCGTTACACCAAATCGTGTTTACGGCTTTACAACACGGGGCGGCAAAAAAGTTTTCTACGATATCACAACGATGGACGGTATTGCAGGTGATGGCAGTATTTATTCCTCTGTGGAGGATCTTTACCAGTGGGCCCTTGCATTGGAAGCGAACAAACTTGTAAAACCCTCCACCATGGAGCAGGCCTACACGCCCGCAAATCTGAATGATGGCTCTACTTATCCTTATGGTTTTGGTTGGTTTGTGGACGACGGAGGAAATAAATTATCACATACCGGAAGCTGGGTTGGTTTTCGCAACCTCATTTTGCGAAAAAGAAAGGAGCGACAGGTGCTCGTTATACTTGACAATTCAGATAATCCTCCGGGACGCAGGTGGATTCAGGACATCGTCGACAGCATAATGAAGGGCGCGAAACCAAAATTGCCCGAGATGCAGTTGATCGAAAATGTGAAACTGGCAGATGGCATGGGCAATCCTGTCAAGCCTTCATCGGTGCGCATCGTGAATCAATGGATAAGAGACACAGGAACACTTCGGGCATTGCGCGGAGAGAAGAGAATCGATGGTAAAGGCCTTGTTCTGGCGCCTGGATTCATTGATACACATAGTCACCATGACCGCGAAATGTTTGACCAGCCCGGAATGGCTGCCGTGGTGAGCCAGGGCGTCACTACAATTGTGGTTGGTCAGGATGGTTCCTCCGAATTTCCGCTCGAAAATTTTTGGAAAAAATTAGACGTACATCCGGTTGCGGTTAATGTGGCATCCTATGCTGGTCATAACACCATCAGGGACTCCGTAATGGGAAAGGACTACAAACATTTTGCGTCAGCTGCGCAGGTTGACAAAATGAAACAATTCCTGAACCAGGATTTGAAAGCCGGTGCGTTGGGATTTTCTACCGGACTAGAATATGACCCCGGGATTTATTCCGACACATCAGAAGTGCAAACGTTGGCGGGCGTTGCAGCAGGCTATCAAAGAAGATATATAAGTCATATCAGAAGCGAAGACCGGTTCCTGGAGAATGCGATCAGGGAAGTCATTAATATCGGTGCAAGGTGGAATATGCCTGTGCAAATTTCACACTTCAAGCTTGGCATCGTAAGCCAATGGAAAAATGCACCTTATTTTCTGAAGCTATTGGATAGCGCACGGTTGGCCGGCATAAACGTCACTGCTGACGTTTATCCGTATGAATACTGGCATTCCGGACTTAGCGTATTGTTGCCGGCAAGAAATTTTACTGACACGCAGGCCATTCATTTTGCGCTCACGCAAGTGACCACGCCGGACGGCCTGATCATTTCCAGCTGTCCATCTGACTCAACCATGAATGGCAAGACGCTGGCAGAAATTGCTGCAGCGAAACGTATGACCCCTGAGAAACTGATGATGCAGTTGCTGCTAACCAATGAACCGCTCGGTGGAGTGGGCATTATTGCAAAAGGCATGCACCCTGACGATATTGCCGCTATCCTCAAATGGCCGGAATCAAATCTCTGTTCAGACGGGACGGCTGAAGGCGGCCATCCACGCGGGTGGGGCAGCTTTACCCGTGTGCTTGGATATTATGTTCGGGAACAAAAATTGCTCACCCTTGAAGAAGCAATCAGGAAATTCACCTCACTCGCTGCAGATCACGTTGGCATTTATGGCAGAGGTCGAATCACACCCGGCTACTATGCGGATCTCGTATTGTTTGATCCACTAACGGTAAAGGACAGGGCCAGTTTTGCTTCGCCACATCTCCCTTCCGAGGGCATCAAAATGGTTTGGGTAAATGGTAAACTGGTATGGCAGGGAAAAGAAACCGGTGAGAAACCAGGAACAAAGGTTCTGGCCGACTAAATGACCTTGTTTTTCCACTTACCACCCTGAATGTAGAAATAAGAAAGCGTGAATGTGGAAAGCCAGTACAGCCACTCCGACATCCATCCCCAGGTAATGGGCAGCTTCAGATACTCAAGCACTACATAAACGTAGATGCAGTACAGGACAATAGTGATGAACTCAATCATCAGACTGATACGCGTATTACCCGTACCCGTCACTGCATTCAGCCACACCACCGCAAACGACATCAGGATAAGTGCCGTGGATACAATTCTCAATACCGGGATGGCTTCCGCAATGAAGGCGTCGCCCTGTCCATAGATAGATAGAAAGAGTCCCGGAAACAGATTCAGGATGATACAAACCACCAGCGAGAAGCTCATACTCAGCCTCACAATCATTCCGATAAGTTCACTCACCTTGTCATGTAAATTTTGACCAATGATATTGCTGACCATCGTGTTGCTGGTTGCTGCAAAAGACCAGGTAAATACGCCGAAGAATCCAAAAATATTCCTCATGGTATTTGAAATGGCGAGCGCTCTTTCGCCATGGTGTTCAATCAACACATAAAAGAATTCCCAACTGGCAAGGCTGATCAGGTATTGCATGATCAACGGCGCAGATTGTACAAGGATCAACCTGGAGGTTTGCCAGTCGAACTTGAAATGCTGGTAAAGCTTAAAGGTCTTGTGAAGTCCTTTCCAGTGTATCACCAGGAAGACTACAAACATCCCCATAAACTCAGCAAGAATGGACGCCACTGCAGCTCCGTTGAATCCCAATTCGGGAAATCCCCAATGACCAAAGATCAGTGTGTAGTCGAAGAAAATATTTGACAATGTTTCCGCCAGCGTACCGGCAATTAGCAGCTTACTTTGATTTGTGCCAACCAGTAGCGCATTTCTCATTTGGTACACATAGAGAAAGGGCAAACCCCAGATCCTGATTTTTAAGAAACTGACAGAAAGTTTGTAAATCTCTTCCGAGTGGATCACGCTTTTCAAAATGAAGGGAACGATCGTGTACACGAGTAGTATGCCGATGCCAGCCAGTATAAGCGAAATGCGAAGCCCCTGCGCAAATATTTTTCCAATTTCACCAATCCTGTTTTCGCCCGCGCGCCGGGCAATCAGCGCCTGCAATCCATTATTCAGGCCAAAACCCATCACCGCGAAAATGAGGTAAAACACACCCGTGATACCGGCTGCCCCCAATTCTCTTTCACCAACCGCGCCCAGGAAAATATTGTTGGTGATAAAATTGATTTGCGGTACAAAAAGGGAAGCAGAAATGGGCAGCGCGATCCTTAGGATCTGCTTATATGAAATCTCTACTTTTAAATCCAATGCTGCTCCCGTTTCCATTTTCTTCAGTTGGGGACGCAAATATAACATCTTAAAAATTTGTCCTATTATTGCCCAAGATTGTCCATGCATCCATCATTTACCATAAGCGGCGCGGCACTCAATGAACTGGATTTTGGTGAGACCGCGCTTTATGCTGACCTGGCAACAGATCATTGTAGCCTAGCACTCTTTCACGTGCCTAACAAAAGTTTCGTGGCGCTGGAATATTATGACCTGGAGAAAAGGGAAAGTGAAGAAAAGCTTCGCGAAATCTTTAATGTCAGCAAACTTGCCAGGGGCGGTTCACCCAGGGTGGTTGTCGTTCACAACACACCTGAAGCAGTGATGATTCCCGAAAAATTATTTAATCAGACCAACCCATCAGCTGCACTGGAACTGATCTATGGGGATTTGAACCATGGAAAGGTTTTGGACGAAAAAGTTGAAGGATGGGACCTGCACAATGTTTATCGTGTGCCTTCGGGCTTGCAGAATCTTATCGAATCCAAATTCAGCTCGGGTGAATACTGGCATTTCTATTCTCTGATGTTGAAACAGATGGAGGGGATCAGGAAAACGCATGCCGGGGATGAGCTAAAAATTATATTTTATCCGCACAGAGTTGTTACGGCCCTGGTAAAATCGGGACAGTTGCAAATGGTGCAGAGTTTTGAATACGAAATTGCGGAAGACGTTGCCTACTACCTCCTGAATATTTGTCAACAATTTCATTGTGATCCGAATACCATCTCGGTTCAATTTTCCGGGCTTGTTGACACCGACTCTCCGCTATACACAGAGATGACCAAATACTTTCTGCACGTATCTTCGGAAAACAGATCCTCTCAATTCAGTTACGCGATTGAATTCGACGAATACCCCCTCCATTTTTTCACACCTGTCTTCAGCATTGCATCATGCGTATAATTGGAGGCGAATATGGCGGCAGAAAAATTAACCCGCCAACTAATATGCCGCACACGCGGCCAACAACTGACATAGCCAAAGAGGGACTGTTCAATATCCTGGAAAATAACCTGGATCTCTCGGAACTAAAAACACTTGATCTTTTTGGTGGAACAGGCAGCATCAGCTATGAACTGGCGTCCAGGGGCGTAAAATATCTGACCATCGTAGAAAAGGATCCGAAAATGCATGGATTCATTCAAAAAACTGTTTTGCTCTTCCCCGAACATCAGTTTCGCGTAATTCGCATGGACGTGTTTTCATTTATAAGGCAATGTTCGGAAAAATTTGACCTGATTTTTGCCGGCCCTCCATATGCGCTTTCAAATATTGACGAGCTTCCCACTGAGATATTTAAACATGGACTGCTGAATGATGGAGGCTGGTTTGTGCTGGAGCATACGCCAAGAAATGATTACCAAAAATTCCCTCACTTCCGCACACTTAGAAATTACGGCACAACCATTTTTTCGATTTTTCTAAATAAAGAGCACAATTAAAGCAGCTGCATGGCGCCCATCTTCATAACAGGTACAGGTACAGGGATAGGCAAGACACTGGTGGCCGCTATTTTAGCTCAGGCGTTGCAGGCTAATTATTGGAAGCCCGTTCAGGCTGGCTTTGATGAAGGCACTGATACAGACTGGTTGAAAAAAGTGGTCAGCCACGCATCATTTAAGGCCTTTCCTGAAATATATCGGCTAAGGATGCCGGCCTCTCCTCACATTGCTGCCAGGCACGAGGGGATAAGCATTTCAATTGAAAAAATATGTGGCGGCTCGCCTCAATCAGAAGCGCCACTTTTGATTGAAGGAGCGGGCGGACTAATGGTTCCTTTAAATGAAAATGAATTTGTCATTGATTTGATTAAAAAACTGGGTGCAGCGGTCATCGTCGTTAGCCGGAACTACCTGGGTAGCATCAATCACTCGTTGTTGACTGCGGCTGCATTGAAGGCGAAAGAAATAAATGTATTGGGTTGGGTCTTCAATGATCAGTATCTTGATTATGCCAACGAGATTGCAAATTGGACTGGGCTCCCTGAATTGGCGTCCATCCCGCACACCGAAAACCCGGATGCACAGTTTGTACGTGAGCAGGCGGAGCGAATCAGGAAAAGCATTTCAAAGCTGATATGACCAAGAAAGAGATCCGGAAAATATTTCGTGAAAAAAGATTGAACCTGAATGATGCGCAGGTTGAAAAAATGCAGGACCTGTTGCTCATTCAACTTCAGAAACTCGCACTTCCATATATTCAATGTGTACATACCTACCTCGCAAAGGCTGAAACCAATGAGCCCGATACCTCCTCCATCATTCGCTGGCTGCAGTTCAGAAATCCCGGGTTGAAAATCGTTGTTCCAAAGGTAGATCTGCGTACAGGACAGTTGCTTCCCGTTTTGTTTAGTGACGAAGATGAACTGGTTAAAAATGATTTTGGCGTCCGGGAACCCGCCGGCGGAGAGTTGGTGCCCCTTGAATGGATCGACCTGGTGCTGGTGCCTCTCCTGGCGTTTGATGAAAAGGGGTTTCGCGTCGGTTATGGTATGGGGTTTTATGATAAATTCCTTGCAGAATGCAGGCCGGACGCTATTTGTCTCGGCCTGAGTTTTTTTGATCCGGTGGAAAGCATCAGTGACACCCATGGTTTTGATGTACCTTTAACGGCTTGTGTAACGCCCTACCGCATTTATGAATTTTAATTCGCTTCCGCTTAAATCATTTCGCGTTCTGTTATTCCCGATAGCACTGATCTACGCATTAGTGATTATCATCAGAAATTTTCTTTATGATCACGGCATGATGAGATCGGATAAATTCAATCTGCCCATCATCGGCGTGGGAAATCTTGCGGTAGGTGGAACGGGTAAATCACCAATGGTTGAATACCTCGTAAACTGCCTCATGAAGGAATTCAAACTCGCCACGCTTAGCCGGGGATACAAGCGCAAAACCAGGGGATATGTTTTGGCAAATGCGACTACCACCGCATTGGAAATTGGTGATGAGCCCATGCAATTTCATTTGAAGTTCTCTAAAATTGCTGTTGCGGCTGGCGAACAAAGAGCAGAGGCCATTCCACAACTCCTGTATGACAGGCCCGATACCGATGTAATTATTCTGGACGACGCCTTTCAGCATCGTGCCGTTCAGGCCGGGCTCAATATTTTGCTCACGGACTACAGCAACCTGTTTACGCGTGATTTCTTTCTCCCAACGGGTGACCTTCGAGACCAGCGCCGGAGTTACAAACGCGCCGATATCATAGTGGTAACCAAGTGCTCTACGGGGATGCAGGAGCGTGAAAAAAATAACCTCATTGCAGAAATCAAGCCCTTCCCGCATCAGAAGATATTTTTTTCTACCATTCAATATGGGCAGCCTTACCATATCATCACCAGGGAGGCATGTGCTTTGCACAAGGATATGGAAGTACTGCTTATATGTGGCATTGCCAATCCGGAGCCTTTGAAGCGCTGGCTTACACAAACAGTTCAGAGCTATGAGGTAATTACGTACAGCGATCATTATATTTTTACGATTGATGATCTGAAGGAAATGTTGAAACGCTTTTCGAAAGTGGATGCGCAGGAAAAAATTATGATCACCACGGAAAAAGATGCAGTTCGACTGGCTAAATTTGAACACGAACTGAAGGAAGTACCGCTCTTTGTACTGCCCATTGAAACCATTTTCCTGTTCAATGAAGGCAGGCAATTTGATGCTGCGGTAGCAGGATTTATCAGGAATTTCAAAGCAAATGCATAAATAATATGGGCCGAAAGAACCACCAAAAGAAAAAGGCAAAATCGCGCGGCCATCACGGAACCTTTTCCGGAACACTTGATATTACCCGCTCAGGAATTGGTTACGTTATAGTTGACGGATTACAACGCGATATTTTGATCCGGAGAAATGATTTTAACATGGCCATGCATGGTGACAAAGTGAGGGTTCGCGTTACCAAGGAGAATATGAACAGCGGCCGCGTTGAGGGGGTGGTTAGCGAGGTATTGGAAAGAAAGCAAACTGAATTCATCGGCCACCTGGAGGCCAACGAAGAATTCGCCTTTTTCATTCCGGACTCTGACAAGCCCATGCCTGACATTTACATTCCCGTTTCAAAGCTTAATGGCGCGAAAGATGGCGACAGGGTAGTGGTTAAGATGACGGACTGGAAAGCACAAAGCAAAAATCCCAACGGGGAGGTAGTGAATGTGCTCGACCAGCAAAATGCCAACGACCAGGCCATGAAAGCCATCCTCGTCGAAAGCGGCTTTCCACTCAATTTTAGCGAGGAAGTGCTGGAAGAAACGGCCAGAATTCCGGAACAACTTTCAAGTGCCGAAATAAAGAAACGTCGTGACTTCAGGGAGATCCTCACGTTTACGATTGACCCCATTGATGCGAGGGATTTTGACGATGCACTCAGTTTTAGAAAATTGGCCAACGGATACTACGAGATTGGTGTGCACATTGCAGATGTAAGCCATTATGTGGAATTCATGACCGCGCTTGATGAAGCTGCTTATGAACGCGCAACTTCAGTTTATCTTCCTGATCGCGTGTTGCCAATGCTACCTGAAAAGATTTCGAATGAACTGTGTTCACTCAGACCTCATGAAGACAAATTTTGTTTCTCGGCCGTTTTTGAAATTAATGGCAGGGCCGAAATAAAAAACCGATGGATTGGTAAGACGGTGATTCACTCCAACCACCGGTTTACTTACGAGGAAGCACAAGCGATTATTGAAACGGAATCCGGCATTTATTCCAATGAAATTTTGACGCTGAATGTGATTGCGAAGCAGTTCAGGAAGGAAAGGTTCAGGCATGGGGCCATAAATTTTTCGTCGCAAGAGGTGAGGTTCAAGCTTGATGAAAAAGGGAAACCGATTGGCATTGTGATCAAAGAAAACAAAGAGGCTAATCAGCTAATCGAGGAATACATGCTGTTGGCGAATCGTGCGGTGGCAGAACTGGTATCAGCCGTTAAGGTCAATAAGAAAGAGATCCCATTTCCTTACCGTGTTCACGACAGGCCCGATGAAGAGAAGCTCATTCCTTTCATTGAATTTGCGAAACGCTTCGGTCACAAGTTTGATACAAGAACGCCGGAAGGCATTGCAGAATCTTTCAACAAAATGTTGAAAGCAGTGCAGGGGCGTCCGGAACAACACGTGCTAGAACAACTTGGCATCCGTACGATGGCAAAGGCTGTTTACACGTCTTCAAATATCGGTCACTACGGTCTTGGCTTTACACACTATTGTCATTTTACCTCGCCTATTCGCCGGTATCCTGATATCATGGTTCACCGCATTCTGCAAGATGTGTTGAGTGGAAATCCGCACGTCGATAAAAAGATGGAGCCCAAGTGCAAGCACTGTAGTGAAAGGGAAAGGGCCGCTATGGAATCTGAGCGAGCCGGCAATAAGTACAAGCAGGTTGAATACATGCAGCAATACATCGGTGAGGAATTTGAGGGCGTGATCAGTGGTGTGGCAAGTTTCGGTTTCTGGGTGGAAACGATCGCGCACAAATGTGAAGGACTCGTAACGGTGCACAGTCTGCTGGACTATGATGATTTCAGGCTAATCGAAACGGATTATTCCCTGGTCGGAAGGAGAAGCGGGCGCACTTTCAAAATGGGAGAGAAGGTGTGGATCAAAGTGATTTCAGGGAACCTGTCCAAGCGTCAGCTGGACTACGAATGGGTGATCGACGGCGAAAAGCGGGCTGAACAAAAAGCCAAACCGCCAAAGGAGAAAATAAAGGGAAAGAAGGAGAAGAAAAAGGCAGGGAGGAGGAAATAGTGGTCCAGGGGGCCATTTGAATCGTTGATTCGTTGACTCGTTGATTAGGTTGATTAGGTTAGCTAGGTTAACCAGGTTAATTGGGTTAATTACTTTTGAATTTTCACTTCAATCCTCCACTGTGGCCCGGATCCAACATGATACGTGTTGGCAAAATTGCCAAGGTTAATTGCGACAGAAAAATTAAGTAGGCTGTTTATATAACACATTTCGCGTTGTGGCGCTACATCTGCAAATGTTCTTACAAAAGGAAGGATACCACGATACACCGGGGTCTGTTCATCCCAAATGGTAACCTCCAGGTTGTCACCATAATGGATACCCGCAGTGTTCAATAGTTTTTCAGGAATATTCGTCCACACGTTGCCGTATTGAATATCCAGTACAGGGATGTTTCCCCTGATAAGACCATCCTTTATTTCAGCTTGTTGAAAAGGTATCCGGATGACTGAATCGGCCAGTCGTTTCCCCACTTGTTCAAATTTGATCACGCCTGCCGCCAATCGCGCCGCTGTATATACATACACGTCCCTGCCATGGAAAGTGTATGAATCGTTTGACCCCTTCAGACGGTTCACTTTTTCATCAATCTCCCTGACAGCTGCAATGCCCAGCGACTGTGAAACCAGCGTCAGCGTACCGTTATCGGGCGAGACGAAATAATGTCCTGTTTTAGTTTTTAGCACAACGCTTTTCCGCTCACTGCCCACGCCGGGATCAACGACAGAAACAAAAACAGTTCCTGCCGGCCAATATTTTGCCGTTTGCTCCAGCCTGTAAGCGGCTTCCCAAATATTAAATGCCGGGATCTCGTGCGTGAGGTCAAATACCCGCAGCTGAGGGGAAACCTGCATGGCCACGCCCTTCATGGTCGACACTGCTGCGTCTTTCAGTCCAAAATCAGTTTGAATGACGAGAATTCCTTTTTGTGCGAAAGCGCTGATTGAACAGAACAAAACACAGATGGCAAGAAGTCGTATTTTCATCGGCTTAAGCTACAAAGATTTTATTTTTTGGGCCTGTCAAATTGGTATTTTAGCAACTTAATGACCACCATGCATTCCTTCGAAAGTTTTCTCCAGGAATTCGAGCAGAAATTTAATACCCGGCAATTTCCCGACGCGCCTGCAAGTTTGTATGATGCGGGCCAATATTTTTTGGGTATCGGTGGCAAGAGAATTCGCCCGGTAATGTGTCTCATGGGAAACGAATTGTTTGATGAAGTGAATCCCGATGCATGGCATGTGTCAACGGCAATTGAGCTCTTTCACAACTTTACGCTCATTCATGACGACATCATGGATAAGGCGCCCCTGCGCAGGGGAATGGAAACGGTGCACGTAAAATTTGGAGACAGCACGGCCCTCCTGGCTGGCGACGTGATGATGGTTGCGGCGTACGATTGGCTCAACAAAATCAAGAGCGCCTATCTTCATAAGATCATTCAGCTTTTTAATAAAACGGCGAGAGAGGTGTGCGAAGGCCAGCAGCTGGATATGGAATTTGAGAAAAGAGAATGTGTCACGATGCAGGAATATATCAACATGATCGAATTGAAGACCTCTGTGCTGTTGGCTGCGAGTTTGAAAATGGGAGCAATTTTGGGTGGGGCAGGTGAGGGGAATCAACAACACTTGTATGGATATGGCAAAAATCTTGGCATCGCTTTCCAGGTGCAGGATGACTACCTGGATGCTTTCGGGGATCCGCAGAAATTTGGCAAACTTGTAGGCGGAGACATTCTCGCCAATAAAAAAACCTTCCTGATGATCCACGCATTGGAAGTGGCTGATGGGAAAACAAAGAAAGAGTTATCGGAATTAATGAAGCAAAATCCCCCAGATAAAGTGGACCGGGTGCTTGCGATTTTCAAAGCCTGCGGAATTGATGAATGGGCGCTCCAGCTGAAAAATCAGTATTTAAATACGGCCCTGCAACATCTTGAAGATATTGCCGTACTTTCAACGCGCAAAGATCCACTACATAAATTGGCTGGATTTCTGGTCGGGCGGGACTACTAGAGCCGTCGCTTTCAACAAAAAACTTGCAATTAATGAGTTCTTCCTCCCTGTTCAGGAAAAAATCAATCGACAAAATACTCAAGGAATCTGCTGACGGTTTAAGCGACGGTCATGG
>Ga0163163_10004921_pt1 | contig 11489 bp, 10 predicted proteins | sample S65metaG_FD_119766 | JGI IMG/M metagenome (GOLD analysis project Ga0163163, IMG submission 119766) | Switchgrass rhizosphere microbial communities from Kellogg Biological Station, Michigan, USA - S6-5 metaG | ecosystem: Host-associated > Plants > Roots > Rhizosphere > Soil | place: USA... | reverse complement strand
CGTCCGTTCGACGCCTCGAGCAGCACAGCGTCGTTCTCCACACCGCGCAGCCGGCCCTCGAACGCCTTCTGGTTGTCCACGGCCTCGCTCACCACGATCTTGGCGAGCCGGCCCGCGAATCGCGCGTAGTCGCCGTCATTCCGCAACGGGCGGTCCAGCCCCGGCGACGAAACTTCGAGCGTGTAGGCGAAGGGCAGCGGGTCTTCCACGTCGAGAATCGTGCTCAACTCGCGATTGACCTCCGCACAATCCTCCACGCTGACGCTTTCGTCCGGCGTCGCCGCCGGACCCGGCCGATCGATGAACACCCGCACCACATGTCCGGTGACTTCGCGCCGGCTCTGGATGTCCCACACTTCCAGACCCCGCGCCTGCGCGACGCGCTCGGCAATCGCCCGAATCGACTCAAGCGGCTGCGGAGTGTTCAAAGACGCCCAGAAACACAAAAAGTGGGCACGAGCCCACTAGGGTTCTTTCCCAACCTAGGTGACCCGCTAGTGTATCACGCAGATACAGGCACAGGAAGAGGTCTGGCGAGCAGGTCGTAGTCCCGGCTGGACACGATTTCCGCCTCGAGGAACTGGCCCGCCGTCACTTCGGACGGGTCGCAGTCGGTGAGGTAGACCAGCGGGTCGATGTCGGGAGCCTGGCCGGCCGTCCGGGCGCGAAGGACGAGCTCGTGGTCGGTTGACGGCCCGTCCACGAGCAGGCGCACCTGCCGGCCGACGCGTGCGCGGTGGGCCCGCGCCACGATTTTCTTCTGGAGCCCCATGAGCGACGACCGGCGCCGCTCCTTCGTTCCTGCCGCAACGTCATCGGCGAGGGCGTGGGCGCTCGTGCCCTCCTCGTGCGAGTAGGTGAAGACGCCCAGGTGGTCGAACTCCACGCTCTTCACGAAGGCCTGCAGCTCCGCAAAGTCATCGGCGGTTTCGCCGGGGTACCCCACGATGACAGTGGTGCGCAGCGCCACGTCCGGAACGCGCGTCCGGATGCGGTCGAGCAGTTTCTCGTAGCTGGCGCGCGTGCCGGGGCGCTTCATCCGTTTGAGCACGGCGTCGGAGGCGTGCTGCAAGGGCAGGTCGATGTATCGGCACACTTTGTCGTTGGCCGCCATCGCCTCCAGGACGTCATCGCCGATTGTCGTCGGGTAGAGATAGAGCAGACGGATCCACTCGATGCCCTCTACCTGCTGCAGCGCACCGAGCAGCCGCGCGAGCGCGCCGCGCTCGCCGCGATCGATCCCGTAGAAGGTGGTGTCCTGCGAGATGAGCAGCAGCTCCTTCACGCCGCGCGCCGCGAGCGCCTCGGCTTCTCGGACGATCGAGTCGTGCGGCCGGCTGCGGTAGTGGCCGCGCAGCGTCGGGATGATGCAGAAGCCGCACTTGTAGTCGCAGCCCTCGGCAATCTTGATGTAGGCGTAGTGCCGGGGCGTCGCCAATAACCGCGGCGTGTCCGCGTCGTAGAGATACGTGGGCAGAGTGGGCAGAGTGGGCAGAGTGGGCAGAGTACGCAGAGTAGGGAGAACGCTCCCTGGTTTGGCGGCGACAGCCTCTCCGCTCGCGCGGCGTATCTGAATGAGCCCCCCGGTTTGCGGCACGGCTGGTGCCGGGCCGCCGAGCGCCTCCACGATCGCCGGCACGTCGCCGGTGCCGAGGATGTGGTCGATCTCGGGGATTTGTGCCTTGAGCTCGTCCCGGTAACGCTCGGCCAGGCAGCCGGCTACCACGAGCGTCTTGCAGGCACCGGTCTTCTTGAACTCGGCCATCTCGAGGATGGCGTCCACCGACTCCTGCTTGGCTTTGTCGATGAACGCGCAGGTGTTGACCACCAGCACGTCCGCGCCTTCCGGCTCGCGCGTCAGCTCGTGCCCAGCCTGCTGGGCCAAGCCCAGCATCACCTCGGAATCCACGAGGTTCTTGGGGCACCCGAGGGACACCATGCCGATCTTCATAACGGCTCAGCGTACCACGGCCCGCGCTTTGCTCATTCGAGGGTGGGTGGTCCACTAGGGACCGCCGCGATGGGCTTCAAGCCCGGGAGGTTCTCATGTTGATGGTGCTGGCGGTAATTCTGCTCGTCGCGTGGCTGCTCGGCGTCGTGGGCACCTACACGATCGGCGCCTTCGTGCATGTTCTGCTGGTGATGGCGATCGTGCTCTTCCTCGTGAGCTTCATCACCGGCCGTCGTACCGTCGTCTGACGGGCGGGGCGGGGCGCCAAGCGCCCCGCCCCCGTGCTAGCATCCGGCCGCTCGGGCAACGGCCGTGTTCAAAGCTTTCGTCGCGCCCTCTGTGGCCGCACTGGCGGCGATCATTGCGATGGCTGCGGGTCTGCTCGCGCAGGGCGCAGTCCGCTACACCGTCGATCCGAGCTGGCCGAAACCGCTTCCCAACCAGTGGGTGCTCGGAGGGCTGGGCGGTGTCTGCGTGGACGCGCAAGATCACGTCTTCATCCTCAATCGTCAGGACGTGGCCGATGGTGACCTGAATGCCGGCCGCCTGGCGCCGCAGATCATCGAATTCGATGCCGCCGGCGCGGTGGTCAACTCATGGGGCGATCCTGCACAGCTCGACCCGCGCCTCCACTCGTGCCACGTCGATACGAACGGCGACATCTGGATCGGCAGCAGCCCGTCCGGCATGGTGCAGAAGTACACGCACGATGGACGCACGCTGCTGTTGCAGATTGGGAAGAAAGGGACACTCGATTCATCAGATGGCACCGCGAAAGGCAAGCCGCTGAATTCGGAGGCGGCGGTGTTCTTCATGCCGTCGAGTATCGACGTCGATCCACGGAACGGCGACATCTACGTGTCGGACGGCGAGAGCTCCGGCGGCAACCGGCGCGTCGCGGTGCTCGACGCGAAAGGCGGGTTCCTCCGCCAGTGGCGCCCGGAGGTGAAAGACACGGTCCACTGTCTGGCGATGTCGCGCGACCGCCTCGTCTACGTGTGCGACCGTACCGGCTCGCGCATCCTGGTGTTCGACACCACCGGCAAGGTGCAGCGCACGATCGCGGTGCCGTGGGCGCCTGTGACCACTCCAGCCGACGGCAAGGTCGTCGAGATCGGCGGGTCGGCGGTGGCGATTGCGTTCTCGCCCGATCAGCGCCGCCTGTTCGTGCTCAATCAGAACAACGCGCGCGTGGAGATCATCGACCGCGAGAGCGGCGCCATCGTCGGCAGCTTCGGCCGCGCCGGCACCTTTCCCGGCGAGTTCAACCAGGCGCACGGCATTGCCGTGGACTCGCGCGGCAACGTCTACATTGCCGAAAACCGCGGCCGCCGCATCCACAAGTTCGTGCCCCGTACGTAGAGGCGGACCTCGAAGAGGTCCGCCTGACCTTTGGGTCCGCCTGCAGCTACGATACGGAGCATGTCCATCGTCGATCACCCTGACATCGCGTCGCTGCTCAAAGGACACACGCCGGTGGGAAACCGCGTGACCGTGCGCGGCTGGGTTCGCACGCGCCGCGACTCCAAGGCCGGCCTCTCCTTCATCCACGTCCACGACGGCTCGTGCTTCGACCCCATCCAGGTGGTGGCGCCGGCGCAGCTGCCGAACTACGAAAGCGAGGTCAAGAAGCTCACCTCGGGATGCGCCGTGGTCGCGAGCGGTGTGCTGGTGCAGAGCCAGGGGCAGGGGCAGTCGGTGGAAGTGCAGGCCGACAGCGTCGCAGTGGTGGGGTGGGTGGACGACCCCGAGGGGTATCCCATTCAACCCAAACGCGCGTCGTTCGAATATCTCCGCGAAGTGGCGCACCTGCGGCCGCGTACGAACACGCTCGGGGCCGTGGCGCGCGTACGCCACTGTCTGAGTCAGGCGATTCATCGCTACTTCAGCGACCACGGCTTCTTCTGGGTCCACACGCCGATCATCACGGCGAGCGACGCCGAAGGCGCCGGCGAGATGTTCCGGGTCAGCACGCTCGACGTTGCAAACCGCTCGGCGCTGCCGGCAACGCCGGAAGGGCGAACGGACTTCAGCCAGGACTTCTTCGGCCGGGAAGCGTTTCTGACGGTGAGCGGCCAGCTCAATGTCGAGACCTACTGTCTTGCGCTGTCGAAGGTCTACACGTTCGGCCCCACGTTCCGCGCCGAGAACAGCAACACGAGCCGCCATCTCGCCGAGTTCTGGATGGTCGAGCCCGAGATCGCCTTTGCCGATCTGAACGACGACGCCGCGCTGGCCGAGTCGTTCCTCAAATACATCCTGACGGCGCTCCTCAACGAGCGGGGCGACGACCTGAAGTTCTTCGCCGAGCGGATCGACAAGGGGTGCGTGGCGCGCGTGGAAGCGTTCGTCAGGTCGCCGTTCGAGCGCATGACGTATACCGACGCGATCGCCGCCCTCGAGAACAGCGGCAAGACCTTCGAATTCCCGGTGCACTGGGGAATGGATCTGCAGTCGGAACATGAGCGCTGGCTCACCGAGGAGCACGTGAAGGCGCCCGTGGTGGTGATGAACTACCCGAAGGAGATCAAAGCCTTCTACATGCGCATGAACGACGACGGCAAGACCGTGGCAGCGATGGACGTGCTGGCGCCCGGCATCGGCGAGATCATCGGCGGCTCACAGCGCGAGGAGCGGCTCGACCATCTCGATCGCCGTCTCGAGGAGCTGGACCTCGATCCGAAGGCGTACTGGTGGTATCGCGACCTGCGCCGCTACGGCACCGTGCCGCACGCCGGATTCGGTCTGGGTCTCGAGCGGACGATCATCTATGCGACCGGGATGGCCAACATCCGCGACGTGATCCCGTTCCCGCGCACGCCCGGCCACGCCGCTTTCTGATTCTTCGTTCTGATCTTCGTGGGGGCCGCCTTCAGGCGGCCCGACGTCGCGTCGGAGCGCCAGCATGTTTCGCCCGGCTCCGGTTCGACGGCGCGGAAAAGCTCCTTCGCGCAGCGACGGGGAACGCTGCGCTCCGTCGCTTTTCTTCTGTCGCTGGCGCTCGCGCCGCTCACAGTCGCCCGGCGAAACACGCTGGCGCTCCGCCGCGACGCTGTGGGAACGCGTTCGCCTTCCGTGGGGGCCGCCTTCAGGCGGCCCGTCCAGGCGCAGCGGTTTCCGGTGCGAGCGACCCGCGATTCGCGGAAGGACCTACTCGGAGCCGCCGCGGAAACGCTGGGCGGGCCGGCTGAAGCCGGCCCCCACGAAGACTGTCAGAACGTGACGAAGGCGCTTTCGAGGCGCTCGCGCGCCTTCACGCAGCGCTCCAGCACGTCGAGCGGGCTGCCCGTGTCGGCGACCTCGAACATCAGCACGCCGTCGTAGCCGATCTTCTGCGTTTCCATCATCGCCACGTCCCAGTCGATGCTGCCGCCGAACGGAGGCAGGTGATCGTCGGCGCGGCGACGGTTGTCGTGCACGTGCGTGGTGATCAGGTGGCCCGAGATCTCTTCGATCGCCTCGCCAAGGTCGCCCATGATGTGCGCGTGCCCGTAGTCGAGACAGATGCCGGCATCGAGCCCTTCGGTGTCGTCCTCGAGCAGGCGGACGAGCGCGCCCGGCGTCGAGAGCGCGTTCGGGATCACTTCCACCGCCACGCGGACGCCGACGGCCTGCGCCGCTTCGGCAATCTCTTCGAGGCTGCGCCGCGCGGCCGCCGGCTGGTTGTCGTTGGCCGGCGGGTTCGTGCGCGTGGGCACGCCAAGGTGCAGGACGAGGTAGTGGAACGGAATGCGCGACGCGAGGGCGAGCGCCGCCTTGGCCTCTTCTACCGCGACGGCGCGGCGGGCGTCGTCGCCGGACGCCGTGGAGTAGGGCACCACCATCTCGCCGCGGCGCACGGCCTCCGCAATCGGCGCGTGCACCGAGTGCAGCTCGAGCCGCGTTTCCCGCAGCCAGCCGCCCAGCTGCGCGACGGCGTTCTCGTCGCGGTAATCGAAATGCGTTCGCGTGGCAAACACTTCCACCGCGTCGAAGCCGTGCTTCGCCACGAGCGCGAGGTGGTCGCGCGTCAGGCGGTGGTCGTGAAAGAGGTGAGTGGAGAGCCCGAAGCGCCGATCGCCCACGGTAAGAGTGATCTTAACGTAGAGGCGAACCTTCAGGTTCGCGGACGAAGTTGTGGCTTCAGCGCAGCTCCGGCAGCGCGCCGGCCAGCAGCTCGCGCAGCCGGGCGAAGCGGGTGTGACGCTCGAGGTTGGCGCGCACGTAGGCGAGCGTGCGCGGGATGTACTGGATGTAAACCGGATTGACGCGCGTGGCCGCCTGGAAGCCGAACGTGCCGAGCGCCTTGAGATTCCGTTGCAGCGCCATGACGTCGAAACGCGTGCGGAAGGTCTGACCGTCGGCGGGGGTCGGGCCGGCGCCATGGCCCCGCAGCGCCAGGAAGTACGCGATCAGCTCGTCCACCTGCGACTCGGTCAGGTCCAGGTACGAGTCGCGCAGCAGCGACACCAGATCGTAGGTGTCGGGGCCCATGCGCGCGTCCTGGAAGTCGATGATGAAGAGCTGCCCCTCGTGCAGCATCAGGTTGCGGCTGTGATAGTCGCGGTGGCACAGCACGCGAGGCTCGGCGGCGAGCTCGCCCACGAAGACCGCAAATTCCTCGGACAGCGCCGCGCGGGCGGCGTCGCTGAAGGAGGCGCCGCGATACGCCTCGAGGAAGTGTTTCACGAAGAAGTTCATCTCCCACGTGAGCTTCTCGACGTCGAACGCGATGCCGTACGGGACGTAGCGCGGACTGGCCAGCTCGGCGCCGCGGCGCTGCAGGGTGGCAATCAGGCCCACGGCCTCCCGGTAGAGCGCGGCGTGCTCGCCGGGTGTGGCGGCGCCGAGGTGCGCCTGCAGCGTCACGTCACCCAGGTCCTGCAGCGCGATGATACCCAGCTCGTTCGAGTGCGCGAGGATGCGCGGCACCGGCACCGGCATCGAGGCCATCAGGGCAGCGACGTTCACGAACGGCAGCTGCTCGAAGTCGATGCCGCCCGGGTGTATCGCCAGCACCTGCGACGCCTCCTGCGGCACCAGCACGCGGAAGTAACGTCGATCGGAGGCGTCGCCGGTCAGCGCCACCACCGAGGCGCCGCGCTGGGCGAGGCCGCACTGCGCCAGAAACAGATCGATGCGGGTCCGGACGTCGGTTGTTGTCGTTGTCATGGTAGCCGCCGGTCTTGGGACCGGCTCCATCGTCAGCCCAGAGAGGATATCGCCAGGTTGCCGACAGCGCGTTCACCCCGCGCCAGGTCGCCGTCGAGCCGGCGGATGATCTGATCCTTCCACGACGTGCCCGCCGGAATGTTCACGCCGTCCGTGACGACGCATCCGTCGACGGCGGCACCCTCGCCGATGGCCACATCGTCCCAGAGAATCGACCGTCCGGCGGGCACCTGGCCTTCGCGCTCGGCAAACGCCATCGAGGTCCGGTAGTAGTCGAGCGGTGTGCCGATGTCGTGGTACTCCGCCTGGGTCGCCAGCACGCGCACGCTGCCTGGACGCCCGGCGTTCAGCGCCGGGTAGAGCGTCGCCACCGATTCATACGGCGTATCCGGCGGGACTGCGTGGAACGCGGAGGCCTCGGCCACCTGCACGCCGAAGAAGTGATACGACGGCAGATTCGACCCGCGCGGTGCCACACCCGCAAACGCGCCGTCCGGCGCGGCAATGAGGCCGCTGTACTTCTGCGGCTCGCCGTTGGGGACGCCGGCCATCGTCACGAGCGCGCCGGACCGCTCGTGATCGGCCACGATGGGAGCGAGCTCGAGGTTCGTCAACGTGTCGCCGTTGACGATCAGGAAGCGCGGCGCACCAAGGATGGGTGCCGCGCGTCGGGGACCACCGGCCGACCCGAGCACCGGCGTTTCCCACGAGTAGCGCACACGCACGCCCAACTCCTGTCCGTCGCCGAGGAGGCGCGTGAGGGTCTCAGGTGCGTGGTGCAGGTTGAGCACGACGTCGGTGACGCCGTTGGCTCGCAGCCAGCGCAGGATGCGCACGACCAGCGGCTGGCCGGCCACCGGCAGCGCCGCCTTTGCGCGCACGAGCGAGAGGGGGCGCAGGCGCGTGGCCAGGCCGGCCGTCAGGACCAGCGCCGGAATCATGCGCCGGCGTGATCGGCGTCGAACAGCATGTCGCGGGCGGTGATGTTGTGCGCCTGGGCGAACGCGGTGAAGAGGCCGCGATACGAGTTCAGGACGAAGTCGGCTTGCGAGCAGCCGAGCGCGTCGGCCACGGTGAGGATCCCTTCCTCCGAGCCTTCGATTTCGAGATAGGTGCCCACCGGCGTTTCGTCGAGCGCGATCACGACGCCGGGCGCCTGGAACTCCTCGCGGAATTTCTGGTAGCGGAACCAGGCATGCAGCCCGAGCTCGCGCAGGACGCGTCGCAGCACCTCGGCGTCGGCCACTTCGGTTTCCTGTTCCTCGCGGATCTTCATGGTCCCCGGCTGCACCGGCCCCTTGAAGGTGACGAACGCACGATCGGGCTCGCGGCGCAGGCGCACCACGGCGCGCTTGGCGCGCAACACACCGTCGGCCGTGTCGAAGAGCGTGTCGTCCTGGAGGCGGCGGGGCCGGAGCGGCACGGCCCCGATCCGGGCTAGAGCGGCCCGAGCGTGGTCAGGATCGCGAAACTTGATCTTGACTTCACGCTCGAGCATGGAGCGGACGGCGAGTGCCGTCTACTCCTTGGTCACGGTGACGAACGTTTCCTGCCCGTCGCGGAGGACGCGCAGGAACGCGGTGCCTTTCGACGGCACCTTTCCGAGCTCTCGCTGCGCTTCGGCGGCGTTGGCCACCGGCGTGCGGCCGACGCGCAGGATCACGTCGCCCTCGCTGAGGCCGGCGCGCGCCGCGGGGCTGTTCGGATCGACGTCCACGATCACCGCGCCGCGCGAGTTCTCGAGCCGCAGCTGGCGCGCGATGTCGGGCGTGATGTTGTTCAGCGTCAGACCGAAGCCGGCGGTCGTTTCCGGCTCGGGGGCGCCGCCGCGTCCGCCGCGATTCCGCGACTGCTGGCTGCCCTGTTCGGCCTCGAGGTCGAGTTCGTCCACCGTCACGGTGAGCGACTGCTCCTTGCCGTCGCGCACGATGCGCACCGGCACGGCCGTGCCCGGCTTGGTGGCGGTGACCATCGAGACGAGCTCGTTGCTGTTCTTCACCGCCTTGCCGTTGAACGACAGGATGACGTCTCCCGGTTCCATGCCGGCCTTGGCGGCAGCGCCACCGGACGACACGGCGCCGACGAGCGCGCCGTCGCGGCTCTTCAGGCCGAGTTCATCGACCGCCTCGCGCGGAATCGCCTTGATCTCCACGCCGATGCGGCCGCGCGTGATCTTCCCGCCGCGGAGCTGCGGCAGCAGATCGCGCACCGTGTTGCTGGGAATCGCGAAGCCGATGCCGATGTTCCCCTGCCGCTGGCCGTCCGTGATGATGGCGGTGTTCATGCCGATCACTTCGCCGCGGATGTTGAGCAGCGGGCCGCCCGAGTTGCCCGGGTTGATGGCGGCGTCGGTCTGCAGCACCTGCGCCTGCCGGCGGTTGGCCACCTGGAACGGACGGTCGAGACCGCTGATGACGCCCACGCTCACCGTGTGCGCGTAGCCGAAGGGGTTGCCGATCGCCATCACCCAGTCGCCCGGCTGCATCTGGCTCGAATCGCCGAACTTGATCTCGGGAAGCGTGTGGTTCGGCTTTTCGGTGAGCTCGATGAGCGCGCTGTCGCTCAGCGGGTCGCGTCCGACCACCCGCGCGTCGTACTCCTGGTCTTCGGCCTCGCCGTAGAGCGAGACCGAGATCTTCGTGGCGCCTTCCACGACGTGGTTGTTGGTGAGGATGAAGCCGGCCTTGTCGATGATGAACCCGGTGCCGGCCGCCTGCACGACCTGCTCGCGCTCACGGGGGGCCTGCCGGCCCTGGCCTCCACCCTGGCCGCCCTGGCCGCCCTGACCGCCGCCGCGCGGGTTGGGCGTGCCGAAGAAGCGCTCGAAGAGGTCACCGTTGCCACCGCCGCCCCCGAAGAAATCGGACAGGTCCTGCGTGCGCTGCCGCGACTCGGTGCGGATGTTCACCACCGCGGGTGACGCCAGCTTGGCGATGTCGCGGAAGGTGGACGCCGTCAGCGGGCCCGTCAGCGGAGCACTGTTCATCGGTGGCGCCGCCACCGTCTGCGCGCTCGACGCCGGCGCGATGTCCAGCCGCGACGCGATGATCATGCCGACGAGTACCGACATCAGCACGATCGGCAGCGAATACAGCAACGTGATCTTCCGGTTCAGCATTAAAGCCTCCACGCCCCCGGTCTCATGATAGCAAGGGGACGATGGCGCTCTGGCACGGCCCAGTCACGAGCGCCTCGCGGTCCCCGCGAAATACGTTGATTTCCGTCCGAACTCCGAAATCCGCCATATAGACGCCCGGCTCGACCGTGAATCCGGTGCCCGGCAGCAGCCGGCGCTCGTCGTGCGTCTCGAAATCGTCGAGATGCGCCCCGTTTCCGTGGACGCTTTCCCCCAGGCTGTGCCCCGTGCGGTGCAGGACCTGCGCTTCGAACCCCGAGGCCACCAGGACGGCCCGGGCGGCCCGGTCCACCTCCCAGCCCCGCAGGTCCCGCCCCTCTTTCGCGGCCGCCTGCACCAGATCCACCGCGGCGTCGCGGGCCCGGGCGGCGGCGTCGAACGCGTTGGCCATCCGGGAAGGCACGTCTCGGCCGGTGAACCCTACCCACGTAATATCGGCAAACACCGCGCCCGTCTGTGCCAGCTTGCCCCAGAGATCGAGCAGCAGCAGCTCGTCGGGGCCGATGACCGTGGCGCTCTCCTTGGTGGGCAGGTAGTGAGGGTCCCCTGCGTGCGGGCCTACCGCCACGACCGGTGCCGAGTCGGAGATCAGCCCCTCCGCCGCAAACCAGCCCACCATCTGCTGTTGCAGCTCGTACTCGGTGAGCGGCGCACCTGCCCGCACGGCCGCCGCGGCGGCGGCAAACGCCTTGTCCTTGATCCGGTAGAGCGCCTCGGACGCCACGCGGTGCGACTGGAGCTGCTCGGGTGTCCAGACCGCCTCGAAGGCCTGCACGAGGTCGCCGGACGACACGATCTCCACGCCGCGCGCCTTGATGGCCTCGGCCGTGCCGGCGTCGACGCGCGACACGTAGGGGATGGCGCACTCCGGCGAGTACTCCATGGCAATGCGTCTGACGCCCGTCAGCAGTTCGGTGAGGCCGGCCTCGAGCTGCTCGCGGCGGCTGTAGACGATCTTGCGGCCGGGCAGCATGTCGAGGTTGTGCCGTTCGATGGCGTGCACCAGGGCGCGCGGCTCGCCCTCCCGGGGAATCAGGTAGTACCACCGGCGGGTGGTGAGATGCGCCCCGCGGTCCACGCCGGTCAGCCGTGTGGCGATCGGGTTGGATCCGTGGAAATCGTAGAGGAGCCACCCGTCGAGCCCGCTCTCGCGGAGCGTGCGCTGGATGGCCGGCAGGTCGAGCGCCATGGCGTTCAGAAGTATAGAGGTCTGACGCTGTGAAGGCACTGAAAGTCTGCCTATAATCGCGG
>Ga0163163_10004917_pt1 | contig 11492 bp, 9 predicted proteins | sample S65metaG_FD_119766 | JGI IMG/M metagenome (GOLD analysis project Ga0163163, IMG submission 119766) | Switchgrass rhizosphere microbial communities from Kellogg Biological Station, Michigan, USA - S6-5 metaG | ecosystem: Host-associated > Plants > Roots > Rhizosphere > Soil | place: USA: Michigan... | reverse complement strand
GACTAAACCGCTGGACAGGAGTTTTGGCCTTGGGGAAATACTGCGTGGATGTCCAAATAGTTCGGTCCACCGCGAGCGGCATGAATTGGTGGGTAAAATACGACCCTTCAGACACATCGACAAAGAAGGCCGGGAAGATCACATTCAGATCAAGCGTCCATTCTTTGCTGCGCGTCGGGTTCACCGCCCGTGGCAGCCGGGCTTCAGAAAAATCTTTGCGAATGACGAAGGCGCCGTACCGGAAGGCCAATTCCGCCACCGGAGTGGGGTTGAGCTCTGCGTTCCCATACAGCGACATACTGCCGTGGCGAGGATACAACTGTACACTGAGGCAGTGTGCATAGGGATTCGCTTTACTCGTAAAGGAGTCGGGAATAGATCGTTTGTGTAAAAAGGCGATATGGTAAACTTCCTGGAATGCGTCTTTGATCACTTTCCAGTTGGCCTTGACCTCAGTGGTCCATGTCGTACTAGTGGCCGACAGTTCGCCAAAGGGATAGTCTGCTAGCCCGGCGCCCAACTCGCCCAAGTAGTCTTGCAGGGTTTCTTGGGGGGTAGGATCGACATTAATAAAGATAAACCCGGCCCACACATCCACTGCCACTGGCGTCATACCGAGGGTCTCTTTCTTCAGACCAAAGAATCGCTCTTCGTCCGGTACGAATGTAAGCTTGCCGTCCAACGCGTAGGACCACCCGTGGAATTTGCAAGTGAACATCCGACATGTGCCTTGGCTGTCCCAGGCGATCTTATTGCCGCGATGCGAGCACATGTTGTGAAAAGCCTTCACTTTGTTGTCTTTGCCGCGTACCACGATGACCGAGGTATTGCAAACAGCGAGGTTTTTCACAAAGTAGTCACCGGGATGAGGAATCTGTTCCACCCGGCCCACATTCAGCCACACCTTCTTAAAAATCCGCTCCCGCTCCTGTGCGAACTGCTCCGGGGAAGTGAAAACATCAACAGAAAGAGGCCCTGTTCCGAGATGCGGATATTTATCGTGCCATCTGGTGCCATTCTCAGGTGTCGTAGAGCCATTTTTCATTGTGCTATCTCCTTACCTTATCATGAGGTCCGAGTGTCCAATTTTGTGAGAGATAGTCCAATTCGCGGACTGGAAACGTTGCTTCAGCGACGAGTAAATCATCAAGCTCTTCTTCGTGAAGCACGCTGTCTCATTTTCTGTTCCGCAACCGCTCTTGCAACTTCCGATTTTTCTCCAGTGTCGCTTGAGCAAGGTCTTCTTTGAATCTCACCATGCGAGCAAATAGTTCGGTGTCCTTAACCGCAAGGATCTGGACCGCGAGGAGGCCGGCGTTGCGTCCACCATCGATCGCGACTGTTGCAACCGGAATGCCCGGCGGCATTTGCACCATCGATAGTAAAGAGTCGTGCCCTTGCAAGGCTTTGCTTTTGACCGGAATGCCAATGACCGGGAGCGGCGTGTGTGCGGCAACGACGCCCGCCAAGTGGGCTGCTCCCCCAGCACCAGCAATAATCACTTGCAGTCCTTTTTGATGCGCTTGCTTGGCAAACTGGGCTGTTTCATCGGGTGAACGATGCGCCGAGAGGACGTGCATCTCATAACCAACGCCAAATTCCTCGCAGACCTTGGCGGCTTCTTCCATCACTTCTAGATCAGAATCACTACCCATGATGATGCCGACGCGGGCGTTCATAAAATTCCTTTCACGTTTTAGGATTACACGACACGTTTCATGTATTACGTGTGGCGAGTTACGTAAAGGCTCGTGCTTTATGTATCACGTGCCACGTATTACATCTCACGTTTCATGCCTCTGTTACACGCTTAGTGACTTCCTCTAACCGAATACCGCGTGAGCCTTTAACCAGCAGCAATTGTGGCCCATGAAACCGCTCTATCTCTTCACGTACAAATGTTGCCGCCACATCGGACGCGGTAAACCAGCGGACCGGGACTAAGGTTTTCTCTACTTCTGCGGCAATAAGTTTCGCGTCTTCCCCAACAGCGACAACCAAATCTGACGGAGGGACGAGTGTTGCGACCATTGCACCGATTTGTTGGTGGCGTAACTGACTAAGGTCGCCGAGTTCCAACATGTCGCCGAGCACGAGAAGAACCCGTTCTCCTGCGGCGCGCACGTGTTGGACCGTCAGCAATGCCTGCTGCATAGAAGCTGGGTTTGCGTTGTAGCAGTCGTCAAGAACAGTCAGCTGTCGAGCAGGGATATCAACGACAGCCATACGCCGCGCCGCGCCTTTGGCTGTGCTGAGAGCCGAGCAGGCGTCAGCCGGAGCGATGCCACATGTTGTCGCGGCAGCGACCGCGGCCGCGGCTGCCAGAGCGAAGTGGCTTCCGAGTAATTGCAGTTGTACGTCTTGTATTCCTGCCGGTGTTGTCAGGGTAAAACGTGTGCCTTGCCGCGTCACCTGTAGGTTGCTGATACGGAATTGATTGGCTACTCGCTCACCAAAGGTCGCGATTCGACGCCGCGCCTGGCGGCGTACAGCCTCTAGCAGACCCTCATGATCGCCGTTTACGATAGCCAGTCCGTTGTTGGGAAGTGAGGCGATCAATTCAGTCTCCGCCGCAATCACCCCAGCAATATCTTTGAGCGTTTCGGTATGCTCCTCGGCAATCGAGGTAATAACGCCGATTTCGGGACGAGCAATCTCACAAAGTGTAGTTAACTCCCCAGTGCCGCTGGTGCCGAGTTCGAGAACGAGTGCTTGAATATCATTGTCCGCTCGTAAAATTGTCAGCGGTAGACCGATGTGGTTGTTGAGGTTCCCTTGCGTGGACCACGTTTTCTGTTGCGACGCGAAGACCTGAGCCATCAGTTCCTTGGTTGTGGTCTTGCCATTACTACCGGCAATGCCGATGACACGGGCGTGGAGACGATTCCGATGCCACGTGGCCAAGTTCTGTAGCGCGGTGAGTGGATCTTGAACTTGGATTGCCGCCGCGCCATCAGGAAGATCTGGATTCGCGTGTTCGGCAAAAAAGAACCCGGCTGCACCTTGTTGGACCGCCGCGGCAAGAAAGGCATGGCCATCAGTTCGGGTACCAGGAAGAGGGACAAATAACGCTCCTGTCGGAACAGAACGAGAGTCGATCGAGACCGCTGTGAAGACAGTATCCATGCGTCCCCTTATTAGGGTCCCGCCCGTGGCGCTGCAGATTTCCTGTGCCGTGAGCTTCATGGTCGGGCAACTGTAACTAGCCCTCAAGCACCCCGCAAGGTCAGTCTAAACGGCAAGAACAGCTCGCCCTGCAGTTCGTGTAGGGGAAACGGCGAAAAGGCGAAAGGCGAGTTAGAGTAAGGGACAAAGGAGAAATGGTGAAGAGGCGAAAAGGGAGAACATGTGCGGCCTGTGTTCTTTTGTCTTCTTTTTCCCCGTTTCCCCGTTTTCCCATTTCCCCTTTTCGCCTTGATCCTCTCTTGTTCACATGCGACCATGAAGAGGTGACCGACAAAGAACATCATGCCCGAGCGATCGTACAGACCTTGCGTGAGCGCGGGTTCACCGCCTATTTCGCCGGCGGGTGTGTGCGTGACAAATTGTTAGGGATCGAACCGAAGGATTTCGACGTTGCGACCAACGCCCAAACGGCCGATGTGTTGCGGCTGTTCCCGCAAACAGTTCCGGTCGGTGCCCAGTTCGGTGTGGTGCTGGTCTTGCACCAAGGGACTCAGGTCGAGGTGGCAACATTCCGTTCGGATGGGGTCTATAGCGATGGCCGCCATCCGACCAGTGTGCGCTTTAGTGATGCCCGCGAGGATGCACTACGGCGAGATTTCACCATCAACGGGATGTTTTTTGATCCTTTCACCGGGCACGTGATCGACTACGTTGGCGGGCAACAGGACCTTGCCGCTGGAATCATTCGTGCCATCGGCGATCCGTATGCACGCTTTGGCGAAGATCGTTTGCGCATGCTGCGTGGGGTACGTCTTGCTGCACGACTCGGATTTACCATTGCACCAGAGACTTTTACCGCAATCCGGAAACTCGCGCCGACTATCGTTGATATTGCCTGGGAACGTATCGGAGACGAGATCGTCAAAATTCTCACTGAAGGCGGTGCACGACGGGCGTTTCAGTTGCTTGCCGAGTCAGAGTTATTGTCGGTGATCTTGCCAGAGATCGAGGCGATGCGCGGGGTTGAACAATCGCCGGACTTTCATCCTGAAGGAGATGTTTTTGTTCATACCCTTCTTCTCCTGGAGAAACTCCAGAAGCCAACCGAGACTCTTGCTCTGGGCGCGTTACTGCATGACGTTGCCAAACCTATTTGCCGGGGGCGGAACGGAGAACGCATCACCTTTTACGGTCATTGTGAAACCGGAGCTGAGATGGCAATCGCGATCTGTCAACGTCTTAAACGCTCGCGTGAAATCTGGGAGCGCGTCACCTATCTGGTGAAAAATCATTTACGCTTGATCAGTGCGCCAGAAATGCGGGCCTCGACTCTCAAACGCTTTCTTCGTGAGGACGGAGTTGAGGAATTACTCGAGCTGGCACGTATCGATGCGTTGTCATCGAGCGGTGACCTGCGCCCGTATGAGTTTTGTCGCCAAAAGCTGGCCGAACTCGGGCCAGAGCAGATAGCTCCGCCGCGTCTATTAACAGGTCATGACCTTATCAACTTAGGACTCCACCCCGGGCCGCGCTTCAAAGAGATTCTTCACGCGGTTGAGGATGCTCAGCTTGAGGGGCGTTTGCAGACGCACACGGACGCCCTCTCGTGGGTCCGCCAACAGTATGGCATATAGTGGTAAGCGAAAGGAAGGAACGAACCTATGGGCCTATTTCCGAAAGACACAAACTTTTACGATCTCTTCGAGCGCGGTGCGGGAAAAGTCTATGAAGGGGTCGAGCTCCTGGCCGAGCTGGTGAAGGATTTCACCAATGTTCCGCTCAAGGCGAAGCGTATTAAAGACGTCGAGCATGAAGCAGACTTAATCACGCACGAGACGATCGAAAAGTTGAACAAAACGTTCGTAACTCCGCTCGATCGTGAAGACATTCACGGCCTCATCAGCTCGCTCGATAATATCCTTGATCATGTTGAGGCGGCGGCGGATAAGTTCTCTCTCTATCGTATTCCTGAAGTCCAACCCGATGCGGTTCTGCTTACGGACATCTTGATCCATAGCGTGAAAGAGGTGCAGCACACGATTGGCAAACTCCGTAATCTCAAGGACGCCGATCTCATTCTCAAGCACTGCATCGAGATCAATCGCCTCGAGAATGAGGGGGATTTTGTTTACCGTACGGCCATTGCCAAGTTATTTGAACAGGGGGGCGATCCACTCAACGTGATCAAGTGGAAAGAAGTCTACGACTCGATCGAGGACGCGATCGATAGCTGTGAAGATGTCGCGAATGTGATCGAGGGCGTGACGCTGAAGAACAGTTAAGAAAAAAGGCTGTAGGCGTTAGGCCGAAGGCTGTAGGGAAGGAAAAGGAGCAGGGATAACAAGAATAACGGATAAGGGCCAAAACGGAGAAAGAGGAAAACTGTTTCTATTTTTGACTTTTGACTTTTTTTATTTCTCCCTGAAGCCTACAGCCTTCGGCCTTTCAGAAAATGAGCTTCAACAACGGCTCGCCTACTAAATACGTTATTGCAGCAATCAGTGCAGCCCCCGGAATCGTCAGCACCCATGCCCACACAACCGTCCGAGCAACCCCCCAGCGTACGGCAGAAAGCCGACGTGCGGCACCGACACCCACGATTGCGCCTGTGATCGTGTGCGTCGTACTTACCGGAATCCCGGCGTATGCAGTGCCCAGCAGGGTCAGCGCCCCGGCGGTCTCGGCGCAAAAGCCACCGATCGGTTGCAATTTCGTAATCCGCATGCCCATTGTGCGGACGATACTCCACCCGCCGAACATTGTGCCCAGACCCAGCGCCGCGTGACAGGTAATGATCACCCAAAACGGCACATAAAATGTCTCGCCAAGATACCCAGCGTTAAACAGCAGAAGTGTGAGGATGCCGATCGGGTTCTGGGCGTGATTGGTTCCGTGCCCGAGGCTATAGAAGGCCGAAGAGACTAATTGCAGACGCCGGAAGTACTTATCGACGCGTCCCGGTGTCGCCTGCCAACATAGATTCAACACGACAATAATAAATATCACTCCTAGTATAAGCCCGAGCAGTGGAGAAACAACAATGAACGCTGCCGTTTTTGAGAAGCCACTGAAGATGACGGCACCAAACCCCGCCTTGGCGACTGCGGCCCCAGCGAACCCACCAATCAGCGCGTGCGAGGAACTACTCGGCAGTCCGTAAAACCACGTGATGAGATTCCAAATGATCGCACCCATGAGCGCACCAAAAATAACATAGGGATCGACTATCGCCGGGTCGATAATGCCTTTACCGACTGTAGTAGCCACCTGTACCCCGAAGCCAAAAGCCGCGATAAAATTGAAAAACGCCGCCCACGCCACTGCCTGAAACGGCGAAAGCACGCGTGTCGAGACGACAGTTGCAATCGAATTGGCCGAATCATGAAAACCGTTAATAAAGTCGAAAACTAGCGCAACAAAAATTAAAAAGACGATTAACTCCATGCCCATTTCTTCCTACGGTCTGCTCTCTTGTGCCGGAGATGGCGGAAAGAATCAATCGAAATGCGATATATCGAGTGGAGAAGAGGCAACAACGAACGCGGGGGATTGCCTCACTCGGCGTAGCGTGCGCCGTGCGCACGAAAAACTACACACTCTAAACAGTTGCGCTCACAGTACTGGGGATAATCGGGAGAAGAATGTGCACGGTTGTGCCGTGTTTGAGTTGGCTTTCTATCCGCAAAAATCCGCTGTGCGCCTGGACAAGGTGTTTCACGATCGCCAAGCCGAGCCCTGTGCCGCCCAATTCACGCGAGCGCGCTTTATCAACGCGGTAGAAGCGTTGTGTCAAATGCGGAAGGTCTTCCTCTGGGATTCCACAGCCGGTGTCGGAAACAGCGACTTCTAACCATTCGATTGCGGATTGCCCCCCGACGGAGGGGGCAGGCGGATTGCGGTCTGCGGCCTGGGAGGAAACGTGATGCGGGTTGCGGGTTGCGGGTTGCAAGCGCGGATCTAACTCCCCGTTTCTTATCTCCTCATGGCTTTGGGCCCTAAACTCCGGACTGTAAACATTCAATTCCGGGTCCTGGACCGTCTTCGCCGAAACCGTGACCGTGCCGCCCGCGGGTGTGTATTTAATGGCGTTATCGACGAGATTCACAAATACCTGCTGGAGACGGTCGTTATCCCCGATCAGTGGCGGCAGTTCAGGCGGACAGGCGTGAACCAGAGTCACTCCGACCCGTTCGGCTTTTTCTTTCACTACCTCAAAAACTTCACTGACTAATTCCGTAACGGCGACTTCTTCTCGCAGTAATTCGGTCTTGCCGAGTTCGAGATTAGAGAGCGTAAGCAGGTCGTCGATCAAACGACTGAGTCGTTCGGAGTGGCGATCAATAATCTCTAAGAACCGCTGCGCGGTGGCGGGTTCTTTGAGTGCCCCGTTGAGCAACGTCTCGGCATATCCTTTGATCGCAGTTAATGGCGTACGCAGTTCGTGAGAGACGTTCGCGACAAAATCTGCCCGCACCGATTCCAGGCGCTTAATCCGGGTGAGGTCGTAGAAAACCAATACATACCCACTCACAGTGACGCCGTCTTCGCAGATTTGCATGCCGCTTGCCGCGATATGCCGCTCATCTTTCCCTTCGAGCGAGAGATCGCGCGTCACGGGAACGTCGTCTGATCGCCGGTTCGCTACCTCTCGTAACAAGTCTTGTAGCAGCGGATGACGCGAGAAGGCTTGGATAGGTTTCCCTTGCCAGGCCTGGTCAGTCCGCAGACCAAACAGTTCCTGTGCGGCACGATTGCACAGAACGACGTTTCCCGCAGGATCAATGACTACCACCCCTTCGGCCATGCTCTGCAAGACGGCTTCCAGCTTTTTCTGCTCCGCCTGCAACGCGCGGAGGCGTGCATGCTGGCGGAGCATCAGTTGCTGGATGCCGCGTTCGAGCGCGCCGACCTCATCTTCGTTCCAGACTGGTAACGAAGGCGGTTTGTCCCGTTCCGACGCAGAAGAGAGGAAAGCGGTAAGTGCACTGAGGCGGTGCTGCAGGCGAATCCCAAAACCGATAATCCCCCCAATCGCTATCACCGCTAGTATTGCGGCACCATACCAGGGCAGCGACGGTCGGTGTATCAACGGCAACAGGTAGAAGAATAAGAGTCCGCTAACAACCACGAGGGCGAGAAGGGCAAGCGAGATCAGGGGGAAAAGAATACTATTCTTCGAGAGCATCAGGGTTAAATTTATACCCCACACCCCGCACGGTCAAAATAAGTGTGGGATTGGCGTCGTCGCGTTCCACGCGTTGGCGCAGGCTGCGAATATGGACGTCGACCGTCCGCGGTTCGACATAGACATCCTGTCCCCAAACGAGGTCGAGAATCTGGGTGCGGCTAAATACACGGTGCGGATATTGCACGAAGAACTTGAGTAGCTCGAACTCGCGTAGTCCGAGGGGTGAGGGTTGGCCATCGAGCGTGACCTCATAGGTATCGTAGTCAATATGAAGACGGCCTCTGTCGTAGATTTCGTGCGGACGTTCGATGGTTGGCCCATAGGCACGGCGGAGCACCGCTTTTACGCGGGCCACCAGTTCACGGGGGCTGAACGGCTTCGTGACATAATCATCCGCCCCCATCTCTAAGCCTAACACTTTGTCGACTTCCGAAGCGCGGGCAGTGAGCATCAGGACCGGGAGGTTTAAAGTCGCTTCTTTGGAACGGAGCAGGCGACAGACCTCGAGACCTGGCACTCCGGGTAACATCAGATCCAGGATCATCAGCGCCGGTCGTTCACTGGCCGCAAGCTTGAGCGCGATCTCGCCATCGCTCGCCTCCACCACGGTAAAGCCTTCGGCTTCCAGGTTATAGCGAACAAGTTCACGGATATCTTGTTCGTCCTCGACGAGGAGAATCTTGCGTTTTGCTTCGACGGTCACCGGCTTACTTTGTAGTTGTGTTTCCATGAACTCCTTTGGGAGAAAGGGGAAAAGGTAAAATGGCGAGAAGGAAAAAATCTGCACTTGCTCTCTCACCGCAGTCTTCCATTTCGCCCTTTTCCCGTTTTGCCATTTCACCCCTTCTTTTTCTGGGTTTATAGCGACGCCGGTGGCGGTGACACATGACGAATACTCTTCCCCTTAGCCATGTAAATAACCATCTCGGCAATGTTGGTGGCGTGATCGGCGATGCGTTCGAGGTATTTGGTGACGAAGAGGTGGCGCGTAGCACGACTCACACTCTGTGGGTCTTGCGTCATGTGCGTTAACATCTCGCGAAAGAGTTCGTCAGTGCGAGAATCAATAAACTCGTCGCGCTGACAGACTTGTAATGCCAGTGACGTATCCTCTCGAACGAAGGCGTCTAGGCTATCGCGCAACATAGATTGCGCCCATTCTGCCATACGTGACAGGTCGCTAGAGAAGGTCAGCGGGGCTTCCTGGTTGAGTTCTAGTGCGCGCTCACAAATGTTCTGGGCAATGTCCCCGATGCGTTCGAGGTCAGTTGTGATTTTAAGGCTCGTCATAATGAGCCGGAGATCACGTCCCGCCGGCTGGTGCAACGCCAAGAGGCGAGTACAACTTTCATCGGTCGCCACGTCGAGATAGTTGACCGTATGATCGCGGGCAATCACCTCTTGTGCTTGTGGTGAGTTCCGTCCGATCAATGCGGTCATGGCGTCACTGATCTGTTTCTCGACCAGTCCGCCCATTTCCAGGATTTTCGCTCGGAGTTGCTGCAGCTCTTCTTCGTATTGACGGTCGGTGTGTAGTGTTGGCATCTCTTGGTCCCCTAATGATCAACCGAATCGGCCGGTAATGTAATCTTCCGTCTCTTGCTTCTCCGGGGTAGTGAACAGCTTGTCTGTCTTACCAAATTCTATCAGCCGCCCCAGGTACATAAAAGCTGTGTAATCTGACACCCGCGCAGCTTGCTGCATGTTATGGGTGACGATCACAATCGTGTAATTCTGTTTCAATTCGTGGATCAGCTCTTCAATCTTGGTAGTCGCAATGGGGTCAAGCGCTGAGCACGGCTCGTCCATGAGTACGATTTGCGGTTCAACCGCAATGGTACGAGCGATGCAGAGACGTTGATGTTGGCCTCCGGACAGACCCAAGGCATTGTCGTGGAGGCGGTCTTTCGCTTCTTCCCATAATGCGCTTCCGCGTAGGCTACGTTCGACAATCTCATCAAGTCGCGCTTTGTTACTGACGCCAAGGATGCGGGGACCGTACGCGACGTTTTCGTAAATGGTTTTGGGAAACGGATTGGGCTTTTGGAAAACCATCCCGACACGCTTGCGTAACTCGGTAACATCAAGTGTCGGATCGATAGTTTCTCGTCCATCGATCTTGATACTGCCGGTGACTTTGACGCCGTCAACCAGATCATTGAGCCGATTGAGGCAGCGAAGCAGGGTGGATTTGCCGCATCCCGAGGGGCCAATAAAGGCCGTCACCTCGTGACGCCCGATGTCCATATTAATGTTATACAAGGCTTGTTTCTTGCCGTAGAACAGGCACGCGTCGCGAATTTGAATCTCGATATCCTGTTCTTCTCCGACAGTAGTGGCGCCGTTCCCACTCGGACGAGGGAGGGAGACCGAAGCTGCATGGGTTGGAAGCTGGTGTTCTTTCTCCATAGTGTTGATCGTTTCTAAAATGTTCCGAAGCGCATGCGACTCCGAAGACGGTTACGTACGGTGATGGCGGTGAGATTGAGAGTCACAATAATGGCAATTAACAGCAGCGTCGTCATAAATACCATTGGTTTGGCGGCTTCGACGTTCGGCGATTGAAAGCCGACGTCAAAAATATGGAAGCCGAGGTGCATGAACTTACGCTCCATGTGGATAAACGGCCAGTAGCTATCCAACGGTAAGGTCGGTGCTAACTTCACCACGCCAGTAATCATTAACGGTGCCACCTCTCCGGCTCCTCGCGCCATCGCCAAGATCATTCCCGTGAGAATGCCGGGCAGAGCCCCAGGCAGCACGACTTTGCGAATGGTTTCCCATTTCGTTGCCCCTAAGGCGAGCGAACCTTCGCGCCACTCGCGAGGAATTGCAGCCAATGACTCTTCCGTGGCAACAATGACCACCGGAACGGTGAGTAACGCGAGGGTCAACGAGGCCCACAGAATCCCACCAGTGCCGTAGGTTGGTGTCGGTAATGCTTCGGCATAGAACAATCGGTCGATGCTGCCGCCCATGAGATAAATGAAGAATCCTAAGCCAAACACGCCAAAGACAATCGAAGGAACTCCTGCAAGGTTATTGACCGCGATACGCACCGCCCGGACTAGCGTCCCTTGTTTGGCGTACTCGCGTAAGTAGAGGGCGGCGATGACACCGAAAGGAACAACCATGATGCTCATGAGCAAGACCATCATCACCGTGCCAAAGATGGCGG
>Ga0163163_10004916_pt1 | contig 11492 bp, 10 predicted proteins | sample S65metaG_FD_119766 | JGI IMG/M metagenome (GOLD analysis project Ga0163163, IMG submission 119766) | Switchgrass rhizosphere microbial communities from Kellogg Biological Station, Michigan, USA - S6-5 metaG | ecosystem: Host-associated > Plants > Roots > Rhizosphere > Soil | place: USA... | reverse complement strand
GTCGTCGCCGATGAAGTCGGCCGCGATGATGAACGCCTGTGCGATGCCCTCCGGCCGCTCCTGGGTCGCGTACTCGATCCGCATACCGATCTGGCTGCCGTCGCCCAGCAGGTTCACGAACTGCGCCTGGTCGGCCGGGGTCGTGATCACCAGCACCTCGCGGATGCCCGCCAGCATCAGCGTCGAGAGTGGGTAGTAGATCATCGGCTTGTCGAACACCGGCATGAGCTGCTTCGATACAGCCCGGGTGATGGGCCACAGTCGTGAACCGGTCCCACCCGCGAGCAGCACACCGCGCATGTACCGGAACTCTACCCGGCTAGACTGACTGACTCATGAGGCTCCTCGTCACCGGCGCTGCCGGGTTCATCGGCTCGCATTACGTGCGCACCCTCCTGGATGGTTCGGGCGCCGGCCGCGGGCAGATCAGCGCGGTGACGGTCCTGGACAAGCTGACGTACTCCGGCAACCGGGCCAACCTCGACCCGGTCGCGGACGACCCGCGCCTCACCTTCGTCCACGGCGACATCTGCGACGCGGCGCTGGTCGACGAGCTCATGCCCGGCCATGACGCGGTCGTGCACTTCGCCGCCGAATCCCACGTGGACCGGTCGATCCGTGGCGCGGCGCCATTCCTGGTGACCAATGTGATCGGCACCCAGACCATGCTCGACGCCGCCATGCGGCACAAGGTCGGCCGATTCCTGCATGTGAGCACCGACGAGGTCTACGGCTCCATCGAGGACGGGTCGTGGACCGAGGAGTGGCCACTCTCGCCGAACTCGCCGTACTCCGCCGCGAAGGCCGGCTCCGACCTCATCGCGCTCGCCTACCACCGCACGCACGGCCTCGACGTGGTGGTGACGCGCTGCTCCAACAACTACGGGCCCTACCAGTTCCCGGAGAAGGTCATCCCGCTGTTCGTCACCAACCTGTTGGACGGACGAAAGGTCCCTCTCTACGGCGACGGCGGCAACGTGCGGGACTGGCTGCACGTGGCCGACCACTGCGCCGGCATCCAGCTCGCCCTGGAAGGCGGCCGGGCCGGTCACGTCTACCACATCGGAGGCGGCACCGAGCTCACCAACAAGGAGCTGACCGCACTGCTGCTCGACGCCTGCGGCGCAGGCTGGGACATGGTCGAAGCGGTGCAGGACCGCAAGGGCCACGACCGGCGCTACTCGCTGTCCATCGACAAGATCTCCGAGGAGCTCGGCTATGCGCCGACATTGTCCTTTGAGGACGGTCTGGCCCAGACTGTTGCCTGGTACAAGGAGAACCGTGCCTGGTGGGAGCCGTTGAAGGCTCAGCATTCATGACCCGCTGGCTGGTCACGGGCGCCGGCGGGCAACTCGGCCATGACCTGGTGGCCGTGCTGAGCGGGCGCCCAGGTGTGGAGCTGGTCGCACCGAAACGCTCGGACCTCGACATCACCGACTCCGACGCCGTCGCCACCGCGGTGGCCGAGGCCGACGTCGTGGTCAACGCGGCCGCGTGGACCGACGTCGATGCGGCGGAGACGGCCGAGGCGGCGGCCACGCTGATCAACGGCACCGCGGTCGCGCACCTGGCTCGGGCCTGCGCCGCGTCGGGCGCCCGGCTGGTGCACGTCTCCACCGACTACGTCTTCTCGGGCGACGCGTCCTCGCCCTATCCCGAGTACGCCCCGACCGCCCCGCTGAACGCGTACGGGCGCAGCAAGCTCGCCGGCGAGCTCGCGATCGCGGCCGGGCTGCCCGAGCACGGGTACGTGGTGCGCACTGCCTGGCTCTACGGGGAGCACGGGGGAAACTTCGTCGCGACCATGCTCCGGATGGCCGGGGTCCGGGACACCGTCGATGTGGTGGTCGACCAGCGCGGGCAGCCGACATGGTCCTACGCCCTGGCCGACCAGATCGTCGCCCTGGGCGAGGCGGCCCTGGCCGGTACCGCCCCGCCGGGCCCGTACCACGGCACGGCGTCCGGCGAGACTTCGTGGTACGGCCTGGCCCGCGCGGTCTTCGCCGCGGCCGGACTCGACCCGGACCGGGTCCGCCCGACGACCAGCGACCGGTTCCGCCGGCCGGCGCCCCGGCCGGCGTACAGCGTGCTCGGACACGACCGGTGGGCAGCGGCCGGACTCGCGCCGATTCCGGCCTGGGACGACCTGCTCCCCCGCGCGCTGGCTCAACCTGGCTTCGCCACCCCGTCCACGCCCGGTGCGTGATCCGTTGGCCACGGTACTGGGCAAGCGGTTGGGCACCGGTCAGCGCGGGTTCCTGACCGGGACGCTGTGGGTGGCCGCGGGCACGACCGTGCTCGGCGTGTCCGGGTACGGCTTCCTCGCCCTGTCCGCGCATCTGGTGAGCCCGGTCGACTACGCGTCGCTGTCCTCGCTGTACCTCCTGGTCGCGCTGATCGGGCCGGGCCTGTTCCTGCCGGTCGAGCAGGAGACGACCCGCCTGGTCAGCCGGGCCCGGGCGCTCGGAGTGGGCGAACGCCAGCAGACCCGCCAGATCGCCCGGCTTTCCGCGGCTCTGCTCGGGGCGGCGCTGCTGGTGTTGGCCGCGCTGGGACCCCTGCTGGTCCACCGCGTCTTCCACGGAAACGTGGGGCTCTGGTTCGCCCTCGTTGGTTCGGTCGCCGGCTACGGCGGGGTGAGTGTGCTGCGCGGGTCGCTGGCTGGGACCGGCCGGCTGCGCGAGTACGGGTACGTCGTCGGCGTCGACGGCTTGACCCGGCTACTGCCGTGCCTGGCGTTCGCGTCGGCCGGGGTCACCGCCGCTCTGCCGTACGGCGTGGCGCTGGCGTCTGGGTCGGTCGCCTCGTTCGCGGTGGCCCTCGCCCTGACCCGGTGGGGCCCCACCGGGCCCGAGGCCTCGTGGTCCGCGCTCGTGCGCGACACCGCGTCGCTGGTGGCGGCGTCGGCGATCGCCCTCTCGGTCGCCAACGTGGCACCCGTACTGGTCAACGTGTTGTTGCCGGGGAACCCCGGGCTGGCCGGCGTGTTCGCGTTCACGTTCGTATTGGCCCGGGTGCCGCTGTTCCTGCTCTACGGCATGCAGCCGATTCTGCTGCCCGTACTGTCGAGATCCTCGGCCCGGGCCGAGGTGGGTGGGCTGCGGCGCGATATCCGCCGCGCCCTCGCGGTGGTCGGCGTGCTGGGTGCGGGCGCGCTGGTGCTGACCGCGCCGGTGTCCCGGTGGCTGACCGGCGCCCTGTTCCACGGGCGGGCCGAGGTGTCCGGGTTGATCGTGACGCTGTTGGCCGTCGGCACCGTCCTGGCCATGCTGGTACAGGTGGTGCAGCCCGCACTGATCGCGGTCGCCGGGCATCGCATGGTCGCCGGGTCGTGGCTGATCGGCATCGTCTGTTTCGCGGCCGCGTTCGCCCTACCGCTGGACCCGGTGCCCGCGGCGACCGCGGCCCAGATCGCAGCCGGGGCGGCCACACTGACCGCGATGACGGTGGCCCTGCGCCGCCGGCTACGGACTCACGAGGGGACCTCGTCGTGACGACAGCGCCGCGCGTCAGCGCGATCGTGCTCGCCTGGCTGGCGGAGCCGTTCCTGCGCCCCAGCGTCGAAGCCCTGCTCGCGTCGGAGAAGGTCGACGTCGACGTCGTCCTGGTCGACAACGGCTGCACCACCGACGACGTCCAAGCCTTACGCGGACTGCCCGGGGTCACCGTGCTGACCCCGCCGACCAACCTCGGCTTCACCGGCGGCTGCAACCTGGGCGTTGCCAACTCGACCGGCGAGTACGTGGCCCTGATCAACCAGGACCTCATCGTCGAGCCCGGCACGCTGGCCCGGTTGGTCGACGAGCTGGCCCAGCCCGACGTCGGGGTGGCCGCCGGCACCGTGTTCCTCGCCGACGACCCGGGCCGGCTCAACTCCAGCGGCAACCCCGTGCACGTGCTCGGCATCAGCTGGGTCGGCGGCCTGGGTGAGACCGACACCCGAACGGCGCCGACCCCGATCGCCGGTGCGATGGGCGCGTGCCTGGTCACCCGCCGTACCCACTGGGACCGGCTGGGAGGGCTGTTCGAGCCGTACTTCGCCAACAACGAGGACGCGGACTTCTCCATCCGGACCTGGCGGCTCGGCCTGCGGGTGGTGAGCGTGCCCGACGCGCGGGCGGTGCACAACTACGAGTTCGGCCGGACCCCGTTGAAGTTCTACCTGGTCGAGCGCAACCGGCTGATCTTCGTCAGCACGCTGTGGGGCGCCAGGGCACTGATCGTGCTGGCGCCGGCACTGTTGGGGCTGGAGCTCGCCACGGTGGCGCTCGCGATCAAGGACGGCTGGCTGGGCCAGAAGGTCCGGGGTTGGGGTTGGCTGGTGCGCAACGCCGGTACGGTCTGGCGGCGGCGGCGGGTGGTCCAACGCGAGCGGCTCGTGCCCGACCGGGTGTGGATGACCGTTCTGACCGACCAGTTCGACTCGCCACTGATCGCCCTGCCGCCAGCGGTGCGCCGGCCGCTGAACGCACTGGTCAGGGGGTACTGGCGGGTGGCTTCGCGGCTGGTCTGAGCTGCCACAACGCCCCGTTCGGGCTGAATCAGCCATCGGCCGGTGGCACACTACACTGGCGGTTCGTCGCCGCACCCGCGCCTGACGTGGCCGCATAGGGGGTCCGATCGTGCAGAATGACGCGGCTGTGGAGGTCACAGTCCTGCTGCCCTGCCTCAACGAGGCGGAGACCCTCGGCGTCTGCGTGGAGAAGGCTGTCAAGTGCCTGGCCGAGCTGGGCGTCAACGGTGAGGTCCTGGTCTCCGACAACGGGTCCACGGACGGGTCGCAGCAGATCGCTGTCGACAGCGGTGCCCGCGTCATCCACGCCCCGATCCGCGGGTACGGCGGGGCCCTGATGGCCGGCATCGACGGCGCGCGGGGGCGGTACGTCATCATGGCCGACTCCGACGACTCGTACGACCTGTCGAACCTCGGCCCGTTCATCGAGAAGCTCCGAACCGGCAAAGACGTCGTGATGGGCAACCGGTTCAAGGGCGGGATCGCCCCCGGGGCAATGCCGGCGCTGCACCGGTACCTGGGCAACCCCGTTCTGTCCGCGCTGGGTCGGACGCTGTTCAAGCTGCGCGGGGTCGGCGACTTCCACTGCGGCATCCGTGGCTTCAACCGGGACCGCATCCAGGCCCTCGGCCTGTGCATGCCCGGCATGGAGTTCGCCTCCGAGCTGATCGTCCGGGCGTCGCTGGCCGGCTATTCGATCGTCGAGGTGCCGACCACGCTGAACAAGGACGGCCGCAGCCGCCCGCCCCACCTGCGGACCTGGCGCGACGGCTGGCGACACCTGCGCTTCCTGCTGGTGCTCTCGCCCGAGCGAACGCTGGTCCAGCCCGGCTTCGTACTGGCCGGCCTCGGCGCCATCCTGACTCTGTTGCTCACGCTCGGCCCGATCCGCATCGGTGCCGTCGCGTTCGACGTGAACGCCCTGGCGTATGCCTGCCTGGCCGTGCTGGTCGGCATCCAACTGGTGCTGTTCGGCGGCTTCGCCGAGGTCTACGGCCGGTACGAGGGCATCGTCAGGGAGCGCCGGTTGGCTCGCTGGACCCGGCTACTGCGCCTGGAGACGTGCAGCGCGGTCGGCCTGGCCTTCATCGGGCTCGGCGTGATCGGCACGATCCTGGCCCTCAATGCGTGGGGCCACGCCGGGTTCGGTAGCCAGGATGCCCGAGCGGCGCTACGGGTCGTGATACCGTCCGCGACCGCGATCGCGAGCGGGATCCTGGTGATCTTCTCCGGGCTGTTCGGCAGCCTGCTGACGCTGCGCATCGCCAACCCGCAGGTGGCCAGTGCTGGGACGGATCCGGACCAGGACTCGCCCACCTCGCCCGCCTGGCCGTCCCCGCTCCCCCGTGCCTGACCGCGCCTAGCCCGTGCCTGACCGCGGCTAGGAGGCCGGGTCGGCGTCCTTGGGTGGCTCCGGCTTCGGGCGTGAGGTCAACTTCGCCGGCGGGGTGCTCGGGTGCGCGTCCGAACTCGCGTCCTCCGACGTCGCCTCGCCTGAGCTCGGCGCTGCCTCACCGCTACCGGCGCGGGGGCCGAGCAGGGAGACCAGGGCGTTGCCGGTGATCCGGCGGAAGGCCCGGCCGGGGCGGTTGCGGTCCAGCACGGCCACCTCGAGCTGCCGGTCGGCGATCTGGCGGGGCGCCCCGTTCTCACCTCCGACGCTGCCCAGAGCCTTCACGGCCAGCGCCAGCGCCTCGGCCAGCCCGACCGTCTCCTGGTGTTCCTCCTTGAGCACGTTCGAGATCGCGTCAGCGTTTCCGCCCATGACCATGTACCCGTGCTCGTCCCCGACCGACCCGTCGTAGGTGATCCGGTACAGCTCGTCGGTGGCCGGCGAGTCGTTGACCTCGGCGATGCAGATCTCCACCTCGAACGGCTTGCTGGTGTCGGAGAAGATCGCGCCAAGGGTCTGCGCGTACGCGTTGGCGAGCCAGCGGGCGGTCACGTCGCGCCGGTCGTAGGAGTACCCGCGCGTGTCGGCCATGCGCACGCCGCCGGCCCGCAGGGTCTCCAGCTCGTTGTACCGGCCGACCGCGGCGAAGCCGATCCGGTCGTAGATCTCGCTCGTCTTGCGCAGCGAGGTGACGTTCTCGGCGACGAACAGCACTCCGTCGGCGTAGGAGAGCACGATCGCGCTGCGACCCCGGGAGATGCCCTTGCGGGCGTACTCCGAGCGGTCGCGCATGATCTGCTCGGGCGACGTGTAGAACTGCATGGCCACGGCGGCTGCTTCTCCTCCGGTTACGTTCGGATGCCCGTGCTGGTCAGAGCTGGTTGGACCGTTCCTGGACGAGGGCCTGGGTGAGTGCGCTGACGTCGGCGTCGCTCATCCGCACCGTGCCCTCGGCGGTGGCGGTCATGACGACCGGGAAGATGCGCCGGACCAGGTCGGGGCCGCCGGTCGCGGTGTCGTCGTCGGCCGCGTCGAACAGCGACTCGATGACGAACCGGACCGCCTCGTCGCGGCTCAGTCCATGCCGGAACCGCTTCTTCAGCGCGGCTTTGGCGAAGATCGAGCCCGACCCGATGCCGTCGTAGTCGGACTCCTCGTAGAGGCCGCCGGCCACGTCGAAGCTGAAGATCCGGCCGGCCCTGGCCGGGTCCGAGGCGTCAAGGTCGTACCCGGCGTAGATCGGGATGACCGCCAGGCCCTGCATGGCGGCGGCCAGGTTGCCGCGGATGAACGCGGCGAGCCGGTTGGCCTTGCCGTCGAGCGAGAGCATGGTGCCCTCGATCTTCTCGTAGTGCTCCAGCTCGACCTGGAACAGTCGGATCAGCTCGATGCCGACGCCGGCCGTGCCGGCGATGCCGATCAGCGAGTACGCGTCGGCTGGGTGGACCTTCTCGATGTCACGGCTGGCGATCAGGTTGCCCATGGTTGCCCGGCGGTCGCCGGCCATGACCACACCATCGGCGTACGCCATGGCGACGATCGTGGTGGCGTGCGGAACCGCCGGCACCGCCCGGTCGGCCGGCAGCGACCGACGCCCGGGCAGCAGCTCGGGCGAGTGGGCGGTGAGGTACTCCACGAACGACGAGGTGCCAGGCGTGGTGAAGAAAGCTGGCGGACGCCTGGAGTGGTCCACGGATGTCCTCTCTGTCGTGCGGGGTGGAAGTCGTTGATCGCAGACTATCGCGACCCCGCCGCCGCGATCATCGCGGTTCCGGCGGGGCGGCGACTCGAAGGGTCAGACGGTCAAACACTAGCCAACAGCTACTGACCGCCCTTTTGCACGTAACCCCGGACAAACTCCTCGGCGTTCTCCTCCAGTACGGAGTCGATCTCGTCCAGCAGGTCGTCAACGTCCTCGGTCAGCTTCTCGTTGCGCTCGGCGGCCTCGGGGTTCGTCGTGGCCGGCGGCGCCTCGTCGATCTCCTCGTCACGACGGGACCGGCCGGACTGCGACTGCCCGCCGGTGTCACGGGTAGACATGGGATCGTCCTCCTCGTACCAATGGCTCCCTGCGTGCCAAGGTAGCTCGCAGCTCCGACGTTACCCGCTCGTACCGCAGGTACGGATCAGGCAAACGCAGCGTAAACCCCTCTGTGATGATGAGCGCTCGGCCAGCTCGCGCGCTGAAGCGTCAGTTACCGGTCCCGGTGAGCGCTTCGAGCAGGTCCTTCGCGCTCGGGCAGCGGTCGAACAGGGCTCCGACGTGCACCTTCGTGCCGCGCTCCGGCTCCATCATCGGCACCCGTACCAGCGACTCCCGGCCGACGTCGAAGATGACCGAGTCCCAGCTCGCCGCGACCACCTCGGCCGCGTACTTGGCCAGGCAACGCCCACGGAAGTACGCCCGGGTGTCGTCCGGCGGCTCGGTCGTGGCCCGGGTGATCTCCTCCTCGGTGAGCAGTCGCTGCATCGAGCCGCGCGCGACCAACCGGTGGTAGAGCCCCTTCTCCGGCCGGACATCGGCGTACTGCAGGTCGACCAGGTGCAGCTTCGGGGAGGCCCAGCCGAGCGCCTCCCGCTCCCGGTAGCCCTCCAGCAGCCGCAGCTTCGCGACCCAGTCGAGCTCGTCGGCGCAGAGCATCGGGTCGCGGCCGAGCCGGTCGAGCACGCTCTCCCATCGGTCCAGCACGTCCGCGGTCATCTCGTCCGGGCCGCCGCTGGTGTCCATAAAGGACCGTGCCCGTTCGAGGTACGCCCACTGCAGGTCGAGCGCGGTCAGCCGGCGTCCGTCGCGCAGCCGGATCAGGTGCGTCAGCGACGGGTCGTGGCTGACCGCCTTGAGCTCGGCCACCGGGTCGGCGATCGCGAGGTCGGCCGCGAGCGCCTTCGCCTCGATCATCGACAGCACCAGCGCGGTCGTACCCACCTTGAGGTAGGTCGAGATCTCCGACAGGTTGGCGTCGCCGATGATGACGTGCAGCCGCCGGTACTTGTCGGCGTCGGAGTGCGGCTCGTCGCGGGTGTTGATGATCGGCCGCTTGAGCGTCGTCTCGAGCCCGACCTCGACCTCGAAGAAGTCGGCCCGCTGCGAGATCTGGTACCCGGTCTGCGACCCGTCCTGCCCCATGCTGACCCGCCCCGCACCGCAGACGACCTGCCGGGAGACGAAGAACGGGGTGAGGTGGGTGACGATGTCCGAGAACGGCGTCTGCCGCCGCATCAGGTAGTTCTCGTGGGCGCCGAAGCTGGCGCCCTTCGAGTCGGTGTTGTGCTTGTACAGGTGGATGGTGCCCACGGTCGGCACGGTGGCGGCCCGGCGCGCGGCGTCGGCCATCACCCGCTCCCCCACCTTGTCCCACAGCACCAGGTCGTACGGGTTGGTCACCTCAGGCGTGGAGTACTCCGGGTGGGCGTGGTCCACATAGAGCCGGGCCCCGTTGGTGAGGATGACGTTGGCCAGGCCGAGGTCCTCGTCGGCCATCGCCTCGGCCGGATCGTAGAGCGCGCCGGAGTAGGTGAAGCCGCGCGCGTCCCGCAGCGGCGACTCCTCCTCGTAGTCCCAGCGCGCCCGTCCACCCCGGGCGAGCTCGGGGCGGGCGCCGTACGCGTTGACCACCTGGGACGAGGTGACCATCGGGTTCGCGGCAGGCTGCCCCGGAACGGAGATGCCGTACTCCACCTCCGTGCCCATGACCCGTCGAACGCTCATGCCCCGCCCCTCGCCGTGGTGGTGGTGTGACTGCAGATGCCCTGTTAGTACCCGCCAGTACCGAGCGTAGACGGCATCCCGGGGTCGTGACGCTTCGCGCGCCCAATGCACAGGGAGCGCGGTGGATCGGCGACCCCGGGAGCGAGCGCCCTCAGTACCGCTGGTACATGTCGGCGGTGGCCTCCATGACATCGCCGGCGGCCGGCTTGGCGACCGTGAACGCCTTGCCGTAGTTGCTGATCACAGCCTTGTAGGAGAGTTTGCCGGCCTTGTCCGAGGTGACGTCGAAGCTGAGCAGCACCAGCCGGTGCTGCTCGTCCAGGACGGCCTTGAACGGCACCTTGCCCGCCGAAGGCCCGGCCAGGTCGATCAGGGCCTGCACGTTGGACTGTTCGTCCTCGTTGCTCATCGCGGCCTTCGCCTTGTTCAGGTCGGCGACGCAGTCGAATGTGCCCGGGGAGGTCTCCTTCGCCGACGTGATGCCGTACAGAAGCGAGTAGTTGGCCTTCACGTCCAGCGTCGCCCGGGTCGGACTGGCCTCGGGCAGCTTGCTGATGTCGAGGTGGGCCCACGGCTTCGCCTCGCCGGTCAGGGCGACCCAGGCGTCGTTGCCGACGGTGCGGGTCTCGGAGATCGCCGGCCCGCTGATCTTCACCAGGGTGCTCTTGGTCGACGGGTCGCTGTCGGCCTCGACCGTGACGTCGCCCACGGCGGTGCTCGTGGTGAGGGTCTGGTGCGACGGCGTGGTGGTGATGAAGTCCGCCGACTTGGCGACCAGCGCAACGGGGTCGGCCGGAGCGGCCGGCGGGGTGGAGCTGGAGCAGGCGGTGACGGTCAGCGCGAGGCCGGTCACGAGGGCGGCGGCGGTGAACAGGCGGCGCACGGAACCTCCGGGGTGGGGTGCGGAACGGGCCCAAAAACAGACGCGGCGGAGGGACGTTTGTCCTTCCGCCGCGAACGCCGGCTATTGTTGCAGATCCATGTCCCGATGGACGAGCGCGGGTCCCTAACCGTTATTTGGGCGCGGTTGTCGCGCTCGAACTCGCCACCCAGTCCGGGTGCTGGGCGACGAAGCCCGCGACCTGGTCCGCCTTGAGAGCCTGCATGAGCTGATCGCTCTCGGGTGTCAACACCTGGAACGACTTGCCGTCGACATCCTGGGAGGCGTATTGGCCGCCATTCGTCTGGATCATCGTGACGTCCGAGGGCCGCAGGCTCTTGAACGAGAAGATCCAGTCGGTCACGTCGGTCTGGCCGAGGTCCAGCGTGAGCAGCTGGCCCAGCGCGTTCTTCAGCGCGGAGAACTTCGAGATGTCGGTGAGCGTGCCCTTGCTGGCGAGCTGCTTGAACATCGCCATGATGAACTGCTGCTGGTGACGCTGCCGGTCGTAGTCGCCGTGCGGCAGGTTCTCCCGCTGGCGGACGTAGTCGAGGGCCTCCCACGGCTGCAGGTGCCGGCAGCCCGGGGTGTAGACGTAGCCCGGCCCTGAGTAGATGTCCTCGCCCATGTACCGGCCGTTACGGGCGTAGTGCACCGACTCGACCCGCTGATCGATGCACATGTCGACGCCGCCCAACGCCTCGACCATCTTCTGGAACCCCACGAAGTTGATCATCGCGACGCCGTTGAACGTAATGCCGGGGATCAGCGTGTCGATCGCCTTCACCAGCAGCCCGACGCCGCGCTTTCGGCCCTCCTGCGAGTCGTCGCCCTGGCCCTTGCTGTTCTGGTTTCCGACGCCGAACGACTCGGTCAGCTTGAGCGTGCCCCCCCGGAAGCCGCTGGCCGGATAGGCCGGCACGTTGACCATCGTGTCGCGGGGCAGCGAGATCAGATACGCCTTGTCATGAGCCGCGGTGATGTGGGCGATGATGAT
>Ga0163163_10004915_pt1 | contig 11492 bp, 8 predicted proteins | sample S65metaG_FD_119766 | JGI IMG/M metagenome (GOLD analysis project Ga0163163, IMG submission 119766) | Switchgrass rhizosphere microbial communities from Kellogg Biological Station, Michigan, USA - S6-5 metaG | ecosystem: Host-associated > Plants > Roots > Rhizosphere > Soil | place: USA: Michigan... | reverse complement strand
GATTAGTCTTTATATCAACCAGCGGAGAGTAGGCGAGGTGATAGTTCTTGACTTGAAAGGTCGTGTAAAAGTCCGGGGCAACACCGTCGAGTTACATAAAGCGGTTCGTTGTCTGATAGAAGAGGGAAAAACCCAAATCCTCATAAATCTAAGCGGAGTTACGCATATTGATTCCTGTGGATTGGGAGAACTCTTATCTTGCCACATCAGCGCTGAAAACCGCGGTGGAGTAATCAAACTTGCTCACCTCACGGAAAATCTTCAAGAGTTAATGGAAATAACAAAGCTGCGAACAGTGTTCGATATCTACGACGACGAGGCGACAGCACTTTCAAGCTTTAAAGGCCAAACTCTGAAAGTAGTCGAGCCTCAGCCATTCTTTGTTTAAGAGATTCGAAATGAAGAATACGAACGAGATCGAAAAGATAATCTCTGAAGCGACGCGTCACGACGCAAGCCACTGGGCCTTTATTAGTGAGTGGCAAGTCGAACCACAAAGCACTGATCGCACACCTGCGAGCGGAACAGTAGCGCATAATGATGGGCCAGCATCGGTAGGCCGATCGCAAGCGCGACGAGCACATCAACTAGCCTACAAAGAGTGGTCGAAACAAAGACACGACTTCTAGTAGGAAGTACTTGCTGCTCACGTGGCAACCAAGCTACCGGGGAGCGAACTGTGTGGGAGCAATAACGGCAAACCAATTTCGAAATATCTGCGACGGCGTGTGGAATGATCGCGCAGGCGTACTGGCTGACCGAGGTTCCTTGTCTGGAGAATCCGCGCTTATGCGAGCCGTTTACTGGCGACTCTGTAAAAACGGTGCCGGTTTCACGAAAGCTGAGAGTTATTCGTTGGCGGAAACAGCGCTACCGTATGAGAGAGTTATCGGGTGCGTCCTGGAGCTCCACGCAACTCCGCATTTCAATGGAGCTCCAATTCTCCAGGAACTACGAAAACTCTATGAGAACGAGGCGTGTCGCGACTGATAGTGAATCGTGTTGTTGGAGGTAAAGATTCGATTTACGAGTGAGTGATTCTGAAATGTTTGACTACAAATTCATAGACGGCGATGCGACGCTTCACCTGGAGCTGAACAATCTCACGGATCAACCACTGAAGGGCATCGAAGTGTTGACAGTGTTTCTGAAAGATGATGACTCTGAGGGGGCGCGGCCCTCGTCAGCTCGCATACGGTTCGAGCGAATAGAGTTGATTAAACCTCACGAGAAAGCTATCGTTCGTCACCGCACATGGGGCGGTGGAAAGCCATTTGCAGCCGAAGAAGATCAACTGAATCGACTCGTGCTGGTACAAGGCAAATCAAAACCTTATGTATTAGATATTTCATGGCAAGATGCCCAGGGAAAAACTCGCTTCCAACGGATCCCCGTCGGCCATTAACAGAGTCTAGTGAGTTAAGAGGTTTAGGAACCAAATGATTGTTTGCGATCTCTGCACACACTACCGTGCAAGCGGCACCTGCGAACTGGAACTCAAAATACCGAAGGGTATGAGTTGTCGTGAGTTTTGCCCGAGTCTCCAAAACTTTTGTGACAACCCGAATGACTTCGTTGATTCGAATCAGGTTATCGGTATGGCGACCTTTTTCGGTATGAAGGGAACAGAACTCAAAAAAGTTAAAGCAATGGCGGCACGTGCTGAAAATGCAGTTGCATAGCTCCATCAATCCAGTGTGAACTCCGAACGCCACTCTGTCTTTTCCTCAAAGAGCGGTTGCTCGTGCTTATCCAGTAGGTAGTTTTCCAAAACGAGATAGTCCATTTCCGTTCGCATAAAACAGCGATAACTATCTGCCGGAGTACAAACGATCGGCTCGCCTCGTACATTGAAGCTCGTATTCACCAGCACAGGACACCCGGTCCTACGTTCGAAGGCTTCGAGTATTTCCCAGAACAACGGGTTGGTCTCTCTACGGACTGTTTGAATTCGTGCTGAATAATCGACGTGAGTCACCGCAGGAATCTCAGATCGCTTTACGTTGAGCTTCTCAATTCCCCACAAGGCTTTGTCCTCGTCCGTCAAACTACGACGCTTGTGAGCAACCACATCCGCGACCAGCAGCATGTACGGACTGTCTGTATCTAGTTCAAACCAATCTGAAACTCTTTCTCTCAACACGCTCGGCGCGAAAGGTCTGAAGCTTTCACGATACTTGATCTTCAGATTCATTACTGACTGCATTTCAGGAGAACGAGCGTCGCCAATAATGCTGCGTGCGCCAAGTGATCGTGGGCCAAACTCCATACGTCCCTGATGGAGACCGATCACTCTTCCCTGTGCAAGAAGATCTGCAATTGCTTCGGAAAGTTCATCCCGATTGTATTTCTGGTATTTCACCCCTTTTAAAATTAAGAAGTCTTCGATCGCTTTGTCGCTGTCGCGAGGACCCAGGAACGAACCTTTCATTCCGTCAGCATAGGGCGCCAGACCATTTGCGCTACCTGAACGTGCGGGTTTCCACGTACCGGTTCGTTCGGCACTCTGCCTTGGCTGGTCCAAATAACGGTGCCAGATTGCGAGAGCGATTCCGAGTGAACCTCCTGCATCACCAGCGGCCGGTTGAATCCAGATCTCCTCAAAAGGAACTTCACGAAGAACTCGTCCGTTCGCAACGCAATTTAGTGCGACGCCACCTGCCAAACATAGATACTTCATCTGAGTCTCACGCCGTGCGTATTTGGCCATCTTCAGGATCACTTCTTCCGTAATCACTTGAATACTTCGTGCCAGGTCCATCTCGCGTTGAGTGATGCGTGACTCGGGTTTTCGGGGAGGCCCGCCGATGAGTTTGTCGAATGCGCGGTTCGTCATGCGCAGACCATGTGAGTAGCTGAAGTATTCGTGGTTCATACGCAGGCTGCCGTCTTCGCCAATCTCCAGCAGTTTGTCTTTAATTGCCGCGACAAACTTTGGCTCACCATAGGGCGCTAGTCCCATGACCTTGTATTCGCCGCTGTTGACTTTGAATCCGGTGTAGTAAGTGAAGGCGCTGTAGAGAAGGCCCACGCTGTCAGGATAGCGAAGCTCTTTCACCAAAGTAATCTCATTGCTCTTGCCGATCCCAATGGAACTAGTCGCCCACTCACCGACACCATCGATAGTTAAGATCGCTGCCTCTTCAAAGGGCGACGGATAGAAAGCACTCGCGGCATGACTCTCGTGGTGATCGCCAAAGAGAAGTTTCCATTTGAACTGCTTGCCGAGCTTCTTGGCTTTGCGTTCGTCGTCTTCTCCATTCGCTTTACCAAGCTCGGTGCGAATGAGATCCGGCATCCACAGTTTCTCTCGCATCCAAAGCGGCATCGATTTTAGAAATGATGAAAATCCGGATGGCGAATAGTCGAGGTAAGTTTCGAGCAGGCGGTCAAACTTCAGGAGTGGCTTATCGTAAAAACCAACGTAGTCAATCTGGTTGGCGTTGAGGCCTGCTTCGCTCAGGCAGTAGCGCGCGGCGTTGAGTGGGAATCTGTGATCATGCTTGATTCGGGTGAACCGCTCCTCTTGCGCTGCTGCAACGATGTCGCCATCGATGACCAGACACGCAGCCGAATCATGATAGAACGCTGATAGGCCAAGTATGCTTACCACCTGAACGAAGTTACCAATGAGTTAGAACAGAGTATAAATGAATGGCGCAATAGCTGAACTCTTAGCGAGAACCAGCAAGACACCAACCAGCACAAGCGTAATGACGATAGGGGCGAGCCAATACTTCTTGTTCTCGCGCATGAATTGCCATAGTTCACCGATTACTTGTGCTTTTGACATCGATGTTTCTTAAAACATCTTCTCGTAGTGTCGATGATCCAGTTGTCGTTTAGAGTACGGTTGCCAGTACGAATCGGAGCGTTTCGAACGTCTTTGTAGTGGATCCCATCCCATAGCTCGCTTAATCAAACCAATCGGCGTTAGAACACCGAAGAAAACAATAGCCAGGATAATCCGCGTCGAGACGTATGACATGCCTTCGGCGAGCGTCATCCAGGCTCTATTAGGGTAAACAAGCGCGCGCGGAATAATCAGCGCCAACAGCATCAGCAGGATGCCAAGCGGAACGACGACGTGTGTTGCATTGGCAAACTTTCCGCGATAAGACCACCACGCACCGAGCAGTGTAAACACGCCTCCGACAATCAGACCAAATTCCCGTTCTATTCGGAACGAACGTTGTTTCATTCAGAGGAGGGTACTAGGTTGGAATGACAGTCGTCTACTGGGGACACAAAATTTTCAGCACAAACGAAAGGGGATCACTCGAGGCAGTCGACGGCAGCCGAGTTCGATTTTATTGGGCCAGTCCGACCTGACGCAGTAATTCCTGAAAGCGAGGGTCGCCAAGCAACGGGTCAAAGCAGGGTTCTACTTTGAGAGACACCAGTATGTTCGAATGCTCGGCATAGGCTTTTTCGAGATAAGCAAATGTCTGTTGCGTGTCACCCATGCCGAGATATGCCCACATCAGGGTGGCCGGGTCGAGGTGCTGGTTCTGATCCATTTCTAAAAGTTTCTCAATAGCATGTCGTGCCTGAGGCCGCTGGCCTGACTTGCCATAGAAGTGCGCGAGTTCTGCCCATGCCCACGGCTGCCCAGGATTACCTAATTGCAGCTTTCGGACATCCGTCAGCGCTTCGCTAAGCTGTCCGTTCCGTTCATATGCCCGCTCGATCAAAGCAGTACGAAGAAAGTTCGGATCCATTTCGCGTACAGAACGAAATTGAGTGATAGCGCGATCGTACTGTCGTGAGTAATACAGAATTGCGCCGTAATCCGTGGCCACGATCAGCGAGAGCGGATCAAGCTGGCGCGCGATTTCGCTCTCGCGAAGTGCCTCATCAAAACGACCAAGCCACATTAAATGTTCGGCGTACCAATGATGGGCCGTGGCGTAGTTAGGGTTTAACTCAATACTTCGCCGGAATTCTTTTTCCGAGGTTTGCCAGTCCCAATCATAATTCTGGACGATTAGAGCAAACGCGGTGTGGGCTTCGGGAAGACTCTCGTCAATTTCCAACGCACGCAACGCCGCTGCGCGCGCTTTGGGCATGAACTCAGTTTGCGGACGCCCGCCATAACCCCCTATCAAAGCGTAGGAATCTGCAAGACCGGCATAGGCTCTTGCGTATTTAGGATCCTTTTCGATGGCCTGTTGAAAATAATGGATAGCCTGTTCAAATCCCTCGTTGGTCCTCTTGTTGAAGAAATACTGACCCCTGAGGTACGACTCGTACGCTTCATATGCTTGCGGAGATGAATTAAGAGAATTGGTCGGTACTTGCTTCTGGCCACCCAGAGTCTGTTCAATTTCATTCGCGACTTGCTGCGCAATCTCAGCCTGGAGAGCCAACACATCGCTTAATTCGCGATCGTAGGCTTGCGCCCAGATCTGCGTTTGACCTTTTGTCTCAACGAGCTGGGCGGCGACTCGCACTTTGTTTGCATCGCGGCGGACGCTACCTTCCAGTACGTATTGAACCCCCAGTTCTTGGCTAACCTGCTCCAATGAGGTCTGACTGTTTTTGTAATGCATGACAGAGGTGGGCGCGATTACTCCGAGATGTTGGGGATCCAGATTTCCCAATTGAGTAATCACTTCTTCCGTAAGTCCGTCACTGAAATAGTCCTGTGTGTCGTCACCGGTGAGATTCTTGAAAGGAAGAACCGCCACCATGGACCTCCCACCAATTGGCTGACTGCGAACCCTCAGACGCGCCCATAAGAACCAAATCCCACTGCTCATTACCAAAGCAACAGCCACGATCAGAAGCAATCGGCGAATCCATTTTGTGCCCGAACGAAGTGACAGACTGCTGGGAGTGGTTATGGCAGTCGCCAATTCTCGGGCTGTTGTTTCTTTGTCAAGTGGTTCTCCCTCAGCCCCATCATTGCTGGGCCGAAGAAGATCTTCCGCGTCAGCCTTTTCAATGTTCCACAAGCCACTTTCGCTAACACCCTCTTCGACGCGAGCAATGAAGCGGTAACCCCGGCGCGCCACGGTTTCAATAAAAAGCGGTTTCCGAGCGTTGTCGCCAAGAACCTTTCGAAGTTGCTGAATGTTTACGGCTAGGTTGGCCTCTTCCACAAAGGTGTCCGGCCAAAGCTGATTCATCAGCTCTTCCTTGGCAACAATTCGCCCTCTGTTGTTTACAAGAATTATGAAGGTGTCAAAAATTTTTGGCGGGAGTGAGAGAGGAGTTCCATTGCGCAGGAGGATTCTTTGCTCGACGTCGACCGTGAACTCGCCAAATTGGTACAGACGATTGGGAGTAGAAGACATCACGTACTCAAATGAGCTCCCCTTAGAACTTTCTTATAACTTCTTTATGGGGTCCTTTAAGACTTTTGAAAGCTTGTCGCCGTAGCTTCTTGGCAATATCGGCAGGCAGGGGAGAGAGCGAATTCTAGCAGTGAGCATCATTGACGGCAATGGAGTCAAGCTTTGAGTCGCCGGCACTTGCTCTCGTGAGTTGAGGCAGTTGATACCAAGCTATCAGCAAAGCAGCCTGTCGAATTTTCCTCGTGTCAAGTATCTCCAGTTTTGTTTTTTTGCAGTCATCTTCGAGTCTTCAATCCCCAAAGACTCCATTCAGGTGAACGCCTTCACACCTCATATGTTGAAGGCAAAATCTGATCAGCTTCTTTCCGAAGAGTTCTTGACCTCTTACAGGAGCTGCTACGCTAACAAGGAGAGCCATGACTTTCAAACGAGAATCCCGGTGGATCCCAATCTTCACACTTCTGAGCTTCGCCATAGTCATAGTGTGGCTAACACGTGTAAGCCACGCACAACTTCCCGACAAGACAGTGACTCCAAATGCGTCCGCAACCGGAATCGCCAAATCGTTTTCCCAACAGGCAGGAGTGGGTCGTGGCAACATCACGACTCCCGATTCTTCGGCGTTCATTATTGCCCGCGATCCATTCCGTGCAATCCGGCGCGGCCGACAACTCTTTCAACGCAAGTACACGAGGCTGCAGGGAATGGGTCCGTTAACAGGTGATGGCACAGGCAACATCGAGAGTACACTCACAATCGGCGCTGGTTTAGTTGATAGCTGCGCAGGTTGTCACGGACGGCCACGTGGATCCGCTGGCGCCGGCGGCGATGTGGTGACCAGACCCGACAGCCGCGATGCGCCACACTTGTTTGGGTTGGGATTAAAAGAAATGTTGGCAGATGAAATCACAAGTGATCTGCGAGCAATTCGTCAACAAGTGATAGATGAAGCACAACACTCGCCCTCTAACAAGTCAGTTATCAAGCCATTGCTCAGCAAGGGCATTAGTTTCGGATCGATCAGTGCTCAGCGTCAGGGAGTCCAGGTTACCGTCGATACTTCGGCTGTAAAAGGAGTCGATCCTGATCTACGTGTGAGGCCATTTTTCGCTCACGGAGGAACGATCTCAATACGCGAGTTTGTTGTAGGCGCGTGGAACGGAGAGATGGGACTTCAAGCTGTTGATCCGGAGCTGGGTGCAGCGCACGACGGTGGCAAGTTCATTACGCCGTCCGGAATGGTGCTGGATGGCTCTAAGGACATAATCGAAGCGCCCCCAGCCACAACAGAGTTCCAGGATCCGGATGGTGATGGCGTCGCAAATGAAATTCCTACAAGCATTGTGGATTTCATGGAGTTCTATCTTCTCAATTATTTCAAACCAGGAATTTACGAACAGACCGCGAGAGATGTCTCAGGCAGGCAAAAGTTTCAACAAGTCGGATGCGCACAGTGTCACGTCGCAGACCTGCAAATCAATCACGATCGCAGAGTTGCCGATGTTGAAACGATTTACGATGCGGAGAATGGGATTCTCAACAACTTGTTTTCCACCGCCAACGGACTTTTTACGTCATTTGATGATGGAAGCGGCTTCCCGGCACTCAAGCGTCCGACGAACCAGACCTTTCTTGTGAAGAATATCTTTACTGATTTTCGGCGTCACGACTTGGGGCCGCAGTTCTATGAGCGAAACTACGATGGTTCGATGAGAAAAGAATTCATCACGCGCCCTCTCTGGGGGGTAGGCACAACCAGTCCGTACGGCCATGATGGTCGGAGCATCAATCTGAAAGAGGTGATCTTGCGTCATGGAGGTGAAGCGCTCAGTGCGCGTGATGCTTTCGCTTCACTGTCCTCCGATGATCAGCTAAAGGTCATTGAATTCCTGAACTCGCTGGTAATTTTTCCGCCGGACGATACTGCATCTAACTTAGATCGTGGCAATCGCAGTGCGCTGGATTTCCCTCAGGTGGGCCATGGGAGTATCAAACTGACGGTTCTCTTCAACAACCCCAGCGATCCTGAGTAGGCTTATAAGGTGGGCCGTGTCTTAAATGTTTTGGTCGGGGCGAGAGGATTCGGACCCCGACCTCACGGTCTCTTCTGTCGTCAACATTCTACGGTAGCGCCTTTGCGGCTTCGAGAACTTGTTATGGCTGCGCTATCACAAAAAGTTCTCCGTTACCATCCGCCGGCGAACTGTGCCTGACGAGTCAAGCAGGAACTCAGCCAGACGCGCAATGTCTTTGCTGCTTGCTAACTCTTTGACGTGAACCAGATCGTAGCGGCCAACGCAGAGGGTTACTGCAAGCGGTGGTAATGTTTGCCGATGAACGCGAGTACTTCTTTTCGGCACTCCTCAGGGTATTCATTCCACATCTCATGAGTGGCGTTCGATATTATTATTCGTTCCCCTTGCGGCAGGAGCTTCTCAAGTTGCCTATCGACTAACCCGTTAAGCGTCATACTGCGTTGGCCACTGAGTAGCAGAGTTGGCACCTTGATATGCGCGACAGCATTGGGTGGCAGATCTGGAAAGGGATCCCGCGAGCTGGTGAGTGCTCTCCATTCGGGTGCATTATCGAGCAGAAAGCTTCGTACTACCGGCTCAAGGGTTTCAAACGTCATCTTTTTGTCGGAACCCGAATAGCCCAGTTCACCGAAGCCATCAACGGCTGCTTTCACCACTGCCTCGGGCCCCTCTAGAAACCCGCGAGTAGCAGGCTCCCAGACCTTGGACATAAACTCGTTGAAGATCGCCTTGCCTCCCTCCAACTCAGGCAGCAAGCGCAGTAGTGGGGGCTCGGATAGGACCAGAGAACGCACCAACTCCGGATGCAGATTTGATCCGCAGCCTTGGAAATAGAGGCCAGGCTTTTGAATCGCTTGAGCAAGGTTACCAGGGACGAGACTACAACTTACCATTTCTTCACGTTGACCCATCGTTTGACGACCTGCGTTCGGACCCGCGGTTTTCAGTTCTCGTGAGGCGTATCGGATTACCATAACGAGTTCTACTCGCACATACGACTTGGTCACGAGATGACAGTCAAGATGCTTGACGATCTCAAGACACTCGGATTCCTGTATGCGTTCGGGAGGCTCATCCTAAAGGCACCCTTTGTGCAACCGATTCGCACTCCGTTAGAATGCGAACGTTTTATTAAGTTTCTGCCCGAACCCTTCTCAAGATCGAGCAGAACTTCTAAAAACTTTACTTCATGGGGCGAGCACCATGTGCATCCAGTTCACTCCATGGATCCCCCTATGATTACCGAAGTACTGCGACCTCAAAACAATTCATCCCGAGTCCGCTTGCGTTCCAGATGATTCGGCTCAGTTAGTGCCTCTGGTACTCGCTGCAAACTGTCTTCTACGAAGGACGACATCCAGCAAAACCGCGAGTAATGCTAACGTACCGAAGATTGCAGATTTGAATGTTACGTTGTTTAGGAAGGATACCGTTATGAATTGTTCGATCCCAACATTGCCAGGGAACTAGTTAATGAGAATCGTCACCAACGCCATGTTGATCGTTTCCGGAGTGTATTTAACGCTCGGGTTGATCTATTTGCGTTTCTGGTGGGCTGAACGCGTGCGAACGGCTTATCTCGCTTTCACGATCTCCTGCATCTCGTACACGCTATTTTCGTGGTTCGAGCTGGGAATGATGAATGCCGCGACACCTCAAGACTACCTTTTCAACGCGTGGTGGGCCTTTTTACCGGGTAGTATCGGTCTTATCGCATTTGCATGGTTTGCTTATCTTCAATTACACGGAAGCAAATGGCTTTTTGTGACCTATGGTAGTTTGCGAATACTGGCAATTATTTTACATCTCATCATGGCGAACGGTATCAATTTCCGCCAGATAACATCCGTTGTGGGTCGAACAGTTCTGGGCGAAAGGCTTTCTTATCCGATAGCCGTGCCGAATCCGTGGATGGTGCTCCCTCACTTATCCCATGTCTTGCTGATAATTTTCTTCCTCAACGCGAGCATTCGCTGCTGGCGGCGCGGTGAACGCCGACAGGCTTTAACATTCGGGACTGGAACTATTCTTTTCGGAACGACAGTTTTGTTATTCGCTCTCAGTGTTTTGTGGGGGTTCGTTCCTGTCCCGATAGCGTCGACGTTTGCAGTTCTTTTTATCATCGTCCCCATGCTCTACGAGCTGAATTACGATATGCAACGTGCTGCGATGCTCACCGAAAAATTGGAAGAACGTGATGCTAGATTGACAGATACGCTTGAGCAATTGCAGTTAGCGGCGGCGGCGGCGAACGTCGGGATGTGGTCCAGACCAATCAACGGGACAACGCTCTGGCTCAGCCAAAAAGCCGGTGAGATCCTGGGTTTTCCCAGCGGAGAGCAATTTACGCGGGACGATTTCTATCAGCAAATTCATCCGGATGACCGTGACGTACTCGCCACTCTTATTCGGGAACTGGAAGAAGGGAAAAACGAGTTTCAGTTCGAATATCGAATTGTGTCGAAGGTTGGTAATGTTCGATGGATTCATTCGCGCGGCAAAGTGGATATGGCTAACGGAGCCAGATTCGTTCGTGGAGCCATCGTCGACATCACCAAACTAAAAGCGGCGGAAGAAGCAATCCACGACCTGAGCGGCAAGCTGATGAACGCGCAGGAAAAAGAACGCGCCCGACTGGCGAGGGAACTGCACGACGACCTCAGCCAAAGAATCGCGTTGCTTTCGATCCAGCTGACGACGCTGCGCAATAAACCGAAAGACCTTGTGTATGTGAAAAGTCAGCTCGACCAGTTCGTTTCCGATGTCAAGCGTCTATCGGTAGACGTTCACCGCATCTCGCATGAACTTCACCCAGCGAGGCTCACCCAACTCGGGCTCGAAACTGCTCTGCGCGGTCTCTGTTATGAACTTTCTGACGCGCATCACCTGGAAATTGATTTCGAGGCGGAAAATCTGCCCAAGGATCTGCCCCAGGATATTTCGGTATGTTTGTACCGGGTAACGCAGGAATCTCTGCAAAACGTCATCAAACACAGCGGGGCTGTTTCGGCACGCGTCAGCATCAAATTAGAGAATGAGAAGCTTCGTCTTTCGGTTTCTGACAACGGAAATGGTTTCGATCTCCCGGCGACAAAGGCAAAGGCAACTCTCGGACTGATTAGCATTGACGAACGTGTGCGAGCGGTCAAAGGAGAGG
>Ga0163163_10004914_pt1 | contig 11493 bp, 8 predicted proteins | sample S65metaG_FD_119766 | JGI IMG/M metagenome (GOLD analysis project Ga0163163, IMG submission 119766) | Switchgrass rhizosphere microbial communities from Kellogg Biological Station, Michigan, USA - S6-5 metaG | ecosystem: Host-associated > Plants > Roots > Rhizosphere > Soil | place: USA: Michigan... | reverse complement strand
GTGGGAATCAAGGGGAATCAAGGGGTCAGAGCCCTTGAACGCTAAGGAATCAAGGGGTCAGAGCCCTTGAACGCTAAGTGATTGATTTGCAAGGGCGACCGTTTCAAGGGCTCTGACCCCTTGGTCTTGTCGCCCGTCGCCTCGTCCGTCGCCGGTATAATTCCGGGATGCGCAATGAACCCCTGACCGCTCCCGACGCCGTCGTCGCCGCGAGCGAGCGGCTCGCGCCATTTGGTCTCGCCACGCCGCTCCAGCCGGCGCGCAGCCTCGCCCCTCACGCGCACTACAAGTGCGAGAACCTCCAACACACCGGCTCGTTCAAGATCCGCGGCGCGCTGAACAAGCTGCTGCTGCTCACGAGCGAGCAGCGGGATCGTGGTGTCGTGACGTCATCCACGGGCAACCACGGGCTCGCCGTCGCGGAGGCCCTCCGCCTAACGAGTGGTCGAGGAACGGTGGTGGTGTCGTCGTCGGCCTCGCGGTACAAGATCGAGCGCCTGACGAAGGCCGGCCTCGAAGTGGTGGTCTCCGACGGCGACCCCATGGCGGCCGAGCTCGAGGCGCGGGCGCTCGGCGAACGGGAAGGGCGGGTGTACATCTCGCCGTACAACGACCCCGACGTGATGGCCGGTCAGGGCTCGATCGCGGTGGAGGTGCTCGAGCAGCGTCCTGATATCGAGGCGGTGTTCGTGGCGGTGGGTGGCGGTGGTCTCATCTCCGGGATCGCGTCGTACCTGAAATCGGTACGGCCCGATGTGCTCGTGGTCGGCTGCTGGCCGGAGCAGGCCAGGGCAATGTACGAATCGGTGCGCGCCGGCCGTCTGATGGAGGTGCCTGACGAGCCCACGCTGTCGGACGCCACCGCGGGCAACATCGAGCCCGGGGCGATCACGTTCCCCTATTGTCGCGACCTGATCGACGAGCTGGTTCTCGTGAGCGAAGCGGAGATCGCGCAGGCGATGCGCGACGTGATGTTGGCGGACCACATGGTCATCGAAGGCGCCGGCGGCGTCGCGGTCGCGGGCTGGCGGAAGTTCACGGCCGGCCGTCCACGCCTCGCGGATCACGAGAGCGTCGTCGTGCTGTGCGGGGGGAATGTGAGTGCGGAAACTCTGAGCCAGGTGCTCGGAAAGTAGGAATAGCCGGGGCGACCGACGACGGGCGACGGCCTGAAAGCGAGAAACCCTCGGGATGCCAATCACGCAGAGTGAGGCATCCCGAGGGCTCCGCTGTTTTCCATCGCCCGTCCCGCGTCGCTGGGCTTTACGGCCGTGGCTTCGCCGTCCTTCCTGTGCTGCCTGACGAGCTCGAGCCACCCGAGCTGCTCGAGCCGCCCGACGTCCGGCCGCTGGGCGAAACGGAACCGCTGCCTCCGCCGCCGCTGCCGCGTGTATACCCTCGGCCCCGAACCATCCGGCCGTTCGTCTCCTGCGGCAGGTTCAAATTCGCCGGCTTGACGAGGACGATCGGGGAGCCGTACCAGGTGCCGCCGTACGCGTTGCCGTTCCCGAAGCCATACGTCCCGTAACGGTACCCGTAGCCATAGCCGTAGGCGTTCGAATAGAACGGGTCCCAGTCCATGAAGATCGTCGGCCCGGCGTGCATCTGCTCGTCCATGGCAACCTGCGGGTCTCCGGCTGCCCGGACCACCTGCCCATCGGCCTGCGCGAGGTTCACGGCGAACGTCTGCGGATACGTCAGCGCCACCATCACGTCGATCACGTTGCTCGGCACCTTCGCGTCAGCCAGCTGTGTGAGCCGCTTGGCGTCGAGGTTGAATCCCTGGCCGCGCTCCGTGAGCCACGTCTGCAACACGAGCGGATCGAGCTTCTTCGACGCCTCGATGACGTCGGCGATCCGGACCGAATCGCTGGCCGCGATCACGGCGGTATTCGTCGCGAGCTTCACGGCCTCGACCTTTGCCCGCAGGTCGGCGTTGAGCGCGGGCGGAATCGGCACGCGACCGTAGTGCGCCACCCGGACGCCGGTACGTTCATTCACCTTCACACCCTGCACGTCGAGCCACTCACCGTCAGGCGTCATCGACATGATCCCCGTCGAGGTCCGCGTGCGGTTTCCGGTGCACTGATGCTCGGAGTGCAGGTAGATCCGCTTGGCGTCGGCGGAGAAGTCCGCGATCTCCCAGCCAGTGCATCCCTCGCGATCCACTGCGCGGCGGGTGCCGTTGGCGTCGACGTGTTCCGGCGCGCCGGCCGTGCCCTCGTTGATGGTCACGAAGTCCACCCTGGCATTGCCGGTCGCGGGCATGAAGCAGATCACCGGCGCCGACTTGTTAGGCGCCAGCTCCATGCTCACGGCGTCGCGACTGGATGACTGCCAGCAGCCGATCCAGGGACCCCACCTCGCGTCGTTCGAGGCCAGCTGGGTGTCCTGCGCGCCGGCCGCCAGGGCCGATCCGAGCAGCAGCACCGCTGCGAGAACAGCACTCGTGCCGTTCGCTTTCCGGTCGATGTCGAATTGCATCGTTATGATCCCCGCCTGTTAGAACCTGACTCTGATTCCAACTGTCCCCGTGAACCCGTCGAGATCGATCTTGTCGTACCCGTCGAACGCACTGGGATCGAGCTTGGCTTTGGCCCAAACGTACCGCCCTTCACCAGTGAGCGCGAGCCATGGCCCAAGCGAATACTCGACCCCTGCCGCCCCCCGTCCCATGGGGGCCCACCCCGTCGACTCCAGCGTCGTGTTGAAGACGTCCAGCGTCTCAAAATCGACGAAATCGCCCTTCTGCTGGAAGTCGTAGTACATCGCGCCCGCACCGACGCTCACGTACGGCGCGAACTTGCTCGGGATGTACGCGAACTGACTTACCGAGCGGCCGCGGCTGGTGAGGTAGTACTTGAGGCCGATCGTCAGCGGTACCCGCGTGAACTTCGTGGTCTGCTCGATCGGCTGGTTGTTGTTGTCGATGAACTTCCGGAACTCGGAGTCCTTCTTCGAGTACGCGACCTCGCCGTCGAACAGGAGGTCCCACCGGTCGCCAGTCGAATAGGAGATATCGCCGCCCCAGTTGAACCCGCTGAAGTCTCCCTTGTTGAGGGTCAGCTGCGTGGTCGCGTCGCTGAACACGTCACTGCTCGCGTTTGCCACCGCGTATCCACCGCGGAGCGCGAAGCTTCCCACCGGCTTGTGAAAGAGAAATCCCTTCCCGCTGCCCTGCGCGCCAGCGCGCGGCGCGAGCGCCACGATCGCAATCAGGGCTGCCGCCGCGGTCTGCATGGCGAGCTCCTGGGTGGATTCCAGCCAAACGCGCTGTCCTGCTGTCATATCTCCATGCGAAGGCGATGCCTGGCCTGATACACGAGTCCGCACTCCGCGTTCCGCAAGCGCAACCCGCCGCCGTTCCGTTGAACCTACCGACGCATCCTCCGGACCTGACCCATGGAATCGTTGGAATCCTTCGTTCGCGACATTCGCTACGTCACGCGGGCGCTCGTCCGCACGCCCGCGTTCTTCGCCGTCACCGTCATTACGCTGGCGCTCGGCATCGGAGCAACCACCGCTATCTACAGCGTGATCAATGGTGTGCTGCTCCGACCACTGCCTTATCCGGACCCCGACCGCATCGTCCAGTTGTGGCAGGTGGGTGAGAAGGGCGGTCGCGGGAATGTCTCCGAGCCGAACTACGACGACTGGAAAGCCGGGACTCGGAGCTTCTCGGCAATGACGGAGTTCGCTGACTGGGGCATTACGTCGGTTGCCGGCGCGTCCGAACCGGTGCGTATGCGCGTTGCCGTGGTCGGCAGCGACTTTCTGAGAATTCTGCGCGTGCCGCCAATTCGTGGTCGATCGTTCGTCGGCGAGGAGCAGAGGGCAGGGGGCGCTCCGGCCGCGTTGGTCAGCGAACGTTTCTGGAAGCGCTACCTGGGTGAACGGCCGGACCTGAGTGGTATCGCCCTGACGTTCGATGGGAACGCATTTCCCGTCGTCGGCGTGCTGCCTGCCACGGTCGACTTCCCGCTCGGTGTAGATCTCTGGATCGCCCGAGGCTTTGTGCCGAGGAACCCGAGCCGGACGAGTCACAACTGGCAGGCGATTGCACGCGTCGCCGACGGCGTCACGGTCGAGCAGGCGAACCGCGAAATCAGTGCGCTGTCGCGTCGGCTCAAGCAGCAGTACGGCGAGGAGACGTGGATGTACGACGCCGCCGCGGTCCCGCTGCGCGAGCAGCTCGTGGGGAAGACTCGGCCAACGCTCCTGCTACTCTTGGCCGCGTCCGCGTTCCTGCTGGCGATCGCGTGTGCCAACGTCGTGAACCTGCTCGTGGCGCGGGCGGCGGTGCGCGAGGGCGAGCTCGCGGTACGCCTGGCGTTGGGCGCCGGTCGCGGTCGGATCGCGCAGCAGTTCATCGCGGAGGCGCTCGTCCTTGCAGTCGGCGGTGGGGTACTCGGGATCGTGCTGGCCACGTTAGGCGTGAAGGCGCTGCTCGCACTCGAGCCGGGCAACTTGCCGCGCGTTGCCCAGGTTGGCGTGGACTGGCAGGTGTTGGTGTTTGCGCTGGGACTGGCGATCCTCGTAGCGGCTATCCTGGGATTGCTCTCCGCGCTTCGCGGCAGCCGGGGCGACCTCAAGCAGGCCATGGCCCAGGCGCAGCGCACGCAGGCAGGCGCGGGCGCGAGCTACCGCGTGCGCGGGGTGCTGGTGATCGCACAGGTCGCCCTCACACTCGTCCTGCTCGTCGGGGCGGGACTTCTCGCTCGAAGCTTTCTCCGGCTCGCGCAGATCGATCCGGGCTATCGCACCGAGCGCGCGCTCGTGCTGGATATCTCCGCGTCCGTGCCGGCCGGGCCGAGCGGGATGCACGATCGAGTTCGACTCTATGACGAGATTACTGCGCGCCTGCAGGCGCTTCCCGGCGTTTCAGCCGTCGGCGGCGTGAATGCGTTCCCGCTCACGGGCGGGAATCACGCCAACGGGACCTACATCGTCATGAGCCGGCCCGATGAGCAACTCGACAGGTCGCGGCTGCCCGCGATCATGGCGGATCCGTCGCGGAGTGGCGACGCCGAGTTCCGTGTCGCGGGACCGGGATACTTCAAGGCGATGAACATTCCAGTGATCCGCGGTCGCGTGTTCGACGACCGCGACGGGCCGGACGCGCCACATGTCGGCGTGATCAGCACGGCACTCGCGAACGAGAAGTGGCCTAACGAGGACCCGATCGGCAAGATCATCCAGTACGGTAACATGGACGGCGACCTGCATCCGTTCACGGTGGTGGGCGTCGTGGGCGACGTGCGCGAGTCGGGTCTCGCGGATAAGCCTCGGCCGACGTTCTACGCGAGCTACCGACAGCGGCCGAACCAGGCCCACGAGTTCTACTTCGTCGTGTCCGGCAGTGCGCCACCCGAGGCGATCATCCCGGCTGCGCGCCGGATCGTGTCCGACCTCCGGCCCGACGTGCCGCCGCGGTTTCGCACGATGCGAGCGGTGGTGTCGGAATCCGTGGCGGATCGGCGCTTCGTGCTGCTGCTGGTCGGCGTTTTCGGTGCGGCGGCGATGCTGCTCGCGACGCTGGGCGTGTACAGCGTGATTGCGTATGTCGTCACCCAGCGGCGCCAGGAGATCGGCGTTCGCGTCGCGCTCGGCGCGCGGTCGGGGGATGTGCTTCGGATGGTGCTTCGCCAGGGGTTCACGCTGGCGTTCTTCGGCATCGCGATCGGAACGGTGTTGGCGCTGTTCGTGTCGCGGCTCCTCTCCCGGTTCCTGTTCGGCGTCGCGCCTAACGATCCGGTGGCGTTCGGCGGGGTAATCGTCGTGTTGAGCACCGTGGCCCTGGTGGCGAGCTATGTGCCCGCCCTGCGCGCGACGCGGGTCGATCCGATGACGGCCCTCCGCAACAGTTAGGGTCGCGTCGAAAGTGGGGTCAGAGTCGAATTTCATGGTTCCAACGCGGGAGCGTTGGAATGATGAAATTCGACTCTTACCCAATTAGCGCGCGAGGTTGATGTTCACGAACTCCGGCTCGCCCGTCACCTCGCGCTGAACGGCGGGGGCCAGCCAGTCCGGGAACGTCACCTCATCGTCCTCCGAGTCGAGCTCGACTTCGGCCAGCACCAGGTCGCGGTTCCTGAACTCGTCGATCTCCCACGTGAGGCCGTCGACGTCGACCTTGTAGCGTCGCTTCCGAAGCCGGCGGCGCCTCGTGAGCGGCCACATCGCGAGGAAGATTGCCTCCGTCGTCTCCTCCTCGACCTCCGTCCGCGTGATGCCCTCGCCGAGCTTCACGGTGCGATAGAAGTGAACTTCCTTGCGGCCGGTGCCGTGTTGAACCGAGACGCGTCGGATCCGCTCCTGGAGCTTGGAGCCCGGCAGGGAGCCCTGCGCGATGTCCACCCACCGGCTGTCGCGCGCTTTCTCCGGCACGAACCGCAGCAGATACTTGCGCTCGATCTCCTGACCCTCGCGCGCCGACTGCGCGATACGATCGGCGACGGCGTCGACGTCGCGGAAGAAGCCGGCCGATTTGTCGCCCAGCCATTCGGCGCTGAACTGGGTGAACGCGGCGGTCGCCCGTGCCCGGAGGCGCTCCATGATGACCGCGAGTCCGGGTGCAAGGTCGACGTTAGGCACCGAGCCGGCCGTGGCGGGTGCCGGTGTTGGCGGCGCCGCAACTGACGGTGTGGCGGCCGGTGGTGCTGGCGCCGCCCCTGTCGCCGCCCCCACCGCCGCGGCGCTGACCGCCGCTGCCGTACCTCCCGCCGCGGTAGCTTGTGTCGCCGGCTCGGCCGCGCCGGATTGCGGTGCGTCCGGCGTCGACTCGACCTTCGGGCCGGCGGGTTCTGCGCTCGTCGTAGACGGCTGTTCACCGTCGCCAACCGATGCAGCGTTAGGCAGCGCGACGGCATCCACTGCCGCCTTCGAGATCTCGGCGCCGAACACCTGCGCATCGTGCAGATCGCCCAGCACGTCCTGCAGCGCCTTGAGACGGTCGACGAGATCCGCCGCGCCGGGGACGATCTTCATCACCGGCTCGAGGAGGTAGCGTAACCGCTTCGCCGCGATGCGGGCCTCGTGTCCCTCGCGGACGTCGCGTTCCGTACGTACGTGACCGAGGTGTCGCTCGAGCTCGCGTGCCGCGGTGCGCACGCGCGGCGCGAGCGCTTCGGCAAACATCGGGAGCGGCGCGGCGCGGCCGTCCTTCCGCAGCCGGATGCGCTCGCGGTAGGACTCGAGTGCCCGGGCGAGCCTGGCCTCCAGTCGCGTGAAGCGGCCGTCGACATCCTTTTCGAGAATGTGATCCGCGTCCGCCTTCTTGCGTTCCATCTCCGTGACGAGCCAATCGAGGCCGGCCCGCTGCCGCCGGCCGAGGGAGCGACGCTGGTCGGCGAGCCAGGCCAGGTGCACCTCGAGATCGCGACTGTCACCGGTGTCATGCGCCAGGTCGCGAAGGCGACGCCGCAGCTTCTTTCCGATATCACCGCGAAGGTATGGGCGAAACGCACGCTCCCAGCTGCGGAGGCGCCGCAGGGCGACGCGGAAGTCGTGCAGCGCCTCCTCGTCGGACTCGTGCGCCAGGCGCGAGTGAGCCGCGGTCGCGTCGGCGAGGTGGCCTAACGCAACCAGTCGGACCGATCGATCGGTCGACTCACGCAGGTTTTCGACTCGCGCGGGCATTCTCGGGAATCGGGAATAGGGAATCGGGAATCGAAACTGTCGGAGGCGCGAGTCGGAACGCCGAATCAAACGGAAGAAAACGCGAGTCGGGACGGGGACGTCGAAGGTGCAAGCTGATACCTGATAGCTGCCAGTACGTCGCGGGATCGTTACAATCTGTCGTAGCGTCGGCTCCTTCCGCACCGGATATGACTCGATCTCCTGTCACGATCCTCTGCCTGGCCAGCTACTTCAAAGGTCACGACTTCGTCCGCGAATGCCACCGGCTTGGCGCCCGCGTTCTCCTGGTCACGCGGGAGGCGCTGCGTGACGCCGAGTGGCCGCGCGACTCGATCGGCGACCTGCTGGTCATGCCAGATACGACCCGCCGCGACCATATGGTGAACGGCGTGAGCTGGTTGGCGAGGCGGGAGTCGATCGACCGCATCGTCCCGCTCGACGAGTTCGACCTGGAGATGGCCTCGACGCTGCGAGAGCACATGCGCGTCCCGGGCATGGGCGAGAGTAACGTCCGGTTCTTCCGCGACAAGCTCGCGATGCGCATGCAGGCGGAGGAGCGCGGGCTGCTCGTCCCGGAGTTCGTGTCGATCTTCAACTACGATCGGATCCGCGAGTACATGTCGCGGGTCCCGGGACCGTGGTTCCTCAAGCCGAGGCTTTCGGCCTCGGCGATCGGGATCCGGAAGGTTTCGCGGCCGGACGAACTGTGGCCGGTGCTCGATGAGCTGGGAGACAAGCAGTCGTATCACCTGCTCGAGCGTTACGTGCCGGGCGACGTCTTTCACGTCGATGCCGTCGTGTGGGACGGAAAGGTGGCGTTCGCGGAAGCACACGGCTACTTCCAGCCGCCGTTCGACGTCTATCACGGCGGGGGCGTGTTCTGCACGCGCACGCTTCAGCGCGGATCGTCCGAGTCGCGCACGCTGCTCGAGCTCAACGAGCGGGTCGTGTCGGCGTTAGGCATGAGCCGGGGCGCGCTGCACACGGAGTTCATCCGTGGCCGCGACGATGGCCGCTACTACTTCCTCGAGACGGCCGCCCGCGTGGGCGGAGCGAACATCATGGCGCTCGTCGAGGCGTCGACGGGTGTCAACCTGTGGCAGGAGTGGGCGCGGGTGGAGGTCGCGAGCGCGCGCGCCGAGGAGTACACGGTTCCGGTCCGTCGCGCGGATCACGCCGGCCTTCTGATATCGCTGGCACGCCAGGAGTGGCCGGACCTTTCGGCGTACGATGATCCCGAGATCTCCTGGCGCCTCTCGAAGCGACACCACGCGGGCCTCGTCGTGTCGTCGGCTTCGCAGGAGCGGGTGGAGGTGCTGCTCGGTTCGTACGTCCGTCGCTTTCGGGACGATTTCTACGCCTCGCTGCCGGCGCCGGCGGAAGCAACCGAATAGGCGGCAGTCGCCTGCCGGGGAGGGGCGACGGCTCGTTGGGCTAAAGCAGCAGGCGCGTGTTTGAACACTGGATTTTCGGTATCTGTTCGGCCATCCTCCTGTATCGTGATAACGAGGAAGGCCGATGCCGCGAGAGATGGAGCTGGCTGAGAAGTTGGAGATCCTCATGTCCCTCGCCGCGGAGGATCGCGAAGGACCGCCGGAAACCGCACGGCCGCTGCCGCCGCGACTCCGATACGCCAGCGATGCTGGAGCCCTGCGGCCACTCAACATTCGCGTGCTCCGCGGATCGGGCCGGCCGATCAAGCTGCTGCGCATCCTCATGACGAACGCGTGCGCGCTCAATTGCCACTATTGCCCGATGCGGCGGGATCGCGCCATGCGTCGGACGCTGCTCAAGCCCGAGGAGCTCGTTCGCATCTTCCTCGGCGCGCTGCGACGCGGGTGGTGCGAGGGGTTGTTCATCACGACCGGCATTCCGGCTCGCCCGGAGAAGGTCACGGACGACCTGATTGCCGTGCTGGAGATGCTGCGCGTTAGGCACCAGTTCGCCGGATACATCCACGTGAAGCTCGTGCCGGGTGCCGAGCAGGCGCAGGTCGAGCGGATTACCGCGCTCGCGACGCGTGTGTCGGTGAACCTCGAGGCAGCGTGCGGCGACACCCTCGAGCGCGTCGCACCCGAGAAGCAGCTGGCGACCACGCTCGTGACGCTCGAGCGCGCGCGGCAGGTCGTCGTCGCGAATCGCGCCGAGGAGCGCTCGGGTCGTCCCCGCGATGGTCGGCAGCCGGGCGGCGTGGCGGGGATGACGATGCAGTTCGTCGTCGGGGCGACGCCCGACTCGGACCGCACGATCATGGGTCGTGTCACGAGCCTCTACGCGGGCGGTGGGATTCACCACGCGCACTTCAGCGCGTTCCGGCCGATCCGCGACACGCCCATGGAAGGAGTGCCCGCCGCGCCGGTCCTCCGCGAGCATCGGCTGTATCAGGCCGACTGGTTGGTGCGGACGTACGGGTTCACGCCTAACGAGGTGGTGTACGAGGACAACGGGAATCTGCCGCTCGCGGTGGATCCGAAGGCGGCGTGGGCACTGGCCCACCCCGAGTGCTTCCCCGTCGACGTGAGCTCAGCGAGCTACGAGCGGCTCATCCGCGTTCCGGGCGTGGGTCCGCGGTCGGCGCGACGAATCGTGGACGAGCGCCGCCGCAGCGTCCTTCGGGGCCTGTCCGATCTCCGGCAGTTCGGGGTCGTGACCAACCGCGCGGGCGGATTCCTCTCTCTGCGAGGCCGGCGACTTCAACCGGTTCGCTGGACGCAGCAGCTCGCGCTCTGGCGCCCGGAGGACGAAGTGGGCGCACGACACGAAGTCTACGATTTCAGTCCCGGGACATTTCGGTAGCTAATGCCAAGTAACCCAACGAGTTGCCATTCCGAGCCGGAGCCTGCCGAAGGTGGGCAGATGAGGAATCGCCGTCGTCCCGGTAGAAGGGTCTAGCCCCTCGGTCGGGACGCGGCGATTCCTCGACTCGCTTCGCTCGCTCGGAATGACAGGCCCTTCCCCGTGTCTCGTCTCTCGTCTCCCGTCTCCCTCATCCCCCGGCTCCTACTGTACCTTCACCGTCCCGTCCATCCCCGCGTGGTTCGTGCAGTGATACGAATACGTTCCGGCCGTATCGAACGTCCGGCTGTTCGAGCCCGATGAGAAGTTCCCGATATTGGTGGGAGACCCCGACGTCATGAACGTCACGTTGTGCGCGACGCCGGCGTCGTTGTTCCAGGTCACCGTCCCTCCCTTCGTGATCGTCACCGTCGACGGCGAGAAGGAAAACGTGGAGTAGCCGTAGCTGTCGCTCGACGCCGTGATGGAGACCGTGGCCGAGGCGGTCACTCCGGAACCACCAGGATTGGGAGTAGGGTTGGGGCTCGTGGTGTAGCTGCTATCGCCACCCCCACCACCACACCCCATCGCCAGGACAGCCAGCAGGACGTAGCTCACCTTCATTGGATGCCTCCCTCGCGCTCGGTCGGCGCGCCCAGGTGACGCGCGGTTGCAGTCGATTGGACGACGCACGCGCCAACGGCAGCGCGGTCGAGCGCCGGCCGGGCGGAATGCGACGGCTCGATGAGTGTCGGACTGCGATCCAAATCGCAATCGAGACACGGCGGGGTGTAAGCACCGACCGGCGAACGTCAGGTCTCGTGCGGTGAGGACGGGGACCGGGGACTAGGGACTGGGGACTAGGGACTCGGCCGGGATGCTATTACCGGGGAGGAACATTCCTAGGCGTTAATGGCGTCCCCAGTCCCCAGTCCCCGGTCTTCAGTCCCAAGTCCCTAGTCTTGACTCACGCCCAACTTCGCCAGCGCCGCCGGCGGGCACCCCTCCCACTTCGCCTGCGGGACGTTGCCCGTGTAGCGAAGGTCCTGCACGCCCATCTTGCTTGAGAAGAAACCGGCG
>Ga0163163_10004913_pt1 | contig 11493 bp, 10 predicted proteins | sample S65metaG_FD_119766 | JGI IMG/M metagenome (GOLD analysis project Ga0163163, IMG submission 119766) | Switchgrass rhizosphere microbial communities from Kellogg Biological Station, Michigan, USA - S6-5 metaG | ecosystem: Host-associated > Plants > Roots > Rhizosphere > Soil | place: USA... | reverse complement strand
TAATGGCGCTTCAATTGATAAAAAAAAACTCGTTGAAACTTCCAGGGCGGTAGCATTTAAAGCAATTCAACCTATTGTTTCTCCAGTAAAAGAATTAAAAGTTTCATCACAACCACTACTTGCCCCAACTGAAGCTAAGCTTATCATTGAAACGAAGACAGAAAAAAAGCTCGTTGAAAATGGTGCAAAAAGACATGTTGAAACTGTTCAGGAACCAACAGTAAACTATAATGGCAATAACAAAGGAAATGGTAAACCTAAGCTAGGTTCACTGGAAGCACTTCGTCAAAAGATAAAGGAGGACAACTGCACGGATGAGGAGATCATGGATCATCCTTTGGAGCAGGATAAACTAAAGAAAGCATGGCAAGTGTTTATCGGTCAGCTTAAAGAAAATAAAAACCCTGCCTGGACAAGTTTTGAGCTGGCCGAACTAAAAATTAAGGACGCCAACAGTTTCGAGGCTATCGTTAATAACAATATTCATCAAAAGTTTTTGGAGTTTGAACGAAACAAGGTTTCGACATTCCTTCAGAAGGAGTTGTGTAACCGGCAACTTCAGTTCAATATCAAATTAATTGAAGGGCAACAGGAAAAAAATACAACAGACATGCCTCTTTCTTCAAGAGAACAATATCAAAAAATTATTGAGCAGTACCCACTCGTGAAAGAGCTAAGAGACAGACTTCGACTGGAATTGGATTATTAAAGCTAAAGCTATTCAGTACGTTGCCACTCAAAAACAATTGATAAAAAAAGCTCCGATCGATTGAACGGAGCTTTTATTACATTCTTTTGTATACTAAGGGAAAATTCCGAGTTCAGCATAGCTGGTGCCCACTTTGTTTATAGCCACTACATAAGCTGCAGTACGCATGTCTGGAATTTGCGGATTTCTTCTCCATTCGTCCATGATCTCCCTGGTTGCAGTGATCATGGTCTCTTCCAAACCGCTATATACTAAATCGGCTTCCTCGGCACCATGCATAATAAATTGCCGTTCGTTGTCCACCACTCTTTTGCCGGTTAATTCTTCGATCTGCCCAAGGATGTGCATATTCATATTTTCAGTGAAACGTTTTTCCATACGTCCATAACGAACATGGCTCAAGTTCTTCAACCATTCGAAGTAAGAAACCGTTACGCCGCCAGCGTTCAAATACATATCAGGAACCACCAATGTTCCTTTTTGTTCAAACACGTCGTCGGCTTCCGGTGTAAGAGGGCCGTTAGCACCTTCACCAATAATCTTTGCTTTTATTTTTGGAGCGTTTTCACCGTTAATTACGTTTTCCAATGCCGCAGGAATTAAAATATCACAATCATATTCCAGTGCATCTGTATTTTTCGCAAAGTTTTTTGCTCCCGGAAAATTTAAAATAGAACCGCTTGATTTGCGATGTTCGAATACTGCATCAATATCTAAACCATTGTCGCTTCTAATGCCACCTTCATATTCTGCAAGGGCAATGATTTTTGCGCCTGCATTGTGAAAAAATTTAGCTGCATGATAGCCCACATTACCGAGACCCTGGACGATTACCGTCTTACCTTCAAGACCTGTAGTTAGTCCTAATTTTTGCATTACATCAGCCATATTACATACTTCCCGAACACCGTAGAAAATTCCGAGACCTGTAGCTTCCCTTCTTCCCCGAACCCCGCCTTGGGTGACAGGTTTTCCTGTTACACATCCTGCAGAATCAATTTCCCCGGGGCGCAAGCCCTGGTAGGTGTCAACGATCCATGCCATTTCTCTTTCACCTGTGCCATAGTCAGGAGCCGGAACATCAGTGCCCGGGCCAATAAAATTTTTCTTAACCAATTCCGCAGTGTAACGACGCGTAATTTTTTCCAGTTCGTACACGGAGTATTTCCTTGGATTGATTTTAATTCCGCCTTTAGCACCACCAAAGGGTACATTAACAATAGCACATTTAAAAGTCATGAGTGCGGCGAGTGCCATCACTTCATCCTGGTCTACTTCAGCCGCGAAACGAATACCACCTTTACATGGAGTTTTGTGATGTGAATGTTGTACGCGATAGGCTTCAATAACTTCAATGCGTCCATCATCCATACGCACAGGAAATTTCATACGGTAAACGGCATTACAAGCTTTGATCTGTTCTAAAACTCCGGGATCCCATTTGGTGAACTTGGCGGCTTTGTCAAAGCTCTTCTCCACAGCTCCAAAAAAACTATAGTCTGCAATCGTTGACATGATATACTTTTTATGAATTAATGATTAATCTTAGTTTCTTTTTCCAGTTTAGTTATTTTTCTGTCTAAGCGAATAAGATAGAAGATGATTCCTATGAAAATGGTGACAAGAACTGCCACAACTACATAAATTTTTCCGTTGCCCCGCATATTATCACCCAGGCTTTGAGCAAACGACGCATAACTGCAAGCGATAAAAAGAATGGATAAAAAAAATCGTGTGATCATCTGTAAAATGTTTTTTCTTTTAGATTCTTCATCCTCACTTTTAAACTTACAATCCATACACCCAGTAAGGTCCAACCGATAACAGCAGGATAAAATACCATACGCATCCTTGCATCAATGTCCTGTGGATTTAATGCAGGATTGCCCTGTCCGCCGGGATGCAGGCTTTCCAATATGCGGGGAATAATCCAGATTGATGGAAATAATAATGCAAACGCAAAAATGTTGTACACAGAACTGATCCTGGCTTTTTTATCAAGGTCCTCAATAGAATCTCTTAAAACCAGGTAAGCAAAATAAATCAGTAGCGCAATGGCAGCTCCAATCAGTTTTGGATCTTTTGCAATAGATGCAAATGAGGCGGTAGCCGGGTTGTTGGGATCTGCCCACGTAAAAGAAGCCCAAATCATGCCAGTAGAATAACCTAAAATGCCAAATACAATTCCAACGACCGCATACTGTCTCGACAGGTTGTCATACTTCAAATCATTGTTCCGTAAATACTTTACGGCATTTACTACCGACACTGTAAACAGTATCATCATGCTGAACCACATGCACACATGGAAGTAGAGATTTCGAATAGATTCCTGTATCACTTCCCTTTGGGGCACATTCATCAGAAAGCCGCCAATTATTGTATAAAGCAGTAAAACAACGCACAATATTTTCCACCACTGTTTTTTCATACAGGCAGTAGCCTTTAAATTGGCAGCAAAATTAAGGGGAAAGTCCAGATTCGCTAATACACCAAGTAAAATAGGTGATGATAACCATCTGTAAAAAATTCTGCTTACATCATTAATCTTTCCAAAGGAAAGGGAAAAGTATAACTGATAATAAAACCACCAGTATATCGGAAGCAAAAAGAAGAACGATATTTAAAAGAGGAACTGTGGTTGAAGCATCGAAAACAGTGGCCGATACCTTCATGAGCATAAGCAATTGGGGAATGATTATGGGAAAGCCCAGAATTGCCATGATTGCCGCGTTTTGTTGTGCTTTAGCAGCAATAGCCGCCAAAAAAGTAAATACAAGACTTAAACTCCAGCCGCCTAAAAAAACAAGCCCAATAAAAACAGCAGAACGTTCAACGGGGTAATTCATGAATAAGGCAAACAGTACAAAGCTGAGAGCACTCATAACCAGCATTAAAACTGAATTGAACAATAGTTTTGCCAGGATGAAATTTACAGGCCCAGCGATAGACTGATAGTATAACATACGGTTTTTGCTTTCCTGTAAAAAGCTTTTGGCAACCGCATTAATGCTAATAAATAATTGAATAATCCAGAACAAACCGTTCCATGTACCCGTGTCCGGGTTTTCAATTGCCATGAACAGGACAAAAATGGTAGCACCTACATAAAGTAAAACGCCGTAAAAGGAATACTGCTGCCGAATTTCGAGCAGGAGATCTTTCTTAAATAAGGTCCATATTTGTCGTGAAGCAGAAATCTTTAAGTTTTTGCGAAAATAACCCAATCATTTTTTAAGATGAAAACCATAAACGTAATTTGAACTATAATTAATTTATATGATAAGTAGAACGTGGTTTGTCATTATCGGGTTTACATTCTTTTTTATTTCGTGTACTTCAAACGAGAAGGAAAAAAAAGCAACAGAGAAATTGCAAGACAGTACTATAAATAATGTAACCCCTGATTCCACAAATTCTATAACATCTTCAACTATTGAAAAAGAATTTAAGGACTCTGTAAACGGCAAGCCGGCAAAAGATTCTGTATTGCTGAAATTCAATTTTCAAAAAGGGAAAACTTATAATTACACCATGATGCTTGATGCGGTGAGAAAGAAGGATGACAAGAGAATGGGAACCATGATGAAATGGAATTATGACATGCAGGTAGTTGATGAAAGCAAAGGCTTGAAAACTCTAAAAACAACTTATAAAAGAATTGACATGACCATGAATATGGGTAATGATCAGAAAATGGAATTCAGTTCAGAGAAAAAAGTTGATCCAATGGATTTTATGCAAATGCCTTCAAAAATGTTTGGCATTATAAAGGGAAAAAGTTTCACCATGCAGGTTGATCAAAAAGGAGAAGTGGTTTCTATATCCGGTTTTGATAAAATAGGAGAAGCAGTTATTGCTGAAATGAATGTGCCTGATGAAATGAAACCAACGATTCGTCAGAATTTCCAAAAGCAATTCAATGATGATGCGGTGAAGCAGATGTTTTCACAGTCATTTAACGCATTACCAAACAAATATGTGAAGGTTGGTGATAGTTGGAAGACAAATGCCAGTCTTACAACGTTGAAGCAAGATATCTCCACTGTCTATACTGTGAGGAGTATTAAAAACTCAAGGGTATTGCTTACAGGAATATCAAAATTAAAATCCCCTGAAGGCGAAAATTCCGGCACTCAAAGCAGTAAACTGATCATCGACGCAAGAACGGGTGTAATGCTCGATGGGGTATTTGATCAGAAAAGCACAGATGGCCAAATGACTTCTGCAACCAGGATTATTGGTAAAGAATTTTAGTCTAAAGCACCATCAAGCGTATAACAAACCCGGCATCTCGGTTCATAAGCATTCTTGGCGCCGAGCATTATTTGTTCTTCATTTGGAATAATGCGGTAGGAGTAGTTAGCAATGTTTCCACATTTCATACATATTGCATGGAGCTTCGTTACATAGTCTGCTTTTGCCATTAAATAAGGCATCTGGCCAAAGGGATTGCCCATAAAGTCCATATCCAATCCGGCAACAATTACACGCACACCTCGCTTGGCCAGTTCATCACAGACATTGGTGATCTGGTCATCAAAAAACTGGGCCTCATCGAGCCCAACCACATCAACCCCTTGTGCCATAAGCAAAATGGTTTGTGAATTATCGATGGGGGTGGATTGAATATAATTTTCGTCGTGAGAAACAATTTTTATTACATCATATCGCACATCAATCGCAGGTTTGAAAATCTCTACTTTAAGGTTGGCAATCTTGGCTCTTTTAAGCCTTCTGATCAGTTCTTCTGTTTTACCTGAGAACATTGATCCACAAATCACTTCAATCCACCCCCGGCGTTCTCCTTTTAAAATTGGTTCGATAAACATTTGAGAAAATTATGGCTTGTTTGACGGTATTGACAAAGTCTTAGTACTTTTAGGCTTATCTTTTCGTTATCAGAATATCCTATTCGTTAAACAGCGAAAGTACCAATTACCATGGAAAGAATCCAGGCACTTATTGACAAGTTGTATCAACAAAAACAACAAAACAGTAACCCTGCACAGCTGCTCTTTACTGTTCAACTGCTTCAAACAGAACTTCTAAAACTTCAGCAAAAAAATGGCACCCTGGGCACTGCAAAAGTTGCGGTTACGCTTCCGGTGAATATGAATTTTTCTGAAGACATTGGAAATACAACAATCGTAGAGGAAAAAGCAGAACCTGTACTTGAACCTATCGTTTTTAAGGTTGAAGATGATACACCTGTTCAACACCCTACTTATCAACCTAAGGAATATAATCTCCGCCGGCCAGTAGTTGCAGAGGAAGTTCCCGAAGAAATTGTTTCCCGCTATGCTCCAAAACCACAACAAGTATTAAATCCTGCATTTACTACCACTGTTGAATCACCAACGCTGACCCAATATCAGCCGAAGAAAGAAGTACACGAAGCAATTGCTGAAAAAAAAGAATCACTGAATGATCGGTTGAAACAAGATAAAACGGAGGTTGCCCACTTACTAAAGGAAGCCCCGATAAAAGACTTACGTAAAGGAATTGGAATTAATGACCGGTTTACGTTTGTAAGAGAATTATTCCGTGGTGATGAAGCGTTTTATGAAAGAAGCATTAAAACCATTAATAGTTTTCATATTTTTTCAGAAGCTGAATATTGGATTAATAGGGAATTGAAATTTAAAATAGGTTGGGATGAGGATAAAGATGTGGTCAAACATTTTTATCAGTTAGTAAGAAGACGGTTCTCCTGAATGAATTGAATAATCCTTTGTGTGGCTCCTAAATTTTCTTCAACATATTTTTTAGCAGCATTGCCTGCTTTAGATAATTCTGATGGATCATTTAAAAGATGATCCATTTTTGTTTTTAATTCTCCGGATGTTGTAATGCTGAATGCAGCTCCCTCCTTGATCAAATCTCTTGCTTCTTTAAACTTTTGATACTTTGGTCCAAATAAAACCGGCTTGCCATGTACCACTGCTTCCAATGTATTATGAATGCCGCTTTTGAATCCGCCACCTACATAGGTTATCGTGGCATAATGGTAAAGCCTCGATAGCAAGCCCATACTATCAATAATCAAGGTTTTTGCATTCACTACGTTTTGAAGTAGATCTTTTTCCTGTTGCTGGTTGATGGAGTCCCAAACAGAAGTTTTTTGAATCCCACTTTGGTCAAATACATTTTTTAATTCTGAATAGCGAACGCAATCCGGAAATGCACCTTGCAGTTGAAGTATATGTTCGTTCTTAATTTCATGAGGTGCAATAATAATTTTTACAGGACTGCTTTTCACATACTCTTGCAAGATAACTTCATCCTGCTCCCAGGTGCTACCGCCTACGATTACATTATTTTCTCCGATGAATTCCTTTATCAATGGAATTTCGGAAAACTGGTCAGCAATTTTTTTGACACGGTCAAATCTTGTATCACCACATAAACTGCAATTCGAAATATTTTTCTGTTTCAGAAGTTGGAGTGATGCTTCATCCTGAACAAAAATGTGCCTGAAAAACAACAGAATTTGTTTGTAAAATTTTCCATATGGCTTAAAGAATAATTGATCCTTCCTAAAAATGGCAGAAACCATTAGTATCGGAATATGCCGAAAGGCCAAAGACGATAAATGATGGTACCAGTATTCATATTTTACAAAAACAACCAGTTCGGGCCGGACTAATTCAATAAAGCGCTTTGCATTTTTTCTGCTGTCAGTGGGCAAATAAGTAATGATGTCTGCATTTTGATACTTCGTTGCTGCGTTAAAACCTGACGGTGAAAAAAAACTTACCAGTATTTTATAAGAAGGGTAATAGTTTTTTAATTCTTCAATTACAGGTTTGCCCTGTTCAAACTCACCTGCTGATGCGCAATGAAACCAGATGATTTTATCGTCGGGATGAATGTTCTTTTGTAATTGTTCAAACAAATCTTTCCTTCCCTGGACCCATTGTTTTGCTTTCGGATTCCATGAGGAAGCGAACTGTATACAGAACACATAAACCCGAAGAAAAAAATTGTATATCAAAAGCACGATTGTAAACTTAGTCGCCGCAAATGTAAAGGCAATCCATCTAACTGCTATTTCGCTATTTTTGCGGCGCTTAATCATAAATCGTATATCACAATGCGTCCTATACAAATGGTTGATCTGAAACAGCAGTACCAGGATATAAAACCAGAAATTAATGCTGCTATCTCACAGGTCATCGAAAGCGCGGCTTTTATTAATGGTCCGCAGGTGCAAAGTTTTGCAACGGCTCTTGAAAAATACAACCAGGTTAAACATGTTATTCCATGTGCCAATGGTACAGATGCTTTGCAAATAGCACTAATGGCTTTAAATCTTCAACCAGGCGATGAAGTGATAACTCCTTCTTTTACGTTCATTGCTACAACGGAAGTAGTCGCGTTATTAAAACTTACTCCGGTTTTTGTAGATGTTGATCCTAAAACGTTTTGTTTGGATGCTTCTTCTATTGAAAAAGCAATTACACCAAAAACCAGGGCCATTATTCCCGTACACCTGTATGGGCAAGCTGCCAATATGGACGAGATTATGAAAATAGCAAAGGCTCACAACCTATTTGTTATTGAAGACAACGCGCAGGCTATTGGTGGTGATTTTTATCTTTCAAACGGCACTACCCGAAAAACAGGTTCCATTGGGACGATGAGTACCACGTCTTTTTTCCCTTCAAAAAATTTGGGCGCTTATGGCGATGCAGGCGCAATCATGACAGACGACGATGAGCTGTCGGTTAAACTTAAAATGGTAGCCAACCATGGTCAAAGCAAACGATACTATCATGAGCTGGTGGGGTGTAACAGTAGGCTGGACAGTTTACAGGCTGCCATTTTAGAAGTTAAGCTCAAGTACCTTAACAAATACATCGAGGCAAGAAGAAAACTAGCTGATATGTATGATGCCGCTTTCCGGGCTCATCCTAAGATCACTACCCCGTTTAGAGCGCCTTACTGTAAACATGTTTTCCATCAATACACTTTAATTTTAGAAGGTGTTGATAGAAACAAATTGCATGCTTATCTTGCAGACCTGAAAATTCCGTCAATGATCTATTACCCTGTGCCGGCGCACCGCCAAAAAATGTTCGCACATTTTAATTCTTCATCAACGGAACTTCCCATAACTGACTGGCTTACGGAACGTGTAATTTCCCTTCCTATGCATACCGAGATGGATGAAGACCAAGTCAATTTTATTACATCATCTGTTTTAAATTTCGTTAACCTATAAAGCGTACAGTATGAAAATTGCAGTGGTAGGCACAGGGTATGTAGGTCTAGTAACCGGCACCTGTTTAGCTGAAACCGGAAACCATGTTAGTTGTGTTGACATTGATGAAAGAAAGGTCAACAAGTTGAGAAATGGCCAGATTACAATTTATGAACCAGGCCTTGAAAAATTATTCGAACGCAATTTAAAAGAAGAGCGTTTATCATTTACCACTTCACTTGAAGAAGGTTTACACGAAGCAGAAATTGTTTTCCTGGCTTTACCTACTCCTCCTGGGGAAGACGGCTCCGCAGATCTAAAATATGTGCTGGGTGTAGCTCATGATATTGGGAGACTTCTAACCGATTACAAGATTGTTATTGACAAAAGCACAGTACCTGTAGGCACAGCCGAAAAAGTGAGAGATGCGATTGCTAAAAATTACAAAGGTGAGTTTGATGTAGTTTCCAACCCTGAGTTTTTAAGGGAAGGCGTCGCCGTAGAAGATTTTTTGAAACCTGACCGCATTGTCATCGGCACTACTTCAGAAAGGGCAATAGAAAAGTTGACAGAGCTGTATGCGCCTTATGTACGCCAGGGTAATCCAATCATCTTTATGGATGAACGTTCTGCTGAGCTTACAAAGTATGCTGCCAATGCATTTTTGGCTACAAAAATCTCTTTCATGAACGAGATTGCCCAAATGTGTGAGCGTTTGGGAGCTGATGTCGATATGGTGAGAAAAGGGATTGGAAGCGATGATCGGATAGGCAAAAGATTTTTATTCCCTGGTATTGGATATGGCGGAAGTTGTTTTCCGAAGGATGTTAAAGCACTCGTGTACTCTGCAAAAGAAGTGAGTTATGATTTTAAAATACTCGACGCGGTAACATCGGTCAATGATAAACAAAAGTCCCACCTGGTAACAAAAATCAAGAGATATTTTGGCGATATCTCAGGCAAACATTTTGCAATTTGGGGACTTGCCTTTAAGCCAAATACTGATGATATCAGGGAAGCACCAGCCCTTGAAATTATTGAAGCCTTATTAAGTGAAGGCGCCAGTGTTGCAGCATTCGATCCTGAGGCTATGAACAATGTAAAAAATATTTTTGGAGATAAAATTTCGTTTTGTGAAACTCCATACGATTGTCTACCCAATGCTGATGCATTAATTATTGCTACGGAATGGAACGAATTCCGTACACCGGATTTTGATAAGATGCTTTCAACCTTAAAAGAACCCGTGATCTTCGACGGCAGAAACGTATTCGATGTTGCTACCATGGAGAAAAAAGGATTTCATTACGAGAGCATTGGCCGTCCTTTAGTTAATCAACCCAAACTGGTGTGATAATGAAAAGAGTATTGATAACCGGTGGCGCCGGCTTTTTGGGATCCCATTTATGTGACAGGTTTATCAGGGAAGGCTACCACGTAATAGCAATGGATAACCTGATTACTGGCGACCTTAGAAATATTGAACATCTATTTAAACTAAAAGAGTTTGAGTTTTACCATCACGATGTAACTAAGTTCATTCACATTGCCGGTAAGCTGGATTATATCATGCATTTTGCTTCGCCCGCAAGTCCAATCGATTATTTAAAGATTCCCATTCAAACCTTAAAGGTTGGCGCTATGGGAACGCACAATTGTTTAGGGCTTGCCAAAACAAAGGGAGCAAGAATCCTTGTGGCTTCTACCAGTGAAGTATATGGCGATCCTCTGGTACACCCTCAAACAGAAGAATACTGGGGAAATGTAAATCCAGTTGGTCCACGAGGAGTATATGATGAGGCCAAACGTTATTTGGAATCTATAACCATGGCTTATCACAATTTCCATGGGGTGGAAACCAGAATCGTTCGCATATTCAATACCTATGGTCCCCGCATGAGGCTTAACGATGGAAGAGCACTGCCTGCGTTTATTGGACAGGCTTTAAGGAGTGAGGATATGACCGTATTTGGTGATGGCTCTCAAACCCGTTCTTTCTGTTATGTTGATGATTTAATTGAAGGTATTTATCGTCTCTTGCTTAGCGATTATGCATTGCCGGTCAACATCGGAAATCCGGATGAAATCTCACTTAAAGAGTTTGCTGAGGAGGTTTTGAAACTTACAGGTAATAAAGTAAAGATCACCTACCGGCCGCTGCCCGCAGATGATCCCAAACAAAGAAAACCTGATATTACAAAAGCAAAAGCCATTCTGGATTGGGAACCAAAAGTGCATAGAAGTGAAGGACTAAAGAAAACGTATGAGTACTTTAAAACACTTCCTTCAGAGGAATGGTCTAAACAACCAAAAGAGTTTGTGAGTACTAAGTAATAAGTTCTGTAAAAAAATCAATCCCGTCTTCGTTGATGGGATTTTTTTTGGAACAAGCGTCCGTGCTACTATGTCCCGATAGCTATCGGGATTGCTTGCGACGCTTCATTATCATTCTTATCGCTTATCATCAGGCTTCGAATACAAATGCTTCCCAGCCCTTAATCATCTCACCGTCTAATATAAAGCTACATAGACCCAGGAAAAATCCTCTGCGTTCTCTGTGCTTCTCAGCGGTCCTCTG
>Ga0163163_10004912_pt1 | contig 11497 bp, 7 predicted proteins | sample S65metaG_FD_119766 | JGI IMG/M metagenome (GOLD analysis project Ga0163163, IMG submission 119766) | Switchgrass rhizosphere microbial communities from Kellogg Biological Station, Michigan, USA - S6-5 metaG | ecosystem: Host-associated > Plants > Roots > Rhizosphere > Soil | place: USA: Michigan... | reverse complement strand
CTGGATACTCAATCCAAGCTTTCCCGGGAATCTGGCGACCGCGACAGTTTTGATCTGGCCTTGGCTGGTGGTTTTTCTGGCTCTGGCCTGGGCGCTCTACCGGCAGGATGGGCTTACGCCCGCGCGCGGTCTGCTATTAACGGCGGCGCTGGGCTTGAGCCCGTATCTGGTCTTGTTCGGCAGCCTGATGTTGAGCGAAGTCTTCTTCACGTGCTTTGTTCTCGCAGCATTGCTGCTGGCGCGACGTCCAGGAAACAACGCGATTCTGCTGGCTGGTTTGGCAGCGGCGTGCGCATACCTTTCCCGAACCGCGGGAATCGCGCTGGTGGTCTCGGTTCCAGCTGTCCTCTTATGGAGACGAGACTTCCGTAGAGCCGGGCTGTTCATGGCCACTTCCCTGCCCGCGGTCGTCGCCTGGTCCTGGTGGTCGCGGACGCATCTGGCGCAGTCGCACGATATGTCGCTGCTTTACTACCTCGACTATATGGCGTTGGAGAAGGCAACCGTCGGCTTGGATAACTTCGCGATCGTTTTTTGGAAAAATATCGATCAAATTTTATACAGCATGGGTTCGCTGGTGTTGCCGAAGGTGATGGCAATTCTGCCGCTGAAGATCTTGACCCAAATGATCGCGGTGGCAATGCTGGCCGGAGTCGTCCGGCTGGTGAGACGAGGAATCGCCGTGGACTATGCCGCATTCGGCTTGCTGTCGGTCGGCATTCTTGCGATTTGGCACTATCCCCCCACCGAACGTTTCGTGCTGCCGCTGTTTCCGTTGCTCCTGGCCGGGCTGGTGACCGAACTCGATCACTTGGTAGGCATGCTGCGAAAGGCTTTGCGTCATAAAGACCCCGCTCAACGCGTCGTGGCAGTGATGTTTGCAACGGGCGCAGCGGCAATTGTCGCTGCCGCCATTGGACTTCAGGCATACATGACCTTCGGACTACTCAACCAAGTGGCTGCCGAGGAGCGCTCCAAAGTCGCGGAGCGCCGTGCCGACTATCGATGGATGGCGGCGAATCTGCCCGCTGGCGCCAATGTGCTTTCCAACGACGATCCGCTGCTGTATCTTACTTCGGGTCATCGCGGCAAGTGGATGATGTTGATGCCCCGCTGGTGGTACGCCGACGACAAGGAGAGCGTGATCAACGCGTACAAGAACGCGGCGCCCTATTGCCGGATGCGTGGGCTGGAGTATCTTTACTCCACCCCTGACGACCTCGCGCGCTTCGCCGAGGGCAGGGATATCGATCGCATTCTGGCAGCAGTCCGCAGCGATCCGCATTTGAAGCCGGTCTTGACCAACTCCGCCGGGACGCTGTATCGGGTTTCACCTTAACGCCAGATAGGGGATTCGCCGGAGCGCTTTCCGCGCCGTTCGCCCGTATTCTCGAACTATGGGACTACTGCTTGCGCTGTTAATGGCCATAGGTCTGATCAACGCACAGACGCCTGCGGCTGTCAGCGTCAAAGACAGTACTGCGCTGCGTTCCGGATGCGGGGACGACGCTCCAGTCATGCAACAGTTGGCTGCAGGAACTCCGCTGAAGCTGCGTTTTGCGCTGTCGGGCGAAAAGGTTCCCTGCTACAAGGTGGCGGTTGAAGTGGGAGGGCGGCAGATAGAAGGCTATCTGCCGGCTACCGCCATCGCGAATCTGGATTCTTTCGACAAAGGCCGTAAGGACGCCGCATGGGTCACGGTCAATGAAGCGTTGGCTGCCGCACGCAACGCTGCTTCGATCGACGCACTCAAAGCACCTGAGGGCACTCGCTCGTCCCTGCCTGCGTCCGCGAAAGTAATTCTGGCCCAGGCGGACCAACTGATCGAAGCGAATCAGCCGGGAAAGGCGTTGTCGATACTCGAGCCCGAAATTCAGAAGCGCCGCGATCCGGTGTTGCTTTCAATGGCGGGTGTCGCGGCGTGGCGCGCCGATGACGCTAAACAGGCGCTACGCTACTGGCGCGAATCACTGGACCTGGCGCCCAACCCTGATATCGAGAAGTTGTACCACCGCGTCGAAAAAGAACAGACCCACGACCAGAGCGGTGAAAAGCTGTATGGGCTCCGCGTGGTGCTGCGCTACGACCGGGATACGGTTCCGGTGGAGACGGCGCGCGGCATGGTCAAGGCTGTAGATAGCACCTTTGCACTAGTATCGGAACAACTAGGTTGCTTCGCGGAAGAAAAAATCGTGACTATTATCCAGAGCCGCGACGCGTACAAGAAGGCCACTGACGCCGCCGAGTGGAGCGGCGGACAGTACGACGGGCGTATCCGCGTGCCGGTGATGAGCGGCCAACAGATGGATGCGCGCCAGGAGCAAGTCTTGGCTCACGAAACCACGCACGCGTGCCTGGCAATGCTGGGCGAATGGCCATCCTGGCTGCAGGAAGGCATGGCGCAAAAATTATCCGGCGAGACGCTGCCTCCGCGGGCTCGCGCGCAACTCGCGGAGTTAGCAAAGGCCGGACAATTGCCGAAGCTGGAGGCTCTACGGGGGGGATGGTCGGGATTAAACGCCGAAAGCGCCCGCTTGGCCTACTCGCTGGCGCTCGAAGCCGTGGACGCGCTCTATGAGAGCTTCGGCACCGACGGCGTCCGCAACCTGATGCGCAACCCGGAGCGGTTGCCGGCAGTCTCCGCCGAACTCGACAAGCGCCTGGGTCTGTAAACACGCCGGCGAGCCGGCTTGGAGCGACTTGTTATCCTATAAATAGTGAAGCCCTTTGCCACTATTCCCGAAGCTCTCGAGGAGATGCGCGCCGGGCGCATACTGGTGGTGGTCGATGACGAAGACCGCGAAAATGAAGGCGACCTCACCATGGCCGCCGAGTGCATCACGCCCGAGGCCATCAACTTCATGGCCACGCATGGGCGCGGACTGATCTGTCTGGCGCTGACTCCCGAACGCTGTGACACCCTGCATCTGCCGCTGGTTTCGGCCCACAACACCTCGCGCTTCGGGACGCCTTTCTGTGAATCGATCGACGCCACCCTGGGCGTGACCACTGGAATTTCCGCGGCCGACCGCGCTCACACCATTCACGTAGCCATGCGGGCCAACGCGAAGCCGTCCGACTTGGCGCGTCCAGGCCACGTATTTCCCTTGCGTTCCCGCGCGGGGGGAGTCCTGGTGCGCGCGGGACAGACCGAAGCGTCAGTAGACCTGGCGCGCATGGCTGGTTTCGAACCCGGCGGTGTCATCTGCGAAATCATGAACCCGGACGGCTCCATGGCGCGGGTCCCGCAACTGACCGAGTTCTGCGCACAGCATGGCCTGAAGATGATTTCGGTTGCCAGCCTGATCCGCTACCGGCTGGAGACGGAACAACTGGTCGAACGGCGCAGCGAAGGCTGCATCGAGACTGAGTTCGGTTCATTCAAAACCATCTCCTACGTCAGCCCCATTAACGGCGAAGCTCATCTGGCGTTGGTGCGCGGCGAGGTTGCTCATCAACCAAACGTGCTGGTGCGCATGCATGCACGCTGTCTGATGGGCGATGTGTTCGGATCTACGCAATGCGACTGCCGGCGCACGCTGCAAGCGTCGCTCGCGAAGATCGCCCAGGAAGGTGCGGGCGTGGTGGTATATCTGCATCAAACCGGGCTGGGCGCGCGCAAGCACTATCAGCCCGCGGGTCCTGAGATGGATAGCCACGCGCCGCCGCAGGACGAAACCGGCATCGGAGCGCAGATCCTTGCCGACCTGGGGCTGACCACGATACGCCTGCTCACCAATCATCCGCGCAAGGTGATCGGCGTGGATGCCTTCGGTATCGAGATCGTCGAGCAAGTGCCCGTCGCGACCTCAGCGGAATAAACTGCGCGCCACAAACAGGACATTCGCGGGACGCTCCGACAAGCGCCGCATGAAATACGGATACCAGGCGGTGCCGTAAGGCACGTAGACGCGCAGCCGAAAGCCTTGGTCCACCACTTGGCGCTGCAGATCGCGGCGGATGCCGTAAAGCATCTGGAATTCGAAACGATCCGGAGCAATCCCCTTCTCCCGCGAATAGCGGATGGCCTCCTGAATCATCCGGGGATCATGGCCGGCGATTGCCGGATCGGTTCCCTGGTCGAACAGCCGGTGCATTAGTTCGACGTAAGTCCGATCGACATCGGCTTTGTCAGGATAAGCAAGGTTCGGCGGCTCGTTGTAGGCGCCCTTGCACAGGCGTACCCGGATGCCAAGCTGGTTCAGGCGTTCGATATCGGCGGGAGTGCGGAATAGATATGCCTGAATAGCGATGCGGATGTCTCCCACTTCGCGAGCGACGCCGGTTACCAGTGCGAGCGTGCGTTCGGTATAAGCGGTCGACTCCATGTCACTCTCCACGCGGCTGCCGATTTCGCGCGCGCGAGCCGCAACGCGGAGCACGTTCTCATAACACGCGGTCTCGGAAACATCCATGCCGAAATGCGTAGCCTTGAGCGAGATCGTGGCCGGCAACCCGCGCGCGGCGATTTGATCCAGCGCCTGAAGGTATGCCGCTGCCGATCGATTTGCTTCTTCGAGCGAAGTCACATTTTCGCCCAGATGATCGAGAGCGGTCATCATTCCCTGCCCTTGGAGTTCAGCGCTCACTCGTAATTCGTCGTCGAGAGTCTCGCCGGCGATGAAACGGCTGGTGAGCTTCCGCGCCACCGGCGAAGTTTCCATCCAGTGCCGCAGACTCCGCTGCTGCGAAAGATACAGGAAGAAATTTCGTGTCATGCTTCCGGCAAATGAACGTCCGGCCGTGGAGCAAGAGGTTGGGGATTGCGCGCGGCGCCATCGACGGGCAAAATCTGCGGCGGCTCCTGGCCGCCTCCCGCCCCCAGCTCACTCATGCGGCGCAGCGACGGAAGCACACGGGCGTCCCAAGTGCCGGCCGAGCGGTTGTAGGAGTCGAGTGCCCGCGCCAGATGTCGGCCGGAGTCCGCGTAAACTTCCGCGAAGGCGCGCAGCCGCTCATAAAACTCAGCGCCGATACGACGCAGCTCTTCGGCATTCTTCGCAAGCTTCTCCTGCCGCCAGCCGTACGCGACCCCCTTCAGAACGCTGATCAACGTCACCGGCGTCGCGATCAGAATCTTCTTCGCAAGCGCGCGGTCCAGCAGTTCGGGATCGCGCTCCAGCGCCGCCGCCAGAAAATGATCTCCGGCCAGGAACAAGACCACCATCTCCGGCGCGGGCTGAAGCTGCGCCCAGTATTCGCGGGCGCTCAACTGCGTGACGTGGCGGTTGAGCTGCTGTGCGTGCCGCGACAGTGCGGCGTCGCGTGCGGGCGCCTCGGTGGCGGCTTCCGCATCCAGATATGCGGCCAGCGGAACCTTGGCGTCGACAGCAAGCACACGGCCGCCGGGAAGACGCACCAGCATATCGGGACGCTGAGCCGCGCCGGATTCCTGCTCGTAGAAATCGCAGTACGGGACCATGCCTGCCAGCTCCGCCACGCGGCGCAGCGTGAGCTCCCCCCAGCGTCCGCGGGCATTCGGCACACGTAGCGCCTGCGATAGCGCCACGGTTTCCTTGCTCAACGCGCCAAGTTGCTGTTCCAAACCGCCCAGCATGTGTTGCCGTTGAGCCTCGATATCGCGCATATGGGTCTCGATGCGCGCCAGCGTATCGGCAATCGGACGCGTTGAGTCGGTGGCCGCCTGGGCCGCATCAGCCGCCTCGCGCGCCCGAAACCAAGCCACCGCGATCGCGGCGGCCAGCCCGGCGCCGACAACCATCGCCACAACAATTCCGGCCACGAATGTTCCGGCGGAGAGCGGCATCATCCATTAGTTTGGCACAACGACCGCGCTGGCACAGGACGGTTGACGCCACCTCGCTAAAAGGCGCATGATTATGCAAGGAGCACCTTCACATGACCCATGCTCGCGCTGATTTTTCGAGGGTTGCGGGCGCCGCGGGTTGTAGAGCCGGATATCTGGTGGGATGCGCCGCTATTTTAGCGATCAGTCTTGCGCCGCACGCATGCGCGCAGTCGGTGATCTCGGCCCATTCCGGAGTGATCCACTACGTCGAAGGTGATGTTTCCATCGACGGAACCCCGGTCCGTCCCAAGTTCGCGGAATTTCCCGATGTGAAGGCAGGCCAGTTGGTGGCTACCGCGGAAGGCCGCGCCGAAATTCTCCTCACTCCCGGTGTCTTCCTGCGTATGGCCGAGAACAGTTCCGTTCGGATGCTCTCCAATTCGCTTGCCGATACGCGCCTGGAAATAGTTTCTGGCTCGGCGCTGGTCGAAGTGGGTCAATTGTTGGAGCACAACGCCATCTCCTTCGAGGCTGCGGGCGCTCATGTGGAGCTGGCCAAGAAAGGTCTTTTCCGCATCGACGCGAGTTCCGCCAGCCTGCGGGTCTTCGAGGGACAGGCACGGGTTACTTCGGGTTCGCAAAACCTGACAGCACGCAAGGGCCATCAGATCCATCTTGATAGCGCAAAGCTCGTGGATACCAAGTTTGAAACCAAAGACACCGATGCGTTCTATCGCTGGAGCTCGCGCCGCGCCGAATATGTCGCCGCCGCGAACGTGATCTCCGCACGCGTGACATCCAACTCAAGCTATGCTTCCGGCTTTACCAGCAACCCCGGCGCTTGGTCATGGAATCCGTATTTCGGCATGTTCACCTTCCTGCCCGCCAGCGGAGTCTATTGGAGCCCATTCGGTGCGCCCTTCTATAGCCCGAGCATGGCGTGGGCAGCTTATGCTCCTCGACGCGGCACGCTGGTGGCGGGTCCAGGATATGGCGTCCCAATGGGAGTTGGCCGATCTCCGGCGTCAATCAGCCGGGGGGCTGGGTCGTCGCCTGGCGGAACACTGGGCGGCGGTAGAATGCGCGCAAATGGCGGCGGCTCCCCCACGGGCGGCGCATCGTTGCCTGGCCCTCGTGTTTCCGGCGGACGCGGGCGCGGGCGCTAGTTCCGGATCACCGGACCGCCCAAGCCCCGACTCTTAATCGACCGGCGTTTCCTTCGGAGCCGGCTTCCCGGAGGCACGCGCACCCTTCTCGGTGAGCAACTGGGCTACGCTTTGGTATTTCAGTGCCTGCGCGGCGTCCAGCGCCGTCCGGCCATCGGTATTCGCGGCATTCACGTCCACCCCAAGATCCGCGGCTAGTTTAGCGGATTCGAGCGCCAGCCCTTCGCGTTCGGCCTTGGGAACCGGAACCCACACAGCCCCGCCGCCCATGCCCATCGCCGCCATTAGTGCGGTGGTTTCTTCTTTACGGTGGTTATTGCGCCCGGTCATATAGTCGGATTTCAGGACAGTCTTAGGATCCGCGCCGTGCTTCACCAGCATCCGCATCACTTCGGGCTCGTTGAATCGGGCCGCCAGCCAGAAGGGCGTCGCGCCTATCAATGCTGGGGAAAAATACCAGTCGTGCGATGAGCGCCGAATCGGCGTCCAGGTCTTGAGCGGAGCGTTCGGGTCCGCGCCGTGCTCCAACAGTGCGGCCACCGTCTTTTCGTCGCGGCGCATGATCGCCACGTCGAGGGCCGTAAAACCGGCCTCGGCTTTATTTGGGTCGGCGCCCTTGTTCAGCAGATAGACAGCCAGCTCTCCGTAACCCGAGTGCTCCGCTAGAACCGTCGCGCTGACACCCCAGGCGTCCGCGTCATTCACATTGGCCCCGCCCTCCACCAGCAGCTTCGCCGACGCCAGGTCGCCCACGCGCGCAGCGAACATCAATGCCGTCTCTCCGCCGTGCGGGATGGCCTTGTTATACGGCAGATAACCATGCGGCGGAACCGCCATCACTTCGGTCCAGACATCAGATTTCGCCTGAATATTCACGCCGTGCGCCAGCAGCACCTTCACCACTTCGGGATGCTTCTGCGCCGCTGCCCACATCAATGCGGTCTGGCCGCGCGAGCCATGTGCATTGACATCCGCATCCTTGTCGGCCAGGATTTTGACCACGTCCGGGAAGCCGCCCCGCGCCGCCACCATCAGCGGGGTCTCACCTGCCAGCAGTGCCAGGTTGGGGTTCGCCCCGGCGTCTAGCAGCTTGCGCACCATGGCCGAACTCCCGTTCTGGCTCGCCGCCCACAACGGCGTCGCACCCAGATCGTTGGCCGCGTTCACCTTGGCGCCGGCGCGAATCAGCAGGTCTGCGCTATCCAGGTCGTCATGGTAGCTGGCCCAATGCAGAGCGGTAGCGCCATCGGCTTCAGCTTGGTTGACGTCGACCTTTTTCTGGACCAGCGCCCGCAGCGCTTCCTTGTCGCCGTTCTTCGCCGCCTGAATCACGGAAGGCGCGTCGACCGCCGCCGTCACTTCTCCACCCACCAAGTTCACAGCAAATATTGCTGGCAATATCAGAGCGGCTCTCATGCGCATGGCTTGAGTCTCCTACACCGCGAGGGCGTCGATCGGAAGTTTACCGTTGCTATTGCCCATGTGATCCACGGGCACGTCCATCTTGTCCATCAATGTCACCAGCAGGTTCGCCATCGACGGCTTGTCGGTGTATTTGATATGCCGCCCGCCCTTGATCCGGCCCGCGCCACCGCCGGCCAGCAGGATTGGCAGGTTATCGCCCGAGTGCCGGTTGCTGTTCGAAATGCCTGCACCGTAAAGGATCGTTATGTGATCCAGCAGCGAACCGTCGCCATCGGGAGTGGCCTTCAGCTTCGCCAGATAATCCGAGAACAGCTTCACGTGATAGGTGTTGATCTTGGACATACGCTCGACGATCGCTGGAATATCGTTGTGGTGCGACAGCGGGTGGTGCGCTTCCTGTATGCCAATCTGCGGATACGGGCGCGCGCTCTGCTCTTTGGCGAGCATGAACGTGATCACGCGCGTCAGATCGGACTGGAACGCCAACACCTTCAAGTCGTACATCAGCGCCACGTGATCTTCGAATACCGGGGGAGCACCCAGCGGTTGCGCCATGGCCGGCAGTTCCACATCCTTTTGTGCTTCCGCCATCTGAATCCGGCGCTCGACATCGCGAACCGATGTCGTGAACTCGTCTACTTTCACCTGATCGCCCGCTCCCAATTCGGTCTTGAGCGTCGCCAGCTTCGTGGTCACCGAGTCCAGGATGCTCTTGTGCTGCATCATTCTCGCTTCGCGCGCCGCTCGCACCGTGCTGCCGCTATCGCCGAACAGCTTCTCGAACACTACGCGCGGGTTCCACTCCGTCGGCAGCGGCTGCGTGGGGCTGCGCCACGACAGCGTATGAGTGTAGACGCAGCTCAGATTCCCGGTGCAGGCTCCGGCGTTATTGGGTGGATCCATCGCCAGCTCGAGCGATCCCAGCTGCGTGTCCCGTTCAAAATGTTTCGCCAGCAATTGATCCATTGAGACGTCGGCGATGATCTCTACTTCGTTCCGTCCGCCGCGCTTGGTGCCGGTCAGAAACGATCCGGAAGCGCCGGCGTGGATATAATTCCAACTCGCCTTGAGCCCCGAGAGCATCAGGGTCTGGTCGCGATACGGAGTCAGGGCCTTCTGGATGGGAGCGAACTCGAAAGCAGTCCCTTCGCCGGTGGGAGTCCAGTATTCCATGGCCATGCCGTTCGGCACGTAGAACGCCTCGAAGCGGTGGACCGGCTTCGCGGCACTCTGCCCGCGCAATGAGAACGGCGCAAACATCGCGTCCAGGAACGGCAGCGCCAGAGTGGTGCCGATACCTCGCAGTACCGTCCGCCGTGGCAAAGTCTTCGCAGTCAGGAAAGCCATGTTTATCTTCTCCTAAAAATCAATTCGACTCCGTGGCAGGTTCCCACGTCAAAAACGCGGGGCTCTCGACAATCCCCAAAATCAGCGACGACCAGCGGTACTGTTGCGCCGCCGCATCGCGGACAATTTTTCGCACTGCCGGCTTGTCATAATATTCGAGCCGGCGTCCCAGCGCATACGCCATCAGTTTTTCAGTAACGGTACGCGGAAATTGCTCGGGTTGATTCAGCAGCAGCGCGCGCAATCCCGGAAGGCCCTTTACGTCGGTGCCGCCCGCGGTGGTGCCGCTCGCATCCACCGGCTTGCCGGCTTCGTCGATCGTCCGCCATCCGCCGATCGCGTCGAAATTCTCCAGCGCAAATCCCAGCGGATCGATCGCCGAATGACAACCGTTACAAGTGGGACTCTGCCGGTGCTGAGCCAATCTTTCGCGAATCGTCGCCGGAGGCGCGCCAGGCTTCTGTTCGATATTAGTGTCGACTCCGGGAGGCGGCGGCGGAATCGGCGTGCCGAAAATATTGTTCAGCAGCCATTTGCCGCGCAGCACCGGGGACGTGCGGTCGGGATAAGACGTGGTCGCGAGCAGCGCGCCCTCCGCCAGCAATCCGCCGCGTTGATTGTGATCTGGCAGGCTCACGCGCCGGAAGCGGCTGCCGTAGACATTCGGAATCCCGTAGTGCCGCGCGAGTCTTTCATTGACGAAAGTGTAGTTCGCGTCCAGCAGATCGGCGACCGGGCGATCCTCGCGAAAGTTACTGGCGACGAACATCTCGGTTTCCTGCTTGAACGCCTGCAGCAGACTCTCGTCGTAGTTCGGATACTTATCGGGATCCACCACCACTTCTTCGACCCGGCGCAGATTCAGCCACTGCGCTGCGAAATCGTTCACGAACGCGTCGGTGGCGCGAGGATCGGCCAGCATCCGCCGTACTTCTTTTTCAAGCGTCGCCGGATTCGAAAGCTGCCCGCGTTCAGCGAGCCCCAGCAAACGCTCGTCGGGAATGCTGCTCCATAGGAAGAACGACAGGCGCGATGCCAATTCGAGGTCGCTGAGATGGTAGGCCCCATTTGCTGCAGGGGCCGCCGCGGCGTGCGGCGCTCCCTGACCTGCTGTTTGACCAGATTGATACGCCGCGGGCTGAAACGGGGATCCCTGTTCCGAAGCAACCTGCTTCCGCCCTGTCTTGTTTACGTGGATGCGCAGTAGGAAGTCCGGATCCACCAGCATCCGCTCCAGTGCAAACTGAATCCCAGCGTCGAAGTTCCCGCCATCGCGGCGGCCGTTATCGAAAAATTCCATCAACGTCTGGACGTCGGCTTTCGTCGCGGGACGGCGATAGGCCATCGTCGCCATCCGCGACAAAATCTTGGTCGCGCAAGCATGCTCTTCGCCGGAAGCGCTGCTCGCCGGCTGGCACACGAAAATCGCGCGCCTGCTGGGCGTATCCTTCGCCGGTCCAGCAGCCTGATACGGACCGGCAATCAGCACCGCACCCACGTTCGCGTAATCCATATACACTTGGTCATCCGCGATCACGCGGCCGCGCTGCAACGGTTGCGGAAGGCCTTCCGGCTCCCACTGTTCCCGCACAAATGTAACACCCACCACTCGCGGACCCGCTTTCACCGGTACGCGAACTTCCAACCCCGCGTCGCCCGTAAGCTGCATGAAAGTTTCCCATTCAGGAGCGCCAGCAAAGTTCGGTTCGCCGTCACCGGCGTAGCTCGACGCCGCAGGCCGGCCTTTTGCATTCCCGCCCACCGTGAAACGCTTTAATAGCTTGCCATCCAGCCGGACGTCCAGCTTCTG
>Ga0163163_10004910_pt1 | contig 11500 bp, 8 predicted proteins | sample S65metaG_FD_119766 | JGI IMG/M metagenome (GOLD analysis project Ga0163163, IMG submission 119766) | Switchgrass rhizosphere microbial communities from Kellogg Biological Station, Michigan, USA - S6-5 metaG | ecosystem: Host-associated > Plants > Roots > Rhizosphere > Soil | place: USA: Michigan... | reverse complement strand
CAGATAGACGACGCCCGCGACCTTCGTACCGTCGGGCAGCACGCCCGAGGCATCGATCGGCTGACCCTCGTCCAGCGTACGCCAGGAGCCGACGGCGTCGAAGTTCTCGAGCGCGAGTCCCATCGGCTCGAAGATCTGGTGGCACGACGAGCACGTCGGGCTGATGCGGTGCAGCTCGAGCGCCTTCCGCATCGTCGGCGGCTTGGCGTTCCCGGTGGTGTCGGCCGTCCGTTCCACGAAGGCAGGCACGTCGGGCGGCGGGTCCGGCGGGCTGACGCCGAGGAACGTCTGCAGGAACCACTTGCCGCGCGTCACCGGCGACGTGCGGGCGGCGTTCGACGTCACCGTCATCAGCGCGCCCTTGCCCAGCAGCCCGCGGCGCATCTCGAGCGACGCCGGCAGCGTGACGCGGCGGAAGTGCGGACCGTAGATGTTTGGAATGCCGTACTGCTTGGCCAGCCGCTCGTTGACGAACGTGAAGTCGCCCTCGAGCAGGTCGAGCACGCTGCGGTCTTCCTGCACCACGGCGCCGAAAAAGAGCTCGACTTCCTTCTCGTACGCCTCGCGCAGGTTGTCGTCGAAGTCTGGGAACAGGTTCACCACCGGCTCGCTCGCCGCGAGCGACCGCACGCCGAGCCACTGCCCGGTGAAGTTGCGCACCAGCGCCTCGGACTTCGGATCGGCCAGCATGCGCCGCACCTGGCGCTCGAGCACCGCCGGATCCTTCAACCGCCCTTGCGCCGCCAACGTGATCAGCGGCTCGTCCGGGATGCTGCTCCAGAGAAAGAACGACAGGCGCGACGCGAGCGCGAGGTCGCTGACCGGATAGGTCTGGCCGGCGCGCAGCGCCGCGGGCTCGGGCTCGCCGCGGTAGATGAACTCGGGGTCGGCCAGGATGCGCTGCAGCGCCGCCTCGATGCCAGCCTCGAACGTGCCGTCCTCGCCGCGGCCGGCGGTGTAGAACGGCAGCAGGATGCGGAGATCCGCGGCGGTGATCGGGCGGCGGAACGCGCGGCGCGCGAGCGACGACACGATGGTGCGCGCGCACGCCGGTTCCTGTGCGGGCGTCTTCGGGCGGCACGACAGGATGGCCCGGCGCGACGCGGTGTCGCCGGCGCCGCTGATGTCGTACGGCCCTTCGATCTGCACCTGACCGACGTGCGGATAGAAGAGGAAGCCGGGGATCGAGCCCGGTGTGTTCATCGTCCGCTGGAACGGGCGATTGAGCTCCGAGCCGGGGACGTCGTTGGTGGCGAGGAACGTCACGCCCACCACGTGCAGGCCGGCGGTGACCGGAATCTTCGGCGTGGCCTTGCCGATGCCGGTGGTGTTGGAAATCTCCTTGTCCCAGTCGAACTGTGCCACCCGCTCGCCGTCCACCGTCACGATCAGCGTCTCGCCGGTGACGCCGCCGAGCACCGCCTGGAAGTAGCCGGTCACGCCCTTCACCTTGAAGGTGTACTGCCCGTCGACCGGGAACTGATGGCGGATCAGGATGCCGCCGCGCGTGCCGAACGGCAGCCCTTCGATGTGGTGGTTCTGCGCGGTGTCGGCCGGCACTTCGAACACCTGCTGCGACGCCGCGTTGACGTCGCCCATCGCCAGCCGGCTGATCTTGCCGGCGGCCGAGAGATACGCCTCCATCAGCGCGGGCGACATGGTGAGCGCGCCGGCGATGTTGTCGAAGCCGCGCGTGGAGTCGTCGGCCGGCAGGAACTTGCTGGCATCCACTTCGAGCGACAGCAGATCGCGAACCGCGTTGGTGTACTCGGTGCGGTTCAACCGGTGCAGCCCCGGCGGAGGCAGGTGCGTGGTGGCGCTGCGATCGAGCTCGCCCTCCATCCAGGTGATGAGCGACTGCATCGCCGCGGCATCCGGACGGCGCGAGTTCGTCGGCGGCATCAGACCGGCCCGCACTTTCCGTACGACGGTCTCGGCCACATCGACGTGATCGCCCAGGTGCGCCAGATCGAGCTGATCGAGCAGCAGGTTGGCCGTCTTCAGCCGGGCGTTGTGGCAGGTGACGCAGTACTGGTCGAGGAGCGCCCGGGCGGCGGCCGGACTGCCTGCGGTGCCAGGCACGGGCTGGGCGGTCGCGACTGCCTGAGTCGGGGGCTTCGCGGCTGGCGTGGCCGCCGGCCGCGCGGCAGGTTTCGGGGCCGGTTTGGGTGCCCCTCCCGTCTGCGCCGCGATGAATCCAACCCAGGTAATTGCGAGGAGACCAGCGAGGACGGGAACCCTTTTCACGCCAGAAATGGTAACGCCGATCGGGGTCCTGAATCTGCCATCTGGCAGGGGGCCCCAGGGGAGCCCCGGCTGGACGCGGCCACCAGGTCCCGGTATCGTGGGCGCCTCCTCATCGATTGATCGCCGCGACACGTGGTTCATCCACGTCGCAGCCCTTTCCATCCCCCCGTGTCAGGTCGTGAAGATGAACAGGACACGTGTCGCTGCAGCGCTGCTGCTGTGCCTTCTGGGGATGCGCGCCACCGCTGCCGCGGCCCCGCAAGTGACGTCGCCGGCCCCGGGATCCACGCTGGCCGGATCGTCGCAGACGTTCGTCTGGACGGCGGCCAGCGGGGCCGCGACCTACTGGCTGTATGTCGGGACGTCAGCCGGGGGAAACAACCTGTTCAACCAGGACGTCGGCACCGGCCTCACGGCCACGGTCGCCGGGCTGCCGACCGATGGGGGAACCATCTACGTGCGTCTGTGGTGGCTGACGAGCGGCGCCTCCTGGGCGTCGGCCGACTACACCTACGCCGCGAAGAGCCCGGGCGGCGGTGGAGGCGGCGGCGTCCCCGCGATCACGACTCCCGCCGCTGAGTCCACGCTGAGCGGGTCGGGACAGGTCTTCACGTGGACAGCCGGCACCGGGGCCTCGTCGTATTGGCTCTATCTCGGCAGCACCGCGGGCGCAAACGACCTGCTCGATCGGAACATGGGCTCGAGCCTGACCACCACCGTCGCGACCCTTCCCACCGACGGCCGCACTATCCACGCGCGATTGTGGTGGGCGACCAGTAGCGGGTGGTCGTTCGCCGACTCCACCTACACGGCTGCTGGATCGGCCGGTGGCGGCGGAGGCGGCGGCACCCCGGCCATCACGACCCCGTCGGCTGGATCGACACTCACCGGATCTTCGCAAACGTTCACATGGACGGCCGGCACCAGCACCCCGCGGTACTGGCTGTACGTCGGAAGCGCCGCCGGAGGCAGCGATCTCTTCAATCAGGACCTGGGGACGAAAGTGACCGTGTCGGTCGCGGGACTGCCGACGGACGGCCGGACAATCTACGCGCGCTTGTGGTGGTCCGACGGAGGCGGGTGGCTGTGGGCCGATGCCTCGTACAAAGCTGCGACGACCGCCTCGACCGGCTCCTGGTTCGTCGCGCCAGGTGCAACCGGGACCGGCAGCTCCGCCTCGCCGTTCGGCCGCATTCAGGACGCGCTCACCGCGGCACAGGCGGGCGATGTGATCAACATCCGATCCGGCACCTACAACGAGACGCTGAGCACGGTTCGCAGCGGCAGCGCCGGGCGGCCCATCACGCTCGTCGCGGCCGACGGGGGCGGCACGGTGCTCGTGACCGCGTCGGGACGCGTGCTCACGGTCAGTCACGCCTACACGACGGTGGACGGATTGGTACTCGACGGGCAGTACGGCGCCGACGACCTCGTGCGGCTGTCGGGGAACGCGCACTACTTCGATCTGCGCAACTCGGAGCTGCGCCGATCGAGCCGCGATCTGATCGATATGGGATCGGTGACCGGTGTCACCATTTCCGGCTGCCTGCTGCATCACGCGCTGAACCCGACCAACGGCGTGAGCGACGCGCACGGCATCGCCGCCGCCGCGGTGACCGACCTCACCGTGCGCGACAGCGAGATCCACACCTTCTCCGGCGACGGCCTGCAGGTGGACCCAGGACGTTCGGCGCCTGGTTGGAGCCGCGTCACCGTCGAGCGCACGCGCATCTGGCTCGCGCCGCTGCCCGCCGCCGAGAACGGCTTCGCGGCCGGTATCGTGCCGGGCGAGAACGCGATCGACACCAAGGCCAGCGCGAGCTACGGCCGGGCCACCATCGTCTTGCGCGACATCACCGCGTGGGGCTTCCGGAGCTCCTTCATCGCCAACGCCGCGGCGTTCAACCTGAAGGAGAACATCGACGCCACCGTCGATCGTGTGACCGTCTTCGACTCCGTCATCGCCTTCCGGCTGCGCGGTCCCGACGCGGGTGGCGCCTGGGTGTCGATCAAGAACGCGGTCGTCTACAACACCACGACGGCGTTTCGCTACGAGGACAACATCGCGAACCTTCGGATCTGGAATTCAACCGTCGGCCGGAGCGTGGCCAGCGCGTTCCAGGCCGCGTCGTCCGTCTCGACCGGCTTGGACGTGCGCAACGTGCTCTTTCTCGGCGCCACCGTGCCGGCCGAAGCGTTCGATACGTCGAACCTGGCGGTGAGCGTGAGCTCGTTCGTCAACGCCGCGGGCGACGACTACCACCTCGCCGCCGGCTCCCCGGCCATCGATACCGGCGCGTCCATCGGAGCGGTCACGACCGATCGTGATGGCGTCAGCCGGCCGCAGGGCACGGCCTACGATGTGGGGGCGTTCGAGCGTGCGAACTAACTAGCGGGTGCAGTCGATCTCGACTTCATTGCAGGTGAACAGGTCCGGAGCGCTGGTCTGGGTCCACTCACGGGTGTTCTTCCAGACCTTGCTCCGGCCGTAGCGTTCCGCGGTCCAGCCCAGCCGTCCCTTCAGCGCCCAGACACGGCGGAGCGCCGACTCTTCGTCGGCCCCCATCAGGTGCTGCGCCTCGTGCAGCAGGATGACGGCGCGCTCGATGTCGTCTTTGGGCAGGTCGAAGAACCAGGGATAGATGGTGACGATCTCGAACGGGAAGTTGGTGGCCGCGTATGCCTGGTAGTGCTCGTTGTACAGATTCCACCAGTTGTCGGTGGAACGGAAGCGCGCCATGTTCCGCAGCGCGAACACTTCCTTGCCGAACCCCTTCTGTTCGAGCAGGTTGACGGCGCGGTAGACGATCACCTGCTGCTCCGGGTCGAGCCCCTCGGAGGTGGCATAGAGGGATGCCCACCAGAGGAACAGGACTGCCATCACGGTGCCCGCGATCACGCCCGCCCGGCGAAGCAACGACGGCTCTGCGGCGGTGACCGTGGTCTGACGCTGCGGCGCCGCCGCCCACACCACCTCGCCGCAGCGCCGGCACGCGCCACCCTCGGAAAAATTGACGATCCCGCAGTGCGGGCACTTGATGCTGCTCACCCGCACGATGTTTCGGCGTCGGAGCGCCGGCGCGTTACCGGAACCCTCAGCAGCCTCGCTGGGCGTGATATCGCCGGCCATGGCACTCGACGCACTGCTGCCCCAGGTGCTCACCAGCCTGTTTCGCGAGATCGTCGACGGACCGCCCGGCGACATGGCCTTCGTGGTCGACCCCAACGACCCGGGGTTGATCAAGTCGCTGGCCGCGCTGCCGGCGGAGAAAGCCAGCGCGCGGCGGGACGGGCGGCCGTCTATAGCCGGGCACGTGCAGCACCTGCGGTTCGGGCTCACGCTGCTCAACAAATGGGCCACCGGCGACCAGAACGCTTTCGCAGAGGCGAGCTTCTCGGAGAGCTGGAGTCACCAGACCGTGAGCGAGGACGAATGGCGGACGTTGCGCCAGGCGTTCGAGGAGCAGGCGCGACAGTGGCAGGCACAACTGGAGTCGCCGCGTGAGTGGGATGCGATGACGCTGAGCGGCTTCATGAGCAGCGTCGCCCACACCGCGTATCACATGGGCGCGATCCGGCAGCTCGTCAAGTAGGGCGGGTAGGGCGGGTGAGGCGGGTAGGTCAGGTGGGTCAGAACACTTGATCGAGTGAGGAGAGGAACGGCTCGATCATCTCGATCTGTGTGTTGTCCGAGATGAAGTCGAAGTCGTCGGGACGCACCGAGAGCGGCTTCGGACCCGAGGCCGCCTTGACCGCGGCGTGCATGACAGGACACTCGTCGATCAGCCCCAGAAGGCCCGCCCACGCCAGCAGGTCGACGCTGGCCATCACCTCGAGCGACGCGCGTGCGCCCCAGGGCGTGCCCGCCTGGACGTGCTTCACGAGCGCGGTGCGAAGACGCGCGAGCCCGATCTGAAGGTCGCGATCACGCATGTTCGCGGCGGCGAGCACCTCGATCAGGCGGCGCGCCACGCGCAGGCCGACCTTCTCGTGCAGGACGTTCCAGCCCACCTGAAAGACGCCGACGAGATCCTGCCAGACGAGCACGTCGTCGCCGGCGGGCGCTGGCCAGTTCTGGAGTCCGAGGTTGCACACGGCAAGCACCGCGTCCGACGCCTCCTGCGGCGTGAACGCTCGTCCCTGGAGCGAGCATCCCGATATGAGCGTGTTGGCGAGATACCCGATCTCTCCGCTGCGACTCGCGTACACGACGGGATCGCGATCGACCACAGCGCGCAGCGCCTCGTGAATCCGAGCCAGACGCGGCGCCTCACCCACGGCTCCCGTCAGCAGCGCTCGCGGCGGCGGCTCGAGCACGCCTGAGTCGAGCAGCACCTCGACCACCGCCGCCACGTCCGCTGCGTCTGCGTCCGCGTCGGATCCGTCCGGTCCCGGCTCGCCCGGCGTCGGCTCTTCGAGCGACCGAAAGTAGGCCAACGCCACGGGATTGGCCGAGGGCACGTTCTCGACTGTCGCGGGGCGTCTGGCCATATCGAGAAACGCGCGCGCCTGCGCCGGCGTGACGTAGCCCTGCTGCTCTCGACGGCGCTCGCGCTCCGACCCCAGATCGAACATCGCCTGCTCCGGGTCGTGGAGCAGATCGTCCATGCCGCTCTCCTCCGGCCGGGAGCTGGACACCGCGCGGCAGCGACCCATCAGATCGTGAAAGCACCCGCCATGCTCCGACTCGAGCGACAGCAGCACCTCGACGATTGCGTCCCACGCATCGGTGCGGCGCGCCACGAGGCGGTAGCCGCCCATCTCGCTGTGCGGCGCTTCGAGGTCGGCCTGGCCGGGCATCAGCTCTCCGTCGAGCGTGTAGTAGGGCATCGCCGTCCCCACGTCGAACACGCGCAGATGCTGCGCGAGCCCGGCGGCCACGACACCCGGCTCCATCGCCGCGAGCTTGGCCGCCGCCACCTCAGCGCCGGCCTCGTGTAGCACCTGCAGCCAGGTACCGAACCGGGCGGCGTCGAACTGCTCGTCCACCCCGGGACGCGCGGACTGCCAGAGATCCAGGTCGAACACGCGCGACAGCTGCTCGGGCGTGGCCAGCGCCACGAGCTCGGAGGCGTCCTCCAGCCCCACCTTCTGGATGACGCGATGGAGCAGCTCCGGCTGAAGCCGCGCCACCGCCTTCGCCAGATGCGGCGTGTCGAGAATGCGCTGCAGGAACATGGAGATGAGCCACTATAGGGAACCGCGCGGGGCGGTAACAGTCTGTTTCTGGCTTGACCCGCGTCGTACAATGAAGCAGGTCGAAGGAGGCGCCCGATGAAGTGCACCCGCCGAGACCTTGGGTTGTTGATCCCCTCACTCGTGGCCGCCGGCGCCGTAGTTCACGACGCTGCTCTCGACGCCCAGCAGAACGCACCGCCGCCCGCCGCCGACAACGCGGTGGAACGGCTGCCGGTCATGCGGACCCAGCAGTTCAAGTACGACGAGCTGCCGGTGACGACGAACGGGAAGAACCGTCAGAAGCGGATGTTCACCGCCAAGACGCACACCGGCTTCAAGATCGAATCGCATCAGAGCGACATCGCGCCGGGCGAGGTGAATCACCCGCCGCATCAGCATCTGCGCGAGGAGATGATGCTGATCCGCGAGGGCACGATGGAGCTGACGATCGCCGGGAAGCCCTATCGGCTCGGGCCGGGTGACGTGGGCGTCATCGGCTCGAACGAGCTGCACAACGCCAAGAACGTCGGCACGACGCGCGCCACCTACTTCATCGTGAACATCGGCCGCGACGACGTCTAGGACCACGGCTCATTCGAATTGAGAGAGTCGTGAGTCGGCTCAAGGCTTAGGGCTCAAGCGTCTGCGGACCATCGATTCGCGGGCGGCGGGTCGGCAGCTACGATCCATTTCGCAATGCGAGCCGGTCTGAAGACCGGAGCCACATCAAATTAGGTGCGTGATGTTCGGCTCGATGCCGAGCAGCGCCTTGCCGTAGACCTCTAGATTCACCTGCCACTCGGTGATGGCGTGGTGGCTGGCGGTGTGCACGTCACGCCACAGCCGCTGCATCCGGTTGGAATCCGCGAGGCTCGACGTGCCGTGCGCCTGCACCAGGAGCTCGACCGCGTCGCGGCAGTACTTCGCCGCCAGCGCCGTATCGGTGCGGACGCGTGCGCGCTCGACCAGGGTCATTTGAAGCGCGTCGCCCGCACAGCGATCGAGATCGTCGGCCGCACGCGCGACGTGCAGCGCGGCAGTGTCGATCTTCATCGCCGCGTCGGCGACCAGCATCTGGAATCCCGCCGACTCCGCTTGCGTGGGGAAATTGGTGTGCGTAATCCCGCGCGTCTTCGACTTGCCCATCGTGTGATCGAGCGCCGCTCGCGCCACGCCGAGCTGTGACGGCGCCAGGATCAGCACCGTCACCGGCACGAGTGCCGCCCGGTAGACCGCTTCGTCCGTGTGCTCGGTGCGATAGCGACCCGCGAACGCATCCGGGTACGGCAGGAAGCGGTGCGCGGGGACGAAGACGTCCTTGGCGACGATGGTGTTGCTCCCGGTCCCCTTCATGCCCGCCATGAACCACGTGTCTTCGATGCTCAGCTCCGTCATCGGCATGAGCGAAAGGCCGAAGTTCGCCATCTCGCCGCGATCGTTCTTCATGTGGATGCCGCACGCCGCCCACTGCGCGTGCATCGAACCCGACGCCCACGGCCAGCGTCCGGTCACGCGCCAGCCGCCGTCCACCGGTACGGCGGCGCCGTTCGGCGCCAGCGACCCGGCAATCCACGCGTCGCGGTTGCTGCCCCACACGTCGGCCTGCGCCTGCTCCGGAAAGAGCGCCGCCAGCCACGCGCACACGTTGATGAGGCTCGCCACCCAGGCGGTGGCGCCACATCCGCGGCCGACTTCGGCCATGACGTCGACGTAGGTGCGGATGCTGGTCTGGTGGCCGCCGAATCGCGCCGGCACCATCAGTCGGCAGAGGCCTGAATCGATCAGCGCTTCGACGTTGCCGTCCGCGAGCCGGCGCAGCGTGTCGGTGGTGTCGGCGTTTCCTTCGAGAATCGGCCGGATCGCCGCGGCCCTGGCGAGCAGCGTCGCGGGATCCGAGCCGCTGGACGACGTGGTCGCAACGGTCATGGGGCGTAAGTGATATCACACGCGCCAGACCGGCCGCGATCCTCCGAGGGCTACTGCATCAACCTCATCGCGTCCGCCACTGATCGCGGCAACACCCGCCTGCCGGCTGGTAGTGCGCTCACAGTTCGGGTCACACGTACGAAGTTCGCGAAAGACGATTCGAGCTGCCCGGTTCCCGGCAGCCCCAGCGCCGTCCACGTCTCCGACAGGGTCCCCGCGGCGACTCCCGCCGACGATGAGCTGAGGCGAATCGTCAGCTGGATCCCGATTGTCGGCGAGTCGCTGATGACCGTGGTGGTGATGGACGTGCTCCCGTCGGGCGCGATCATGCCGGTAGCGCTGTTGAAATTGAGGCCTCCCAGTGCGAACGACTGGGTGGTCGAGTCGAGCACCTGGCTGATCGAAGCACTTACCTGGCCGCTCTGACCGACGGAAAAGCCGGTGCCGCCACAGAACATGACCGGGTCGAGGAAGAAACCCGTGCCCGAACACGCCGTCACGACGTGAGTGCCCCGCCATGTGCCTTCGAGGTCGGGCACGACTTTCAGGTTCCTCGTGCCTTGCCTGCCACCCGAGACCACGTAGATGTTGGCGAGACCGTTGCCCACCGCGGATACCAGGCCGGCGTCCGTGACCGTGGCGACGGACGGCGTGTCACTGCGGAACCCAGTCGTAATCGTCTGGCTGCCACCGCCAGACAGCGTGGCCGTGGCCGACGCCTGCTCGGTCTGGCCTGCCTTGAGCACGTTGCTCAACGTGACGGCAATGGATGCCGTGTTGCTGGACGGTCCCGAGGGACTCCCGTCGCTGCCGCCGCATCCCCACAAACCCGCCGCGAGCACGGCCAGAGCGATTCGACGCACATCTACCTCCGCAACTGAAACGTCCGCCGCGGTTCTTCCGTACAGCCGTGTCGGCTGTCGCCACTCGATCGACCGGGCCCCTCTGAGTAACAATCTGCACGTGAACGAGACGTCTCGGCGCGCATTCATGGCCAGCCTCGGGGCTCTGGCCGTTCCCTCCACAGGGCTCGGCCGGGCGGCGCTGCTGCAGGCGGCACAGGTCCCACCAGCCAACCTCCTGCCTGTACGGACCCCTAAGATCGATCACCTCGACGTGATCGTCCCGAATGTCGAGGCGTCGGCCAAGTTCTACATGGGCCTCTTCAACACCACCCTGCACGCGCAGCCGTTCCAGGGCGGCTTCCGCTACTTCGTGCTGTTCGGCGAGCTGCCGGCAGACACGCGGCAGGTCGGCTATCTGGCAATCGGCGACTCGCGCGGGCGCGGCACCTATATCGGCCACTTCTGCACCTCGGTGTTCGACTACCGGCGCGACAGCGCCGCCATCTCCGCCGCGCTCGACGAGGCGGTGGCGAAGGAAGGGCTCGGCAAAATCGGCGGGCGCGGCGGGATCGGCGGCATCTTTTCGGATCCCGACGGCATCGAGATCCAGTTCCTGCCGGCGCCCGACACGCTGGTCACCGCGGCCGTGCCGTCCGATCTGGTGCCCTCACGCAAGGGGCTGCTCACACCACTCGGCGTGGATCACGTGCTGCTGCACGTGGCCGACCTCGAGAAGGGCGTGCGCTTCTACCGGATTCTCTACGGGCAGGAAGCCACGCGCGACAAGACTCCCGCGCGCGTGTGGTTCAAGATCGGCGACACGCGGCTCGGGCTGCAACAGGCCGAGTCTGGACAGAAGCCGCACATCGCACACTTCGGAGTCAAAGTCGCGCCGTTCGACGGGCAGAAGGTCGCGGCGGGGCTGCAGGCGCTCGGCGCGCGCTTCACGCCGGTGCCGGACGAGCCCGGCGTCGCTCGCCTGTACGACCCCGACGGAATCTCGCTCGAAATCGTCGCCACCCGTACGTAGAGGCGGTACGTATTACGTAGAGGCGGACCTTCAGGTCCGCCTGCAGGGCGGTCTGAAGACCGCCCTCTACAGCGCCAACTCAGATCGCAAGCATCTCGGTGCTGTCGCCGAAGGCGTCGAGGCGTGCCCCGAGCTTGTCGAGCATCGCGAGCAGCAGGTTCGACATGTGCGTGTCCTTCGGGTAGCGCACGTGCCGCCCACCTTTGAGCGCGCCGGACGCGCCGCCGGCCAGCACGATCGGCAGCGGGCTGAAGTTGTGCTGGTTGCCGTCGCT
>Ga0163163_10004907_pt1 | contig 11504 bp, 6 predicted proteins | sample S65metaG_FD_119766 | JGI IMG/M metagenome (GOLD analysis project Ga0163163, IMG submission 119766) | Switchgrass rhizosphere microbial communities from Kellogg Biological Station, Michigan, USA - S6-5 metaG | ecosystem: Host-associated > Plants > Roots > Rhizosphere > Soil | place: USA: Michigan... | reverse complement strand
TGGGCGGCGAGCCCGGCCGCCGAAGCGCCGCAGGTTCGGAAATACGCCCGCTGGCGCGTACAAAACACGGTCGAACTGGGACATGAACTGGGCGCCAAGTTCACGGTGTACTGGCCCGGTACTCTGGGCTACTTCGTCCAGGGCGCGATCGATGAGATGGACACCTTGCGCTGGTACGCGGACGTGCTCAACTCCGCCTGCGAGCACGACATCGAAGTTGCAAAAAAGAAGAACCGCCCTACATTGAAGCACTGTCTGGAAGCCAAGCCCTTCGAACCCCAAGCCGAGATCTTGCTACCTACCAGCGACGCCATGCTGGGGTTTATCGGCGCAGGCCTGCTGACACATCCCGAAATGGTAGGCCTCAACCCGGAATATCTTCATGAGCTGATGTGGGGCGCGGCGCCGCGCGCAGCATTGGCGCGCGCCCTGCTGGCGGGCAAACTCTGGCACTTCGACATCAACGACGGCTACCGCCTGAAGCACGATGTGGATATCGCCGTGGGGCTGGTCAATCCGCTGGATTGGCTGAACGTGCTGGTGCTGCTGCGCAGCCACGGCTACAACGGGCCGTTCAATCTGGATTACAAGCCGCCCCGGACCACCAGCAACTCCGGCGTATTCACCGTCAGCTTCCCCACCGCAGTGGACCGCTTTATCACTCTGTGGGAGATGGCCGGAGAAGTCTTGACCGATCCCATCATTGAGGAAGCTACCGCCGCGTTGAAGGCCGGCGGAGAAGTCCCCGACGCGAGGGATGTAGAAGCTATTACCGCTGCCAACCGCGAACTGCTCACGCTTCACGAATTGATCGCCCACCGGCTCGTTCAAATCCTGCTGGGACTGCATCGCGGGCGTACCTACAGCATTTGACCGGTTCAATCCAGGTTCTGAATCTGTCCGTAAATGGGACGCAACGCCGGATAGAGTGACCGGTAGATTTCATGGCCGCCGCGATAGAAACCGGCCTCGCGCGGTCGAGGTGACACCGATTCTACTTCACGGATGACGGTCCGGCACAATTCCCGCACGGAGGAACAGGAGCCTGTCCCGACCATAGCCAGCAACGCGGCCCCGTAAGCAGAACCTTCCTGACTCTCCAGCATCGCCACTCGCTTCCCCAAAACATCCGCCAGGAGCTGACGCCAAAAGCCGCTGCGGCCACCGCCACCGGAGACACGGACGGTCTCTGCGTGGGCGCCTAGCTGCTCAATCACATCGAGACTATCCTTTTGGCTGTAAGTGACGCCCTCCAGTAACGCGCGGATCAGGTCGGCACGCGTGTGTTTCGCGGTGAGACCGACCCATCCTCCGCGAGCGGAGGGATCCAAATGGGGCGTGCGTTCGCCCATCAGGTAAGGCAGCCAAAAGAGACCTTGCGCACCCGCAGGGGACGTCGCGGCCTCCGCCGTCAACTCTTCGTAGCTGGCGTCCGGCGCGAGTCGATTACGAAACCATTGCAGGCTCAGCCCCGCGCCTTGCGTCACACCCATGACGTGCCATTGGTTCTTCACCGCATGGCAAAACGTATGAACCCGACCGAGCGGATCGTACACCGGCTGCTCCAAGTGAGCGAAGACCACTCCGGAGGTGCCCAGCGTACACGAGATAATCCCGGGTTCAACCACACCAGTCCCTACCGCGCCCGAGGCCTGATCGCCGCCGCCCGCGACCACCGGCGTGCCCGCCTTCAGACCTGTAACCGCCGCCGCCTGCTCCGTAACTGTGCCGGTTACTTCACTCGATTCATATACGCCCGGCAGAATCCGTGAGTCCAACTCGAGCCGCTCGGCCATGGCGGCTGACCAGCGCCGGTGGGCCACGTCGAACAGCGCAGTCCCGGAAGCATCCGACACATCCGTGGCATATTCGCCCGTGAGTCTGAGCCGCACATAATCCTTCGGCAGCAGAATTTTCCTAATACGCTCAAATTTCGCTGGTTCGTGATCGCGAACCCAAAGCAGTTTAGGTAAAGTAAAACCGGTGAGTACGGGATTTGCGGTGTAAGTCAAAACATTTTCGCGACCGACCTTGCAGTTTATCCAGTCCACTTGCTCCTGGCTCCGCTGATCGCACCAGATCAAAGCCGGTCGAATAACCTGGTGGTTCTGGTCGAGAGTTACCAGCCCGTGCATTTGGCCCGAGAGCCCGATGCCGCAAATCTCCTCGCCGGTCGTCCGCGCCTCGGCGAGGACACGCCGCGTGGCATCCTGGGCCGCGTCCCACCAATTTTCAGGCTGCTGCTCCGCCCACAGTGGGCGCTCCATACGCACATCTTCATGGGGAGTGGTAGCGCCGGCCACGCCTCTGCCCTTCTCATCCACCAGCAAAGCGCGCGAACCGCCGGTCCCGATATCGATTCCCAACCAGAACACACGTTCAACATAAGCCCTCGTAGCCAGACTTGCAACCAACCTCACTCAGGTCAACGAAGGCAGTAGGTCCCACTTCGACTTTCGAGCGCGTGAAGTGTAGATTACTAGTGTTGGGTGCGATGGACCCGCACGGCAGGAGAGCGGCACGGATTGGTAGTTACGTAATTCTCTCGCTACATCGCAAGAAACGCGGAGTCTTTGAACTAAGCTACCGAAAGCGCGCAGCTTTGCGCGTCGACGGCCGACGCCAGAGTAGCTAACGAGAAGTTCCGCTCTTGTTCAAAAACAACCGCTCTCCGGATCACTTCCTCCAGCCTTGTGGACGGAGACCACCCCGTCAGACTCTGTATTTTGCAGATGCAAGGGACCCGGCGCTGCATGTCCTCGAATCCGCCTTCTGGATAGGCTTCCTGGTAAGGAATCCGAACAATCTGGCTGCTTGAGCGCGCTGCCGCTTTCACGCGCTGCGCTAGTTCCATAATGGAAATCTCTTCAGTCCCACCAATGTTGAAAATATTCCCAGTCGCCGACGGAGCTGAGATCAGTCGCATCAGGGCTTCGATGCAATCCCCTACATATGTGAAATTGCGGGTCTGCCTGCCGTCTCCAAAGACTCGAATCGGTTCGTTGGCCAACGCGGTGCGCACGAACTTGGGCAGCACCATTCCATAGCGCGAGGACTGGCGCGGACCAACAATATTGAAGAATCTAGTAATGGTTACGGGAACGTTATAAGTCTGCGAATATGCCAGCCCCAGGAATTCGTCGAGTTTCTTGGCGGTTGCGTACGACCAGCGGCTGATCGAGGAAGACCCTATCACCGAATCCGCATCCTCACACAGCGAATCCGCTTCGTTCTTTCCGTAGACTTCAGAGGTGCTGGCGAGCAGGATGGGTACGCGCGAATCGGCACAAGCTCGCAGAACGCTCTCCGCACCCTCCACATTCACCTTCAGCGAAGAGAGCGGGTCTTTCAGGATTCTGCGGACGCCTACTGCGGCGGCCAAGTGAATCACAAAATCCGCCTTCGAGGCCGCTTTCCGAACCAATGCTTGATCCAGAATGCTGCCTTGTACAAACTCTAGCCGGCGGTTAGAAAGCGCAGCTTCGAGATTGTCCAGGGAGCCGGTACTCAGGTCGTCCAAGACCGTTACGTTGTCTCCTTGCGATAAGAGCCGCTCCGTTAAATGCGATCCAATGAAACCTGCGCCACCCGTAATTAAAAAGTTCATATTGTTTCCTGCCGTGTTACGGCCTCACTCCTAAGCTGATATAGAATCCCTGATACCACCCCTGGCCACTCAGAAAAGAGTAGTTTCGGCGCTCGTAGGACGCGTAGAGACGGACTGTCTTGGTCACGCCGATCGACAGTCGCGAAGTGACCGACCAATTCGGCTCAAAGGTCGCGTTGCTGACGATCTGCTGGGTTCCACCCTCGCCGCGGAATTCCCAACGCACCAGGCGTCCCGCCTCGCCGTGGAAATCTAGAAATCCGTCGTAGCGGCTGTAGCGGTCCGGATTAAAGAAACCGGAGACCGCTTCAAGGTCCTTCTCATAGGCCTGAAATCCGGCGAGACCGCCTCCGTCCACACTCCAACGACGACCGTACCGCAAGGTACGAGTGAGCGATGCATCGGCCTGGACGCTGTGGTTCGTATCACTCCACCAGCGGCGGTCCACTGCAAGATTGAACGAAGTTCTCGAGTTAATCCGGTATTGCGCGTTCATAAACACACGGTCGGAATGAACATCCTGATCGATGGCACGCGGCGTGAGCTTCATATATTCGCGCTCCCCGCCCGCCTCCAAAGTGAGGTGGTTCCAAGTTCCGCCCATCATCTTCACGCTATAGATGGGACGCAAGAAATCCTCACCCGAGCGCATGGAGCCGCCGCCGAACATGGATATGTGCAGTCCCGGAGCCGCTAACAGCGTGCCACCGGCCGAGAACTCCCGGACCGAAGTACGATCGCGGCCGTCCGTAAAGACTCCCATGGGAGCCGAAGACGTGTACTCGGTCAGATTCAGCGCGAGTGAATGGTCTCCGCGAATAGGAATCTTCGACGAGAACTGGGCCATCACGTTGTGGATGCCGTCCGAATCGTTGTATACGGAGTACGGAATGTCGATCGTGACGCCTTCCTTCTCTCGCAGCAAGCCCTTGAGATAGGCAGCAAGATCCGTCGCCGACGCGTTCGCTGAATCGCTCGGTTCGCCGAAAGCTTGTAGTTCCCCGGACGCGGCGTGATTCCTACCCAGCGCTTCCAGTGCGGCAATATGCGCCACTCGCGCTTCAGGCAACTCGGGATTCAGATACACGGCCTGTTCCGACGCGTGTAAGGCGTCCAACTTCCGGTCAGCGGACCAGTACAGCACTTGCGAACGGAGGGCCAGGACCTCGGCGTCTTTGGGGTCCTTCGCCAGAAGTTCGAGGCACAGTTTGTCAGCCTTCGCGTATTGCCCGCGGTACCGCAGAAGGCGAATATATTCGACGGTCGCGGCGCGGTCTCCTGGATTTTCCGCAACGTATTTCTCGTACGATCGGAACCCGCCCGCCGAATCTCCCGACCACACTCGGTTCCTGGCGAGCCCCAGCAACGCCGGCCGTGCGACGGAACGGTTCTGGGAAGCAAGGGTCAGCAAGGATGCATAACAGGAGGCAGCCTCCGCCGCTCGCTGGTAATTTGACAACAGTTGGCAGCGAAACTCCTGGGCTTCGATATGATTAGCGAGTTGAGCGCTGTTCAATTGCTCGAGCGATCCCGCGATATCCAGGTTCCAGGCGTAATACTTGGCTAAACGCAATTGAAGTTCTGGCAGGGCGCCCTCAATCGCGATCATTTCCTTAACGATCGGGACTGCTTCTTTATAGCGGCCGCCCATCGCGTAGGAACTAGCGAGTGCATCGAGAACGCGCAAATCGTTGGGCGTTGCGTTGCGGGATTGCTCTAATACGGCAATCTTCTCGGCGTAGTCGGCGGGTAGCGCATTCTGCCCGCTGGCCAGAGTCGCGAAAGCGGCGAGACAAATCACGAATTGAGAAGGCGTCGGCATCTCTTTCCTATTTCCTCCACGCCCGATTGCCCGTCGCGATATCGCCGAGACACCGCAGCATGGCGTACATGTCCACTCCCAGACTCAAAAGCCGAATGGGCATCGCCGGAATCAGCATCGCGGCGCTCTTCAACTTGGTGCCGGCATCGGCAGTTGCCAGAACTAAACCCATGCAAAACAGCGTTTCTATACCCAACGTGATGAGCAATGCCTCATGGTTAAAGAGCGCGAAGTACAGCAAAATGACCGGATATGACAATTTCTCGACGAAACAAATCAACTCCAGCCAGCCCACTACGCGTCCTTCACGTTTGGTAATTTGCTCGCCCCACGCTGCACGGTACTGCTCGCTGATCACGCGGTGGCTCGCGGCGGGACTTTGATCCTGGCGCTTCCCGCGGAAGATCCGGCGGAACGGAGACAGCGGCAGATCCTTGAAGTAATAATTTGACTGCAAAAACGCGCTGGACCAGAGATACAACTGGTGCGGCAGGCGGGTGACCGGCGGTTCCGAAGATTCACAGTGGACGTCGATTACCTGTACGCTCCGGTACCCTTTCCAATTGAAGAAGTGGCCGATGTAAATGTCTTCCGAATTCGAGAGGTTGTCGCCGATGCGCGGTTTGGCGTAGGCGAAGCATTCCCGCAATCGGTCGGTCTTGTAAGCGACGGCGCAGCCGACCGGATTCAACTGGGCTCCGAAAAGCTTCAGGTGTCCGTCGTAAAGCGTCCGCTGCAACAGGATATAGAGAGGATGGCGGTAACAGACGGTGAACCAAGTCAGAAAGCGTGCGAATAGGCTAGGTCTTTGAGAGGATGTCCCGGGAAATTCCGCAGCGACCGCCTGCAAGTGGCGGTCGGACTTCGCAATCGAGTCCCTGCGCTTCCAGGTCAAAGGCATTACTTCCCCACACGCCGCCGAAACTCCCGCATTCTTGAACAGTTCTTCGACCAGCCTTGAAATGTAATTCGTACTCACCAGAACCGTATCCGCGTCTAGAATGACCAGCGCATCGGCGTCGGTGCTTTCGCAAAACTCCCGCAACGCCGGCGTTTTGCCGATGGAAGATTTCCGGGTTATCAGTTCGACGTCGCGCCCCGTGAGTTCGCGGTACCGTCTGACGATTTCGCTGGTGTGGTCGGTTGAGCCATCATCGAATACCACTATCTTGCGAACTGGAAAATCCTGCGCGAAAAGGGAAGATAAAGCGGTGGCAATGTTCCGCTCCTCGTTCTTTGCGGGCAGTACGACATCCACGTTGACTTCTTTCCAGTTGATGGAAGGCGTGGGTTTGGTCCGGTCCCAGCCCCGCATTTTCCCGATCATGGCGAGCACTAGACTCGGTGAAAGAAACCAGTATGAGATCGATGCCATGTGTTTAGTACTCCCTAACCAGCCAGAGCAAGAATACAGCCCGGGCGGTAGTAGCGAGAAGGTACTAACGCATCATTTTTCTTATAGTTCGGTAGTTTGGATCTCTAAGGAAGATTCACTGGAGCTAAGGTCTAATTCTTAGCGCGAGCTGTCGTTTGTGCAAGCAAACATCGGTGCGAAACTAGCGTGAATGTGACATAACGTGCGGCCAAGAGGAAACGATTAGTCCTCAAAGTTACCATGGCGTAATTACCGGATGGTTTCCAGCCTTCTATCCCACGGCTGAGATGTTTATTTTCCAAAAATGGGATTGCGTATTGAACGGCTGTAAATAGGTGGAAGAAGCTATGCAGCAGTTTCCGGAAAAGGCCGGCATCGCCCGCTAAGGTGACCCGGAGGACATTGCGGTCTGATGGCATACCTGGTTTCGCAGGAAGCTCGTTGGCTTACCGGCGCTTCTGTCCGGATGGATGGCGGCGAAATCAAGGGATCTAGTATGCAACGCCGTATTCAAAGTCAGAGGAATCGCATCGCGGTCGCGCCCTGCTTTCAATACCAGGATCGGCGAAAAACGCCGGAGCCCTTGGAAGCGTCGAGACTCCCTTGGACGCAGCTTAGCGGAATGCAGATTTGAGCATTCGAGTTCAAGTGTTGAGTCAGATTGTGCTCCCTGCATACCTCGTACGGATGTGAGGAATTCTACAGCCGCAACTTCGCACCCTCAAGGCTCGCCAGCGCTGGACGCCACAGACCGCACCCTACAAATTTGGCGACGGCCAACCACCCGCAAACTCGCTCCGGCAGACTGATCTTGTCGTTCCTCAGATCGCACAGCGTCGTCGCGAAGCCCTTCTCGCGAGTGAAGAAGTGCTCGTCGATGCCCAGCAAGCGTGGGCAGCGCCGCGCATGCCACTCGGCAAACTGGCGCTCGAGCCCCTGGCGGAAATAGCGCTCGATGGTAGCCGCGCCAATGCCTTCAAAAGGAATCGGCGAACTAGCAGCGCGTCGGACGCTGACGTTCCCCCGCTATTCACCGGAACTTGGAAGTTGTAGAGTTTGTATGTTACGGGTCGGCCCCAAGGGGTTGTTCCGCACTTTTAACCAGGAGGCTTTTGAATGGTCAGCTTAGCAGACGCACGAAGAGTGATTGCAGCCGCCGAGAAGAAGGCCGCTGAAATCGGACAACCCATGAATATCGCCGTAGCGGATGGCGGCGGCAACCTCGTCGCCCACGTCCGCATGGACGGGGCCTGGATCGGCAGCATCGACATTTCGCAGAAGAAAGCGTATACCTCGAGAGCCTTCGATATTGCGACTAAAGACTTAGCCGCGCACTCACAATCGGGTGGACAGTTTTTTGGAATTCACGCGTCGAACAACGGCAAGATCATGATCTTCGCCGGCGGAATTCCGCTGAAGAAAGATGGGAAGGTAGTTGGCGCCGTTGGTGTCAGCGGTGGCTCTGGTGATCAGGACCACGCCGTCGCCGAAGCTGGCGCGGGCGCGTTTTAGTCCGGGAATAGAATTGGCGAAGGAGGTGTAATTGTGGCAAGTAATCGTGGAGTTGCGTATATTGAGCCGGGCAAGGTGGAGGTGCAATCGATCGACTATCCGAAGTTACGAATGCCTGCATCCGAAAGCAACCCTTTCGGCGGGAAAGACGCGCCTCACGGCGTAATCCTCAAGATCGTCACCACCAACATCTGCGGATCCGATCAGCACATGGTGCGGGGCCGCACCACGGCTCCCAAGGGGCTGATCCTCGGGCACGAGATCACGGGAGAAGTGATCGAAAAGGGCAACGATGTCGAGATGCTGAATATCGGTGATCTGGTCACCGTGCCGTTCAACATCGCATGTGGACGCTGCCGCAACTGTCGAGAAGGTAAGACGGGGATTTGCCTCACCGTGAATCCGGCGCGGCCGGGCGCGGCTTATGGCTACGTTGACATGGGCGGATGGGTGGGCGGCCAAGCGGAGTATGTATTGGTTCCCTACGCCGATTTCAACCTGATCAAATTCCCTAACAAGGAAAAGGCGATGGCGAAGATTAGGGACTTGACGTTATTGTCCGATATCTTCCCAACCGGATATCACGGAGCCGTCACCGCGGGCGTGACCACCGGTTCCATCGTCTATGTTGCTGGCGCGGGCCCCGTGGGTTTGGCTTGTGCGGCTTCCTGCCACTTGTTGGGCGCCGCCGTGGTCATCGTGGGCGACATGATCCAGGAGCGATTGGCGCAAGCGAAAAGCTTTGGCTGCGAAACCATCGATCTGCGCAAGGATGCGTCCTTGGCAGATCAAATCGCTCAGATCGTCGGCGAGCCCGTGGTCGATGCGGCTATCGATTGCGTTGGCTTCGAGGCTCACGGCCAGGGCAAGAATGCCGCGGTGGAGCAACCGGCAACGGTACTGAATTCCATCATGGAAATCACACGGGCCGGCGGTTCGCTGGGTATACCGGGGCTATATGTGACCGGTGATCCGGGCGGTGTCGACGCTGCAGCGAAGATTGGCGCGCTGAGCATCCGCATCGGGCTCGGTTGGGCAAAATCGCATTCGTTCCACACCGGACAGTGTCCGGTGCTCAAGTACAACCGCTCCCTAATGCAGGCGATTCTGCACGACAAAGTGCAAATCGCGAAAGCCTGCAACGTGAATCTCATCAAACTTGATGAGGCACCGAGCGGTTACAGGGACTTCGATAAAGGGGCAGCAAAGAAATTTGTGATCGACCCCCACGGCCTGGCAGCCAAGGCGTCTGCGTAGGTCTACAAGCGAAGCTCGCAAACGAAGACGTTGCCGGCGTGATCGAAAATCGCGCTGCGGGGAGCTACGAACGGAATGGGCGCGCCCTAGAAGAGTCAACGAGCCCACCCGCTTGGCCCTCTCACGAGAATGTGTCAAGATCTGATTGATCATGAGCAAGCCCAAGAGCCGAAAATCTATTTCCCGCCGCCAATTCATCGAAGGGACTGGAGCCGCCCTCGTCGCCGCCACTGCCGTCCCCGCGCTGCACGCCCAAACTCCCGGCGCAAAACCCGCCCCAGCCGAAGGCCGCTCCACCGTTCACTTAACCGTCAACGGCGCCCCCCACACCCTCGAAGTAGACGATCGTTGGACGCTAGTAGAAGTCCTTCGCGATCACCTCAGCCTCACCGGCACGAAGATCGGCTGCGACCGCGGTGAGTGCGGAGCCTGCACCGTTCACGTCGACGGCAAGCCCATGTATTCCTGCAGCCAACTTGCAGCGTGGATGGACGGCCGCGCCATCACGACGGTCGAAGGTCTCACGCAGAACGGCAAGCTCGATCCGCTCCAGCAATCCTTCATGGACCACGACGCCCCACAATGCGGCTTCTGTACCTCCGGCCAGTTGATGAGCGCGAAAGCCGTGCTGGCCGCCAACCCGCACGCCACTCGTGAACAAGTCCGCGCCGGCATGACCGGCAACATCTGCCGCTGCTCGAATTACAATCGCTACGTCGAAGCCACGCTAGCCGCCGCCGGCACCGCCAGCACCGCCAAGGTAGCGATGATCGACAACGCCGCCGGCGAAAACGTCCAGCCCTTGAAGACTCTGGGCCGCTCCACCACCCGCATCGATGCCAAGCAGCGCGTCACCGGCAAAGCAAATTACACCAGCGACGTCAGCCTCCCCGGAATGTTGTACGCTCGCGTGCTGCGCAGCCCGCATCCCCACGCCCGCATCGTAAAAATCGACGCTTCAAAAGCGCTCGCCATGCCCGGCGTGAAGGCTGTGGTCACCCACGAAAATTGTAAGTTCGTTTGGGGCGCAGGCTCCGTTGCTGGCGGCCGCCAATACGTCGAAGAAGTAAAGAAGATCACCAGGCAACGCCGCTACGCCTTCAACAATCCAGTACGCTTCGTCGGCGAACCCGTAGCCGCCGTAGCCGCTATTGACCGCCACACCGCCGAAGAAGCCCTGCGCCACATCACCGTTGAATACGAAGTCCTGCCTTTCGTACTCGACCCCGAAGCCGCCATGAAACCCGGAGCCGTCCAGATCTGGCCCGATGGCAACCTCTCGCTCGACATCAAGAACGAAGCCAAACCCATCACCGAGCGCCGCGGCAACATCGAAGAAGGTTTCCGCAATTCCGCAATGGTTTTCGAAGATCGCTATTCCACCACCTTCGTTCACAACGCGCAGATGGAACCCCGCGCCAGCCTAGCCGCCTGGGACGGCGATCAACTCACCGTCTACACGCCCACCGGAGGCATCGCCAACTGCCGCACCGACATGGCGCGCGACCTCGGCATTCCGCCGGACAAAGTGCGCGTCGTCTGCCAATACATGGGCGGCAACTTCGGCAACAAGAATCAGAATCAGGATGCCGACCTGATCGCCGCGACGCTGGCCAAACAAGCCGCTGCACCCGTGCGCCTGGAACTTTCGCGCAAAGAAGATTTCATCGGCATGCACGGCCGCTGGCCTACGGTGCAATATTACAAGGTAGGCGTCAGTAGCGACGGCACGCTGCAAGCCCTGCAACTGCGCGGCTACAGCGGCATGGGCCCCTATCGCAAGAATTCCGGAGCCATCGGCGGCGTAGAAATCTATCAGGTCCCGCACCTTGAAGCCCTGGTGCATCCCGTTTACACCAACAAAACTACCTCCGGAAACTTCCGCGGCCCCGAATTCCCGCAAGGCTTCTTCGGCATCGAATCCATGATGG
>Ga0163163_10004905_pt1 | contig 11506 bp, 10 predicted proteins | sample S65metaG_FD_119766 | JGI IMG/M metagenome (GOLD analysis project Ga0163163, IMG submission 119766) | Switchgrass rhizosphere microbial communities from Kellogg Biological Station, Michigan, USA - S6-5 metaG | ecosystem: Host-associated > Plants > Roots > Rhizosphere > Soil | place: USA... | reverse complement strand
GCGTGGTGTCGCCGGTGACGATCACGGTGGCACTCCCCGGCTGAAACCAGGCGCGGTGCCACGACACCAGATCGTCGCGCGTGATCGTCGAAACGGTGCGCTCGAAGCCGGAGCCGCTGAGCGGGTTGCCGTATCCGTGGCTGCCGCCATACAGCAGCGCCGGCATCGTCCGCGTGGCCGCCTGCACCGGCGTCGCCTTCTCCTGGCCGATCTGCGCCAGCCGCCGCTTCTTCGCCAGGTCCACCATCGCCTGCGGGAACGACGGCCGCAACACCACGTCGGCGTAGATGCCGAGTGCGGGCGACAGCGAATTCGACAGCGCCTGCAGCCGGACGAAGGAGAGGTCGAGCGAGCTGCCGGTCGTGATGCGCGCGCCGATCGCGTCGAGCTCGTCGACGATCTTGAACGTGTCGCGCGTGGTGGTGCCGTCATCGAGCAGGTCGAGCGCCAGCGACGCCGTGCCGGCCTTCTCGGCGGAGTCGGCGGCGTATCCCGCGTCAACCGCGAGCGCCAGGTTGACGAGCGCGCTCGAGTGCCGTTCGAGCAGGATCACCTTGAGGCCGTTCGTGAGTGTGGCGCGCTGCACCTTCGGAAACGTCACATCGGGCGGCTCGCCGAGCGGCGGCACCACGCTGCGATCGAGGCTCGACTGCCCCGGCTTCAGCGCCGGGTATGGCGAGACCAACAGCGTGTACGGCGGCGCCTCCAACCATTTCTGACCGGTGGCACGCACTTCGGCGGCGGTAGAGGTGGCCACGCGCTGCAGCCGCTCGAGATACCCGTCCGGACGGCCGTCGAACGTCATGCTCTCGGCCAGAATGTCCGAGCGTCCGCCGAAGCCGCCCAGCCGCTCCGCCCCACGCGTGAAGTCGGACAGGATGCGGCTGCGCGCGCGCTGGAGCTCCGCCTCGGCAGGCCCTTGCTTCAGGAACTCCGCCACGACGGCGTCCATCTCCCGCTCCACGCGGTCTGGAGCGACGCCGTCCTTCACCGTGGCGGTGATCACGAACAGGCTCGCGAGCGACGACATCTCCACGCTCGCGGTGACGTTGGTCGCCAGCTCCTGGTCGTAGACCAGGCGGCGATCGAGCCGCGCGCTGCGCGAGCCGCTGAGCACGCTGGCGAAGAGCTGCAGGCGCGGAATGTCGTCGTCACGCCACGCGGGGGCGTGATAGGCGCGGTAGAGACGCGCTTGCGGCACGCGATCGTACATGCGGTCGCGCATCGGCGCGTCGAGCTTCGGGACCCACTGCTCCACACGTTCCACCGGCGGGCCCGCGGGGATGCCATCGAAATATTTCTTCACCAGCGCCAACGCACGTTCACCCGTGATGTCGCCCGCCAGCGCCAGCACCACGTTGTTCGGCCCGTAGTAGTTCGCGTACCACTCCTTCACGTCCGGCAGCGAGGCCGCGTTCAGATCCTCCATGCTGCCGATTACTGGCCAGCTGTACGGATGCCCCTTGGGATACATCTGCTCGAACATGTGGTTGAACACGCGGCCGTACGGTTGGTTCTCGCCCTGCCGCTTCTCGTTCTGCACCACACCTCGTTCGCGTTCGAGCATCGCCTGATTGATCTGCGGCGCCAGGAAGCCAAGGCGATCGGCTTCGAGGAACAGCGTGCGTTCGAGCGCCGACGTCGGCACGTCCTCGAAGAAGTTGGTGCGGTCCTGGCTCGTGGTGCCGTTGCGATTGTTGGCGCCCAGATCGTCCATCGCCTCGCGGAAGCCACCCGGGTGGTGCTGCGACCCGTTGAAGAAGAAGTGCTCGAAGAGGTGCGCGAAGCCGGTCTTGCCGGGGCGCTCGTTGCGCGAGCCGACGGCGTAATAGAGGTTCACGCCCACGACGGGTACCGCGTGATCGGTGTGGACCAGCAGCGTCAGGCCGTTGTCGAGGACGAACTTCTGATACGGAATCTCGACCGCCTTGCGATCGAAGGCCGGCCGGCCCGCCTGCCCCCCGATCGAGGTGGCCGCGGCCAGCAGAAGGAGGCACACGAGGGCGATGAAGCGTGGCATGGCCGGATCGTAACGCGGCGACGGATACAATGCGCGCGTGACGGCCAATTCGCGACAGCAGATCCGGGCCGTGGTCTCGGCCTCGGTGGGTACCACCATCGAGTGGTACGACTTCTTTCTCTACGGCGTGGCGGCCGCCTCGGTCTTCCCGCAGAAGTTCTTCCCGGCGTCGGACCCGTTCGTCGCCACGATGCTGTCGTTCACCACGTTTTTCCTGGGGTTCGTGGCGCGGCCGGTCGGCGCCGCCATCTTCGGCCATTTCGGCGACCGGGTCGGCCGCAAGAAGCTGCTCGTCTTCACGATGATCGTGATGGGCGCCTCCACGATGGCCGTCGGGCTCACGCCTGGCTACGACGTGATCGGCATCTGGGGCGCGGTGCTCCTGACCATCGGCCGGGTGCTGCAGGGGCTGGCGATCGGTGGCCAGTGGAGCGGCTCAGTGCTGATGGCGGCCGAATGGACCGACCCCAAGCGACGCGGGTTCACCACGAGCTTTGCGCAGCTCGGCGCACCCGGCGGCATGGTGCTGGCCAACGGCGCGCTGGCCCTGATGACGGGGCTCACGTCGGACCAGGCGTTTCTCGAATGGGGCTGGCGCGTGCCGTTCCTCGCCAGCGTGGCGCTCGTGATCACCGGCTTCTACATCCGCTCGGGCGTCAACGAGACGCCGGTGTTCGAGGAGCTCAAAAAGACGGGCGCCATCGTGAAGGCGCCGATCGCGCAGGTGCTGCGCCGCCACGGCAAGGAAGTGGTGTTGGCCACGCTGCTGCGCACCAGCCAGCAGGTGTGCTTCTACATCTACACGACCTACGTCATCACGTATGCGACGACCGTGCTGGGATTCGGACGCGGGCTGGTCTTGAACATGGTGATGGTGATGGCCGTGGTGTCGTGCTTTGCCAACCCGCTGTTCGGGCACCTGTCGGATCTCTACGGCCGCCGTACGATCATCGGAACCGGGTGCGCGCTCATGATCGTGTTCCCGTTCGTATACTTCCAGCTGCTCGACACGCGATCGCTGCCGCTCGTCTTCCTGGCGATCGTCCTGTCGAATCCGGTGCAGGACATCCAGTACGGGCCGCAGGCGGCGTTCATCGCCGAGGCCTTCCCCGCATCCGTCCGCTACAGCGGTTCGTCGCTCGGCTATCAGCTGGCGTCGATTACCGCAGGAGGGCCGGCGCCGATCGTGGCCACGCTGCTGCTCAAGCAGTACGGCACGTCCACGTCGATCGCGTGGTACATCGCGATCTGCTCGGTCATCAGTCTGATTTGCTGCTTCCTCCTGCCCGAGCACCGCGGGCAGCGCGATCGTGAATAACCTCTAGCGAGGCTCCTGTCTCTAGGCCGTCCCGGCCCGCGTTTTGCACACGCTGCGCAGCGGGAGATCTTATGGAGCGGCTGAGTCGTTATCTGCCGATCGTCCTGCTGGTGCTGGCGGCGTTGCCGCTCTCTGGCTGCGAGGCGATCGTGGGCATTTTCAAAGCGGGCGTGTGGACCGGCGTCGTGATGATCGTCGTTCTCATCGCGATCGTCGGATTCGTCGCAACACGGATTCGCGGCTGATACACAACCTGAGCTGGGGCAGAATGTCGGCGTGGACTTCGACGCCAACTGGCTGCTGCTCTCGCTGATCCCCGGCGGCGTCGGCTTCGTGCTGCTCACCTACGGCAAGAAGGCGGGCCGGTGGCCGCATGCGGTGGCCGGCTTGTTGTTCCTCGCCTATCCGTATTTCACGACCAGCATCCTCTCGCTCGTCGGCGTCGGCGCGGCGATCGGTCTCGCGCTCTTCTACGTCGTCCAGCAGGGCTGGTGAGGCCCGACGACTCCACGAGCGCGCGGGCACTGGGAGGGTCCTCCCGCGACGAGTTTCGAGGCATGCCGTTCAACTCCACGCGACGCGGCGAGAAGCTGGAGGGGACCAGCGAGGTTTGAGCGACGCGAGAGCGGCGCGATTCTCGCGGCCAGCGGACGACACAAGCATCGCAGCCGCGTCCGGCATGCCGAGCACGAGTTCGCTGGAGGAGCCCTCCCAGTGACCGTGCGCTCGAGACAAGGTTCTAACCAGGGCGGTCTGAAGACCGCCCTCTACGACGGGCCGCCTAAAGGCGGCCCCCACGTACCTAGCGGCGGAAGCCGACGCCTTCTTTGAGCAGCCGCTCGTACTGGCCGGGGTCCTGGTTGTTCTCGGCGCAGACGTACTCCTGCACGCGCGTGCCCTCGCGCAGCATCATCGAGGTGCGGATCGTCCACGGCCGCGTCAGCACCTTCGCGTCGGTGAGCGTCGCCTCGAAGTCGATTCGATCCTTGCTCACGCGCGTGTAGCGCTCCACCACGTGCAGATCTTCCGAATGGAACGTCCCGGTGCCGGTGAGCCACGTCTTGTCGTTGAAGCTGGTCACGTCGACGACGAGCGTGTTCCCCTCCCAGCGCCCGACCGAGTCGCCAAGATAGCTTGGCGCGAGGTCGGTAGGATGCGGTTCGCCGATCGGGATGGAGCGAAACACGTTCATGTACTCGTACATGAACACGATCCGCTTCGGCGTCTGCACGATCTCGATGGGGAACAGGCTCACCATCACGAGGCGCGGCACCCCCGGCGGCAGGCACAGCGCGGCAGGATCGTCGATGCCGCGTTTGTTGAACGACTCGAGCACCCGCTTCGCGGCCCACTCCTGATAGGGCGCCGGCTCGGTGATCACCTGTTGGGAGCCCAGGCTGGGCGGCGCGCTGGGGTCCTTCCCGGTGCCGCCCACGCCCAGGCCGTTGTTGGCGTCTTCCCACTTGCCAGGACGGACGCTGCTGCCCTGCCACACGCCGGTGAGATCCGGCTTGCCGTCGGCCCCGCGCGGCACGCCCGCAGGCGCCTGGGCATCGATTGCGACGGACAGCGCAGCGATGGCGAGCGCAACGAACAGTCCAGCGCGCATCACTGCACCTTGACGGCCGGCGCCGTGCCGCCATCCCCGGTGCCGGCAGGCGGACCGAAGAACAGTTTGCTGCCGTCGGCAAAGGTGACCTCGCGCGAATGTGCGAGCGGGCCGCCCAGGCGCGCGCGCCACGCGAACACGGTGACCGTGTCGCCCACCTTCATTGTGACGTCGCGCTTCCAGCCGGTGCGATAGAGAACATTCGGTGGATAGCCCTCGAGCTTCCAGTTCACCTTCTGGCCGTTCGCCTCGGCAACATCGAGATAGATGAAGCTGTGCGGATTGGTCCACTCGATCTTCGTCACCACACCGGTGATGGTCACCGGCTGGTTGGAATCGTATTCGGCCCCGAAAGAGTGGTGCGCCCGCAACCGCGCGCTCGGCATCAGCAGGGCAACGGTTACGGCGGCAAGAACCACTCGTCTGGTCACGGTCATCACAAGCCTCCAGAGAGTCCGGCGGACTCGAAGGATACCTCCGGCGGCAGCCCGACGTACTGCTCGGCCAGGCTGGTCATCGCCGCGCGTGAACTCGTCAGGTACTCGAGGTCCGCGATCTGGCGCTGCAGGTCGAACGGCGTGTCGTCGGGAAAACGATGGAGGGTGGACGTCATCCACCAGGAAAAGCGCTGCGCCCGCCACACGCGGCGGAGGCACACGTCCGAATACTCGTCGAGCGCCTCGGTGCGCCCGCGCTCGAAGAACGTCTTCAGCGCCCGCCCAAGCACCAGCACGTCAGAGGCCGCGAGGTTGAGCCCCTTGGCACCGGTGGGCGGCACGATGTGCGCGGCGTCCCCGGCCAGGAACAGCCGGCCGTGACGCATCGGCGCCGCCACGAAGCTGCGCATCGGCGTCACCCCCTTCTGGATGATGCGGCCGACGTTGGGCTGCCAGCCGTCGAGCGAGGTCATGCGCGCGAGCATTTCGCTCCAGATGGCGTCGTCGGACCAACCGTCGATCGATTCGTCGGGCGGCACCTGCAGGTAGAGGCGCGTCACCGTCGGCGATCGCATGCTGAACAGCGCGAAGCCTCGTTCGTGATGCGTGTACACCAGCTCCTCGCTGGAGGGCGCCACTTCGGCGAGGATGCCGAGCCAGCCGAACGGATACGACCGCTCGTAAATGGTGAGCCCGCCAAGCGGAATCGACTGCCGGCAGATGCCATGGAAGCCGTCACAACCCGCAATGAAGTCGCACTGCACCTCGTGCTCGGCGCCGGCGTGCCGGAACCGGATCACCGGCTTCGCATCCAGGCCGCCGACGGACACCCCCTCGGCCTCGAAGTAGAGCGGGCGGCCCGAGTCGCAGCGCGCGTCTATGAGGTCCTTCACCACTTCGTTCTGACCGTAGACCGTGATGGCGCGGCCGCCCGTCAGCTCCGACATGTCGATGCGATGCCGCCGCTGCTGCACGCCGATGTAGAGGCCGTCGTGACGCAGGCCGCGGCTGTCGACTCCGGCACCCGCGCCCATTGCGCGCAGCAGGTCCACGGTCCCCTGCTCCAGCACGCCCGCCCGCACGCGGTCGATCACGTAGTCACGCGTGCGGTTCTCCAGGATGACCGAGTCGATCCCGTTGCGATGCAGCAGCTGCCCGAGCATGAGTCCGGCCGGGCCGGCCCCGACGATTCCGACCTGGGTCTTATGAACGGCCACGAACCACCGCCTGGATCTCTCTCACGATTCGAGAAAAGGCGCCGGGCCGCTCGGCGGCGCCAGCCATTGATGCTGCCGGAAAATCGCGGTCAGCTGCTCGCGCAGCCACATGCTGCGCGGCTCATTGTCGTAGCGGCGGTGCCAGTGCAGTTTGAGATCGTACTGGATGTCGAACGGCGGCAGCGCCCCCACGAGGCGCGACGTGAGCGAGGTGAAGCGCGTCACGACGGCAAATGGCAGCGTCGCCACGAACGGTGAATCCATCAACATGAACGGCACGCTGAGCACATGCGGCGTATAGACCGCAATCTTACGGCGCATCTTGCGACGCTCGATGAACCGTTCGAGCAGCTCCTGGCTGCGGCCACCTTCGCGGCGTACCACGATGTGCTGGGCCTCCAGAAATCCCGCCACGGTCAGGCGGGGTTTCCACAACGGATGGCCGGCGCGCATCAGGCAGGCGAACCCGTGTTGCGACAGCTTCCGGTGGCGGAAATTGCGCAGGGCGAGCGCCGGGAAGTAACCGACCGCGAGATCGATGTCGCCGCGCTCGAGCCCGAGCGCGAGCTGTCCATCCGGGACCGTCACCGTGTTCACCGGACAGCGCGGGGCGCGTTCCCGCAAGCGCCCGAGGACCGACGGAAAAAACGCCATCTCGGCGACGTCCGAAAGCGCGAGCGTAATGGGACGCGCGCTCGCCGTCGGATCGAATCGCTCGCCCTTGACGAGCTCCTCCTGCAGCTGCTGCAGGTGCCCGCGCGCGGCCCGCACGATCTCGTGCGCGCGCGGTGTCGGCACCATGCCATTGGGCCGCCGCACGAACAGCGGATCCTCGAACGCCTCGCGCAGACGCCGAAGCGCCTTGCTCACCGCGGGCTGGCTGACACCAAGCAGCTGCGCCGCGCGGCTGACGCTCAGCTCGTCATAGAGCGCGATGACGATGGGGAGCAGGTTGAGATCGACGTGCTTCGCCACCGCCCTCAGCGCTTGTGTCACGCACGTCTAGCGTGCCGTCCTCGTGTGAAGCACGCCCGGCATCCGTCCGGCAATCTTCATCACGTCACTTCGCCTCCAGGCCTCCGGTGAGGCCTTCGATCTGGTGACCGACGGCGAGCTTCCGGGCCCGCATGATCTCGGCCGGCGTCGCCACCTTTGGATCGACTTTGGCCTGCGAGCACGAGAAGCCTCGCAGCGTGCACTCGGACGTGGTGTGGGTGATGCCACGTTCCTTCATGTACTTGGCCATCAGCGCCACCGCATCCTCGTGGATGATGACGGCGTTGTTGGGCACGAACGTCCCGACACCGATGGCGTAGTCGACCGGCATCAGCGGCTCGTTGCTGGAACCGAACTGCCCGTCGTTCTTCTTGCCCAGATCATGCGCGGAGAGATCGGCGCCGACATCGATCAGGTACTGGATGATCGGGACGTCACCAAAGTTCCCTGCCGCCATCAGCGGCGTGATCCCGTAGTCGTCGGCTTGATTGACGTCGTTGCCCAGGCCGACGAAGAGCTTCACCACCTCCAGGCGCTCGGCCGGCGTCTTGCCGCGGTGATAGCCGTGGACGAACGCGAGCCCGGCGGCGGCCGACACCATCGTCTCGCCGTCGCGCGAGATGATCGAGGGGTCGGCGCCGCGCGCGAGGAGCAGCTTCACCAGCTCGAGGTCGGCCGCGAAGGCGGCGCGCATCAGCGCGGTGGCGAACACGATGCGGGGTGAGCCTTCGCGCATCCGCGCGCGCGGCGTGTTGTTGACCAGCGCGTTGGGGTTGGCATCGGCATCGAGGAGCTTGCGGATGAGCGGCATGGCGTCGGCCGTCACCATCCACGGGAAATTCGGCGCCGTCTCCATGTTGCGGCGATCGACCGCCCAGAAGAGCGGCGTGAACCGCTGCGCGTCCGCCTTGTTCACGTCCGCCTTGCGATCCACCAGGAACGACGCGACGTCGTAGTTGCCGTTGAAGATCGAGAGCGCCAGCGCGGTCTTGCCGTCGCCCGCCACGGCGTTGACGTCGGCGCCCGCATCCACGAGGATGCGCGCCATATCCACGTTGCCTTCGCGTGCGGCCAGCATGAGGGGCGTCAGCCAGCCGCTGGCAAACTCCTCCACCTTGGGATCGTTGCGGTTGGCGACGGGCGTGCGCCCCTCGAAGCCACGGCCGTTGGCCGCGGCCACGTAGTTCGAGCGGGCGTTGACGTCGGCGCCTCCGCCGATCAACAGCCGCGCGGCCTCGGCGTGGTTTTCGGACACGGCCCACATCAGCGCGGTGGTCCCGCCCCAGGTCTCTTTCGCGTTGACGTTCGCGCCGGCCTCCATCAGCACGCGGATGGCGCCGGCGGCGCCGGTCCGCGCGGCCATCATGACGGCGGTGTCGCCGGCTGGCGTCAGCGCAGCATTCGCGTCCGCGCCGGCCTTCAGCAGGCGATCCACCATCGCCGCGCTGCCATTGATGGCGGCGAGCTGCAGCGGCAGCACACCCTCGCGGGTGCGCGCCGTCGTTTTCGCCCCCGCCCGAATCAGCGCGTCGACCATCTCGGAATCGTCGCGGTCCACCGCCCAGTGCAGCGCGGTGGTGCCGTCAACCTGCGGCACGTTGACGTCCACACGCCGCGCAATCGCGGCACGCACCGCCTCGCGATCGCCGCGCTGCGCCGCGTCGGCGACCTCGGACGTGGCGGCGTGCGCGGTGGCCGCGCCCAGCAGCAGCGCGCAGAGGAACAAGGGAGCCATTCTCATCGGGTGATCCTGAGCTGCGGCGGCGCCGCCGCGTAACCATCGAGCGCCAGCGTGTTGGCCTCGGTATCGATCGCCACGTTTGCGCCGAGCGACGTCTTGGCTTCACCAGCGCCCTTGGCGTCGAGGTGCATCTCGATCAGCGTGTACTCGGCGTCGGGCGCGGGGCCTTGCGGCAGCGCCCACTCCGGCGCATGCGCACCGAGGCGGCGGTCGGTGATCAGCACGATGCGATCCGCTGCGTGCCAGGCGTACTTGATCGAATAACCGGTGACACCATCGCCCCAGATGTAGCCGAGGGTCGGCGCCGCTTTGATGGCCGCCGAGAGCCGCACGGCGGGACTGACCGGCGGCGGCGCCCCGCGTCCTCCCGCCCGGCCTCCGCGTCCAGCGGCACGACCAGCCGGAGCACCGGCAGCCGCGGGTGGCGCCGGAGCTGGAGGCCGCACCGCGAGCGCCGCCACAACCGGGGCGCGCTCGGCGTCGGTGGACCACCGCTCCAGGGTGATGGTGAGTCCATTCGGGGCCGGGGCACCGTTGACGGTTGCGCGTAACGAGAGTGCCGCGCCCTCGGCTGATGCCGCAACCGCTCCGCACACGGCCACTATGGCAACGGCCGTCCGGAAGCCGGGAGCCGGAAGCCGGCGTCCGAGAGCCGGGAGCCGGGAGCCGGGAGCCCTATTGCCGATCACTGTCGTTGGTGCCCTTGACGCGGCCGAGCCATTCCACCAGCCGTTCAAGCTCCTCGTCTTCCAGCTTGGCGCCGCGCTCGCGCATGTCGACCGTGACCACGCGCCAGCGCTCCGGGGCAAACCGGGCGTTGTTCACGCGATCGATGGCGTGGCACGACGTGCAGGCCCGCTTGACCAACGCTTCGCCTTCGGCGTCGGTGAAGAAGGTGGTCACTTCCCGCGCCACGTAGGTGCGCGGGAACGGTTTGGTGGACGGACCGAACCGCATCGTCAGCCAGTCGAGCAGCAACGCACGCTGTTCGGCGGGCAACGGCACCTCCAGCCCCTGATGCTTCGCGGTAACGAGCGCATCCCACCCGGCGCGATCGAGCGCGTTGTAGGCGTAGTCGTCGATGCCGTGGCAGCTCGTGCAGTAGGTGAAGATCACCTTGCGCACCGCGCCCTGCGGCGGCACGACCTGCGGACGCGTCGCCCGGCCGCCGATCTGCGCGGAGAGCGTGGCCATGGAAACCAGCAGCCCGATCGAGGCGACCGCGAGCGCCACCCGGCGTTCTGTCATGGTCAGACCATCTCGAGCGGCTTCAAGGGACCGGTGCTCGTGCCGATTTTGTCCATCTCGATGCCGTAGAGGTGCATCAGGCTGAGCAGCATGTTCGACGTGCGCTGCGTGTTGTCCGGAAACACCAGGTGGCGGTTGCCCTTGAACGAGCCGTCGATGCCGCCGACCAGAATCACCGGCACCTTCTCGTGCGCGTGCCGGTGCGAGTTGCCCATGTTGCTGCCCTTGTAGATCAGCACGTGGTCGAGCAACGTGCCGTCGCCGTCCTGAATCTTCGACAGCTTGTCGACGAAGTACGCCAGGTTCTGCACGTGATAGCGATTCACCTTCGCGTAATTGGCGATGTTCTCCGGCTTGTCGCCGTGGTGCGACGTGCCATGCCAGCCGCCGGTGAACCCGGATTCCGGGAAGCTGGCGCCGCTCAGGTCGCGCCCGAGCATGAAGGTGATCGACCGCGTGATGTCGCCCTCGAACGCCAGCGCCATCAGGTCGTACATCAGCCGGAAGTGCTGGTGCCGGCTCTCGGGCAGCCCGAACGGAATATCGGCCGACGGCTCCTTCACCGAGTTGTCCATCGCGATCTTGATGCGACGCTCGAGCTCACGGATGTTGTCGACGTAGGTGTCGACACGCGCCTTGTCGCCGCTGCCGAGACTGGTCTTGAACGATCCGAGCTGGTCGACCACCGCGTCCAGCACGCTGGCATTGCGCTGCCGGTCGCGCCGGCGCTCCTCGGCGCTGGTGCCATCGCCGAAGAGCCGCTCGAAGACGACGCGCGGATTGATCTGCGTCGGCAGCGGCTCGGTGGGCGACGACCACGAGATGGAGTTCGTGTAGGCGCAGCTGTAGCCCCAATTGCAGTTGCCGAAGTTGCCGGTGTCCTCGACGCCGAGCTGCAGCGACGACAGGATGGTGTCCTG
>Ga0163163_10004904_pt1 | contig 11506 bp, 12 predicted proteins | sample S65metaG_FD_119766 | JGI IMG/M metagenome (GOLD analysis project Ga0163163, IMG submission 119766) | Switchgrass rhizosphere microbial communities from Kellogg Biological Station, Michigan, USA - S6-5 metaG | ecosystem: Host-associated > Plants > Roots > Rhizosphere > Soil | place: USA... | reverse complement strand
CGGTGCAGCGCTTCTTCGCGGAAGCCGAGCTTCTCCACCACCCGGCGCGACGGCATGTTCTCCAGCCGGATGTTCACCTCGATGCGATGCAAGCCGCCATAGCGGAAACAGTGGTCGACGGCGAGCGCCAACGCGGTCGGGATGACGCCCCGGCCGGCGGCGCCCTCGTCCACCCAGTAGCCGGCATATCCGGAACAGAACGCCCGCCGGACGATGTTGCCGATCGACAACTGGCCGACCATCCGCTCCATCCGGCCCTGGTCCAGCCAGACCGCGAACGGCATCGCCGAACCCTCGCGGGCGCTGCGGCGCATGTCCCGCAGCAGCGACCGGTAGGCCAGCGGTGAATTCAGATCGCGCCAGTCGCCGGTCAGGGTTGGCTCCCACTTGCGCAGCCAGTTCTGGTTGGCGCGGCGCACCGCGGACCAGGCATCGGCGTCGCGACGCCGATATGGTCGCAGGATGACCGGACCATCCCGGAGCACAGCCGGCCACCCCGGTCGGCTCATCGCCGGCGGTCCAGAAGCAGCACGTCGACGGTGGAGCCAGCGGTCGCGGTCATCACTTTCTCGCCCAGCACCAGCAGGCCGTTGGCCTCGGCCAGTCCGGACACCGTGTAGGGGCCACCGTTGAGCGGCGTGACGGTGTATCCGCCGCCGCGGCGCTCGCTGACACACGCCGGCCGGAATTCCCGAAGTCCACTCGGCGAGTAGACGGTCTCCAGCAGGTGAGCGCGGACGCTCGGCCGGAACACTGGCTCGGCGCCGGCCAGCACCTGGATCACCGGGCGCGCCAGCACTTCGAATCCGATCAGCGCGGAGCCGGTGTCGCCGGGCAGGCAGACGATCGGGACCTCGGAACCACCGATGGTGCCGTAGCCCAGCGCCGAGCCGGGATAGACCGAGACATCGGTGAAGTTGACCGGGCCCCGGGCCAGGATCCGGCGGACGATGTCGCCCGGCCCGGACCCGGTGCCGCCGGTGGTGACGATCAGGTCGGCTCGCTGGGTCTGGTCATCCAGGAGCGCGCGCAGGCCTTCCGGGTCGTCGTCGCAGATGCCGATCCGGTATCCGTGCGCGCCGGCCTCGGCGGCGGCGGCGTTCAAGGCGTGCGAGTTGACGTCCACCACCTGGCCCGGCTGGCTGGCCCGGCCGATGTCGACCAGTTCGTCGCCGGTGGCCACCACAGCCACCCGCGGGCTTGGCCGCACCATCACAGTGGACACGCCGGTGGCGGCCAGGATCGCGATGATGGCCGGGGTGATGTAGGTGCCAGCGGTGGCGATCACCTGGCCGGCCGGCACTTCATCGCCGGACCGCCGGATGCCGTAACCCTTCTTCGGCGCCAGGAATATCTCCACCGTGGCGATGCCCTGATCGGTATAGGTGGCCGGGATGATGATGTCGGCCATTGCCGGCAGCGCGGCGCCGGCGGCGATCGCGAAGCAGGTCCCGGGCGTCAGCCGGACCGGCCGCCAGGACGCCGCAGCCAGGTCACCGAGCACATTGAGCCGCGCCGGGCGGTTGCGGTCACAGCCGATCAGGTCCTCGGACCGGGCTGCGTATCCGTCGATGCTGGCCATGTCGAAGGCGGGCAGTGGCCCGTTGGCGGTGATGTCCTCGGCGAGGACGTTCCCGTACGCCTGCGTCAGATCGATTTCCAGGGACGGCAGCGGACGCAGCCCTCGCAGGACACCGGAGAGGTAGTCGGCCAGCGGAGTCAACTCGGCGATCGGCGCGGATGGCCAGATCACCTCTCCGGCCGGGGTCGGCGCCGGAATCGACGCCGGCGTTGCGGCGGTGCGTCGTGCGCTGGTCGTCATCCGCTGCCCTCCTTGACCGCCCTAATGCGGGGTGTTCTTGCCGACGAAGTCCTCGAGCCACTTCCGGAACGTCGAGCCAATCTCGGGGCGGCGGCACGCGATCTGGACAACGGCCTGGAGGTAGCCGAGGGGCATGCCGGTGTCGTATCGCGTTCCCCGATACACGATGCCATGCACAGGGGTGCCTTCGGCAAGCATCAACGCCATGGCGTCAGTCAATTGAATTTCCCCGCCGGCCCCCGGCTTGATCCGTCGGATCGCGTCGAAGATGCCATTGGGCAGCACATAGCGCCCCACGACGGCGAGATTGCTGGGTGCTTCGGCCGGTTCCGGCTTCTCCACCAGACCCGTCACTCGGACGATGTCGGAATTCGCACGGTCGCGCTCCACCGAGGCGATGCCGTAGCGGTTCGTCTGATCGTCCGGCACCTCGATGAAGGCCAGCACGATGCCACCGGTCTCGGTCTGCAGATCCAGCATGGCGGGCAGCAGCGGATCGTCTTCGTCCATGAACTCGTCGCCCAGCAACACCGCGAACGGCTCGCCGCCGACGTGCGATTCCGCGTACGACACCGCGTGCCCCAGGCCGAGCGGCTCGCCCTGGCGGCAGGTGTAGATCTCAGCCAGATCGGTGATCCGCTTGATCTCGTCCAGCAGCTCCAGGTCGCCCTTGGCTTCCAGACGCATCTCCAGGTCCGGCCGCCGGTCGAAGTGGTCCACCATCGAGGTCTTGCCGCGACCGGTGACCAGCAGGACATCGTGGATGCCCGAGTGCGAGGCCTCTTCGATGATGTACTGCAAGACTGGCCGGTCCACCACCGGCAGCAACTCCTTCGGCACCGCCTTGGTGGCCGGAAGGAAGCGGGTCGCCAGGCCGGCCGCGGGAATCACCGCCTTGCTGGCTCGCGGACCGGCGCTCGACGAGGCCGATCCGGATGATGCTGAGCCACGAGCGGCCGCGGACGAACTCGATTCAGGGAGCGTCGTTGCCATGCCCCGCAGACTATCGGCCTCGGGCCTGTCGTGGCGGCTGAGGACCGTCAGACGTACCGCCCCGGGGTCGCCGGAGGCCACGTCCGCGGCCAGGTTTCGTCCCACCCGCCTCACCAACATCAACCGGCGTCAGGACGGCTCCGTCGTCAATACCACCGTCGGTACGCACATCCGAGGCGCTCAGCGGCGCCGGAACGAGCGGGACGGTGGGCGCGTCATCCGCCGTGACCGGTGGCCCAGCCAGCCGGAAGGTGTCCCGCCCGGCCGCCTTGGCCGCGTAGAGGGCGTCGTCGGCGGCTTCCAGCACGCGTACGCCAGAGGTGCCGTGCTCGGGGTAGACGGCCACGCCGATGGAGACGGTGACCGAGATCGCGACCACGTCCGCGGCGGCGGCGGCGTGGCCGCCCGGCACCGTCATCGGCACCTCGCGCACGCTGGCACCGAGCCGCTGCGCCAGGGTGATCCCACCGAGCGCATCGGTCTCCGGGAGCAGCAGCACGAACTCCTCGCCGCCGTAGCGGAACGCGACATCGACACCGCGGATCTCGATGCCGATCCGCCGGGCGAACTCGACCAGCACCGCATCGCCGGCGGCGTGCCCGTAGGTGTCGTTGACCTCCTTGAAGCGGTCCAGATCCATCACCAGGACCGCAAGGCTGTGCCCGAATCGGGCAGCCCGGTGCACCTCGCGCCGGAGCAGCTCCTTCAGATGGCGGTAGTTGTAGAGACCGGTGAGCGGATCGGTGTGGGACAGCCGCTTGGCCTCGTCGTGCAGCCGGACGTTATCCACCGCGACGGAGGCGTGTCCGGCGAAGGTGCGCACGGTGCTGAGGTCGGTGTCGTCGAAGTCGGCGTCACCAAGCCGGTCGTAGAGCGCCAGGACTCCGCGTACGCCCGAGGGGTCGGCCGGGGTTGGCGGCACTTGCAGCGGCACCGCCAGGAACGTCACGCCGGCGGGTTCCCCGGCCGCGAGAGCCGGGCCGCCATCGCCCGCGTACGCGGTGCCGTCGTCGCCATAGGTCACCCGGCCGCGCCGGGCCATCAACGTGGCGGCGACATCGCCGACCAGCCCGGAGCCGAAGGTGACGACCAGCGGTTCGAGCAGAGCCGACGCGTACGGGTCGAAGCCGATCGAGCACTCCAGCCGGAGCCGGTCGTCGCCCGGGTCGGACAGCAGGATCACGCCGCATCCGGCGCCGGTCGCAGACCGGGCCGAGCCCAGGATCACCTGCAGGATGCGGGGCAGGTCGTGCGTACTGGCCAGGGCGTTGCCCAGCACGTCAAGGCTGCCGCGCAACTGGTCCCGGCTGGCGGTCAGGGCAGTCGCGTAGGACTGCATCTCCCGCGTCATCCGGTTGAACGCCGCCCCGACCTGGCCGACCTCGTCGTCATGCCGCACCGGAACCCGCGTGTCCAGTCCGCCGCGCGCCACCCGGCTGACCGCCTCGGTGATCTCCCGCAACGGCCGGGTGGCGGCGCGAGCCAGCGCCCAGGCGGTGCCGACAGCGGCCAGGGCGGCGAACAGCACCACTGCGGCCACGATCCCGAACAGTTCGTGCCCGGTGGCCTTCGGCACCGATATAGCGAACGTCAGCGGCTGTCCGTCGACCGGATCCACCCGCCGCACGTATCGCCCGCCGACGCTGCCGATGTGCGTACCGCCGAGCCGGCCGACAGCAGTGGCATCGCGGCGCCCGGCTGCCGCGCCAGCGCTGCTCACGTCGGCGCCGACGATTGTCACGGTGACGCCCGAGGCCGCGGCCAGGGATTTCGCGAAGCCGGGGTCCAGAGTCCGGGCCGCGTAGACGTAGCCGACCGGCACGCCGGCCGGGCTGCGCATCTCGACCACAGCGGCCAGGGCGCGGTATTCGGTGCCGATGGCGGCCGGGCCGTCCGCCGACGGGGCCGGCCGACACAAGGCCCACGGCGGCGCCGGCGCGTTCCCGGTCGTCACCAGATCGGCGCCGTTGATCGCCGCGATGTGGACGGCGCTGGCGCGACCATCGACGACGAATGCGGAGGCGGCTTCCGGTCGGGTGCCGCCGGCGGTGGCCGCGGCGGCGGCTTGCGCGGTGGCGGTCAGCCGGTCGCAGGCAGCGGTGACGGCCGTCCGGAGCGAACCAGCCGCGGTGTTCAGCGCGTCCCGCTCGCGCGAGCGGTTGACGCTGGACACCGTTGCACCGAGCGCGATACCGCCGATCAATACTGGACCGAGCACAACGGCAAGGAAGGCGCCGGTCAGTCGCGCACGCAAGGTCACCATTCCCTCCCCGTGTGCACAGACCGACACCTATTAATGCAATGCTGACATAGCGTGTAGATTTCGACGTTCTCGTCCGAGCGCGTCGTGCGTCCGATTTCCCGGCCTCCGCACCAACGGGTGACACATGACTGGATCGACAAAGCGTGACCTGCGCATTCACTACGCGGCGGTGCGGCGTGCGTGGTCATTGGAGGACCGCAAGATCCAAGATCAGGCGGTACGCACACATCTAGCCGAAGTGATCAACGAGCGGCGACCGGGCACTGTGGCGGCATACGTGCCAATGGTTGGCGAGCCCGGCGGGCCGAATCTCGTTGCGGCATTGTCGGCTCAAGTAGAGCGGCTCCTGCTGCCCGTACTCCGGGATGATTTTGATCTTGATTGGGCGGTTTACGACGGCCACCTGGCCCCGGCTGACCGCGGCCTGACCGAGCCCGACGGGCCTCGACTCGGGCCGGCCGCGATCGCTCAGGCGGACCTGGTGATCACTCCGGGTCTGGCCGCGTCGCGCACCGGCACCCGGCTCGGCCGCGGCGGCGGCTCTTACGACCGCGCGCTCGCCCGGGTCGGATCCGAGGCGCTGGTGCTGATGCTGCTCTACCACGGGGAAGTCGTCGACGAGCTGCCCACCGAACCCCATGATCAGCCAGTCGGCGCCGCGGTAACCCCGACCGGCCTGGTGTTGTTCCCGACCGGCGACCGGTTGTGACGTCCGCCGTCAAGAGTGGACGCGGAGCGCTGCGATGCGGCACCATTGGCACTCAGTGTGTGCGAGTGCCAAAATTGGAGGCTGAACGTGCCGACCTACCAGTACGCGTGCACCGCGTGCGGCCACGAGCTCGAGGCGGTGCAGTCGTTCACCGACGACGCGTTGACCCTGTGCCCCGCGTGCGACGCTGAGGCGCTGCGCAAGCGCTACTCCGCGGTCGGCATCGTGTTCAAGGGCTCCGGCTTCTACCGCACCGATTCCCGGTCCGGATCGAAGTCGACCGTCTCGTCGTCGAGCGGCTCGGATTCGAGTTCCTCGTCATCGACGACGACGTCGTCGTCCGGTTCGGCTTCGTCGAGCGCGACGTCGTCCAGCTCGTCGTCGTCTAACTCGTCGTCGTCGAGTTCGTCGACCTCGGCCGCCAAGCCGGCCGCCACGCCGGCCGCCTGACGATCATCATCTAAAGCCGCGTCGACCATCCGGTCGGCGCGGCTTTCGCGTTCCCACAGCCGCCGCGCCCACCTCACCGCGGCCACCCGGCCACCCGGCCGCCCCGCCACCCGGCCGCACCGCCACCCGTGGATCTTGAACTCTTATCGCCCTATTTCAGCAACAACAGTTCAAGATCTGTGAAGGTGCGGGGGGGAAGGTGACGTCGGTGCTCAGAAAATGACCCGCCCGCACAGGATGATCAACACCAGGAGGCCGACCGCGCCGGCGATCATGCCGACTCCATAGGTCGCGACGAGCGCGCGCCGCTCGGTGCCCTCGATCACCGACGGATCCTGGGGCGGTAGTTGCCGGGGTGCCGGAATAGTAACCATGGTGGGTGGGCGCCAATTCGACGGCGCCGGAACGGTCGGCGGCGGTCCACTGTAGACCGGCGGTGGGACTTCGGCGGCACGTTCGGCCGGTGGCTCCATACCCGGCTTTGGCCGGCGCCACTGCTCGTTGGAACCCTCGGTGTACGGCCCCGGGAACTGCGTCACGCGATCGACGCTACCCTGCCGCAGCCGTCGTGCACCCGAACTCGGTCAGTCCCAGTGCGGTGGCCGCTCGGCCAGCAGCCGCTCGAGATTGCTGTCGTCGCGCGATCGCTCGCCCCAGCCTCGATCGGTGTCGTCGCGGGTCTGGTCCGGCAGGATCGGTCCGTCATCACTGAGGTCGACTTCGCGGTCGTCGTTGCGGGGTGGTTCGCTCGTCACCCGTCAAGTTTAGGCCGTGCCCTGGGCCGCGATCAGCGGCTGGCGCGGCCGCGCGCCAGCTCGTCGCGGATCTCGGTGAGCAGCTTGACCTCGTCGGTCATCTCCTCTGGCTTCGGTTCAATGCCACGCGCCCGACGGCGCTCGATGACCTTGTTCATCGGTACGACAACCAGGTAGTAGATCGCCGCCGCGGTGATCAGGAAGGTGATCACCTGGTTGATGAACGCGCCGTAGTCGAACCGCACGCCGCGGATGTAGAACGCGCCGCCGTTGATCCCGCCACCGAAGATCACTTTGATCAGGGGGTTCAGAAACGAGGTGGTCAGCGAGTTCACGACGGCGGCGAAAGCGGTGCCGATGACGAACGCCACCGCCAGTTCGACGATGTTGCCCCGGGTTAAGAACTCACGGAAACCCTTGAACATGAATCGAACTGTAGCTGCGAAACCGGGCGAAAGATCCCTAAAACCTAGAATCCGGACCAGACGATGTGCGCGCCGGTATCACCGGTACGGAAGACGTAGTAACCGGCGATCGCGCCGAGCACGATCGTGACCACGGTGCCCACCAGCCACACCGGGTCGCTGAACCGGGCGCCGCGGCGTACAAAGTGGTCGTAGTAGAGCATCGCGAGGGCGACCACCGCGAGCGCCACGGTCCACCACAATGTCTTGGTGCCGAATGACTGGTGCTGCGCGATCTTGACGAGGTTCTGCGGCGACGTGAGCTTCCGATCGATCAGCCGCTGCTTGAAATTCAGGCCGGAGATCCGGGCGAACCACGCCGCGAACGGGGCAACCACGGCGAGCAGAGCAAGCGCCCAGTCGAGCCGGCTGCGGGCCGCAGGCCAAAGTGTATAGACGACGGCGACGCCGATCAGCAACGGAACAAAGACCACCGCGAAATGAACGAGCAGTGGGTGTGCCGGGATGCCGAGAATCGTGGTGAACAAGCCGCAACCTCCGAGTTATGGATCTCCGCCACGCGGCGTCAGCCTATACCTGATCATCACGCCGTTACCCATGGGCGGGTTCAATGCGCTGTGTCATCTTTGATGACATGGACTCTCGCGGTCGAAGAGGTGGCGGCGATAGCCGGCGTGCCCCGGTCGATCCCGACCTCGGGCTGTTCGGTCCGGATTCGGTGAGCTGGCGAGTGCACTCCGAGCCGATCCTGGCGCTGGCCGGCCTGCGAGCGTTATACCTGCAGGCGTTGCATCCCCGCGCGATCGCCGGTGTGGCGCAGAACTCGAATTATCGGGACGATCCGTTCGGTCGGCTGGAGCGCACCGGAATCTACGTCGCCACGGTTGTCTTCGGGACCACCGCACAGGCGGAAGACGCCGGACGCCGGCTTCGCCGGTTGCACGCGAACCTGCGAGCGACCGATCCGCGGACCGGTACGGAATTCCGGATCGACGATCCGGAGCTGCTTCGCTGGGTGCATGTGACCGAGGTGGAGTCGTTCGTGACCACGGCGTGCCGGGCCGGCCTGGACCTTTCCGATGCCGAGGTTGACCGCTACTACGACGAGCAGCGCCGGGCGGCCGCGCTGGTCGGGCTCGATCCGGAGACGGTGCCTGGCTCGGCTGCCGCGGTCGCCGACTATTACCGGTCGGTGCGGTCTGACCTCGTCCTGACGGCCGATTCGCTGCGGGCCGCACGGTTCCTCAGCGCGCCGCCGCTGCCGTTTGGCTTGGGAATCACGCCGGTTCGGCTGGCGTGGTTCGGCGTCGCCGCGATAGCGGTCGGCCTGCTGCCGCGTTGGGCGCGCCGGATCTACGGACTGCCCGGCGTGCCGACCACGGATCCGGTCGCGTCACTTTCGGCGCGAGCATTACGACTCTCCCTGCGGGCGCTTCCGGAGCGGGTCCTTCGCGGACCGATCTACCACGCTGCAATGGAACGAGCGGCAACGACGCTGCCCGCCTAGGGCGTGTTCAGAGTCCGGTCGCGCGAGCCGCCCGGCAACTTTGAACACGCCTAGGGCGAATCCTCCGCGACATGGGTATCGATGCCAGTCCAGCTCTCCTTGACCGGAGCGGCCTGGCCACCCGGGCAGACCTTGCGGAAGTCGCAGTAGGAGCAGAGGCTGCCGGGCGCGGTCGGGAAGGCTTCGTCGGGATCGGTGCCGGAGCGCAGCGCGGCCTCGGCCCGCTGGATGTCCCGAGCGGTCGCCTCGGCCCGGGACACCGCGCGCTCCAGCGACGCTTCGGTGTGCTCATGGGCGGCCACCGTGCCGGTCGGCAGGTGATGCAGCTCCACCCGATGGCATGGACGGCGAAACACTCGAGCTGCCGCGTACGCATAAAGGGCCAGCGCACTGGACCCGCGCGCATCGTCGGGTGTCAGCTCGGATCGACCGGTCTTGTAGTCGACGATGACCAGCTCGGCACCCCGGCGATCGATCCGGTCGACCCGGCCGGACAGCGCCAGCGTGGCCGTCTTGGCCGCGACGACGCGCTCCACGCCGACCGGCTCGACCAACGGATCCAGCGACGCGACATAGGTGTCGAGCCAGGCCAGGGCGGTGCGGAAGGCGGCCCGCTCCTGCTCGCCGTCGCGATATCCCTCGCTGACCCAGGTGGCCTTGAGCAACGTCGCCAGCGCCTCCGGACGGCGCTTGGCCGGCGGCAGCCCGTGCCAGTTGCGGAGGGCGGTGTGGACGCTGGCGCCGAGCGAGTTGAACGCCCACGGCGGACCCTTAGGTGGCGTCGGCCGGTCGATGTAGGTAAACCGGTAACGCCGCGGGCAATCGTCGAACGATGCGAGCTTGCTCGGCGTGCAGGCGAACAGCCGCTCCGGCATCCCCTCGAAACCGAGCTGCTCGAACTCGGCGGCGCCCTGCTCCGGAACCGCTCGAGCAGTCGAGCCGCCTGGGCCGGCCGGCCGGGAATCCCACGTCGTCACGTAACTGATCCTGCCACCGTGGTGTGACAATCGCGCGGTCGGCATCATGAGCCGGCGCCGCGGCCGGGACCGGAGGCCGCCGGACCGCGATCATGGCAATCGGCCTCGCCGAGACGTCCAGCGCTAGTGCGGCGAGTGCAGATAGCGAGTGACGAAGGCGCCAGCCGAATCGGCGATCAGCTGCACCGCGATCGCGGCGAGCAGCAGTCCGGCGATTCGGGTCAGCACCTCGATGCCACCCGGCCGGAGCACTCGGACGATGATCCCGCTGAATCTCAGCACCAGCCAGACCGCGACCATGACCAGCAAAATCGCGATCGCGATCGCGAAGTAGTCGGACCAGCCGTCGGCCCGTCGGACGAACAGCATGGTGGCCACGATCGCACCGGGGCCGGCCAGCAACGGCGTGCCGAGCGGCACCAGCGCGATGTTCGAGGTGGCCTGGTTGTCCGGGTTATCGGTCTTGCCGGTCAGCAGCTCCAGGGCCACCAGGATCAGCAGCAGACCGCCGGCGCCCTGCAAGGCCGGCAGATCGATGCCGAGGTAGTCCAGGATGCGCTGGCCGGCCACGGCGAAGACAACGATGACGCCGAGCGCGAGCGCCACCGCCTGCCAGGCGGCTTTGTTGCGTTCCCGGACTGGCAGCGGACCAGTCAGAGCAACAAAGATCGGCACCATGCCCGGCGGGTCGGTGATGACCAGCAGGGTGACGAAGACTTCGCCAAAAAGATTCAGATTCACGCGGCCCCTCTTCGAGCTTGTTCCTAAACCTCGTGGCCGGGCTGCGGCGGCCCAGATGGCCGCCGGCGGCGTTGTCGGCACGGGCACAGACAACACCGGTATGCACCCGCACCTCCGCCTCGCCGACAACCAGCTGCCCGCTCGCGATCGGCGGGGTCGCCTCACCCCGACCGAAGGCTTAGGAACAGGCTCTTAGCGAGTCGGCCCTATTGGCGGACGCCTCTTCGCACATCGAAACACAATCGTTTCCTATCAGGCGCAACCTTTCATCGTTCCGGCGGCGTCTCTAGGGCATGACAGTTTCACTCGCGCACCTGCACCTTCGCAGGCCCGCGCCTCGGCAGCGGGTCCAGCTGCCACTCACACCGCTGGACGCGCTGCTCACGCGCGACTCAGCGGGCGCACCCGGCGCGGCAGCGGAGGGCCGCTCCGAGCGCGTCTCGGCCCTTCGACGGCTGAGCCTCAGCGTGGTCGGCATGGCCACGATGGTGGTCGCCGTCGCCATCGGACTCACTCTCGCAATCCAGGAGCTGGTTAACGTCTTTATGGCGTACTAGTCCGGGAGAACACGTCAACGGCCGGTCGCCCTACGGGTGGCCGGCCGTTGACGTACCACTAAAAGATCTCGCTCTAAGAACGACCCCGATTTCGGACCGCATCCGGTTTCGCTGGCAAAGCGCACCCCGGAGACGGAGCCGTTGCGTACCAATAAAGATCCCGCTCTAAAGAGCAGCCCCGATGTGGGACCGCATCCGGTTTCGCTGGCAAGGCGCACCCCGGCGAAGTGTGCGAAGTGTGCACTCGAGCCGGGGAGCAACGCCGCCAGCGGAAGCGGGGGCGATTCCAAATCACGAATCATCCATG
>Ga0163163_10004901_pt1 | contig 11511 bp, 11 predicted proteins | sample S65metaG_FD_119766 | JGI IMG/M metagenome (GOLD analysis project Ga0163163, IMG submission 119766) | Switchgrass rhizosphere microbial communities from Kellogg Biological Station, Michigan, USA - S6-5 metaG | ecosystem: Host-associated > Plants > Roots > Rhizosphere > Soil | place: USA... | reverse complement strand
CTCTTGCCGTCCGGCGAAATGCTGGCGGTACCGGAGATCGTCAACAGCCGGTGATCGTAGAACGCCACTTCCACAGCGCGGCTGAAGGAACTGCGGCATTCCGTGGCCGGGCGTTGCAGCGGGGAGTTTACTTCACAGATCCGAACGTCGCTATGCCGTGGGCGAATCGCCAGGGCGCCAGACGCGAGCGCCGCGCCGAATGGATTGCTCGCGCCGATGCCGGTGCTGGCTGGAATCAACCGCTCGAAGACTCCGCGCTCTTTGAGGAAGCCGGTGCGCGCCCGATTGAATTCTCCATACCAGGAAAGCAGGCAGTCCAGGTATAGCCACGTGCGAACTTCATTTGAGAAATCCATGTTGGCGTGTTGCGGCGCGGTTTCGATCTGCTCAAAGCAGCTTCGCGTCTGAGAGCCGCGTGGAGCGGCAGGATCCGCCGGGAGGATGCCGGCCGGGAGACAATAATCGGCGTCGGCATCCGACCACAGAGTGCCGACGATGCGATCGTCAAGCCTCACGCGGCGGAGGGTCTGGCCGAGGATCACGAACGCCTGGGCACCGGAAACGCGGCGTCCGGGGCAGATATCACCTTGCAGCCAGAGGAGCGGCCATTCGGCTCCGCCCATACGGGCGCGGGCTGCTTCGTAATAAGCGCGGCCGCCGAACACCATGTGCGCCACAACGCTATCCGGTTCCGCCGGAAACGCATCCAGCAGGGATAACTCATCGGGTCCTTTGCGCCTCGCGCTGCCGGGTAAGGGTTACGTTCTGGATGCTCGTCATTTGGTTAGTCCTTCGAATAGCTGCTGTCCGACGTACTCGCCTGGCTTGGCGCCGCGGGATAGGCAAACAGGCCGCCGCCTTCATGTGTCCAAAACTGGTTCAACATGGCGTCATATTTCGACATCCTGTCGTACAGCGCGATAAAGCCGTTGCGCGGATCGCGCTGGTAACAAATGAAGAACATGCCGGCGTCATACTCCAGGCCTTGTCTCCAGGGCGGCCATCTCTCCGCGGTGAAGTTCACGCCGTCGTTGTACGAATAAGAGCGACGGAGCATGGTTTGGGCACGCGGTGTCACAATGCGCAAGTGGGTTTGCGCATTTTCGTCCACAGGCATTTCGCTCGCCGCCTCACCCGAATTCCCCGCGGGCATGGCGGGATGTTTCGTCTCGCCGACCGCCTCCTGGTAGGCCTTGGAACCGGCTCGCGGGCACACTTCCACGAGATCGACGAATTGAATGAAACGCTCGACAATCTCGGGCGGAATCTCGTGCTCCATCTTGCACGCGCCGATTTCCGCCGTCTCGGCATCTACCACCAGTACCTTGGTGAAGAACTCGCGCAGCGCTTCCTGGCGCCGCACAATGTCGCGGGCGGTGGACTGGCCCAGCGGGTCAGGGTGATCAGGTCGTAAGGAGCGTAGTTGATCAGGCCGCGATCGGCGAGTGTACGCAGCGCTCCGGTTACCGACGAATTGCCGACGTTCAAGCGGGCGGGATGTCCTTGGCGCGAGCGGCCTGTTTCACCGCGACGATGCGGAAAATTGCCTTCAGATAATCTTCGAGGCTCGCGCTGAGGACTGCAGACATGTTCCGTGTTCCCGTAATAACTTCGTCCGAACAACAAGTTTACGGCTAGGCGAACATTTGTATCAAAAGTTTAAGAACGTTTTATCTGTATCTCTGGAATATGGCTACCAGTTAGCGATGCGCCGCTACCGTGCAGAGCCTCGAATGGTATAATCGTGGCAGTTCGGAGAGGTGGCAGAGTGGTCGATCGCACCCGCCTCGAAAGCGGGCGTACCTTAACGGGTACCGGGAGTTCGAATCTCCCCCTCTCCGCCATCCATCAAAATCGCCGTTTTCCCCGCCACCGCCTGGTTTGAGCTGCCGATCAGCTAAAGCCGCAGACGACTATTTGAAAACACACAACCGCCAAAAGGCTGGATCATTGGCAGCAGACGTTCCGCCAAGCTCATTTTCGTCATCGAAAATCGCCGTTCTAGTGACACCGCGTCAAAACGCATGCTCTCCCTCAAAGCCTTACTTAAAAGGTTCTGTAATCGCCCAATTCGTCATAACGGATATCGAAGGCGCGGCGGCCGCCATGGGCCGACTTACCAGAAAGCGTTGACCGTCTCTCGCAACCGCATAGTTCAAGGAGGGCGCAGGCGAGACTACCGGATAGCCTATGTGGAACAGTGGTCTCGGTAATCCGGCCTCCAGCTTCGGGGAAACTTTGGTTTCGATTGCCATAAGATCTCCATTAGGCGCGAGATAATACAGTTCTTTGGCGTCCCGTCTCCATTGCACATGACTCCCGCCTGCTGACGAAATCTGTACTTTGAGTCCGTCCCTCGGAAGACTCTGGATGTACACTTCATTGCGGCCAGACTCGTCGGAAGTGTAGGCGATCCACTTTGGATCTGCGCCGCCCTGCGCCGGCGAAAACACCGCGCCACCTTCGTTGCGCTCCGTTTCGAGGTAGGGCCAGGGTTCCCCTGCTTCGCCATGTTGAACGGGGACGATATAGATTCCCGACCCGCCGTGCCCCAGATAACCTGTGTACGACACATAGCGTCCATTAGAAGACCAATCGCTCGGAAATCCAGCGCCGGCAATCTCCCTCAACCGGCGCGCAGGGCCGCCGCTCGCCGGCACTTGCAGAAGTGTCATGCCCCGATCGGCCAGTGTTGCCGTTGCGTAGACCACCTGGCTCGCGTCGGGAGACCAGATAGGGGAGAAATCTACCGACCGCGAGGTTACTCGCGACGAAGACCCGCGTACCAAGTCAACACTCCAAACTCCGGGATAGCCGATAGTGGGATCGCTGCGGTTGAGGATCACCCGCTTGTCGTCCGGGGACAGGTGCAAGGCGTCGAAGTCGCCCGGTTCACCGACTCGCCCCAGCTGTGCGCCGGCACGATCGAGCCAAGTCAACTCTTGATTGAATGGCGACCCTGCCATGTAGGCGAGAACTCCGGTGTTGGAAACGGAGAACTGCGCGTAACGTGACAGTGGCACGTAATTCACCTCTGGAGAAACGGTCACCGGATCTCCGACGGTGCGAAACCTATTTGGATCGAAAGCCTGCGCCTTCAGAGTACCGTGTGTCACAAACAACAAGCGCCCTGATCTGCCACCGGGGTCTGGCACGTACGCACCATTCGTGTCCGCGGCAACAACGCGCCAGGAGCTGTGTGAATCCAGATCCCCTATAGCGATCCCAAATTTGTCGTACTCATGTGCAGCTGCGAAGTACAGGAAGTGACGCCCATCCGGCAGAAACTGGGGCCAGCGATGCCCAATCTCCCCGTGTCCAGAGTCGAGTAAAGTGGCTGGAGCCACCTTACCACCGGAGGCGGAGATGCGTTTTAGCGGTCCGAGCGGACCCGACGCGAAGACGATTTCCCCGAGGCGGCTCCAGGTTCCTCCTCTCCCCAGGCCCGCCTCGCAGAGGGTTCGGACGGCGCCTGTACCGACCTCCACGACATTCAGCCTTTCCAACGTGAAGAAACCGATCGAGCGACCGTCGGGAGACCAGAACGGACTCCATGCGCCCTCTGTTCCGGAGAGCCTTTGATAAACGAACGAATTGAGCGGGCGCAGGTAAAGGGAAGAGATGTTCTGGGTTGTGGCCGCTACTACGAGCCGCGCGCCATCGGGCGATATCGCGAACGAATCAATCGAGGCATTTTGAGGCGCTACCACGGAGAAGTGTAGCGAGGAAACCGCGGGCGCAGGCGAGCGGAGAAGTGCGAACGTGGTTACACCGACCACTACCAGCAGCGCACTGACCGCCGTGAGCCAATTCCACGGCATTCGTGATGCAGCCCGGGCAAGGGGTAACGCTGGAGCGAGGGGGGCTGAGGAAAGCGTGGGTAGCTCTTCCGATGTGCCGATTTGAAAGACCGGCACATATCCACCCTTCGGAAGGCTGATAACTACAAGGTCGGTCCTTCCCTCGGTGGCGTAGTACAGATTCAGCCGATCTCGCAGGCGCGAAGCCTCAACGCGCGCAATGGGATCGATCCTCGGATCGAACGTTGGTTTTCGACCCAGTACAGTTGTTCCGAGCGTGTATTCCTTGAGGCTGTCGCCTCGTCCGTCAACGGTTTCCTGCACGAGGAAACGCAACAGACGGCTGGGGCGTCCGGCCGTCGAAAAGACCCGACTTACCAGGATTTTTTCGAGTTCCGCAAGCACACTGACGGGCGGCACCTCGATGTGTGGCATACGTCATGATTGCACAACCCGTTGATTCCAGAACGTACGTACCGTATCGGTTGCGGCTGCGTACTTACATCCCATCGATTTTTCGACACAACCTGGACAGGTATGCGGACGCAAGTTCTCCAATGGCGACGCTACAAGGAAGGGAAGACACAAATGCCCAAAACAGTTTTGACGATCGCGTTGTTCATGGGGGGAATAGCCCTCCTGTCGCCGACCCCGGCAAGAAGCCAGGCGCTCGGCGGTTCGGGTCAACGGCTTGAAGGAACCTGGATTCTAACAGGCACCGCAGGCCCGATTACGCTGAAGAGCATCACGACCTATTTGCCGGACGGAGCCGCGTTTGGCGCAAACTCAAATACATTCCAGGCACTACAGGGCGGAGCGCCCCAAACGCAAACCTTTAACAATCCCGCTCAGGGGCAGTGGGTTCGTACTGGCGATCGCGAATTCTCCGGTTTTGTTATCAATCTTGTTTTCGACGCCAAGGGACAGGTAAGCGCAGTATCCCGCGTTCGCTTCAAAATCCTCCTGAACGACGTCGCGGATTCCGCAACGGGAACCGCGGCGATCGAAACATTAGATTTCAACGGCAGTGTCGTGTTTGCCACAAAGGCGACGCTCGATCTGAAAAGGCTGAGCGCGGATCTGCTGTAGTTCTGGACCCAATGAAGCTAGCGCCTGCCTACGTCGCCGCGCAGGTGCGCCGTGCGAATTCCCGCGAAGAGTGGCGGTCGCGATCCCGGCATGTTGACCTTACATCGCGCGATTCGATGATCGGTATTGCATTTCGTTTGGTGAGGCAACTCCCTAGGTACAAGGCAAATGTTGACACGACTTTTGGTTTTCGTGACGCTGCTGGTTTGCGCTGCCGGAGCTCAAACCGACCCGGAGTGCCGGTCCGCTCTTGGCGATTTTGCTGCCAGTTTGAATGCCGGCTGGCTGGATGATGTTCGTGGCGGGCTGATGCACGCTCTCAATAATGATTCATGCTTCGGCACTACGCTTGTCGCCCTGGCTGCTCTCGAACGGCGAGCTGGAAACTTCCAGGACGCGGAGCACTATGCATTCAGGGCCGTCCGTCTGCTCGAACCCGGCGGAGGAAACGAAGTGCTGCTTGCTAGCGCGCTTCGAACATTGGCATTGACATACGTTGAACGCGGCCTTCCGGCCAAAGCGCTTCCGATTATCGAACGTCTCGGCGCCATGACAATATTGAAGGTGTCGGATAGAGCCTCTCTGCGAGGTTTGCTGGCTGCGGCATTACACTCTAGCGGCGACGCCCGCGGAGCTGAGCGTGAGTACCTCACCGCTATCCGCATGTGGGAAAGCTGCTGTGAAGCAACCCGCTCCGTCCCCGAGCTTTCGAATCTCGGACTCCTGTATCTCAATTCGGGCCGCCTCGGCGAAGCGGCTGCAGTTCTACTGCGCGCGCTGTCTGCCCTGGCCGTATCAACCACTGACAACGATGATCAGAAGATCGATGTATTGAACAACCTCGCAGTCGTGCGGGCCAGGCAGGGCGAACTCCGAGTTGCCCAGAAGTATGCGCAACAAGCTATCGATTTATTAGAGAACCGCGGGCCGGAGAAGCATCGGCAAGCAGCCGAAGTCTATCGAAATTGCGCCGCGGTGTTTCGCACCGTGCATCGACGCAAAGAAGCAAAGGTTCTTGAGGCCCGAGCGAGAGCGATACAGCGCTTGCCTCGAGCCACCGTTGATGTCTCCGAATTGAACGGTTTTACAGGATTGCACAAGTAGATGAAATTGGATGTGATTGGATTCAAAACGAAAGTCCGTCGATATTGGCCGTTCGTGCTGGGATTCCCTGCCGTCATCGGCCGCTGCGCGACCGTCCACGCACCAGTAAGGCGCTTGAGAATGTGAGTCTCCCCTTCGTGTTTTCCATGTCGCCAGGGGACACAGTCTGTTGTTCCAAAACGATTCATCAAAATCGCCAGTTCTTGTTGGACAGGTAGCGCTTCGTCTAACGGCGACCCTCACTCAGGATATTGGCCGGTAAAAAACGACTTGGGGCTCGTCGCTGGCCAAATCGGTGAACCTAGCGTTTTTCATCAACTTGACCGCCTCCGCCCCACTTACGGTTGGAGCGTACAACCGGCCACGATTGCATCGATGCCGGTCATAAAAGATTGCCTCACGTACATCCGGTTGTTATAAACTGGTGCAATTATGCAGCAGTTCATGATTGAACGTGAGGTTCCGGGCGCCGGATCGCTCTCGGAGGAGCAGATCCGCGAGCTCTCCCTCCACTCTTTGCAGACCCTGAATGAGATGGGACCGAAGATTCAATGGCTGCATAGTTATGTCACGGAAGACAAGGTTTACTGCGTTTATCTTGCGCCGGACGAGGAGAGTATCAGGGAGCATTCTCGCAAATCCGGCATCCCCGCCAATCGCATTTCCGCGGTGCGCCGCCTGATTGATCCGGCTAGCCTGGCGTAGGGGGGCCCGATTCTTCGAAAGCATATTTGATCGCGTTATCCAAGCTCATGGCCCAGCCTCGGGTGTAAGCGGCCTTGCAATCCGCTTCATTCATTGATGTCCAAGCCGGCTGCAGCTTTGCGTCAAGTTTCGACTGCTCGGCCGGCATCAGAGGCGCTCCGATCAATTGGCGTAAATGCGCCGCGGCCCCTGTGATGGCCAAAGCACGCGCGGGATCGCGTTGAGCTAAGGCGGAACAAGCGAACCCTTCCAGGGCTCGCGCGATGCCGCGTTTGTGCCCCAAGTTCACGAAAAGCGCCAGCGCCTCGCGATAGGCTGCGTGAGCGGTCACATGGTCGTGCTCGTCGCAAGCGATCTGAGCGAGATCGGTGAGTGACCGTGCAGTGCCCCACTGGTCATGGGCTTCGCGGAAAGCCCAAAGGGCGCATTGGTAAAGTTCGCGAGCCTTAGGCACTTCACCCTCCTCGCGCGCGATGTCGCCGCGCTGGTTGAGAGACCACGCGGCTCCGCTGTGATCCCCCAGTTTTTCAAAGATCCGCCCAGCTTCTTCAAGCACTGTCCGAGCCCGCTCATAGTCCCCGCGACCCCTGACAAAATTAGCGAAAGTATGCAGGCAACGGGCGACTGCGACCTTGTCGCCAAGCGCGCGCCAGCGGGTCAGGGACTCGTCAAAATGGCTCTGCGCCGCGGGATAGTCTTGCCGATCCCACGCTACGATCGCTCGTGCATTCATCGACACGGCAATGCCCCACTGATCGTCCAGCTTTTGGTAAATCGAGAGGCTTTTTTCCACAAAGTCGGTAGCGGCTGGAAAATCGCCTTGCACCGTTGCAAACGTTGAAAGATAAACCAACACATTAGCCCGTTCCCTGGCGAACCCGGATCCTCCCATCGGCAGAAGGGACTCCAACCGAGTCCTACCTTCCGCCAGATGTTCTCGCATCTCCCAGAACCGGAACAGCGCCACGCAAAGCCGGAAACTCCACTCGACATTTGAACTTTGAACCAGCCAATCGAGAGCCGCGCTAAAATTATCGTGCTCGATGTCGCACCGCGCCAGCCAGCGGGCTCGTTCGGTTTCAGCGAGGTCTGGGTTTCCTTCCTCCGCCAGCACCAGGCAATAGGCCGCATGAGCGCGTCGCGTTGCCTGCTCCTCACCGCTGTCGTTGAGGCGCTCCAGGCAGTACTCCCGAATCGTTTCGAGCATGCCAAAACGAGGTTCGTCCTCGCCTTGCTCTGTCTGCTGGACCAGGCTCTTGTCGACCAGGGAGGACATCACGTTGAAGATTTCCGCTCCGAGATCGTTACGCGTATCGCAGACGGCCTCCGCGGCTTCCAGCGTGCAACCGCCCAGAAACACTCCCAGCCTGCGAAGCAGCTTCTGTTCGGAGCCGTTCAACAGGTCGTAGCTCCAGTCGATCGTTTTCCGGAGCGTCTGATGGCGCTCCGGCACATCGCGCGGGCCGGCGGTCAGAAGGTGCAGCCGGCTTTCGAGCCGGGTTAACAGAGCGCTGGGAGGGAGCATTTTGACGCGGGCCGCTGCAAGTTCAATTGCCAGCGGCAGGCCATCCACTCTCGAACAGATTGCGGCTACTGTAGGTGCGTTCTCCGCGGTTATGGTGAAATCCGGTTTGACCGCCGCCGCCCGCTGGGAAAACAAAGCCACTGCAGGATTACTTACCAGGGCTTCGAGCGAAAGCATCTGTCGTGAGTCAGGCAGTGGCAGGGGGAGCACTGGAAATTCGTGCTCGGCGTAAACGTGCAGAGCAGCGCGGCTGGTTACCAGGACCTTCAAGGTCGCAGAAGCGCCCAAAAGCTCTACTACCAGCGAAGAAGCAGCCAGAATGTGCTCGAAATTATCCAGTAACAACAACACTGGCGAGGGGTCCGCCTCCCGCAAATAGTCCTTCAGCAGATCCTGAACGGACCGGCCGCCAGTCTGGTGGATCCCTAGAGATTCCGCAATCGCCATGGGCACCATGGCCGGATCGGTGATGGAAGCGAGCGCTACAAAGTAAACTCGTTCTTCAAACCGGTGGAGAAGCTCGCTCGCGACCTGCAAGCCGAGTCTCGTCTTGCCGCATCCGCCGGTGCCGGTCAACGTGACCAGCCCGGTATCCGGGGACAGCAGGAGATGCTTCACGGTTAGGAGTTCCCGCTCGCGTCCCATTAGCGGCGTTCGCGGGAGGGGAAGGTAGTAGCGGCCGGGCACACGCTGCGCAACCACCAGCCTGTCCTCTTCACTCTCGAACGCGGTAGCAGTATCTTCCAGAGCACCGAAGCGAGCAGGGCTGCCGCCACTGGCGTCGCTCTCCTCCTCCTTCGTCACCTCTGCCGTGAAGACGTAACCGCGGCGAGGTACGGTTTTCACGATCTCCTGCGCCCGATCGTCCAAGGCGCGGCGCAGTTCCACCACACACTGCACCAGCGAGTCCTCAGTTACGAAAGCATCTGACCACAGCACGTGGATCAGTTCTTCCTTGCCGATGAGCCGGCCACGATTTTCCAGAAGATAAAGGAGCGCATCGTAGACCTTTGGTCGGAGCTTGACCGCCCGGTCGGCGTTGAGAACGGTACCCCGCCTAGGGTCCAAAGTGAACTTGCCGAACCGGTATTTGAGTTGGCCCTTCAGCGCGGCGTTGCCCATGGATCGCATCCTCCGGCCCGTCCCTCCTTGTAGCATTAAGGCCAAGAACTTCAACAGGCCCCTTTTGCTTTTCTTGGGCTTTTCTTTGGTCTTCCTTCGTTACTCGCTTTCGGGACCGATGTTAAGTTCTCATATGCCCAATGCACCGGCCTGCCTACCGATTATAGGTCGCACGGAGCTCGGGGAGGGAAGCACGGCGGGACAAGTACATTCAGAGGACAAACCATGACGACGATAAAGACTTTGATCCACAAATTCAACACGCGCATTCTGTATCTGACACTGCTGAGCAGTGTTACGGCGGCCGCACCGCTTATCGCGGCGGACGTTGCCGCGACGCAGGAGGCCGACCAGGCGCATGCCAGTCACGCGGAAGCCGCCCCGGCCAAACTCGTTCAACTCGTTCGCGATGCTACGAAACAGTTCGTCAACGTGAATGCGGCCACCGCGGCCGGTTACCAGCCGTTCCTTGGCTGCGTGAGCGGCCCGGACCATGGAGCGATGGGCTTTCACTACGTGAATGGCACCTTGGTCGGCGACGGCGTATTGGATGCCTCGCATCCGGAAGTGTTGATATACGAAGCGTCGAATGGCGGGCTGCAACTGGTCGGTGTGGAGTTCGTTGTCATCGCAGCCACCTGGCTGGCGAGTCACACCACGCCGCCAGTCCTGGAGGGGCAATCGTTCCTATTCGTGGACAGCCCGAACCGGTACGGTCTTCCGGCACATTTCGAACTGCACGTCTGGGCTTGGCGGGACAACCCGAACGGCGCCTTCGTGGACTGGAATAATAAGGTGAGCTGCGAAGGCAAATAGATCTCATCCACTCCTCAACCGAGTTTGCCGGGTACCCAGTGGGTTTCAGAAAGTAGTATGCGATGCTCTACTTTCAAGGCACCGATAATTCGGTAGTTCATTGTGGCGAGCCAATCGCGACGGCTTCGGAATCGTTATCGGGGCTATCAAACCAAATCTACTGGGTTGTTTTTCGAGACTAGGTCGACGTCAAGGAAACCGACGACACGCTATGTCGGATAAATCGCGATGGCAGCGGAGGAATCCACCAGGGAGGCACGGCGGAACCCTCCGGAAACATCCTGGTGGGCGGTTACAAAACCAGCGCTCCGCCATTCGTTAACTTCGGGTACATCTACTCCCGTTGAACGGATAAAGTTCTCTGGCGGATTAACAACACCACAGACGGGAGTACCCAGAGCACGGCCGGACGGAAACTTGGGGCCCCCTTCGTATCTATTCAAGACCCGATTAACGCCGTTTGCCTACGGAGAGTTTGTCTGCTTCCAGGGCACTGACGATCAACTCTGCTGCATGAATCTGGGTGGCTCAAATCTCGTGATCGAAGGCGGATATTCGACTAAGTCCATGCCCAGCGCGGATGGGGCGGCGGGGTTCCTGTATTTCTTGCCAAGTACTTTACCGGACACCGGAAATACGGTTGGACTGTTCTCGACGATTCGTCGGCTCGGCCGAACGGAAAGACCACCTGGCTGGTATGTCGGACTCGCGGAAGTGCCCGGGACCGCCCGCCTGGCCGATGATTCGCCGCGGGTAGCCGCGCAGCATTTACCGACCCTTCCGGCCTGGCAATCCGGTACCCCGGATTACGGGGGGACTCGGAAATTGCGCAGAACCCGGAGTTATCCGAAAGTGCTGTGCTCGCGGCGTTCTCGGAACCCAGAGGACAGTTCGTCTGAGAAGTCAGCGGTCGGAGGTGCTACTGACCCAGTCAGGGCAGCTGGAACCGCTTGGTGAGACGGCGTATTCAAAGGCAGACCACGGCCCGGTGCGCGCCGGGGAAAATAGCTCGTCGCTCATCCGTTCGCCCAAGTTCGAAAAGTGTCCACGACACCCCGACAGCCATTCATCCATCTAACCACTCGGTAGTCTGATATGATATGCCCCCAGATAGGGGGAAATCTTTACTCATGTCCAGACTACAAGGCCAAGTTGCCTCGACTGCGACTCTGCTAGTTGCCATTGCCATTCTGAGCGTCGCGCACCCGGTGCAGGCGCAGGTACTCTACGGTTCCATTGTCGGGTCAGTAGTGGATGCGGCTCACGCGTCGGTTCCCGGCGCCAAGATAAAAGTCACCAGCCCGACCACGGGCCAATCGCGCGAAAGTCTAACTGATGCGGCCGGAACAT
>Ga0163163_10004899_pt1 | contig 11515 bp, 8 predicted proteins | sample S65metaG_FD_119766 | JGI IMG/M metagenome (GOLD analysis project Ga0163163, IMG submission 119766) | Switchgrass rhizosphere microbial communities from Kellogg Biological Station, Michigan, USA - S6-5 metaG | ecosystem: Host-associated > Plants > Roots > Rhizosphere > Soil | place: USA: Michigan... | reverse complement strand
GGAAGCCAGGGTTCGCATATCTTGAATACGGCTCTGGTGCAATCATTACGTGAACTGGCGAGCCGCGTTCCCGGACTCCACATCGTCCACCAGACCGGCGAGAAGGAATACGAGTCGGTGACCAAAGCGTACCTAGATGCCGGTATCTCTGCAGAAATCTCGCCATTCATTGACAACATGTCGGCTGCGTTTGCCAACGCTGACCTTCTCGTTTGCCGCTCGGGAGCGAGCACGGTTGCGGAAGTCACCGCCGCTGCAAAACCCGCGCTGTTCGTGCCTTTCGCCGGTGCCGCCGACAATCATCAGTTCAAGAACGCTGAATTATTGGCGCGCAACAACGCGGCCCTTGTCATCGAAGAAAAAGATCTCAACCCAGCCTTATTTGCTCAAGAGATCGTGGCGCTATTGAACGATCGTTCTCGCCTTCGTGCGATGAGTGAGGCCGCCAAGAAGCTGTCGCATCCCGATGCCGCAGGGCACATTGCGGGATTGGCTGCCAAAATAGCGGGGAAGAACAAGATCGCCGCGGTAAGTTAGCTCCATAAAACCAACTCACCACAGAGATTGCTTCTAAAAAGGAACTACTCTGTGCCCCTGCGTCTCTGTGGTGAGTTGGTTGGGGTTGTTCGTTCTAGTACGTCACGCTCAATCGATCCACAATCATCGGCCCCAACTGCGAGACATTTCCCGCGCCTAGCGTGAGCACTATGTCGCCGGCCTGAGCATTTTTCGCAACAGCCTCGACTGCCTCGTCGAATGATCCGACATATTCCGCAGGCTGGCCCTTTGCGTCCCGAACTCGTTCCGCCAGCACCTTGCTCGAAACTCCTGGTATCGGCTGCTCGCTCGCTGCGTAAATGTCCAGGATAAATACCGCATCAGCGTCCCGGAAGGCGTCCGCAAAATCCTCCATCAGCAACTGCGTTCGGGTGTAGCGATGCGGCTGGAAGACCACGAGGACTCTTTGATATCCGCACTGCCTCGCGGCCGCTAGTGTGGCTTTGATTTCGGTGGGGTGATGCCCGTAATCGTCGATAACATTGATTCCCGCAGCTGAGCCCTTCAATTGGAAGCGCCGGTCTACACCACGGAACTCATCCAGTGCACGTCGAATATCGTCCGGCTTGATATCGAGTCCCACTCCGACGCTGATCGCCGCAGTCGCATTCAGGATGTTGTGCGCCCCGGGCACCCGCAGGTGAAATTCGCCCAGATCCCTGCCACGATACTCAACGCGAAATTCGCTTAGCGCTTCGCCCTGCGTGCCACATTGATTGGCGGCCGTCACGTGAAAGTCTGCGCCCTCGCCGAGACCATAGGTCACGACGCGGCGCTGCACGCGCGGCAGCAACGCACGCAATGGCTCGTTGTCCCAGCACGCGACCACCATTCCGTAGAACGGCACTCGGTCCATGAACTCGATGAACGTGTTCTCCACGTCCTGCATGTCGCGGTAGCAATCCATGTGCTCGCGATCGATATTGGTCACAACGGAAAGTATCGGTGAGAGCTTAAGGAAAGACCGGTCGCTCTCATCCGCCTCGGCCACCAGATACTGCGACTTCCCGAGCCGCGCATTCGATCCCATCGCGTCGACACGCCCGCCGACCACTACGGTGGGATCGAGCCCACCAGCCGCAAGTACGGAAGCCACCATGCTTGTCGTCGTAGTCTTGCCATGCATTCCGCCAATCGCGATCCCGTACTTAAGCCGCATCAGCTCAGCAAGCATTTCTGCCCGCTGAATCACCGGCAGATGGAGTCGTCGTGCCTCGATGGCCTCGGGGTTCTCCTTCGCGATCGCGGAGCTTGTAACGACTACGTCGGCGCCCTGAACATTCTCTTCGCGATGGCCTTCGAAAACCTGGGCCCCGAGCGAAACCAGTCGCGCGGTCACGCCGGAGTGTTTTAGATCGGAGCCAGAGACCCTATATCCCAGGTTCAGCAGGACCTCGGCGATCCCGCTCATGCCGATCCCACCGATCCCGACGAAATGAATACGCTGTATCTTCGCGAACATGAAGGGATGATTGTAATGGATACGAAGGAAATCTGAATTACCCGCAAGACTCGGAGTGTGGGACGTCCGTTGTATTCGTACTCTTGTGCCTGTGAGGGTGACCAATATCATGCATAAGACAGTCGATCTCCCTATCCTGTATTTCGGAACCCCAGTCGCAATCATCAGTACGAAGAACGAAGATGGCACACCCAATCTCGCACCGATGTCCTCCGCATGGTGGCTTGGTCAAAGCTGCATGCTTGGTCTGGGAGCCGCATCAAAAACGTCCGAGAATCTTCTGCGGGAGCGGGAGTGCGTCATCAACTTGCCATCGGCCGATTTGGTGAGTCACGTCGATCGTCTTGCACTCACCACCGGACGCGATCCGGTTCCGGAATTCAAGGCGAAGATCGGTTATGAATATGTGCCGAACAAGTTCGAGGTCGCCAGACTGACGCCGATGAAGTCGGAAGTCGTAGCCCCGCCTCGGGTGAAGGAATGTCCTGTGCAAATGGAGGGGACGATCTACCAGGTTCACCAGTTCGGGAAATCGGTCAACGCTCATGCATTCGAAGTTCACATCGAACGCGTGCATATTGATGACGAGCTGCTTTTTGATTCAGACGAGGATCGCGTCGACGCGCTCCGGTGGAATCCGCTCATCATGAGCTTTCGCGAGTTCTTCGGCATCGGCCGTCAGGTGCATCCGTCACGGCTGGCCAGCTTCCCTGAATCGATGTTCCGGAAGCCGAAACCGGAGGCTGGAGCTTGCTCCCCGGCCTCTACACGAACTTAGGTCACCGCGGATTAGCCGCCACTCGGGCCGTCATGGCAGTCATAGCAACTCACTGTGCTTTTACTTGTATAGGTCTTAGTACGGCCGTCTGTACTGAACGACCGGTCTGATGCAACCTGCGATAGCACTGTTCCACGGTAATCTGCACAATGGCAGGGGGCACATTGCGAGTGATTCGACTCTGCGTAATTGTGGTGTCCAGTCACCCAGGACTGCCCCACGGTGTGTAGTCCATGAGGGCCGCCGTTCAGGGAAAGGTTTGTGTCGGTGTGACAGACTGAACACTCAACCAGCTTACCGTCGTGTCCTTGCAGCGTCTTCAAGGCAAGGTTGTCGTTCCCAGAATGGTAGTGACCTCGGCGTGTTGTGAGCCGTGGCATCCCGCACAATATGAGTTCCCGTGCCCAGTGCTGAAACGGAATAGGGACTTCCCGTTAATGGGGGCGTTCTGAGTCGTGGCGAAAGTGGAATCCGTGGTCGTACGCCACACTCCTGGAGTGCTGAATGTTGTCTGGTATCGCAGCCCACTGTTGTGGCACATCTGGCAGGACGGGACATCGAGCCATCCTTCGCGAGCACTGCCGCCAACGGCAGTCAGGTTCCCATGACAGTCATAGCACGCAACCTGACGCATCGCTCCGCGCTGGCACTTGGTGTTTGCTCCCGGATGGCACAGATAACAGGAACCCGTTGGAGAAGTTGCATTGTCGAGGGTAACGGTGGTCGCCGGATTTACCACCGAAGCGTGCCGCGAGTGCATGGCGGCAGTCAATGGAGTTGCAGGACTGATTCCCGTTGTTCCCAATGCGTTCGATTTATGGCACGCGGCACAGAGTACGGGAGTGCCGCCTTTGGCCGTCGCATACAAGCTGTTCTGGTACATGTACCCGGAATTCTGCAAGGCGGGCAACATCGCCGCAATCGAAACAGAATCATCATGCAGCTTGAGGATGTTCCATTTCACATCCTTCGCAGGGTTGGGATCGTTCTCCCAACCGGATACAGGCTGCGCGGCAGGATTGCTCCCCGAGGCATGACACGTTGAGCAACGCATCTCGTCACTGACTGACAGCACTACGGTCGTGCTTGCAAGCAAATTCCCCGAGGAGTCACGGGCAACAACCTTCGCCATTGGGTAGGCGTTCGCGTTCCCCGCGTCGTCGTAGGGAACGGTTGGAATGCCTTCTGCGTACCAGGTGCTGCTTGCTGCAACATAGTCAAGCGCATGGGGAGTCGTGTTCTGAGTTTGCTTTCCCTTTAGGCCAGTCTCTGTTGCCAGGTTCGCGTGGAAAAGTGCATTCACATATGCCCAGAAGTTCGTCTTTGCCCCGCTGGTCGTATTGATCGAGCCAGTCGTGTCGGCAACCGCCTCGTAGGTGACGGTGATGCCCGATGGCACCAGCGTCGGCGGCGTGCCTTTCTTGTACACCTGCGCGTGGATTGTGTTGTACGGAGGCAGAACCGCGAAGACCGAGTAGTCCTTGCCGTCCATGCAGTGCATCCCGAGTTCGCTCCACGCCAGCACCACGTATTGAGCGTTGGCGGTGGGCGGAGGAGTAGGCGGAAGGGGGCCGCCACCGCTGCCGGACCCTCCACAGGAGGAGTAAACGATGCATGTAGCAAAAGCGAGTACCAGAAGTCGGTAACGCATAGATGCCTCACGGCGGGGCTGCCGCCTAGGGCCCGAACTACACTAAATACCCCGGAAATGCTTGAAAACAGGGTAGGTCTATTGATTAGGGAAGGGCGTGACGCCGATCACGTTCCGTCGTGACCATGTTCTCCGGATATGCAAAAAATCTGCTAACCGTCAGAACCCCTATCCGTCTGATAGGCAGGCAGATTGAAGGAGCCGGTTATGAAGCGCGGAAGTTTCTTAATGACGACGGTCGCGACGGGGTTGATGGTGGCCGGGCTAATGACGGTGGGGCGCGCGGGCTTGAAGAGCCAGGGCTTCCTGTTTCTTGCAGGACAGTTGAAGATCGCCGCCGGTGATACCGATAGCGGCATGAAACTCCTGGCACGCGCCGCGAGCGGGCCGGAACTGAATTCGACTTCGATGTTGGCGTCCGAGAAACCCAGTGCGGTTTCTGCAAGCCCTGAGAAGAAGCCGTGCCCGAAGATGAATATGGCGCCGGTCGTCCGCAAAGAGAAACCTGAGCCCCTGAAGGTCAAAGTGAAGTTCGCGCCGGAACCGACCTTGGCTTCTGCCGAAGTTCCGATGGCTCCCTTCATGCAAGCGAGTTTCCACGGTCAGGCTGATCCGATGGCGTACGTCTCTCACGAGCAGATCGAGGCGATTCGTGCCCAGCAGAACGAGATGAGGAAAGCTCAGCATGTTCGCGAAGTAAACACCAGGAAGCTGCTTCGCGAGATCTCGGTGAAGTATGGACCGAATGCGCTGCCGACACCGGAAGCGATCCAGGTGCATATCCCCAAGGACCTCGGTTCGTGGGCCCAATAACGCAATAAGAGTTCTCTCCTGACGAACAGCAGGCCGCCGAAATGGCGGCCTTATTTATTGAATCAACTTGGCGATTCCTCAATTTTCCCCGAAGGTGCTAGTACCTAACGAATTGCACCTAAGTACCACCCTGATCATCAAATAGGCAGAGAATATCCGCGTTTTTCCGGGTTATCCTAACGGTAGTCATTATTGGAGTTCTTAAACATATGGCAGGACGGCTGCGCTTTACGGCGCTCCTCGCCCTGGTGTTGGCTGTCGCAACGGTTGCGTCGGCTGCTACGCCGGAGCAACTCGTCGACGACGGTCACTTCAAGCAGGCTCGAGCCCTGCTCGACCGTCAATTGCAATCCAATCCCAACGATCCTGAGCTGAATTGGCTGGCTGCCCGTATTCACCGCGCCTTCGGAGATCTTCCCGGAGCCATCGGGTACGCACAGAAAGCAGTGCAACTTGCACCGCAGAAGGCCGACTATCACCTGACTCTCGCCGAGTTGCAGGGACGCCTTGCGCAACAATCGAGCATGCTGAAACAAGCCATGCTCGCCCGGACCATCCATAAGGAGCTTGAGACTGCCTTCCAGCTTGAGCCATCGAACCTCGATGCTCGCTGGGGTCTGTTGCAGTACTACTGGCTGGCTCCAGCCATCGTCGGGGGAGACAAGTCCAAGGCGCGGACAATGGCTACCGACATCGGAAAACTGAACGCTGCCCAGGGCTTCGTTGCCCAGGCGGTGCTCGCCGCAGACGAGAAGCGTACCGCCGACGTCGAGAGCAACTACCGCAAGGCCATCGAACTCGACCCGAAGAATTACGATGCCCGCATTAGCCTTGCGCAGTTCTACTATGCCGAGGATCAAAGGAAGTACGATCAGGCTGAAGTGCAGTATCGGGCTGCGGTAAAGATCAATCCTCTCCGGATTGATGGCTACACTGGACTGGCTGCGGTTTATGCGCAACGGAGCCAATGGCCACAGCTCGACACAGTTCTTGCGGAATCTGAGCGTGCGATCGGTGACAACTATCAGCCCTATTACGAAGCTGGCATCATCCTTCTGAACAATGGCAAGGATCTGCCACGCTCCGAACGCTATCTGCGGAAGTACATGGGGCAGGAAGCTGAAGGCAATGCCGCATCGCTACCTGAAGCCCACTGGAGACTCGGCCAAGTTCTCGACAAGTTAGGTCGCCGTCCCGAAGCAATCGCCGAACTCAATACCGCCGTAAAGATGAATCCGTACCTCGACGCGGCAAAAAAAGACCTCAAGCGTCTTCACGGCTAGAGTTTTCACGCTCCGTTCTTAAATGGGACAGGCGACTCGCCTGTCCCTTTGTTTTGTCATCCTGAGCGAAGCGATGATCCCTTTCAATCTTTCGAACCCCGAAGCGTCGCACCATCTCCGCTTCGTAATTTTCCACAGGTTTCATATCGGAATCTCGGGCATTTTCCTGCTCCGCAATCACTGCGAAAGCGGGTATAGTGACAAAACGTGGCAATTTTCCTGCTGACATCGTGCAAATGCTGTCAGCGCCTGGCGATTCACTGTCTTCATGGCTCGTAATCAAGGCCCGATCATGCCCGACGATGAGTCGACGCCCGTTTCGCGCGCGGACGATGAGCGCGGAAACGGCGGGAGCTTTCGTCGCCCGACGAAACGATCGGCCACCAGCGTAGACGACGACCTCGACAACCGATTTGCCGGCCTTGATGAGGAAGACGACGAACAGCAGTTCCGTCGTGCTCCCAAGCGCCCCCAGGTCCGACGTAGCGCTGTCACCAAGAAGGTCGCGAACCGCCTCAAGATCGCGATTATCGCCATGATTGTCGTAGGCGTGTTCGCCACCATTGGAATTCTCTTCTATTCCTACGGCAAAGGTTCTTGGCGATTCCGCATTGATTCCAGCGACAACATCGAGATCACCGGAAACAAACATGTCACCCGTTCGCAGATCATGAAGCAGGTAATGGGTGAGGACATTGGCCGTAACGTATTTTCTGTTCCGCTGGATGAGCAGAAGAAGAAGCTCGAGCAGATCACCTGGGTGAAGTCCGCGACCGTGATGCGCATTCTGCCGAACCGCCTGCGCGTTGATATTCTCGAGCGGACACCCGTGGCATTCGTGCAATTCGGCCAGCGTGTGGAGTTGATCGATGCGACCGGTGTCGTAATGGACATTCCGATCGGAACCCAGGGAAACTGGGCTTTCCCGGTAATTGTTGGGATGCGCGAGAGCGATCCGCTCTCCACTCGCGCAGCCAAGATGAAGATTTACGACAGGCTTATCACGGATCTCGACTCCACTGGTGAGAAGAATTCCCAGGACCTCAACGAAGTCGATCTAGGCGATCCAGAAGATGTGAAGATCACGGTCGCTGACAGCGAGAAAAGCATTCTGATTCACCTCGGAGACTCGAACTTCCTCGATCGTTTTAAAATTTTCAAGACGCATGTGCAGGAATGGCGCCAGCAGTATGCGAACCTGGACTCGGTAGACCTGCGATACGACCGGCAGGTGATTCTGAATCCTGACTCGAAGGGCGTCGATCCGCCCAAGACGGTTTCGACGGCAACGAAGCCGACGGTGAAGCAGGTCACAAAGCCGGTTCAGCGCGCGATATCGAAACCGGCCGCAAAGAAGCGTCACAAGTAATTACAGTTTCGTAATAAAGAACGAAGAACGGCTTTCATACCTAGAGGCGGAATCATTGGCTGAGATAGGAAATAAGAGCGAGAGCATCCTGACCGCGATCGACATCGGCAGCGCCAAGACAGTTGCGCTTGCGGTGGAGGTCACGGAGTCTGGACTTCGCTATCGCGGACATGGAATCACGGAATCACGCGGGTCGCGCAAAGGTGTCATCGTCGATCTGGAAAAGGCATTGGGCTCGGTAAAGAAAGCGATGGACGACGCGGAGCAGGCCGCAGAAGTGCCGCTCGAGAGTGCCGTCGTAGGTGTTTCTGGCCCTCACATTCGGGGCGTAACCAGCCAGGGAGGACTCGCACTCGGTTCACGAGCCCGCGAGATCACACGCGAAGACGTCAAGCTGGCCGTCGACCGCGCACGCGCCATTCCGCTTCCGGAAGATCGCATGGTGCTTCATCTTCTGCCGCAGGAGTTCATCCTCGATGGCGAAGCTGGGCTGCGCGATCCCGCCGGAATGGTTGGACGTCAGCTCGAAGTCCGCGTTCACATGGTCACCGCCGCATCCAGCGCCGCTCAAAATGTGGTAAGCGTCGTGAATCGGGCCTCGGTTCAGGTCGATGACACCGTCTATGAAGCTGTCGCCAGCGCCGACGCCGCTCTTCGCGGCGACGATCGCGAACTTGGTGTTTGCCTTGTCGACATTGGCGCCGGCAGCAGCGACATGATCGTATTTCATGAAGGCGTCGCCATTCACTCTGCCGTCATTCCGATCGGCGGCGATCACTTTACCAACGATGTCGCTGTTGGCCTGAGAACACCGCTCTCTGATGCAGAGAAGATCAAGAAGCAGTTCGGGTGTGCCGTGGTTACATCGATTCCGGAGCCGAACGAGATCGAAGTTCCCTCCGTCGGCGATCGGCCTTCGCGTTTGATGCAACAACGCCTGCTCGGTGAGATCCTCGAGCCTCGCGCACGAGAGCTTTTCGAGATGGTGCGCGACAATCTTCGCGCTGTAGGCGTCTTCGAGATGCTCGGCGCAGGCCTGGTGATGACCGGTGGCGGCGCGCGCTTGAATGGCATGCAGGACGTCGCGGAAGATGTCTTCCGCAAGCCCGCGCGTGTCGCCTCGCCCTTGCCGATCTCGAAACTTCCGGCGCAACTTGCGGAACCCGAATTCAGCACCGTACTCGGACTCATCTTCTACGCACATCGTTCGAAAGTTCTGCGAGGCAAAGAAGAGCAGGGAATCGGGGCGAAGCTGAAGTCGCTGTTTGCGAGAGCGAATCTAGGTCTTTGAAAGTAGTCGTAAGTCGGCAGTCAAAGTCGAATCCGAAGTTGCGAGCCTCGTTCTTGCTACTTCCGACTTGCGACTTCCGACTTTTGGCCGCAGCGCAACACGAACAGGGATCACAGAATCGAGACGTAGATCATGACTGAAGACAAGAAGGACATCCGCATCCAGTTCCATGAAGATCCGCGCAACAACGCCAAGATCAAGGTCGTAGGCGTCGGCGGTGGCGGAGGCAATGCCGTCAATCGCATGATCGAGGCCGCGGTTGAAGGCGTGGACTTCATCGTCGCCAACACCGACTTGCAGGCGCTGCAAATGTCACGCGCTCAAAACAAAATTCAGCTCGGCGTGAAGCTGACCAACGGACTCGGCGCTGGCGCTAATCCGGAGATCGGCCGCAAAGCGGCTCTCGAAGATGCCGACAAGATCATCGAGGCCCTTGAAGGCGCAGACATGGTCTTCGTAACTACCGGACTGGGTGGCGGAACCGGCACCGGCGCTGCTCCCATCATCGCCTCGCTCGCGAGCGAAATGGGTGCATTGACGGTCGCTGTCGTGACCAAGCCGTTTGCGTTTGAAGGCAAGCGGCGCATGTCGCAGTCCGAACGCGGTCTCGCCGAACTGATCGATTCGGTGGACACCGTCATCGTCATCCCCAACGAAAAGCTGCTTGCGGTTGCGCAGGATGCCGGATTCTTCGAATCGTTCCGCGTTGCGGACGACATCCTTCGTCAAGGTGTGCAGGGCATCTCTGACATCATCACCATTCCCGGCATCATCAACCGTGACTTCGCCGACGTGAAAGCAATCATGGCTGGCATGGGATACGCGGTGATGGGTACTGCCACCGGTCGCGGCAACGAACGCACCATTGAAGCCGCAAACAGAGCTATCGCATCGCCGCTCCTCGAGTCCGGCGCCATCGACGGCGCGCGCGGCATCCTCATCAACATCACCGGCTCCAGTTCGTTGAAGCTGGCGGAAGTGAACGAAGCCTCCACCATCATCCAGTCGGCTGCGCATGAAGATGCCAACATCATCTTCGGCGCCGTGCTCGACGAGAAGATGAAGGACGAGGTCAAGATCACCGTCATCGCCACCGGCTTCAAGACCGATCACCCGCAACAGCGACGCGAACGCGTGACGTCAGCAGCCGCAGCCATCTCGCAGCAGAGAAGCGCATCGGCCTATACGCCGAGTCCGCGCATCGAACCGCGCGCTGACCGTGCGATCGAGGTTCGCTCCGAGCACGAACCAGCTCAGCATGCGGTGGCGACGGAAGAGCCGGCCTTCAAAGCCACTCCACCGACGCCTCTCACCACCCCGCAGCGTGACACCACGACACTCGAATCGGTGAAGAGCAACGTGAAGGGATCGTTCGAAGAAGACGATCTCGACGTTCCGGCGTTCATCCGAAAGCAGAGAGAGCACAAGTAAAAGACCGAGAATCAAATTAGTAAATCGTGACAAAAGCGCCGGCGAGAGTCGGCGCTTCTGTTTTGCATAGCGTCAACAGGTTCATTAGGTATTGAGAAATTGGTTATTGGAGTCGCCCGAATCAAGGCGAATAGACGGCGAAAAGCAGCTCTCCTCGTCCGATAACGGTGTCGTCCAGAAATGTGCAAAAAGCCGCCTATTCTGGTCTAGAAACGGGATATCCACAGGGCTTTCGGCCAATGAACCACGGATGCCAATAGGTGGTTACTCCCTCTGACCCGTCAACTGTCTAGTCGATATCAGAATGCGGTTTTTCGGCCTCAGGTTGTGCTCGCAAGACTTTCAGCAACTCTGCCGTAAGTCGCTGCATCTGTTTGAGATGGATACCTACGAGTGCCTTGGACCCGGCTGATTTGATGTTGTATTCACAAACGGAACTCTCGTACTATCCCGTTAGTTACTAACCGGCTAACACAAATTGAGCGTAGTCTCACCTTGAGAGTGGCTGGTTAGTTGCAGTATTCCTCAGGCCAAGGGTAGTCATGAAGAGTCGTGGTATCTCTATTTCGCTGTTTGTCCTGCTGGTTCTAGCTTTCGTCACCAGCTCGTTTGCTGCCTCCGTTTCCTCGAAGAAATACACCCGTAAGACCTCTTCGCAGAAACTAGCAGAGAGCAAGGCTGCACAGCGCAAGTTGAGAAGCTCCGCCCATGGCCGCACTGTGGCGAGGGCATCGAAGGCACGTCGGACCACTGCGAAGACGAGGCGTACGCGCCGGCATCGCTACTACGAGCGCTTTACCGCAAGCTCATTTACCAACGACGACATCACCTCGAACGACGTAGCCGCTGGCGAAGATCCAGTCGTCCGCGCCGCTGCTC
>Ga0163163_10004896_pt1 | contig 11516 bp, 11 predicted proteins | sample S65metaG_FD_119766 | JGI IMG/M metagenome (GOLD analysis project Ga0163163, IMG submission 119766) | Switchgrass rhizosphere microbial communities from Kellogg Biological Station, Michigan, USA - S6-5 metaG | ecosystem: Host-associated > Plants > Roots > Rhizosphere > Soil | place: USA... | reverse complement strand
GTTTTGAGAACCATCAAGTCCAGCGTTCCTTGCAAGAGATCGAGCTTCTCATCGTGCATGCGTAATCAGGCTCCTGTGTTGACGCCACAGGAGTATGCCATATTTCATTTGGGATGGCCACAGGAGGCGTTCTGTTATAGGCCAGATGCATGGGAGACTCTGGCGCGCACCAATCTCAGCATCTATTATTGTGGGCAATGTTTCGAGGCTTGCGACTATTGTGCCTGACCGTCCTTTTCAGCCAATCACTTATTGGTCAGGAATGGCATACGATAGTTGCTCTTGATCGAAGTACTTTCCCCGAGGAAACCTACGCGTTGATGTCGAGAACCGCAGCGCGCGTTGTGGCAGTCGTCGATGAAATGATTCCGGGGAGGCCGGAGTGGCGGTCCTCGAACCGGCTCACCTGTTTTGTAGCTGCAGAGAAGTGGACGGACCGGCCGGTAACCCTCATCGGACAAGTTAGAAAAGGTGAGCCGAGGTCGTCGCGGGCGAATCGTGTTCGCATCGCTGTAACTCCAGAGGTCTTGCCCGGTGCCTACCAGAGGTTTGCATTCCAACTCGCTCACGAACTGGCTCACGTGAAGATGGATCCTCGTATTGATAACAAGTTGATCGAGACCTTCGCTGTAGCTGTCTCCTTTGAGGTGATGCATCGATTGAAGTACGAGAGCTACCTCGAAACCAATCAGCACTACTACGCAGAGTCACTGCCCGCTGAAGTGAGAGCTGCGGCGGCCAAGAAGGAGTTCGACAAGTTATCACTCTACCTGCGTTATCGCTGGCAAGATAAGGAGTCACGAGTTCCCGATTACTCGTTGCAGACCATTGGTGCTGTTCTTATTCGATCCGACAATAATTTTCCGTGGAGAAGTCTACTGGGAATCGGGCTGAAGAACTTTTGTCGCACCGCACCATCTCCGGCCCGAATGCAATACTGTGGTTTGGACGAGTCCGCAGTGCCCGAATTGCGAACCTATTTTGAAAAGCTCGGGCGCAAGAAAACAACCAAGCTGGTTTTGCGGATTGCCGGAATGACTCCGGTGGACAAAACCTCCTTCCTGTTCCGGGAGAAGGGCAGATATGTGTTACTCAGAGAAATAGACTCATCGCGTCCAGTCCCGTTCGGCTTTGTAGTGGTGCCCTGACGCAGAAACGCCCAGCATAATGCCGGGCGTTTTCATTTGTATTCATGCCGGTACCTATCTTTTCGAACGAAACTCTCCAAATTCCTTCTCTAACCTGGTTCGCAGCCGCACTCCGAAGCCGGCCGGCAATTCGAACCGACGCTCGTCGGCGATCAGAACGAGGACGTTATGCACACTGTCGAGCAGGACGGCGCAATACTGGCACTGCTCAAGGTGAGCTTCCAGGAGCTTACGATTGACCGGCGAGATGTCATTGTCGATATAGTTCGAAATCTCTCGACGTACGTCTTCACAGTTCAGCTTGATCATTTTCGTTTGGCTCCTACGGTGGTTGACGCACGGATTAAGTTCTCCGAGACAAAGTAGTCGCGAAGCATCAGCCGCGCGCGGAGGAGCCTTACCTTTACATTAGCAACGGTTATGCCCAGAATATCCGCAGTCTGGACGATATTAATGCCGTCAATATCGCGAAGAATCAAGACCTCGCGATAGGACAGAGGCAGAGAGGCGATCGCGTTCTCAAGATGGTCCGCTAGATCCTTGCGAACCACGGTTTCCAGAGGAATCTCTCTCCAGTCTGCCAACTGGATCGGCGTGTAGACGGTTTCTCCGTCATCAGCCACGAGCAACTCGAGGGACACCTCCTTGTTCTTCCGGAGGCGCATTCGAGCCTCATTCACAGTGATGCGGAAGAGCCAGGTTGAGAACTTCGAGTCACCGCGAAATGTAGCCAGGCCTCGAAATGCCTTGAGGATCGCCTCCTGCGCTACGTCCTCGGCCTCAGTAGAAGATTGCAGGATCTCATAGGCCGTGAAGTAAACCCGCTTCTCGATCGGAGCGATCAGTTCGTAGAATCGCTCGGGATCGCCAGCAAGGATTTCGGCTATCAGCCGACGTTCCTGCTCGAGGATTTCGGGATCACTTTGGGAATTCATCCAAGAAAAACTTTCGAAAACTCGGGGAGCGACGCACCTAAAGCCGACGCTCCGCGAAGCAATTTCTTACCGAACTGCGAGCCCGGTTGATCCGACTGGTAGACCCGAGTAGTTTGCGACAGGAGTCAGGGTACCATCTTCGGCCACCCGGTAGCCGTTGAGGGAGTGCGAGCCGCCGCTGACTACGTACAGATATCGATCGCCGTTGCTGAAGGCCAGGTCGGCAGGACTGCCTCCGGTTTCGGCGGTACGACCATCGGCATCCAGAAGGGTTAGGCGGCCGTCATGTTGAACTCTGAAGCCGCTAATCGTATTGCTGCCTGTGTTCGCAGAATAGACGAAGCGTCCGTCGTGAGTTGCTGCTGCCCAGCAGGCGGAAGTCTGCTGAGTTGGAGAAGCCGACTCTAGTGGATGCAAGCCGATGTCCGTGAGTTCGTAGGCAGAAACTGCACTTGCGTTGGCTGCTCCTCCCGCCGCATCCGTGACGAACACCTGGCCTCGCTTGCCGAGGGCGAACCCAAAAGGAGTTGTGCCGGTCGAGGGAACACTGTTTGGCCCCGATGCAGTTCCGTTTTCTGCAACCGCAAAGGTATCAATCAGGTTCGTGTTCTTTTCGGTCACGATCAGCGTTTCGCCTTCTTGATCGAAGTGTATCTGGGCCGGACCTACGGCTGGCGCACTGAGTGATCGGGTCGAGCCAGGAATCGGCGTCAGTCGTCCCTGTTTGCTTACTCGGAAGCCACTGATGTTGTCTACGCTGCCGGTCGCGCTGCCATTGTTCAAAACGTAGAGGATTCCATGACTCTCGGTAACGCTGATAGGGGTCGAGCCGCCGGATGGTTTCCGGTCTATTAGTTGCAGACCGTCTTCATTGACTGCGAAGACGGAGACGTTGTTGCTGGCGGCATTCACCGCAAATAGAAAACGGTCATCGTCCGTGAGAAACAGGGCACCCTGGTTCCCTAGACCTGCACCGGTTCCCGTGCCACCGGTTGGAAATTCTGCTGCCGGTTCCAATCGTCCGTCACCGAAGCGGTTGAATTTCAATACAGAGTTCCCCGATTGAGAATTGCTCTCGATATAAACCACGCCTGGGGCCGAAGCCTGTGCGAGAGAGATTGTGCTGGCTACTGCTGCGCCTAGCGTAAGAACGAGCCCATACAGCCACTTACTGCGCATTCTGCTCCTCCTGTTAATCTGCGGACGACAATTGTTTGTCAATGTTGCGTCGTTAAGCCACAGATGCGAACTGAGGGCCGAGGTTACAGGCGGGGATTCTCGGGAAAACTGCTGTAACTTTTCCGGGGCTGGATCATCGGAGAAGGGGAAGAGGTGTATCTTGTCGTTTCAAGAGGGCTTCACAATCTCAACACTCCAGTCATCAGAGCCAAAAAGTGAAGTGGAACCGGGGACTGCTTCGTCACTCGTACTCTCGGGGACCTCATTCATCAGTGGGGTCATACAAGGGGCTTGCGCGGTTTTGGTCGCGAGCAGTTCACTGAAGATCTTGGTCGGGGTCGCGGGATTGGCTGCGGCGATGAAGTCGTCGAAGATTCACTCTGATCCAGTTCGGGTCCCGCTGATGGCGGTGGCGACGCTGCTTGCACTGGTAACGCTCTTTGTTCTATGGAACGCGCGCCGGCTGAGGAATCTTCCTTCCGCGAGATGGCGGAAGCAAAGCCTGTCACTGAAAAGGAAGGCGGCAATTGCGTTCAGCTTACTATCTGCCGTGATGACCCTAGTATTGGTTGTTGCCGAACTGGTGATCCATCCGATTGGAAGCCACTGACAAGATTCGAATAGAAACGCCCGGCGAGTGCCGGGCGTCGTCGAGCGCGCAGTTTCAGAAAACCCAGGAGCAGGTTCTGCGCCAACCTGCCCCCGGGCAAGCGCTTAAACAGCGCTTAACTCATGGAACCGTGAGCCTTGGCGCGTTCCATTAACTCGCGCACGTGGTCTTTCTGCTCATAGTTCGGATTTGTTTTCAGCAATCGTTCCCAGGCCTCGATCGCACCTTTCGGATCCTTCAACCCTTGCCATTTCACGATTCCGAGATTGAAGAGGGCGTTCGCGTGAGTTGGATTGTGCTTAAGGGCTTCGCCAAACTTGGCGACAGCGGTTTTTGAGTCGCCAAGATAAAAGTAAGCCGTTCCGAGGTCGGTTAGCACATTCGGGTTCTCGGGCTTCAGCTTGAGGGACTGTTCGTAGTAGGTGATTGCTTTCGGGTAAACGTGGCTGTCGAAGTAGAAGTCGCCGACATGCGAGTTCTTGTCAGGGTTCTTCGGGTCGGTGGCTAGATCGTCGAGCAGTGGCTTTGCAGCCGCGGCTACTTGTTCCTCGGACTGCTGTTCGGGAATAGGCTGGAGCTGACCGGGAGACATTGAGCCGGGCATTCCAGAGGGCGCCTGGGCCGCAGCCTGAGTCGGCGCTGCGGGAGCGGCTGGTGAGGCCGAACCCCGGAAGAAATATCCCATGGCGATGCCGACCACAAGACAGATCGCCGCGAGTACGTACGCCTGGGTTGCAGTCCAGGCGGTTGAATTGTTTTGGTTGCGCGCAGAGTTTGCCATTACTACTACTCCTTATTAATTGCTTGTTACTGGCGGCATGCGTCGTGAGGGCTGCAGGTGGAACAGTCGCTGCACGGCTTCCGTCAGTTGTTTTTGCTCGCCCTGTTCGGGCTGTTCTTTCAACTCGCGAGCCATACTACCCGCGATGCGCTGCGTGATGTGCGAGGCCAGCGAGTGCAGCGCGTGCTGCTGGTCCTCGGTAAAAGGGCCGAATTGATCTTCCAGAGTGGTTAGCTCCTGTCCGCAAATCTCTTCTAGACGATGACGCAGGGCCACGATTGTGGGCACCACCTGCTCGGACATCAAACGAATACGGAAACCCTGCAATTCTTCGCGAAGTATCTTCTCAGCAGCGTCGACCGTAGTGCGTTGATCACTGGTGCTCTGTTGGACCATGCGCTCGAGGTCGTCGAGATCGTACAGATGCACGCCAGACAGTCCCCGAACCGATGGATCGATGTCGCGCGGAACGGCAACATCGACTGCGATGACTGGGAGATTTTGTCGAGTTTGCAGTGCCGATGCAAGGTCGTCGGAGGTGATAACTAAGTCGGGGGAGGAAGTTGAACTGATGATGATGTCGGCGGTAACGAAGTGTTCGCGCAAATGGGACCAATCGACAGCGTTTGCGCCGATCTCGACCGCGAGTTGCTCGGACTTAGAGAGGTGGCGACTGGCTATGGTGATGTTCTTTGCGCCCGCGTTCTTGAAGTGGCGGGCCGCCGTTTTCGCCATGTCGCCAGCGCCAAGAAGGAGGACGTTTCGGTCAGAGAGGTCGCCGAAGATTTCATAGCCGAGATCTACCGCGGCTGACAAGACCGAGATGGAAGTTGTTCCTAGACCGCTTTCGACTCGCGCGCGCTTTGCACCCGACAGAGTCTTCTCGAGCACTGCATCGAGAAAGCGACCAGTTGTGCCTGCCCGCTGTGCGAGCTGCCAGGCAGACCTGACATGTCCGATGATCTGTGGTTCCCCGAGCACCATTGAATCCAATCCTGCTGCGACACGGGAAAGATGGAGGAGGGCTGTGTCGTCAACAAGACGATAGAAATTCGACCACTCGGAAAGCTTCAGGTTGAACTTGCGGGTCAGGAGGCGGAGGACGGAGTTGGCACCTTCGCTGGGATCACTTGCCCAAAGAATGAACTCGGTTCGGTTGCACGTCGCGAGGATCATCACTTCGTCGATACCTTCCGCTCGAACCAACTCCTGCAGAATCTCAAGCCGTTGAAACTCTGGAAGCCAAAAGCGCTCACGGACGTCGACGGGGGAGGTCCGGAAGTTCAGTCCGATGATGACGAGAGTGGCATCCATAGAAATCTACACCAGGGCCTACTCTGGTTAGGCACACGCGTTACCAAACCGCCGGGGCTCTGTCATAAACCGGGAGTGCAATGTTTTCAGTAGCTTATGGACATGGTGACTTGGGTAATCCACATTATGCAGCTTGAAAATTGAGGGATATAACGCGCAGTTAGGGGTGATTTGGCACGTTGGAAGGTGTTGAGGCCGAATTCAGTTGGAGAGTTGTGGACAGTCCTGGACGGATGTCTGCGCACGCGGATGGTGGCGGCGTGCTGTTCGGTAGGTTTATACTCGCGCGCGACGGAGTTCGTGGTTCTTCTTCTCTGTCTCATCGCTGACCGCGTTTTCATAAAACCGCTGGTCTGTCTGGCCGGCACCAACTGCCAATATCGGTCTCGTTTGGCAAGGAGGTTCGCAGAATGTCCGAGGATGATCGGAAGTCGCAGGAAGGCGCTAGTGGAGTATCGCGGCGCGACTTCATGAAGCTGTCGAGTCTGGCGATCGCCACCCCGATGGTGGTCGGTCCGACCGTGCTGGAAGTCGAGGGACAGGAAGTTGCGGTGTACGGGCCGGGGAAGATGCCGGTTTCGCTAACCGTCAATGGAAAAAAGCTATCAGCGGAGTTGGAACCGCGCACGACCTTACTCGACGCACTACGTGACCAATTCAACCTGACTGGCGCAAAGAGGGTGTGCGACCGGGGAACGTGCGGAGCATGCACGGTCCTGATGGACTCCAAGCCGGTTTACGCTTGCAGCATCCTGGCGATTGATGCGCAGGGACACCAGATCACGACGATCGAAGGTCTAGATAAAGGCGAGCAACTCACGGCGGTGCAGCAAGCATTCGTGGACAACGATGCGCAACAGTGCGGCTTCTGCACTCCGGGCTTCGTAGTTGCGACGACATCGTTCCTGGAAAAACATCCTAAGCCGACTCCGGAAGATGTGAGAAACGGACTGAGCGGAAATCTCTGTCGTTGCGGAACCTATCACGGCATCCATCATGCGATTGCCCAGGCTACTGGACAGAAACGGAGTGTGAAGAATGGCTGATTACTCGTGGCCTGATGCAGAACATCGCACACTGCTGGGTACGCGTGTCTCGCGCGTGGATGGTCCGGTGAAGGTGCAAGGCAAAGCGAAGTACACATTCGATTACAACCCGGCGGGACTGTTGCACGGGAAGATCGTGCGTTGTCCCTATGCCCACGCACGCGTAAAGAGTGTCGATACCAGCGCCGTGGAGAAAGCAGCGGGTGTACGGGCGGTGAAGGTGTTGCAGGGACCCGGGACCGAGATTCACTGGGCTGGTGACGAGATCGTCGGCATTGCCGCAATTTCAGAGCAGGCTGCGAGGGATGCGGCAAAGCTGGTGAAGATCGAATACGAAGTGCTGCCGCACGTGGTGATCGATGAAACCGAGCCGCCGAAAAACATTGCGAACGATACGAGTCCGGTGAGCGGCGACGACATTGAAGACATGATGAACAACCAAGTCCCAGAGGACGAGATGGTAAAGGCCATCATGGGGCGAGGGATAACGGAGCGACCGTCGGAGGAGATGTTCAAACAACTTCCGGAGTACGGTGTCCCGGCATCGGTGATCAAAGCACTTCGGGAGGCGCCGGTGAAAGAGGCGCCGAAGGGTCCGAAGTCACCTTATAAGCGAACGGCGGTGCAGACGCAGGGCGATCCGCAGAAGGCGTTCGGCGGAGCAGGCGTGGTTGTGAGTGAAGGCCTTTACGGAATTCCGGTAATCACGCATTGCTGCCTGGAGTCTCACGGTGCCGCTTCCGAGTGGACGGATGACAAGAACCTGCTGGTCCATATGTCGACTCAGAATGTGAGCGGCATCCCGGCGCAGATGGCTGAACCGCTGCAAATGCCGGCGAGCAACATTCGCGTAGTACAGGACCACATCGGAGGAGGGTTTGGAAGTAAGTTCGGACCGGACCGATGGGGAATTCTGACGGCACAGCTCTCGAAGCTGGCTGGCGGCAAGCCGGTCAAAATCATGCTGGAGCGCGACGAGGAGTTGGAAGTCGCCGGGGCGCGGCCCTCGGCGTTCGCACGCGTGAAAGTTGCTGCTAGCCAGGACGGAAAACTCCTGGGATGGGAGTCCTCCAGTTGGGGAACAGGCGGTCCGGGTGGCGGAGGTTCTCCGCCGATTCCGTATGTCTTCAACATTCCAAATCAGCGCAAGCAGCACACGGCAGTCGCGACGAACATCGGGCCTGCTAGAGCGTGGCGTGCGCCGAATCATCCGCAGGCATGTGTTCTGACGTTGTGCCCCCTGGATGATATGGCGGCGAAACTGAACATGGATCCGGTCGAGTTCCTCAATAAGAATCTAGACATCACCGGTCCACGCGCAGCTCTGTATGCCGACGAGTTGAAGATCGCGTCCGAGATATTTGGATGGAAGCAGAAGTGGCATGCTCGAGGAGACAAGGCGCAGGGGAGCATCAAGCGCGGAGTTGGCGTCTCGTTGCACACCTGGGGTGGCCGCGGACATGAAAGTCGTTGCGATCTGACAATTCATCCTGACGGTGCGGTCGACATCAAGATTGGTTCGCAGGACCTGGGAACGGGGACGAGAACATGCATTTTGATGGTGGCTGCGGAGACGCTTGGAATTCCGCACGATCAGATCAAGCTCTATCTGGGCGATACGAAGTACCCGATGTCGGGTGGCTCTGGCGGATCGACCACGATCGGTGGGGTGAGTTCGTCGACGCGACGTGCGTCGGTGGATGCACGCGACCAGCTGTTCGAGAAGGTCGCGCCGAGTTTGAAGGCGCAGCCGGCAGAGTTGGAAGTGGTAAAAGGTGTGGTTCGAGTCAAGACGGATCACAGCCGTGCACTGCCTTGGAAGCAGGCGTGCGCCAAGATCGGTGCGATGCCCCTGACTTCACGGGGCAGCAATCCGGACAAGACTAAACCGCCTGACTTGACGAACAGTGGTGTCGGTGGCGTACAGATGGCGGAAGTATCCGTCGATGTCGAAACCGGAATCGTAAAGGTCGAAAAGATGGTTGCGGTACAGGACATGGGCTATGTGATCAACGAGAAGACTGCCGAAAGCCAGATACTCGGTGCGTTGATCATGGGCATTGGTTACTCGTTGTACGAAGAGAAGGTAATGGATCCGACGACCGGACGGATGTTGAATCCGAACATGGAGTTCTATCGATTGGCTGGGCTCAACGACGTTCGTGACCTGGTAGTGAAGGTGTACAGCACGGCAGAGCAGGATAAGCGTGGAGTCATCGGACTTGGCGAACCGCCCGTCGTTTCACCGGGCGCGGTGATTTCCAACGCGGTTGCGAATGCGATTGGAGTGCGAGTTCCTTTCTTACCCCTGACGCCAGACAGAGTGCTGGAAGCACTGGAGAAGGGAGGTACAGCATGAGACCGTTTGATTACGCGAGTCCGAAGACGAAGCAGCAAGCAGTTGCCATGCTCGGGAAAGACTGGTCGGTTGCGGTGCTGGCAGGCGGTACCGATTTGATCGCGCTGATGAAAGATGAGGTCGTTACGCCGAAGCGGCTGATCAACGTTAAGGACATCCCCGATCTTCACGCGGTTAAGTCGGTGAAGGGTAATACCGTGGTCGGCGCGATGAAAACGCTTGGGGAGCTAGCGGAAGTTCCGGGATGGGACAAGCAGTATCCGATTCTGCACGAGGCCTTGAGCGATGCCGCAAGTCCTCAGATACGGAACGTCGCGACGCTTGGTGGGAATCTCTGCCAGCGGCCACGTTGCTGGTATTTCCGGAACGGCCTTGGGTTGGTGCCGAAGGACGCAAACGGGGAGTCGCTGGTGTTGAAGGGCGACAACCGTTACCACGCGATTCTGGGCAACGACGGGCCGGCATATTTTGTCAGCCCATCGACGATTGTGCCGGTGCTGGTTGCGTATGGCGCGACGGTGCGAATCCTGGGGGCGAGCGGTGCACGTGAAGTCGAACTGGAGAAGTTTTATCGGATCCCGACCTCCGAACAGGCTCGTGAGTACGATCTCGCGCCGAACGAGATCGTGACCGAGGTGGTGATCCCATCAGCGACGGGCGTGAAGACCGGCTACTACGAAGTTCGACAACGGGAAGCGTTCGACTGGCCACTGACGACGGCGGCGGTTGTGCTCACGATGGACGGGAATACCGTGAAGACGGCGCGAGTGGTTATGGGACATGTCGCTCCGATTCCGTGGGTATCCAAAGAGGCCGCACAGGCGCTGGTCGGAAAGCCTATTACCGATGAAACAGCGATGGCAGCAGCGAACGCCTCGGTCGCTCAGGCCAAGAGCCTTGGTAAGAACAAGTACAAGATCACCCTGGCGAAAGTAGCGGTGAAGCGAGCAATTCTCAATGCAGCCAAAGGAGGTGCGTGATGATGCGAATGCCCGATGCCGATCGGTTCGATGTGAGCGTTGATACACTCTGCAGCGCTCTGCGATGGAAGGGGCAGTTCATCCGGGCCGAACACGACCCGACGGTACCTCCCTGCAACGATGGGCTTTACTGGTGCATGCATACGCAGACTTGCATTGGCCCGGACGGGATGTTGGCTGAACCGAGTACCTGCTCGGGGCCGGATCGGAAATGCCACTGCGGTAAGTAGAACCTGAGTGTCTGGAGCCCCTGAGAAAGTCTCGGGGGCTTTTTATTTTTTGCGAACCAGCCCGGAACTTTATGGATGAGACTTCCGTACATTGACGTTAACAAGTGTGGGGGTTGGCACGTCTTCCTTACAGCAGGAGGGGTGTATGAGAAGGATGGCCTTGTTGTTCGTCGTATTCAGTTCAATCTTCTGCCTGGCACAGCAAACCAACGACGCAACTCCGGTTGTGCCGCCTGCCGTGGTTCCCAAGGTAGAGGTTGTAAAGCCGGTGCAGGCGACGGCGCATAGTGCGAATGCGATTCCGCCAGAGGCGCCGAAGGCCGCGAAAGCTCCGTGTAAGTCGAAGGCGCCGAAGTCGGACGAGAAGATGAAGCAATCGAGCCGTGAGAAGCACGAGATGATCTGACGAACTTACTGCGCTCGCGCGCGGGCAAGTTCGACGATCTTCTCGATCATCTCTGCGTACGTATTGCCGGCTTTCTTGGCGGCCATGTGGAACTCTGCGGCACTGGCAAGCCACGGGTTTGGATTCGCTTCAATCACGTAAACCTCACCCTTCTTATTGAGACGCATGTCGATGCGGCCATAGTCGCGTAGCTTCAGGGCACGATAAGCGGCTAGTGCCGTGTCCTTCAACTTCTGCGTAGTATCCTCGTCGAGGTCTTCCGCCGGAGCGGACTTGGTGACTTTGTAGGCCTCGGTCTCGTGATCGAACTTCACGTCCTGACCGGCAATGCGTGGGGTTCCCTTGGGCAGTTTCGATAAGTCGAGTTCGATCAGCGGGAGGACCTCGGCATTCTCATTGCCGAGAATCGCGGCGTAGATCTCGCGGCCTTCGATGTACTCCTCAATCAATGCGGGACTGTCGAATTCCTCATGGATGTAGTGAATGCGCTCCATCAATTCCTTCACGCTGTCCACCACGGAGCCGTTG
>Ga0163163_10004895_pt1 | contig 11517 bp, 10 predicted proteins | sample S65metaG_FD_119766 | JGI IMG/M metagenome (GOLD analysis project Ga0163163, IMG submission 119766) | Switchgrass rhizosphere microbial communities from Kellogg Biological Station, Michigan, USA - S6-5 metaG | ecosystem: Host-associated > Plants > Roots > Rhizosphere > Soil | place: USA... | reverse complement strand
TCAACGAGTTTCGGATATTCGTACACCAGCGGCAATGGTCAACAATCCCTGAGCACTGATCTTGAGGCGAATTACAGAAGCACACGATGGTTCGGAGGTGCAAATGTCAGCGCATCTTACAGCGGCGAGAGCGACACCAATCGAACAATTCTCCTGGACTTACAAACACTGGATGGAATCTACCTTACGCGGAAGTCTTTTCTGATGGGCCTTGCGGATTTCCTGCACAGCTCCCAACAAGACCTCGCATTGCGAACCACTCTCGGCGGAGGCTACGGCCGATTTGTTCTGCGCACAAACCATCAATACATGGTGTGGATGACAGGACTGGTTTACACCCATGAAAAATTCCAGTCGGTTTCAGCACCAGCCTCGGAAAATGCCGAAGCTTTGATTGGAACGCAATACCAGCTATTTCGTTTCAATCGCTACGGATTGAAAGCTCAGTTTTTGGCATACCCGGGACTGACTGACGCCCCTCGAATCCGGACGACGGGACGGATCGGCGCCAGCATCAAGCTGAACGATAGGTTCTATATGGATATCCAGTATTGGAACAATTTCGATAGCAAACCTCCATTCGACACAAAGAAAGTGGAAAGCGGTGTCAGCAATAGCCTGGGTTGGACCTTTTAAAGGTTGCTGTCACAACTGACAGTGTAATGAGGGTTCCGTGCCGCATAGTCTCGGCGTACGGAGATTCCCATGAACCATCGCATGTTGGCCCTTCTTCTATCAGGAACACTGCTTCTGGGATCGTGCAAAAGCAAGAAGGAAGCTCCTGCTACAACTTCTGAAAATAATCCGACATCCAGCGCGCCGGCAGAGACAGCAAGCAATCCGACTCCACCTGAGCAACCACCGCAGGAGCAGCCGGCACCTCCGAAGGAATCAGCTCCAGCCCCACGGGCGCACAAAGCAACTCCGAAACCAGTGCCGCAAGTTGCCGCTAAACCTTTACCACCGCAACCGGTTGTCATTCCACCGGGGACTCCTGTAGCGGTTCGACTCGTTCAGGCCGTTAGTTCGAAATCGAGTCATGTCGGAGATCGGTTCGAGGCTAGTGTGGCAGATCCGATAGTGGTACACGGCCAGGCGGTGGTCCCACGAGGTGCAGTGGCAGGCGGAACTGTTACCGAGGCGAAAGCGGCGGGCAAATTCAAGGGAGCAGCCTCGCTCGACCTCACACTCGACACATTGATTGTGAATGGTACGCGATATCAAATTCAAACCGCGCCCTTGTCACAGACCTCGAAAGGAAAAGGAAAGCGATCGGCAACGATGGTTGGTGGTGGAGCAGGCGCGGGCGCCTTGATTGGCGGGCTGGCCGGCGGTGGAAAGGGAGCCGCCATCGGAGCGCTGGTAGGCGGCGGTGCCGGAACGGCCGGAGCGGCAATGACGGGCAATAACAATGACATCACACTACCTGCGGAAGCGGCAGTGTCGTTCCAATTGAGTGCCCCTGTGACCTTGAAGCCAGCCGCAGCGCCGCCCGGCACCCAGGCACAGGAATAACGCCACCATACGGCTCGAATCACAGCACTTCAAGACGCAGAACAAATCAGTGTGCCCAGATTGAACTCAATAAGTGAGGATGTTATGCCAAGTAGCGAGATGTTGGCCGAAAACCAAAGACTAGAAGAAGCGAAATCAAACTCGGTGCCCTGGCGGAAATGGGGGCCGTACTTGAGCGAGCGGCAATGGGGAACGGTTCGAGAGGACTACAGTTCGGACGGCAACGCTTGGGACTACTTCAATCATGAGCAGTCACGCTCGCGCGCTTACCATTGGGGAGAAGATGGGATCGCAGGTATTTCCGACGAAAAACAGCTCCTGTGTTTCGCGCTCGCACTCTGGAACGGTCGAGACCCGATTCTCAAGGAGCGCATGTTCGGGCTGACCAACAGCGAAGGGAATCACGGCGAAGATGTGAAGGAGTATTACTTCTACCTCGACAGTACACCGACGCATTCGTACATGAAGTATTTATACAAATATCCGCAAGGCGAATTTCCTTACGAAAACCTGGTCGCCACAAACAAGAATCGGAACCGCTATGAACTCGAGTATGAACTTTTGGACACCAAGATTTTCGACGACGACCGATACTTCGATGTCTTTGTCGAATATGCGAAGCAGTCCGCGGAAGACATCCTGATTCAGATCGAAGTGTGGAACAGGGGGCCCGAGAGCGCAAAGATTCACGTCCTGCCGACATTGTGGTTTCGTAATACCTGGGAGTGGGCCGAGGATTTCAAGATGCCCGTCTTACGGCTCGAATCAGATCCGGGCCGAAGTGTGGTTATCTCCGCGAAGGAATCGGAACTCGGAGAGTTCTTCCTATATGCCGAAGGGGGCGGAGTACCGCTGTTTACCGACAATGAAACCAACCGGGAGCGACTCTTCGGTAGTCCGAATACCTCGCAGTACGTCAAAGACGGTTTCAACGAACTCCTGGTCCACGGCAAGAAGAACGCCGTTAATCCCAATCATGTTGGCACCAAGGCGAGCGTCGCATACGAGTTGTCGGTGCCAGCAGGCGAAAGCGGAACTCTACGTCTGCGATTGAGCAGAACGAAACCCGAAAAACTTAGAGACCCTTTCAAGGGGTTCAACGAATCGCTGGAAGCGCGGAGGGAAGAAGCGGATGAATTCTATGAGTCGATCATCCCGGCAAAAACTGGAGGAGATGAGGCGCGAGTGATGCGCCAGGCTTTGGCAGGAATGTTGTGGACCAAGCAGTATTTCGGGTACGACGTTCAGAAGTGGCTCAAGGAACATGGGCTCGATCCGGTCTCCGAATCGGGGCCAAACGTCCGCAACAAAGATTGGTCGCACATGGATAACGAGAACATCGTGTCCATGCCCGACAAATGGGAGTATCCATGGTATGCGGCTTGGGATCTGGCCTTCCACACCATCGCGCTCTCGCCTGTGGATGTTGATTTCGCGAAGCAACAGCTCGACCTGCTTTTGCAGCAGGCATTCCTTCACCCAACCGGCCAAATTCCCGCCTACGAGTGGAACTTCAGCGATGTCAATCCGCCGGTACATGCTTGGGCCGCGATCTTCCTATATCGAAGTGAGCAGGCGTTGCACGGTGAGGGTGACCTCGAATTCCTCAAACGCTGTTTTAGCAAACTTGTCCTGAACTTCAGCTGGTGGATTAATCGTAAAGACCGATATGGCAGAAACTTGTTTGAAGGTGGATTTCTTGGACTCGACAACATCGGAGTTTTCGATCGCAGTGCGCCGCTTCCCGGAGGAGGGCACCTGGAGCAGGCGGACGGAACTGCGTGGATGGCATTGTTCTGTCAAAACATGCTCGAGATCGCCGTGGAATTGGCGGCGCGCGAGCCCGGCTATTTTGAAGACCTCGCGCTTAAATTTGCAGAGCATTTCTTGTTGATTGCGAGAGCGATGAATCGGGTGGGCGCAGATGGCATGTGGGATGAACAGGACGGCTTCTACTACGACGTGCTGCGACAGCCGGATGGAACGGCCTCGCGACTGAAAGTTCGGTCGATGGTAGGCCTGTTGCCCATTTGCGCGGCCACCGTAGTTGAGCCATGGCAGCGGGAGAGCGTTCCAAGGCTGATGGAGAACTTATTAAGAAGGGTGCAGAGGATGCCTGGCATTCTTGAGAGCATTCACGCCACCGGGCCAGGAAATTATGGTTTCCGAAAGCGGGGAATTGTGGCGGTAGTCAATGAGAATCGTCTACGACGGATCCTGTCGCGAATGCTGGACGAAAATGAATTCCTAAGTCCGTACGGTATCCGTGCATTGTCCCGTCAGCATGCCGAGCACCCGTACAGTGTGAATGTTCAAGGACAGGAGTTTCAAGTTAACTACATCCCCGCGGAATCGGACACCGGCATGTTCGGAGGAAACTCAAACTGGAGAGGGCCTGTATGGATGCCAGTGAACATGCTGCTGATCCGTGGCCTGCTGTCGTACTACTTGTATTACGGGAATGATTTCAAAATAGAGTGCCCGACGGGTTCAGGAAACTTCATGAACCTGTTCGAAGTGGCACACGAAATCTCTAACCGATTGACGAACATCTTTCTGCGAGACGCTAAAGGACGTCGTCCTGTTTTCGGTGGGGCTGAGAAGTTCCAGACCGATCCGTATTGGAGAGATCACCTGCTGTTTTATGAATACTTCCATGGAGACAACGGAGCTGGAATCGGCGCCAGTCACCAGACCGGCTGGACAGGACTCGTTGCGAAACTGATTGAGTTCTTCGGTTCGATCAACCAGGAGGAGCTACTCGTGGGTGGTAAACGAAGTGGGTTCTTAAGACGGCAGCCGGCAACGGAGACTCGGGCCGCGTGATTAAACGCCAATACGTCAGAATCGGATGGTGGGGCCGAAGGTAGCCCTGAAACTGTTATTGACCGAACCATTGATCCACGAGATCTCGTCGCCGGCATCCAGTCGGATGCCGAGGGGGCCGGCGTGGAATCCGATGCCGGCTCCAGGGTAGAGGATTCCCTTCAGATAAGTCTGGTCGGGTAGCCGGGCAACACCGAGCGTCGGTGGGATACCCGTGACGGTGTCTATGCGAGACTCAACCTGATATTGGTTTACACCGCCCTTGATGAAGCCGAAGAAGCTCCCACCGCGGCTTTGCACTTTGAGGCCTGCATTGGCGTGGAGAATACCCAATTGCGTCGTGGTAAAAACGACCGCGTTGGTCCCCTGGGCCGAGTTCACGTGAGGGTATTTGAAATCGTAGGCCATTTCGAGTTCGAGCTGAAGTATTCGCACGAGGTTGATGTCCGCTCGTCCTCCCACTCCAACGAGATTATTCGCAGCTGGGCTATCGTTTATGTAGTTGTAATTTGCAAAGACGCCGAGTTCCACATGCTGAGCGGCAGCCAATGTCGGAATCATTATGAGCAGGAGAATTGAGAGTCGCACGTATTTCATGTCCTCACCTTTACGGCCAGTGAGAACACTACCGAGCGAGAATGTTGACGAGAACTGTTAAATATTACAGGTATCAGTGTGCCGGATTGCAGGCGTGAGTTACTGGTGAACTAAGCAGCACTGTCGCTGAGTTGGGACTCAACGTTCTCAACCTGTTTCAAAGGTACTGCTGCCGTGATGATGGTGCCTTCGCCGCGGCGAGAGTTGACGGTGAACAGTCCGCCCAATGTGCGAAGTCGCTCGCGCATGCTGAGCATCCCGAGTCCACCTTCGCTTTCAGAGACGTCGAAGCCAACGCCGTTGTCCCCGATCTCGAGTCGGGCCATTCCACTGCCTACGCCGACATCGACGGAGACACTGCTAGCCTTGCTGTGCCTGATTACGTTATTGAGAGCTTCCTGGGTTACGCGGAAGAAGCAGAGGGCTACGTCCGGGGGGAGCAGAATGTCCTGCGGGCCGGTATTGAGTTTTATCGAGATCTGATTGTGCTTACTGATTTGGCGGGCAAGCTCTTCCACTGCGGAGTGCAAGCCAAGGTGCTGCAGTTTTGCCGAGTGCAGCTGATGTGAGAGCTGGTGAACATCGGAGGTGAGATCATCGGCCTGCTGCTTGATGGCAGCTACCTGGCCGCCCTCTATGCGATGGCCTTCCGTCATAAGACTCTGGCTGAGCAAATCGAACTCGACGGCAAGAAGCGAGAGCCGTTGTCCGATGTCATCGTGCAATTCGCGGCTTATGCGATGGCGCTCTTCATCCTGTGAACGAATCAGGTATCCGGCCAGTTGTTCCAGTTCTGAACGCGTCTTCATCAGCTCCTGTTCGGCCAGCTTGCGTTGCGTGATGTCTTCAACCATTCCAAGAAGGTATGGAGTTCCGCCGGACTCATCGTGTATGAGAGCGATGTCGATTCTGCCCCAAATGTGCTTTCCGTCTTTTCGGACAAACCGTCGCTGCGAGCTTAGACGGCTTATGATCCCGTGGCGTAGTTGATCAAAGAGCTCGATGTCATCATCGTAGTCGTCCTCAGGGTCGAAGTACTGGTTGCAATGCATGCCTCGGAGTTCGGTAGGAGAGTAGTGAAGCATGGAGCAAAACGCAGGATTCACGAACAAGAGGTTACCTTGAACATCGGAAAGAGTGATCCCGATGGGAGCGCTTTCAAAGAGGCATCGAAAGCGCTTCTCACTCTCGTGGAGAAGGTCGTTGACGATTTTCCGCTCGACCGTATTCACGATCAGGTTGTTCAATACCGACAGCTGGGGGACCAGATCTTCGGTCCACATGATCTCTTCGGGAATGTACGCTACTCCAAGAACTCCCTTCCGCTCGGTACCGCAGTCGGACGGAATCAGGATGAGCCCTCGGATGGATCCTGCCTTGAAGAATTGCCGATCCGTTTCCGCTTCAGGAGGAAGACTCTCCGGGCTATGCATAACGAGAGGTTCGTCGCGCATCAGTCTCTCGAAAATGTAGGGGATATCGTCTCGCGAGACACTTTGCGGGGAATTGCCGAAATCCGGCTTATGAACCGAATAGACGCGTTCCAGGTTTGTACTGTTCTGGGGTTTTACGTACCAGCAAACGCGGCCTGCGCCGATGATCTTCATCACCTGCGCTATACCGTCTTCCACCAGGCTGCCGAGCTGGTCCGGTCTGCTGCAGGTTAAGCGAGTAGAGAATCCCAGCAGCAGTCTCTCCAATGAATGGGTCTTGGAAAGCTTCAGCCGCACTTGCCTGATTCGATTGTCCATGACGAGCAGGACGATCGCGATAGCTTCGATCACGACCACTGCAGCGTAGACCATTAATTGCATCCAAACGCCTCCGCACAGTGCCACCTAAGCTTAAGCCAACTGACGTCGCTGCGGACGGGCTGCCCTGAAAAATTTGTGAGACTCACAAATCCGACAGAGGTCCCCCCTACGTTTCGTAAGGTATGGATTCGCGTCGCCAGTTCCGCTGTAAGAAGACACCGGCACGTGTCTATTTACGATCGGAGGCGACGGAGCATTGGGAGTTGCGGTTTACCTGACCGTCCTTGAAGACGGGAGAATGCCAGATACGATGAATGTCGGTGCGAAGATGTCCAACAGAATGAAGCAATTTCCTGATGTCGGAGTACAAGGCCGTGCAGCCCGGAGTTCGGGCCCGGAAATCGACTGCTTCCTGGTTGAGTATGAATCGCATGTTGCACCCGTAAATGCCGGAATTTCTACTCGGAGACAATGCTAGGTTTCACATCACCGAATAAACAACTGGCAAAACCCCCAGTGCTCAGCGCCCCGTATACCGTGACCTGCCCAGACTGACAGTAGATGGCAGGGAGTTCGCCATCTATGTTTACGCCTCATCGCGAGGCGGGTCGGCCGTGGAAGAACTATTCAAGCGTTACGCTATCTTCGTAGCTGTTGGAGTGGAAGCAGCGGCAGTCCTGATCATTGCAATTGGCGCGTTGGAGGCTTTTGTAGCAATACTGCGCTCCCTGGTCGCCAAGGAAAAGAGAAGCGGTGTAAGGAAAAGGATCTGGGTGCGTTTTGGAGTGTGGTTGTTACTCGGCCTGGAATTCGAACTTGCCGCGGATGTAGTCCGAACTGCTATTTCGCCGACCTGGACCGACATCGCTCAACTCGGAGCGATTGCGGTGATTCGAACATTTCTGAATTTCTTCCTGGAAGGCGATCTTGAGAAGTACGAAGGCGTGGGTGCGCAGCCGATTTCGGAGCCGGTGCGGCGGGCTGATCGTCCCGCCGCATGAGAGCCTTGGTTTTATGGATACGTAACGACCTGATATACGAGGGTAGTTCCCTGGTAGTAGGGTCGATAGTAGATGCTGTTGCAGTTGTAGATCACTGCGCCCCCCGCTCCAACGGTTGCGCAACTTCCGGGAAGCGCGCCGACAACGCTGCCAACAGCTGGAGCGGTAACAACGGTCGTAGTCTCCGGTCTCGTAGCTGCGGAGACGACCGCCGTAGTGGCCACTCCCACAGCCGCACCCGCAGCGAATGATCCCCAGTTCCAGTCGTTGTCCTGGTAATAGCAACAGCCGCCGTAGTACCCACCGTGGACGTTTACGTTGCGGTTTACATTGACGTTGCTGTTCACGTTGTAGTTCCGGTTCACGTTGGCGTTGGTGTTGTAGTTCCGGTTGACATTGGCATTGTTGTTATAGTTCCGATTGGCATTAGCACTCCGGTTGGTATTCGTGCGGGTCGATCGATTCTGTACGGCCACGCGATTACCACCGCCTCCACGTGCTATCTGCGCCTGCAGCGATTGGGCTCCGATAAACAGGATCAGCAAGGTTGCGAGAGCATTTTTCATCTGGGTCATCCTTTCGGCGTTATTCATGGGAGGCGCGCTATTTCCTCTCGGATGGTGGAAATTGTTTGAACATATCGCTCACTGCTTCTTTGAGCTTGTCGGCATTCTTCTCGGGCTCGTTAAGGACGTCGCTGGCGCTGCCCATCCAAAGCAGTTTCCTGGTTTTAGCTTCGCCGATATCTACAACAAGTTGACCAACCGGGATCTTATCGATGGATTCGTCTCCCCATCGCCAACCCCATCCAGCGATCGAGGTTGGGTTCAATTCTGTTTCTGTGCCGACCGCGGCGTGGTAGAGGACGATCAAGTCGGCATTTTCGGGTGCATCCACCTTCTTGAAACCTCGTGCGATCAGTTCACTATCTACGTTTGCAATTATTCTTTGATCAATCAGCGGGTTGCTCGCCGGAGTTCCCTTGGCCCAGGCATAGGTCAAGAACTGTGTGAAATCGGCTGATTTGTCCCAATAAACGGAAACTTTGGCCGCCATTGCGCCGCAGATCGACATCGACGCAAAACAAATCAATGCGAGCGTTTTTTTCAAGTCCAACATCCGCGACTCCCGTTTCGCGTTGGCCGGCTACCAGCGGAATCCAAATGTAAGTGGCAGGAGATCAGTGTCGATCGTGTTGTGGGAAGCATGGTGATATCGAACCTCGGTGTAGAACTTGACCGGACTTTCAGCGATACGAACTGACACGCCTGCGCCGATGTTTCCACCAAACGAATTACTGCTTCCTGAGGCGATAACCACATCTGCAGGCCACAAGCCATTAACGCAGGTGCCCCACCAGTTCCAGAATGCCGGACATACAGTACCGGGGACTAAGACCTGTGCCGTTGCCTTCCCGGAACGGTGATACCAGCCGCCTCCGCCGATGATGTATGCACCGATACGCGACGTGCCCGGGTTTTGAAGGATCCCATTCAAAGTCACGGAATATTCCCTCGCATTCGCATCGGGACTGAAGGCGTTGATTACACTTCCTTTGATGGGAAGGTCCTGCCACATGAACTCGCTGTTCACTCCCAGGTACCTGGTGAAATTAGGTCCACCGCCGACAACGAAGTTTCCTCCATTCCCGACGAAGTCTGAGGTCGTTGAGAGAGGGAATCCGACACCGCCACCGATGTTGAAGTTCCAGCGAGGAAAGTCTTGCGCTTGGGTTATCGATCCCAAAAATAAAGCGAAAAGAATGATCCACGACGATCTTGAAACCATTGATCCGCCACCGCAGAGACCGATCCGACATCCCCGGTCGGAAATGTAATCGAGGTGATTGTTACGGTCACACTGGTAATAGTTACAGGTTGCCCCGATTAGCAAAGTGTCGAGTTTTTCGCTGTCAGTACTGACAGTTCAAAATCACCTGGCCGAACGGCAAAACTATCACCGTTTCAATCTGGTAGGTGAGGAAGGATATGAATTGCACTGAAACACGAACCGGGACGGAAATTCCAGTAGCCGCACCGGCATCGCTGGAGAATATGAGTTTTGTGGAGGGCGGCACTTTCCTGATGGGTTCTGATATTCACTATTCGGAAGAGGGGCCGGTGCACTCCGCCAAAGTTGGCGGTTTCTGGATAGACAAGTTCGCCGTTACCAACGAGCAGTTTGCACGATTCGTCGAGGCAACCGGGCATGTTACAGCAGCGGAGAAGCCTCCAAGGGCGGAAGATTATCCCGGTGCCAAGCCGGAGATGTTGAAAGCAGCCTCGGTTGTGTTCTGCAAACCGCCGTCGCGAGTGGATCTCGACAATCACTACAACTGGTGGCAATACATTCCGGGAGCAGATTGGCGTCACCCGGAAGGTCCTCAGAGTTCGATTGACGACAGGGCGAAACATCCAGTCGTTCACCTCGCGTACGAGGATGCGGAAGCTTATGCGAAGTGGGTAGGGAAAGAGATTCCGACCGAGACGGAGTGGGAGTACGCCGCTCGCGGTGGGTTGAAGCACGCAACCTATGCGTGGGGAGAAGACCTCACTCCTGGCGGAAAACACATGGCTAATACCTGGCAGGGCGAGTTTCCCTGGCAGAACCTCCTCACGGATGGTTATGAGCGCACAGCCCCTGTCGGGCAGTTTCCGCCGAATGGCTACGGGCTCTACGACATGATCGGAAATGTCTGGGAGTGGACGAGCGACTGGTATTCGTCGAGACATCCGATGGTAAAGAGCTGTTGTGGTGCCGCAAATGGTGAGCTGCTCAAGATGCAGAGTTGCGATCCGCAGATGCCGAATATTCCGATCCCGCGCCGCGTGATTAAGGGCGGATCGTTTCTCTGTGCACCCAACTACTGCCGTCGTTATAGACCGGCTGCGCGAATGGCCCAGGCAATCGATACATCAGTTTGTCACTTGGGGCTTCGTCTGATCGTCAGGAAAGAGAATACAAAATCCTCTCATGGCGGGATCTTCTGAAACCGATTTGACCCTGGAAGGTTTACTGGACTCGAGGGTCATACCTGTCAACTTTGTCAGTTTGGTCATAGGATCACGACTTTTATTCTTTGGGCGCTGGACCGAGCTTGAATCGCCGAGGAGAGCCGCATGCCAGAAAAGGTGAAAGAGATGCCGAAGAGGCCGAACATCCTTGTTATCTGGGGAGATGACATCGGCATCAGCAATCTAAGCTGTTATAGCCACGGAATGATGGGATATCACACGCCGAACATCGACCGACTCGCGCACGAGGGGATGATGTTCACAGATTCCTATGGGGAGCAGAGTTGCACGGCGGGTCGCGCCGCCTTCATCACGGGGCAGAGTGTGTTTCGTTCGGGGCTTTCCAAAGTAGGAGTGCCCGGCGCTGCGGTGGGCCTTCAGGCAGAAGATCCTACGATTGCGGAACTTCTCAAGCCGCAGGGTTATGCCACTGGACAGTTCGGGAAAAACCACTTCGGCGATCAGAATAAGTTCCTGCCTACCGTTCATGGGTTCGATGAATTCTACGGGAACCTTTACCACTTGAATGCGGAGGAGGATCCTGAGGACCCCGATTACCCGAAGGACGCAAAGTTTCGCGACAAGTTTGGTCCTCGAGGGGTTTTGCATTGTTGGGCGACGGAGCAGGATGATCCGACCGAGCAGCCGCGCTGGGGTCGCGTCGGTAGGCAGAAGATCGAAGATACGGGTGCCTTGACCCGCAAGCGCATGGAAACATGCGATGACGACTTTGTTGCCGCTGCCACCGACTTCATCAAGCGCCAAGTTAAGGCAGACAAGCCGTTTTTCTGCTGGGTAAACACCACACAT
>Ga0163163_10004894_pt1 | contig 11518 bp, 12 predicted proteins | sample S65metaG_FD_119766 | JGI IMG/M metagenome (GOLD analysis project Ga0163163, IMG submission 119766) | Switchgrass rhizosphere microbial communities from Kellogg Biological Station, Michigan, USA - S6-5 metaG | ecosystem: Host-associated > Plants > Roots > Rhizosphere > Soil | place: USA... | reverse complement strand
GAGCAGCTTCCGCTTCGACTACGCGCGCCGCACGTTTCCGCAGACGCGCCTGATCGTCGATCCGCCCGACGGCCGGCTACCGACCATCAAGGTGAACGCGCAGGAGCGGCAGATGCCGCGCGGCACCTACGGACCGGGCCCGCTCAACTCCTGGGAGGACTTCTCGCTCTACGAGCGCTGCATCACGCGGGGGCTCGCCGGGTCGATCCTCCGCGTCATCTACGGCAACGGCAACCGCATCGTGCAGGCGCCCGGCGTGGTGGTGCTCTCGTATGAGATGCTGCCCGATTCGCACATCATCTACACGGATGGCCGCAAGCACATCAACTCGCGAATCAAGCAGTACCTCGGCGACGCGCGCGCACACTGGGAGGGCGAGGAGCTCGTGGTCGAAACGACCAACCTCACCGACAAGACCGCGATCGGCGTGAACGGCAACGGCGTACGGCACAGCGAGCAGATGGTGATCACCGAGCGCTTCCGCCGTGTGGCCGACAACATCATTCAGTACCAGGCCACCTACGACGACCCCGTCACGTACGCCACGCCGTTCACCGTGTCGTTCCCGCTGACGCCGCTCGACGGCGGCAAGCTGCTTCCCTACGACTGCCACCCGGGCAACACGGCGATCTCGATGTCGCTGTCTGTCGAGCGCGCCGAAGACCGCGTGGTGGCGGCCGACGCGGCGAAGGGGATCGTCCGGCAGCGGCGCACCGTGCAGGATGACGGGGCGGGCGTTGGCGCCGCGCTGCCCGCCGGTCGTGGCGGCCCCGGTGCCGGCCGCGGCGGACGCGCAGGCGGTCCGCCTCCGGCGCCCGGCGCGGCCACCGGCGAGAACGACGTCGAGAAGTAGGGCCTCCTGATGTAGAGGGCGGTCTTCAGACCGCCCTACTCGAGCGGATACGGCCCTTCGGTAAACGTCTCGGCGTGGTAGCCCTTCGACCCGATGATCCGGGCGAGCGGGCTACCCGCCACGCCTTCCTTCTCGATCAGCTCCAACACTGTCCCGAAGTCGTAGCGCGGCTCCCATCCGAGCTCGCGTCGAGCACGCTCGTTGTCGTACACGCGATCGATGCCGGGGAACATCGACCAGCCGCGCGCGGCATAGACGTCACGAGCGCGAGGCACGCGACGCGCCAGGACGTCCGGCGCGTTGCTGCGCAGTTCGAGCAGGTCGCCCCGCGTGAAGGGCGTCGTGGCGCTGATGATGTAGCGGCCGAACCCCAGTGCCGGCGCCCGATCGAGCGCCAGCAGGTGCGCGCTCACGATGTCCTCGATGTCGACGCGCCGATAGAGGAACTCGTTGACCTTCGCGTTGAGGTCGTCGTAGGCGTCGCGCGTTTCTTTGCGATCGTCCTCTTCGGGGAAGAATCGCGACGTCCGCAGCACCAGGCACGGGAGACCGGCGCGATGCTGGAAGAGCCCGCACAGCTCCTCTGCCGCCACCTTGGTCACGCCGTAGATGTTCTTCGGGACCGGCACCACGTCTTCGGTGATCCACGCGGCCGGCGCGCCCGGCGGCGGGACCAGCGCACGGCCGAAGGCACTCGTCGTGCTGGTGTAGACGAACGCCTGCACGCGCGCGAGCACCGCCTCTTCGAGCAGGTTCAGTGTGCCGGTGACGTTGGTGTCGACGAAGTCCTGCCGCGCGTGGGTAGCGACGTGAGGCTTGTGCAGCGTCGCGGCGTGCAGGACGGCCTCGACACCTCGCACGCAGCGCGCCACGAAGGCGCGATCGGCGATGGTCCCCACGTAGTGCGTGAAGGACGACGGATTCAGGTCGACGCCAACCGGCTCGTGCCCCGCGGCGGGCAGCGTGCGCATCAACGCCTCGCCGAGATGGCCGGCGCTTCCCGTGACCAGAATCTTCATCCGTGTGCACCCGATTCAGTTGAGCTTGAAGCCCAGAGCCAGCGGCGTATAGTCGCGCGCATGGCAAACAGCGTTGCGCTCTCGCAGCCCCGCACCGACGCCAGCGGCCCCTACGCCGGATCCCGATTCGCAGACGTCGTCGAGGCCATCACCGCCAATCCATATCAGCGCGTCTGGGGCGCCGCAGGCGAGCCACCGCTTCCAGTGTACGAAGTGACGCTGCGCACCGTGGTCGGCGGCCTCGCCTCCTTTGGCTTCCCGAAGCAGTTCCGCGCCGACAGCATGCGCACGCTCGACTCGCCTGTCGATCTGCGGTGGGGTCCCGACGGCAACGGCTTCAGGCGCCTCGTGCATCCCAACGGCGTCTGCCTGACCGGCCGCTGGACGATCGACCAGGAGACGCCCTACACAGGCTATTTCGCCACCGGCAGCAGCGCACTCGTCGTGGCGCGCTACTCGACGTGCTGCACCGAAACCAAGCGCGGGCAGACGCGATCGCTGGCGCTCGCCGGCAAGCTGTTTCCCACCACCGACCCCTATCACGTCGAGCCGCTGCGCACGGCCAACTTCTTCACGCAGGAAGACATCGGCGGCGCCAGAACCGAATGCATCAACGACGCCGAGCTGCGCAACGCGCCCGACACCACGCTCGCCAATCGCGGCGCGGGGATTCCGCTGCTGATGACGATCGGGCTCGTGTTCCGCAACGTCGATCAGCAGCCGTCGATGCGGCAGCTCTATCCGGTGGCGGAACTGGGCAAGGCCGAGGGCACGCCGACGCGGGCGCCGAAGTTCATGCGCCTGCTCGTCGCCGCCGGTCAGCCGAAGATCGCCGGCCCGGAGATCGACTTCCGCGACGAAATCCTGTCGCAGATCTTCGACAAAGGCGACCCGTTCCCCAAGCGAACGCTCACCTACACGATCGAGCTCACCGACGACGGTGAAACCAGCGGGCCCGCGTCACGCGAGCGTCGCACCTTCAAGAACTGGCGGAAGGTCGGCACGCTCGTGTTCGACAACGCGGTCGCCTCGCACAACGGCGACTTCGTGATTCACTTCAGCCATCCGACGTGGCGCAACGACCGCAACGACCCCACCACGGCCACGCGCGTCAACGGTCAGAAGGTGAAAACGTAGAGGGCGGTCCCTACTTCGGTTCGGGCGGCGGCGGCACGACCCCGGTGGCGAGCGGCCAGTTGCCGTTGTATGGCGGCCAGTTCGGCACCGCCAGCGTGGGCGCCGGGTAGAACATCGCGGTGTAGATCGTCTTGATCCGCCCGTCCTCGATGTTGAACCACTCGCTGAAGACGTTGCGCGGCGTGGACGACCCCGGCCGGCGGATGAACACCGCCATGCCGAGCGCCACCTGCTGCTCCTCGTCGACCAGCGGAATCCGCGTCGCCACCACCATCGAGAGATTGAAGTTCGCCAGGCCGCCGACGCAGTCGTTCGACGAAGCGCCAGGCGGCGGTCCGGCAGGCGCCGGCGCACCGGGAGCTCGAGGCGCGGGCGGCAGGAACTTGCCGGCGGGCGCCGGCGATCCGTTCTCGGCACGGCCGCAACCGGGCTGAGTGAGGGCCACCGAGTTGTCGTGCGACGTGATGGCGTCGAAGTAGCTCTGCGTCACGGCGATGAGCTCGTCGCGCGAAAGACGCTTGGCCGCCGGAACCACGCGATCGGGCGGCGGGTTGGCGATGAGGTACTCCGGGTTCCACAAGCTCGCGGGCGGACGGCCAGGCTGCCGCGGGCCGTTCAATCCGGGATCGTTCTCGCGCACGACGTACCACTCGGCCTCGGTCAGCCGGCGGTTTTGCACCCGCAGCCGCACGGTCACGATCGCCACCGAAGCCCCCTCCTGCACGAGGCCGTAGTAGCCCGCCTGACCGCTCACGGGGTCGAGGTAGCGGCGCTGCATCTTGCCAAGCCCCGTCGCCGTCTTCCACATGCCGTTGCCGGGGGCCACATTGATGGCGTTCTCGGTCTGGCGGAAGCCGACGATGAGCGGCGCCGCCTTCGGGTCGTGCTTGATCACCGCGTCGAGATACTGGTCGAGCATCGTGCGCAGGCAGGCGCGATCGCAGGTGGCCTGGGCCGAGGTCCGGCTGGCACTGCCGAGCAGCACGAGCGCCATCACCAGCACCGTTTGCAGCAATCGTCGTTCAGACAGCGTCATCGTTCGCCTCCGTAGGCCCCACAGTCTAATGTAGAGGGCAGTCTGCAGGCCGCCGTAGAGGACGGTCTTCAGGCCGCTGTAGAGGGCGGTCTTCAGACCGCCCTGGAACGTCACCTCCCCTGCCCACGTCCTGTTCATTGGAGGTAGTGGAATGACCGGAACCGCGCAGCCCATGCCAGTGCAGGCGGCCCCGAGCTCGGAATCTCTCGTCACGTGGACGCAGGCGATCTACGCCCTCCACGCGCTCAGCCTCGCCACCGGAATCCTCGGCGCCGCCAGCGTCGTAGGCGCCTTCCTGATCGGCTGGCCGTCGATCATCGCGGTGATCCTCAATTACGTGAAGCGGTCCGAGGCGCGCGGCACCTGGCTCGAGTCGCACTTCCGCTGGCAGATCCGAACGTTCTGGTTCGGCGCGCTGTGGGTCGCGCTGTGCGGCTTCTTCGTGCTCTTCACCCTCGGGCTCGGGCTGTTCGTAGTCTGGATCCCGCTCGGGATCGTCGCGCTCTGGTTCATCTACCGGGTGGCGCGAGGTTGGATGGCGCTCAACGATCGGAAGACGATGTACGCATGACGCAGCGGTGGGGTCCCGCGTTCTATACGCTTCTGTGCCTCATCTGGGGCTCCACCTGGCTCGTCATCAAGCTCGGCTACGGGACCCTGGGTCCCTTCAACGTCGCCGGCCTGCGATTTCTGATCGCCGGGTTGGTGATGGCCGTCGCGGCGCACGCCACCGGCGCGCGCTGGCCGCGCGGTCGCGTCGAGTGGACGGCCGTGGGCGTCGTGGGCCTGATGATGTTCGCCGGCGATTACGGCCTGATCTACTGGGCCGAGCAGTACATCGAGAGCGGCCTCACCGCGGTGCTCTTTGCCACGCTTCCGCTCATCACGCTGTTCGTGGCGCGGGTGTATCTGCCGGGAGAACGGATCACGGCCGCGAAGATCGGGAGCAGCGGCCTGGCGCTGGTGGGCACCGTCGCCCTCTTTGCCGATCGCCTTCGCCTCGACGCCGCGGCCGTCTCGCCGATGCTGGCGGTGCTGGGCGCGGTGGCGTGCGCCGCAGTGGCCAGCGTCGTCAGCAAGCGGGACGCGCACGACATCCCCTCGGCCACGTTGAATGCCACCTCGATGCTGCTCGGCGCGGGCGTGCTGCTTCTGGTCTCGCTCGCCCGCGGAGACGGTCTGCGGCTGCCGGCCGATGCAGGCACGTGGGCCGCCGTCGCGTATCTGTCGCTCGTCGGCAGCGTGCTCGCCTTCCTGTTCTACTTCTCGCTCCTCAAGACGTGGAGCGTGATGAGCCTCAGCTTCATTTCGGTCTTCACGCCGGTGATCGCGCTGCTGCTCGGGTTCGTCTTCCTGCACGAACCGCTGACGCTGTGGAAGGTGGGTGGGGCGCTGCTGATTCTGGTGGCCGTGGCGCTCGCAAACCGCGCGAGTACGCGCTAGCTTTCCCAGGCGGGCGGCCCCGCGATGGTGCGGGTATGGTGGAACGCGTATTCGCCGAGCACGCGCTCGCCGCCACCGGCTTCGACGGACAGCAGGCGGATCACCATGCTGCTGCTCGGCGCCGTTTTCGCAAAGACCATCGACTCCGAATAGATGACACCCCCCGTCTGCGCGTTCACCGGGATGTCGTGCATGCGCTGCACTTCGACGCCTTTGAGCGACACGCTCAGGTCCACTCGATCGGCCCCCGCCAGGTCGGCGCCAAGCCGCGCCACCAGGTAGTCGTCGTCGGCCGCGACCGTGCACTGCACACTGTCGCCGGGCGCCGCCGCGTACTCGCGCACCTGCCGCCCCGTCGCCGCCGCGTGCCGCACGAACGCCTCCGGAACGATCACTCGCAGCGCCCCCGACCGCGCCAGATCCTGCAGCCCTTCGGCGAGCGCAATCATGCTCCGCAGCCGGTCGCCGCACGCGTCGCATGAAAAGAGATGCGCCTCGACGGTCTCCTCCTGTGCGGCGTCGAGCGCCGCACACCAGTAGTCCATCAAGACGGCCACGTCGATCGGCGTGGCGCAGCGCGGCCGGTCGGGCGCCATCGTCATGCGCCACCTTCCATGCAGGTGTGAAGCTGCTTGAGCGCGCGATGCCGGACGACGCGCACGTGTGCCTCAGAGAGACCGAGCGCGGTGGCGGCCGCGCGCGACGTCTGCTCATCGTAGAACGTCAGCACCACCACGCTCCGCTCGCGTTCGTTCAGCGACTGCACGCAGCGCGTCAGCCGCTCGCGGTCGATCGACGGACCCGCGGGCGCCGCCGGCACGAGATCGGCGCCGAACTCGGCCAGCAGACGCTCCTGCCGCTTCGCGCCACGCCGCTGGTCGAGCACCGTCATGCGGCATGTTCCCATCACGAAGTGCGCCACCTTGTCCGATTCGCGCAACCGACCGGCGCGGAGCGCTTCGAGTACCGTCACCAGCACCTGCTGCACCAGGTCGTCAGCGGCCGACGATGACCGGAGGTGCCGCAACCCGTAGAGATGAATCCGAGGAGCCATCCGCCGGCACAACTCGGCTTCGGCGTCTGGATGGCCCCCGGCAATTCGGAGAGCGAGATCGGCCTCGCTCGACTCGACACTCATGCCGGGCCATATTTTATCGGCCCGGTCGATGAGCCGTCGATCAGCGCGCGAACGCCGGCAGCGGGCCGAGAATCTCGATGCCGTAGCGAGCGGCCGCGGCCATCACGACGCCCATGTCCGGCGGCGCCGGCTCGGGCTGACGAAGCTCGTTGACGAAACCGTCGAATCCGCCGGGCGTCGCCAGGAGCAGCATCCGGGCCGGCGTGTCGCCGAGCACCTTGAAGCCGTGCGGGAGGTTGCGCGGTCCGAAGGCGTAGGTGCCGGCCCCGCCGACCAGCCACTTGCCGTCGACGATGAACGCCATCTCGCCTTCAAGGACGTAGAACGCCTCGTCCTCCTTGGAGTGAACGTGGTACGGGGACTCGAACCCCGGAGGCATCACGTGACCTTCGATCAGGCTGAAGGCGCCGCCGGTGGTCGCGGCCGTGGCGCGAAGGCTCGTCGTGGTGCCAAAGAAGTAGAAGACCTCGTCGTTCCGGGTGTTCAGCTGGGGCTGGAGCGTCTGCGTCTGCACGGGGGTTCTCCTTGGTTGGCGGGCCGGGACGACTCTCGGTCCGCGCTCTTACTCCCCATGTGGCGCGAGACGGCGTTTCGTTACAGGATGCCCCTCGCGACGAAGGCCGCCTTCACCTTGGTGGCCGCCCCGTTGCCGTAGATCTGCTTCGCCACCGCCACGGTCTGCGCCGCCAGCTGCGGCATCGTCGGGTCAGGCATGCCGAACTGAGCATTCAGGATGATGGTGTCGGCCTGGGTGGCGCCGAGCGCGGCGCGAATGTCCCATAGCGCTCGCGACCAGATCATGCCGTCGTGATGCACCGCGCCGTTGAGGTCCTGCGGGTAGTGGAGGTTCGTATCGACTCGCCGCAGGCAGTGCGGCGTCTTGGACGTATACGAGACCGAGTCCCAGTCGGCGACGCAGGCCGGATCGGGCGTCGGCGCGACGAGGCTCGACACCGTCACCGCCCAGTAGTCGGAGAAGCCTTCTCCAATGGAGCGCGCCTCCACCGAGAACCCGAACCCGAACGGCGTCTGCTGCGAGTCCTGAATCGCGTGACCGTATTCGTGCAGGATGACTTCGGCGTCTTCGGCGTCGTCCACGCCGCCCTTGCCGAACCGGAGCTCGTCCTTCTTGTCGGTGAAGAAGGAATTGTCGGCGCCCCACTGATTGATGCGGACGCGTTGCGACTCCTTGTTGACCGGCGGGAAGAGGCCGGTGCCGAAGCCAAGCCGCTGGATGTAGTTCTGCGCCTCGGTGATCCAGTAGTAGGCCATCACCTGCTCGAACTCGTCCTGATGCCGATTGAAATCGAAGACGCCGGCCGGCGAGAACGCGGGGTTGCCGGTTTCGCTCACGATCGTGGCCCAGTCCCCGCGCAGGTAGCCGCTGCCATCGAGATTCGTCAGCGTCACGCGGTGATATGCCGGCGCGAGCGCGGCGTAGTCGGCATCCTTCTGATCGGTGAGCGATTGATCCTGAAGGTCCGCCACGGGATTGGGCAGGAAGACGGTGCCGACGGCGGTGTCCGCGCCACCCGGTTTTCCGGCAGCGGTGACGCTCAGGGTCACGACGGTCACGAGCAGACCAGCGACAGTCAAGGTGAAGGCGCGCGGCATGGAACTCCTCCCGGGAAAGAGGGGATCTTACTGGCTCCGTCGCGAGAGGAGAAACAGTCCGGCGCCAAGCACGATCAGCAGCGCGCCCACGATGCGACGGTATGCAGACTCGGGAATGCGGCCAAGGATCGGCACGCCGATGAAGGTGCCCACGGTCACGCCCGCAGCCATCGTCAGCAACAGCGGGACCGAGCGCGCAATGACCGGCCCTGCCGTCAGAAAGTAGATCGGCACGCGCGCCGCATCCACGAGGAGCGCCGACGCGGTGGCCGTGGCGACGAGCACTCGCGGGCGCAGTTGAAATCCCAACAGCGCCGCCGAACGGATGCCTCCCTGGTTGCCGACCAGTCCACCGAAGAGGCCGGACAGCACGCCGCCCGCGAGGCGCCAGGCCGATGTCTGTGGGAGCGGCACGCGGCGGCGCAGGAGTTCCGTGGTGCCGGCCAGCACCAGCAGCGCCGACAGCACCATCGTCAGCAGGGGGCTCGTGAGCTGTGCCTGGAGCGCCGCACCGGCCAGCCCCCCGATCGCGCTCGCCACGCCGAATTGGCGGAACGTCGGGCCGTGCACGTCGCGCCGGAGCCGCAGGAGGCGGATCGCCGTGGCCACGGCGTGCGGGATCGCGAGCACCGCCACGGCGCCGGCCGTCGGCATGCCCAGCGAAAGCACCAGCACCGGCGTGAGCAGGCTGCCGATCCCGAAGCCCGAGACGGCGGCCACGGCTCCGGCCAGCACCGACGCCGCCACGATGATCATGGCGGGATCTTCGCGCACGGCCCGCGCACCCGCCTACGCGCTCGACTCACTCGTCGTGCAGCCAGCCCTTGACGATGGCGAAACGCAGCATCTCTGAACGATCGCGCAACCCGAGCTTCCGCATCGCGCTCGACTTGTGGACCTCGACGGTCTTGACGGCGATGTTCAGTGCGGCGGCGATGTCCTTGTTGCTCCGGCCGACCGCCGCCAGGCGCAGCACCGACAGCTCGCGATCCGTGACCGCCGACCGTCCATCGGGCCGCACGCGATCGCCGCTGCGCAGCGGCACCACCACTCCCGGATCGAGATACTGGCCGCGCGAAGCGGCCGTCTTCACGGCCCGCAGCAGCTCGTCGAAGGAGCTCTGCTTGAGAACGTAGGCGTCGGCTCCGGCCGCGAATACCTCCTGTACGTAGGCGTACTCGCTGTGTCGGGTGAGCACCACGACGGCCACGCCAGGCGTGTGGGCCTTGATCTCGCGCGCGACGGCCACGCCGTTCATGCCCGGCATCGAGAGATCGAGGACGACGACGTCAGGACTCAAGTCCCGTGTCGCCTCGATCGCCGCGGGGCCGTTCGACACCCCTTGAACGACCTCCATGTCGCCGCGAGTTTCGAAGAGCAGACGTAGCCCGTCCCGCACCGCTTCATGATCCTCGGCCAACACGACGCGCAGACGTTCCATCGGTTCTTCCCCGGAGTCTATTACGCGCAGGGGAAAACGGCATGAGGGTCTTCCCCTATGGCCTGCGGACGCTCGAGCGAGTGCTGCGAACCCAGGAACCCGCCGGCGTCACCAGCAAGTGAGGATGGCGGAGAGAGAGGGATTCGAACCCTCGGTAGAGTTTCCCCTACACACGCTTTCCAAGCGTGCTCCTTCAACCACTCGGACATCTCTCCGCACGAGTGGACCCAACAGTTTACCGTGATTCGGCGGATACTAAGATCCACCAGGAATTTGGCGTCTCTACCGACCATTCACCAGGTCGCCAAACGGGCGGGCGTTTCCACGGCCACCGTTTCGCGCGTCCTCACCCGCCCCGACATCGTTTCGCCCGCCACGCGAAAGAAGGTGCTGCGCGCGGTCGAAGCGCTCGGCTACACGCCGAACGCCGTCACCAGCAACCTGCGGACACTTCGCACCCACAAGCTGCTGGTCACGGTACCCGACATCTCCAACCCGTTCTTCTCGCTGATCCTGCAGGGCATCGAGGACGCGGCGCTGCGCGCCGGCTACTCGGTGCTCGTGGGCGACACGCAGCACGACGAACAGCGCGAAGAAGGTTACGCGCGGATGCTGAAGCGCCGGGAAGCCGATGGACTGATCTTCCTCGGTCATCGACTGCCGAAGGAAGCCGCAGCGATGGTGCGCGCGGCGTCGCCGGCCTGCGCGCCGATCGTGAACGGATGCGAGTTCAGCCCGCGCCTTGGCATCCCCGGAGTGCACATCGACAACGCCAGAGCCGCCGCCGAGGCCATGGCGCATCTCTACAGCCTCGGGCATCGCCGCATCGGCGTCGTGACCGGTCCGCTCGTCAGCCCGCTCAGCCGCGATCGGCTGCACGGTGCCACGCTGCAGGCCCGCCGGGCGGGTGCGGCACGCGGGCTGCTGGTGGTGCACGGCGATTTCTCGATTGAATCGGGCGTTGCCGCGGGCGAGCGGCTGCTCAAGAGCAAGCCGGCGCCCACCGCGGTGTTCTGCTTCAACGACGAGATGGCGATCGGCGTCCTGAACGCCGCGCGCCAGCGCGGGCTTGCCGTGCCGCGCGACATCTCGGTGATCGGATTCGACGACATCCGCTTCGCGCAGTACGCGGAACCGCCGCTCACGACCGTCGCGCAGCCGATGCGCGAAATCGGCGAGCGTCTGGTGCGGCTGATCCTGGATATCCTCGACGGAGGCGTCTCGAATCCCGCCTCGATCACCCTGCCCCACCGCCTCGTGCTTCGCGCAACGACCGGCCCGGTACGGAGGGGCCGCCTGTAGACGGCCCCTCCAGTCAGCGGACCGACGCCACCTCGTCGTCGTAGCTGGCCATCCCGCCGGCAAGAGCGGCAAGATCGAGCAACGCAACAGCGAGAGCGGCACGCATGCGCGGTGACGATAAGGCGCTTGGCGCCGGCCTGCCACTGGCGCGCATCGTGCACAGTCGAACAGGGTGACGCGTTTCACCGTCGTGCTGACTGTGCTGCTGGTCGCGTCCGTCGCAGCGCGCGAGGAGACGGTGTCCACGACGCTCCCCCCGAAGGCCACGACCGAGCTGGACAAGAGTCTCGACGCCGCCTCGCGACATCCGTCGCACGTCTGGCGCGACACGCCGCCGCTCAACGCCGATGGCACCTTGAACGGGTATGTCGAGATCTCGCGAGGCGACCGGCGCAAATGGGGATTCGATATGGGCACCAACCGGCTCGCCCTGGTTCGAACGATTCCCGCGGAGGTCGGTGGCTATCCGGTCAACTACGGCTTCGTGCCGCAGACGATCTCGTATGACGGCGACCCCTTCGACGTGCTGGTGCTG
>Ga0163163_10004892_pt1 | contig 11523 bp, 10 predicted proteins | sample S65metaG_FD_119766 | JGI IMG/M metagenome (GOLD analysis project Ga0163163, IMG submission 119766) | Switchgrass rhizosphere microbial communities from Kellogg Biological Station, Michigan, USA - S6-5 metaG | ecosystem: Host-associated > Plants > Roots > Rhizosphere > Soil | place: USA... | reverse complement strand
GGCGATGAAGAACTCATCAAACGGATGATCCTGAACCTGCTCGACAACGCAGTGAAATACACGCCCGAACATGGCGAGATATCAGTGACGACGAATCGTAAGAACGGAAACGCCGAGATCGTTGTGCGCGACACGGGTATTGGCATTCCGCAGTCGGCGCAACAACAGATCTTCGATCGTTTTTATCGCGTTGATAAGACTCGTTCGCGTGAACTCGGCGGCGCTGGGTTAGGACTTTCGATCGTGGCGTGGATCGTGGCAGCGCACGGCGGCGCGATCAGCATCGACAGTACGCCGGGCCAGGGTAGTACGTTCACAGTAGATCTACCGTTGGGATTGTGAGTGTGTTGATGCAGTGTACAAATCTGACGTCTATAGAGTGCGTGAGGCCGGAACTCCCACAATCCGGCCTCAATGGTTCACGTGCCTTCACCCCACGCGAAACGGGAACGCTTCGCACACCCCAAAAAGGGAGTGATGAACCACAATCATCAGAATCGTTGGTTCGCAGCAACGAGTCGTGATGTCGCACCTCGACGATGATTCTAATGATTGAACCCTGAGGCCGATATAAGGGGTTTCCCTTAGAAGATTTTGTCCTTTGTACGGCTTCGGACATAATTGACTCGTCTTATGCAAGAAAGCTCCGGCCTCTACTCGAAACTCGTAAACTCGCTCGACGGCATCGTGTGGGAAGCTGACGGCGAAACGTTTCAGTTCACGTTCGTTAGTCCACAGGCAGAAAAGATTCTCGGCTATCCGCTGCGAGAGTGGCTCAAGCCAAACTTCTGGCGCGACCACACACACCCTGACGATACTGACTGGTGCGCCGCATTCTGTTTGGATTCCACCAGGCGCCGCCGCGACCACGAGTTTGAGTATCGAATGATCGCGGCCGACGGCAATATCATATGGTTACACGACATCGTCTCCGTCAAGAGTGAACCGGGTGGTTCGCTTTACCTGCGCGGCATCATGCTCGACATCACCGCCCGCAAGCGCGCGGAAGAAGAACGGAACCGACTGCGACGACGACTCCTCACCGCGCAGGAAGACGAGCGACGCCATCTTTCGCGCGAGTTACACGACAACATCGGTCAGTATCTCTCCGCGTTCCTGCTCGGACTCGAAACTTGTTCGAGTATTCCCGATCTCCCTGACGCCGCGCACAATCAGTTGTTGTACTTAAAGGAAGCTACCAAGCAGTTTGAACTTGACGTGCACGGCCTCGCGCTCGAGTTGCGGCCCACTACGCTCGATGATCTCGGATTGGAAGCGGCGCTTGCGAGTTTCACCGACGAATGGGCACGCAGGCATCAGCAAAAAATCAAAGTGGTCTTCAACAGCACCGGCTTTACCAACACTACGCCGCGACTGCCGCCTGACATTGAAATTGCAATTTACAGAGTCGTGCAGGAAGCGCTCGCGAATGTGGCGCGTCATTCGAACGCAGAGATCGTAAGCATCATTCTGCAGCGTGATCCGTCCCAGGTGCAGTTGATTATCGAAGACGATGGAGACGGGTTTGATGCCGACAACTTGATGAGTGCGCCGCCCGAGAATCGCAGACTCGGATTGATCGGCATGCACGAACGCGTGCAACTTGTAGGCGGAGAATTCAAGCTCGAGTCGGGCCAGGGAACCACGATCGTAATCACGATTCCTCTCGTTAAAAAAGAAGTATGGAACGACTGAAAATCCTTCTGGCCGAGGACCATCGCATTTTACGCGAAGGATTGAAGCGGTTGATCGACGAACAGCCAAACATGGAAGTGTGGGGCGAAGCTGACGATGGTTTGGCAGCGTGGCAAAAAACAACCGAACTGCAACCGGACATCGTGCTCATGGACGTTTCAATGCCGCGTTTGAATGGGGCTGAAGCAACCAGAAAGATTCTCGAGAGTTGTCCGCAAGTGAAAGTCATCGCGCTGACCGCGCACCGGGCGAGTGCGTATCTAACGCAGATGATGAGAGCCGGAGCACTGGGATACGTTCTCAAGCAAACGGCTTTTAATGAACTCGTCAACGCGATTCTGACGGTTGCAAAAGGTGGTACGTATATCGATCGCGCCTCGCAGGAGCTGGTCGTTACCGCACCGCCGGAGAACATGGTCCATCGCGGTGAGTCGCAGGGTCGACCACTCTCGGAACGTGAGATCCAGGTGATGCAACTCGTCGCCAATGGACACACGAACAAAGAGATTGCGAGCAAACTTGCAATCAGCGTGAAGACGGTCGAGAGCCACAAAGCAAACGCGATGGGAAAACTCGAACTGAAGAGCCGCGCGGAAATCGTGGACTACGCGAAGTTTCGTGGTTGGATGTGAGGAGAACAAAGATGCTGTCTCAAACTGAAAAGGGTCAGGCTTTCGCTGCACTTCATCGTACCGGCATATTCATCATCCCAAACCCCTGGGACGCCGGCACTGCTCGTCTATTGGAACACCTGGGCTTCAAAGCTTTAGCCACCACGAGTTCCGGATTCGCTTTCGCAGTTGGGGAAACTGACGAGACCATCGGGCGCGACGAGACGATGGCCCATTCGGCGACGCTCGCCAAGGTAAGCGACTTACCCGTCGCGATCGATCTGAAAAACGGCTTTGGCGATGCGCCTGAATTCGTCGCGGAAACGATCCGCTTAGCCGCCGCAACCGGAGCGGTCGGCGGTTCGATTGAAGACTCGACCGGCCGCGCGAACGCTCCCCTCTACGATCTCGCACTCGCCGTCGATCGCATTCGAGCCGCAGCAGAAGTGGCCCATAGTCTTCCCTTCCCGTTCACCTTATGCGCGCGTGCGGAAAACTTTTTGGTCGGCAACCCCGAGTTGAAACCCACTATCCAGCGCTTACAGGCGTATCAGGAGGCCGGCGCCGATCTGCTGTATGCACCCGGTCTCAAGACGAAAGATGAAATCGCTGCCGTCGTCAGCTCGGTGGATCGACCGGTAAACGTGTTGATGGGTATGCGTGGTATGGACCTGAGCGTCGCTGATCTCGAAGCTCTCGGCGTCCGACGCATCAGCGTCGGCAGTGGACTCACTCGCGCCGCCCTCGGCGCCTTCCTGCGTGCATCACGCGAGATGTTGGATCACGGCACGTTCACCTTCGCCGAAGACGCCGTGCCCTCACTCAATTCGATCTTCAACTAGCCGCGAAAGGCACAAGAGGCACATAAGCAACCCCCTCATTGGTTTTTCTGTTATGTGCCTCTTTGTGCCTTTTTCTGGCCTAACCGGCTGCGGCTCCACTACCAGAGCTGGCTTCGCAGCGAGGTGGATCCTCGCTCATATCCGGTAGCGTCGCCGCAGCGTGTCGGGTCCATGCCTCTGCAACGACCGTGCCCGCGCTGTTAGCGTCGCAGCATCGATCGGCGCGTGTTCCAACGTGGAACAAAGCTGGGAAATGATGATTCAGGCTGAGTCAAATCTCGCCTTCACTGAGAAGACGTTCGATCAACCTTTATGCCCAATTTCTTGAGCTTGCGGTAAAACGTTGGTCGCGGAAAACGAAGGATCTGAGCACTCTTCTTGACGTTGCCCGCAGTGCGTTCGAGCGTTTGCATGATCGCTTCGCGCTCGATCTCTTCCATCGCTAGCAAGGGAGGAATAATAAAACTCGAGCCGGCCGGGCGCGTTTGGAACTCTTCCGGCAAACAAATCGGCAGCAACTCATCGCCCGAACAGAACAGCACGGCGCGCTCAATCACGCTCTCGAGTTGCCGTATGTTCCCGGGCCAATCGTAACGAACCAGTCGCATGACGGTGTCAGGCGAGAGCTCGCGAATCTTCTTGCCATACTGTTCGTTGAATCGCTTCAGAAAACGTCCCGCCATGATTGGTATGTCATCGAGACGCTCGCGCAGCGGAGGCACTTTGATCTTGATCGTGCTGATGCGGAAGTAGAGATCCTTGCGCAGCAAGCCTTCGTCGATAATGGCCTTCGTGTTGCGATTTGTCGCCGACACCAGCCGGAAGTTGACGTCGATCTCGTGTTCGTCACCAACCCGGCGCAACCTTCGCTCCTGAAGCACGCGCAGTAACTTCGTTTGCAGGTGAACCGGCATTTCCGCGATCTCGTCCAACAGCAGCGTGCCTTGATTAGCAGCTTCGATGAGCCCGCGCTTGTCGCGATCGGCGCCGGTGAACGCTCCCTTTTTGTAACCAAACAACTCCGACTCGATCAGCTCATGCGGGATCGCGGCGCAGTTGATGCGAATGAATGGACCAGCAGCGCGCTGGCTCTGCGTATGAAACGCCGTGGCAATCAATTCCTTTCCGGTGCCACTCTCGCCTTCGATCAGTACCGAAGCATCTGAAGGCGCCGCCGTCCGAATCGTCTCGAAGATCTGGCACATCTTGGCATCGCGGCCAATCATGCCAAACGTTTCGCTTTCGCCAGCGAGCGTGCGCTTTAGTGTTTCGTTTTCCTGTCGCAGCGCGATCAATTGGAGCGCGCGATCGACGAGTGCGAGCAGACGATCGCGAGTGTAAGGTTTCTCGAGGTAGTAGTAAGCGCCGGCTTTGATCGCTTCGATGGTGATCTCGAGCGAGCCGTAGGCAGTCATTAGAATGACTTCGACTTCGGGTGTGGCTTTCTTGATGTGCGTGATCACTTCAATCCCGGAAGCATCCGGCAAACGCAGGTCAGTGATCACGAGATCGACTTGCGTCTGTTTCAGAATCGTGACGGCCTCACCAAAACTTCCCGCAGTCAAAACTTCAAAACCGGCTTCACCGAGAATTAATTCGAGCGATCCCGTTACGCTTGGCTCATCGTCAACGGCGAGAATTTTCTTTCGTGAGTGTGCAATCACTATCTGCTCCTCCCTACAGCAGGTAACTCAATTTTGACCTGAGTTCCCTTTCCCGGCTCACTCTCGACGACGATTTGGCCGCCGTGCTGGCGCACAATCTTTTGCGCGTACGGCATGCCCAAACCAAGTCCACGACTCTTCGTCGTATTGAATGGTTCGAAGATGTGTTTGACCTGGTCCGCACTCATACCGGAACCGGTGTCGCCAATCTCCATACAGACTTTCCCATTCGAGGCTTCAGTTGAAATCGTCAAGCGGCCGCCCTTCCCCATGGCCTGAATAGCGTTGAGCACGAGATTGAGCGTCGCGGCCCGGATCGATGGTTCGTCGAACATTCCCACCACCGGCGAACTATTGAGATCGAGATTAGTTTCGATCGCGTGCGCAGAGATTTCAGTTTTCAGAAGTTGGACCACGTCTTGCGCAACTGTATTCAGATCGACGCTTTTGGGCGCGAGCGTAACTGGACGCGCGAAATTCATTATCTGTTCGGTGGTCGCAGTGAGATTGTTGATGGTACTGATGATCTTATCGATGAGTTGCGCATCCGTGTCGGAGAGTTTTCCATCAAGCCGGCTCTTGAGGTGTTCGGAATAAAGTAACAGGCCGGCCAGCGGGTTTCTGACTTCATGAGCCACCTGCGCCGCCACTCTGCCGAGCGTCGCGACTTTCTCGCTGTGTGCCAGTTGTTGATTAGCGGCGACTAGTCGTCTCTGTTTTCGATCGACAATCGCCAGCAGGATACTGACCACGATCAGATCCACGACCATCGAGATGAAGAAATGTTCGACTCTTTGCTCGAGCTTATCGCGCGTTTGCGCGTTTTCGGCCCCGGGATAATTGCGCTCGACCCACCGATAATAGGGCGGTCGCAGCAGTTGCTCCCACGTAACAATTACCGTGCTGGTGAGCACCACCGTCAGCGCAGTAAAAAGGATCACGAGCCGGAGACTAAAGCCCCGACCCACCGAAACGATTTCGGCGCGCGGATCACCGAAAAACCATTTTGAAAAGATACGCATAGGGCGATTCCCGGCATGAAGGCTGACCCACACAGCCTCCCGGAGAATGGATAGCGTTTTTGTTTGGGGTTGGACGAGGATAGTTAACTACAACGCCCAAAAAAACCTACTGATGCTTGCATGACCTGCTGCAATTGGCTTGCACAGTGTCTCACATCGAGCGAGACTTCGCATCTGCGGAAGGCTAGATTGGTGATTCGGGCTCCAGATCCATTGCCAGTTGAGTTTCACCGCGCATGACACGACGCAGCCAAAGAGGTTCGTTGAAGACTTGTTCGAGACCACGGACGATCGCATACCGCGGCTCGTCGGCGATGCGCACCGGCAGTTTGGTTTCCTCACGCAGGTAATCGTCGAGACCGCCAAAGAGCGCGCCGCCGCCGGTAAGAATGATGCCGCGATCGTAAATGTCGCCCGCAATCTCAGGAGGAAGTTCTGTCAACGTCATACTGACTCCGGCGACAATTTTACGAACCACTTCCTGTGCGATCGGATAAATCTCGCCGGCGCTGATTTCGATCGAGCGTGGCATTCCCGTCATTACATCGCGCCCGTTGATCGGAATTTCCTGCGCCAGATCGAGAGGAACGACTGCGGAAGCCAGGGCGAGCTTGAGACGTTCCGCGGTTTTGCCGCCGATAAGCAACCCGCGGTGACGGCGAACGTGATTGATAATCGCAGTATCGACACTCGAACTTCCGATCCGGTCGGCGCGGGCGCGAATGATCTTGCCGCTCGCTACAATGGCGACGTTCGTAGTGCCGCCGCCGATATCAACCACCGCCGAACCTTTCGCATCGTCTGCGCGCACGCCGGCGCCGAAAGCCGCTGCGAGTCCTTCTTCGATCATGCCGACGCGCCCGACACGCGCATGTTGCGCGGCGTTGACTAACGCACGCCGTTCGACTGGCGTGACGTCAGAAAAAACACTCATCAGCGCACGACGACTGAAATGCGACAGACCGCCGCGCGCTTTACCCACGAAATGCGCCAGCATGTCTTTGGTTCTTTCGAAGTCTGCGACGACACCGTTCAGCATCGGAGCGACGACGGCAACGCCGCGTTCTTCGCGCCCGTGTTTGTGTTGTGCTTCAGCGCCAATCGCGATCACTTCACCACTGATCGTGTCGATCGCTACCAGTGATGGTTCATCGATGACAATACCGCGGCCGCGCACGGAGATGATGGTTGAGGCCGATCCCATGTCGATCGCCATCGAATCGGAAACGAGGTCTTGTAGAGCACGCATAACTTTGCCGCCAGTCTAGATAATCCTGTTACGCAAGACAATCCGGTAATCTACTGTTTGTGTATGTCGTCGGCGTTTCCTGTATAGTCGGTGTAAATCATCTACAAACACGGAAGGACATCATGCCAACACGAAAAGCGGAAGCTGAATGGGAAGGTAATCTGGCTGAGGGTAAAGGCAAGTTGAAAGTCGGGAGCGGCGCGTTTGAGGGCCCCTACTCTTTCAAATCTCGTTTTGAAGAAGGCGAAGCGGCGACGAACCCGGAAGAGTTGCTTGGCGCCGCTCATGCCGGTTGTTTCACGATGGCTTTGACGGCGCAGCTTTCGCGCGCGCGGATCACGGCCAAACGAATCCACACTGAAGCGCGAGTGAAACTGGAAAAAGTCGGCGAGGCTTTTTCCATTACGGAGATCTTTCTCGAGACTGAAGCCGAAGTTCCGGATATCGACGACGCGACATTCCAGCAGTACGCGCTCGAGGCGAAACAAAACTGTCCGCTTTCCAAAGCACTCGCGAGCACCGAGATCAAGATGAACGCAAAACTGCTCTAAGCGTCAGATCTGCGTTCATCAGCGTTCATCAGCGATTGATTTAGATTTCGCCGAATCGGCCGAGTTGATAATCCTCAATCGCCTGGCGAATCTCGTCGTTTGTGTTCATCACAAATGGTCCATACCGCGCGACCGGCTCATTCAGCGGCACGCCGCCGATCAGCAGTACGTCGAGCGTGGATTTCGCGTCAGCGGGATTCTCGAGTCTCACCTGATCGCCATTCTGCGCAAACAAAACCATCTGCCCGTCGACGGCTCGCTCGCATTCTGCTCCGAACAAGCCTTCGCCATCAACGACGTATGCAAACGTGCTGTAAGAACTCGGAACCGTTTGCGTGATCAGGCCGCCGGGTTTCAGCTTATAGTGCAGGTAGACGATGGGTGTGCGCGTTTCGATGACAGCCTGTTGGCCCATCGCTTCGCCGGCGATCACCGTCACGGTCACCAATCCATCCGCCGAAGTCACCTTTGGTATCTGCGCATTCGGGATCTCCTGGTAACGCGGTTTCATCATCTTGTCGCGTTTTGGCAGGTTCACCCAAAGCTGAAAGCCATGCATGCGTCCTCCGGAGCGAGCGAATTCCCTGCTCGGCATTTCGGAATGGATCACACCGGCGCCCGCCGTCATCCACTGCACGTCACCGGGCGTGAGACGTCCCGCGTGTCCGCGCGAGTCTTTGTGCTCCATCTCGCCGGACAGCATATAAGTCACTGTCTCGAAGCCACGATGCGGATGATCCGGCGCGCCCTTCGCCTGACCAGGGCCGAGGTCCATCGGCCCCATTTCATCGAGCAGCAAAAACGGATCGAATTCTGAAAACGATGCTTTCGGAAAAGGACGGCGAACCAGAAAGCCCGCGCCTTCCAAAGTCTCAATACTGTTCACGATGCCAGCCACCGTTCGTTCGGTCTGCTGAGTTTTCAATGCTTCCTTAGCCATCGACATTACCTCTCCTGTTCCCTGCGACGCATGATTAAGTCGCATTTTCTTCTGCGGCTTGATAGCCAATTTTTTTCAACAAGCGAATAAGCTGCTCGCGTTCCGCTCGACTCAGCGACGCAGACGCGAGTCGTTCCATGTCAGCAGCGTGATCGGCGTATATGCGTTCGATCAGCTTCCGGCCTTCCTTCGTCAGGTAAACAATCTTCGCCCGGCGATCTGTACCGGAAGCGCGCCGTTCCACCAATGCTTTCGACTCGAGCCGATCGACCGCGATGGTGATTGACCCACTCGTCAACAGCACTTTCCTGCCGATTTCATTGATCGGCAGCGGCCCTTTGTGGAGCAACGCCTCGAGCACGGCAAAGTCGCTACCACACATCTCCAACTCCGCGATGCTGTGCTCCGCATAGCTCTCCACCGCCCGCGCCGCCTTCCATAACACCAGAAAGACATGCACCCCACTGCCACCTTTTAGCGATTCCAGCTTAGCCATATTTACCTTGATGCCAAGATACTTTACATCAAACGACGCGCTCTGGCAACCCCGCACCCGATCCGCGTCCCACCGGCGTTAATGCACGCCCCAAAAACGTGCTAAGCTTCATGCTCTCATGAGCCATTATCGCAACTGCAATATCTGTGAAGCGATTTGCGGCATCGAGATCAATGTGCGCGGCGATCGCCAGCTCGATATCCGCGGCGACAAGGACGATCCGTTCAGTCGCGGCTATATCTGCCCGAAGGCGGTCGCCTTGCAGGACATCCATTACGACAACGATCGCCTGCGCTATCCGGTTCGCCGCACGCCGCAAGGCTGGCAACGCATCGCGTGGGCAGAAGCTTTCGACGAAGTCGCGCGAAACCTCAAACGCATTCGCGCTGAGCATGGCCGAAATTCTGTGGCCACGTATCTCGGTAATCCCACTGTTCACAACTACGGCGCCCTTTTGTTCGCACCGGGATTCATCCGCAGTCTGCACACGCGTAACCGCTTCTCTGCGACTTCGGTGGACCAACTGGCTCATCATCTTTCCGCGTACCTGATGTTTGGTCATCAACTGCTGCTGCCGGTGCCGGACGTCGATCGCACGCAGTTCTTTTTGATCCTCGGCGCGAATCCGGCTGTTTCGAATGGCAGCATGATGACTGCGCCGGGGATGAGTCGACGATTGCAGGAGATTCGCCGCCGCGGAGGAAAAGTTGTGCTCATCGATCCGCGGCAAAACGAAACTGCGCGCTTTGCGGATCGTCATCTGTTTATTCGTCCTGGTACAGACGTTCTTTTACTGTTGGCATTGCTGCACGTCATCTTCGACGAAGGTCTGACGCAGCTCGGCAAGTTGGCGGCGTTCACAAAGAATGTCGACGTTGTAGCAGAAGTTGTGACTGAGTTTTCGCCTGAGAAAGTTGCGGCGATGACGGGAATCGATGCGGATCAAATTCGCCTGTTGGCGCGCGAGTTTGCGGCTGCTGAGTCGGCCGTCTGCTACGGAAGAATCGGCGTGAGCACGCAGGAGTTCGGCGGCGTTTGTCAGTGGTTGATTAACGTGCTGAATATCGTCACCGGCAATTTAGATCGGCCTGGTGGCGCGATGTTTCCGCTGCCCGCGTTTGATCCCGTGACGGCGCCGGAGTCGCTGGCGCAACGTGGGAGTTTTGCGCGTTGGCATAGTCGCGTGCGAAAGCTACCCGAATTTACGGGAGAGTTTCCGGTTGCGACCCTGGCTGAAGAGATTCTGACTGAAGGCGCCGGACAGATTAAGGCTTTCGTAACGATTGCCGGGAATCCGGTGTTGTCGACGCCAAATGGTCGTGAGTTGGATCGAGCGCTGGCAAGCCTGGAGTTTATGGTGTCGCTCGATTATTACATCAACGAGACGACGCGGCATGCGCACATCATTTTGCCGCCAACCTCGTCGCTCGAACGAGATCATTACGATCTGGCGTTTCACCTGCTCGCAATTCGCAACACGGCGAAGTTCTCACCGGCGTTGTTCGCGCCCGACGACGACGCGCGACACGATTGGGAGATCCTGCTCGAGTTGGAAACACGCATCAAGCACGATGGTCCAGTTGGTAGTGTGAAGCGGCGGGTGGTCAAACAATTCCTCGGGCCTGAGAGAATGATCGATCTTGGTCTGCGCTTTGGACCATACGGCAGCGGCGTCAACCTGTTTGCAAACGGACTCACGCTACGGAAGCTGAAGCAGGCTGAACATGGAATCGATCTCGGACCGCTGACTTCCTGTTTACCGGGCCGGTTGCGTACTGCCGACAAGTGCATCGAACTGGCGCCGGAGGTCATCGTCAAAGACGTCGCTCGCGTGAAGGCAAAATTCTTGGAGACGACGGCTCACGACTCTAATGGTCATTTGTTATTGATCGGACGACGGCAACTGCGCGGTAACAACTCCTGGATGCACAACACTGAAAGATTGGTCAAAGGAAAACCTGCTTGCACGATCATCATGCATCCCGAAGATGCCGCGAATCGTGATTTGATAACCGGTCAAAATGCGCTGGTGCGATCGAGAGTCGGATCGATCGTGTTGCCGGTGGAAGTTTCGGACGAGATGATGCGCGGCGTGGTGAGCATCCCGCACGGCTGGGGCCACGATCGTTCCGGCAGTCAACTCGCGGTGGCCCATGAGCACCCGGGCGCGAGTATCAACGACCTCACCGATAACCACGCCATCGACGCTCTTTGTGGCACCGCCGCCTTCAATGGCCTGCCGGTCACCGTCGACCCCGTTGCGCCAAAAATTAATTAGCCACATAAGGCACAAACGAAAATGATTTTGTGCTTTATGTGCCTTTTTGCGACTGAAAATTTCCAGACTATCTTTTCGTTTCCTTCGTCTAAAAACATTGGTATAGTGGCTGCACCTGGGTTGTTAACCAAAGGTGCCCCTCTAAAAATTGCAACACCTCACCTGAAACCAAGTC
>Ga0163163_10004891_pt1 | contig 11523 bp, 11 predicted proteins | sample S65metaG_FD_119766 | JGI IMG/M metagenome (GOLD analysis project Ga0163163, IMG submission 119766) | Switchgrass rhizosphere microbial communities from Kellogg Biological Station, Michigan, USA - S6-5 metaG | ecosystem: Host-associated > Plants > Roots > Rhizosphere > Soil | place: USA... | reverse complement strand
TAACCCCTAGTCGTAGTTTCTGTGGATCCTGTGCGAATCTCCAAATGCCCTGTCTGTTGCTCATCCCCAACGTTTCCGACTTGTGAATAAGACAGATCCACATCTGTGAACAGTCTGTGCAAGAAAGTACCGTGAACCTTTTCCACAACAGGTCCACACGACAATCTACTTAAAAGATTCAATAAACGCCTGGATCTGACGATTCAGGTCCTTGTCCTGCTGGCGCATAAGTTCAACCTTATTTATGGAATGCAGCACAGTAGTATGGTGCTTGTTTCCGAATTCCCGTCCCAGTTGAGGCAGGGAAGCGCCTGTGATTTTCTTGCACACGTACATGCAGATCTGGCGAGGACCAGTAACTGCCTTTGCATTGTTTTTGGCTTTCAAGTCCTGCACACGCATGCCGTAATAATCCGAAATGGTTTTCTGGATCATTTCGATGGTGATCACCCGTTCATCCGAACTGAGAATGTCGCGCAGCGTTTCCTGGGCGACTGGAAGCGAGATCTCCAAACCTTTAAGAGAGCAGTAGGCGATCAGACGAACCAGAGCGCCTTCGAGTTCCCGGATGTTGGATTTGATTTTGCTCGCGATGTAGAGCGCGACGTTGTCTGGAATCTCGATGTTCTGCTGTTCCGCCTTCTTCTTGATAATGGCGATTTTCGTTTCGAGATCGGGTGGTTGAATGTCTGCAATCAGTCCCCATTCAAATCGAGAATGAAGGCGTTCCTCGATCGTCGGGATTTCCCTCGGGGGACAGTCGGCGGAAATGATGATCTGTTTGTGAGTATCGTAGAGAGAGTTGAAGGTATGGAAAAACTCTTCCTGGGTTCGTTCTTTTCCCGCAATGAACTGAATATCATCTATCAGCAGAACGTCATTGTTCCGATAGCGTTCGCGAAGACTTTCCATCTTCCCGTATCGAATGGCGTTGATCGTTTCGTTTGTGAACTTTTCGGTCGAGATATAAGTAAGGCGTAAATTATGATTGCGTCGTTTTATTTCGTGTCCGATGGCGTGCATCAGATGGGTCTTTCCAAGCCCGACACCTCCATACATGAAAAGAGGGTTGTACGCCTTGGAGGGTCGTTCAGCCACCGCCAGCGCTGCCGCATGGACGAACTGATTCGATGATCCAACGACAAACGTGTCGAACGTGTACTTGGGATTCAGCGTGTTGTCGATGGAATCAAAATCCAGATTCCGCTGCACCGGAGAATCCGATGGGGGAGATGCACCCCGCTCGGTAATATATACAACGTCAATTTCGCCGACCCCGGCTGCTTTGGCAGCTTCAATGACAACGTCGATATGTTCGTTGAGCCAATCCTGAAAAAACGCATTCGGCACGCGCACGTAAAGTGCGCGGCCTTCGTGTTTGATGAGCTGGGTCGGTTTGAACCAGGTGTTGAAGCTTTGCTGGTTCACTTTCTGTTCGAGAATGCTTAGTACTTGTTGCCAACTATCCATGTAGAACCACTTCAATAAAAAAGGGTGAGATATTCACAGGTTTTCCCACATGCGTGGAAAAGCTGTGTCCAACGAACTGTTTCGAGTCCCTGCTTTTGGTGTCTTCTGGCGTGAGAAGAGGCGCAAGGGTAACACTTTCAATTTTCCATTTCAACAGCGCAAAACTGTCATGGAAATGCATGTGATCAAGTAAGATCCATGACCATGCGAAGCAGCCGCGAGTCGTGGATTTTTGCAATGACGTTGTTCAGTGCGGCTGCCGCGCTGATCTCGATAGCAGCATCGGAAATCCTGCTCGCGGGTGCGTGTTTACTGTGGATTGTGCTTCGTCCGCGTCCGGTGAAGTGGCCTGCATACACGTTGCCGCTGATTGCTTTCATGCTGACGACGGTACTCTCATTTGTCATGTCGCCGGATCGGAGCGTTGGTGGACATCAGATCGGGAAGTTCGTTCTGTTTCCCATGGGACTCCTTGCAGCGAATTTCATAAATAGTTCCTTTCGAGTCAAACTGACGTTCAAGCTTCTTCTTGTTGTTGCGGCGGCGGGATCTGCCACCTCACTCGTGCAGTTCATATTGAAGGAACGCCGATTTCTCGAAACACAGACTGTTGAATACGACCCGATGGTGCTTGATCGCGTGAAGGGCTTCATGGGTCACTGGATGACATTCAGCGGCGGACAGCTCCTGGTCTGGTGCGCAGCGCTGCCACTCATTGTATGGATCGGCAGGCGATGGATTATTCCCCTTTCCATGATCGGAATCGCCCTCGTCTTCAGCTTCACGCGAGGCGCATGGCTTGGGGCGGCATCCGGCATTGCAGTTTCGTCTTTCTGGATTCCCAGGCGACAGCTGGTACGCATTATTGTTCCTATCGTGATCGTTGGCCTGCTGGCCTCGCCGTTTGTTTATCATCGCGTCTCAATGACAGTTAAAGGACAATCCGGGGGGGACGTGGGACGAATTAAGCTTCTTAAAGTTGGTCTCGAGATGGTTCGTGCACACCCCCTGTTCGGAGTGGGGCTGGAACGGATTCCCGCAGAGTTCCCGAATTACTATAAGGCGAACGATCTGAATACTTTTTATATCGGCCACATGCAGAATGATTTCATGCAGATCGCGGCGGAACGTGGACTGGTATGTTTTGCTTCCTTCCTATGGTTTCTATTTGTGCTGTATCGGAGTCTCTGGGGGTTTTCAAAGAGTGGTGGCGAAATGCGACGTTTGACCGCGGCGTCTGCGATATGCGCGTTGACCGGATTTCTGGTGATGGGGCTTACGGAATTCAATTTTGGTGATTCCGAACCATTGATTTTGTTCCTGTTCATCGTGTCGATCCCGTTCGCAATGGAAACCGTTCTCAAAGGATCGAATCCGAGCGTTCCTTGACGGGCTTCGCTCTGCAGTGTTAGCATTTTAGGTTTTCAAGGAGACCAGCGAATGCCACAGAGAACATACCAACCCAATAACCGGCATCGGGCAAAGACCCATGGGTTCCGCCAGCGGATGAAGACCAGAGGCGGCCGGCTGGTCATCAAGGCAAGGCGAGACAAGGGCCGCAAACGCGTCGCGGTCGAGCACTACTAAGTCGGATTGTCTTGATCCGGAAATACACGTTCCCCAAATATCTCCGGTTGCGAAAGTCGATAGAATTTCAGTCGGTTTACAAGAGGGGCGCGAAGATGACATCGCGCTCCTTTGTTGTTTTTGCCGTGGCAAATGGTTTCGAGCACAGCCGCTTTGGATTGACGACGCCGCGGAAGCTCGGACCTGCCCACGATAGAAATCGCATCAAAAGGAGAGTTCGTGAAATTATTCGGACTACGCGATTTCTTCTGCCGGCCGGGCTCGACGTGGTTCTGAATCCACGCCGGTCCGCCGGTGATCGAGAGTTGGGCGAGTTACGATCAGAATTGCTTTCGCTCTTCGGATCTTCATTATGAGGATGTCTGTTGGACAGGCCGTTGGCCTCGCTTCAATTCGTGCATATAAACGCGTGGTCTCGCCCTGGCTGAGGCCGGCATGCCGGTTTACCCCGACGTGCTCGGAGTATGCCTATGATGCTATCTCGCGCCATGGATTCTGGCGCGGAGGCTTGATGGCAATGCGCCGTCTCGGAAGTTGCCATCCTCTTCATCGCGGTGGATTCGACCCCGTAATCTGAGAGCAATAATAATTCGATGGATAATAAGAGAGTACTGCTTGCGTTCATTCTTTCCTTCGCCGTCCTGATCGCATTTCGCTGGGCTTTTCCTCCAGCGGTTGAACAGCCCGCGCCACCGGCTACTCCTCCCCCAGCGACGGCAACGGTTCCTCCTGCGGATGTAAAGCAGCCGCCAGCCGCACCAAAGGCGCCGTCTGCCGGAGTTCCTGTGCCCCAGGATTTGCACGCGGATCAAGCCGAAGGCACGGTGATTGAGAACTCGCTTTATAAGGCGACGGTGTACAACGAGGGCGGAGTCCTTAAGAGTTTTCAGCTGATCAAGGCGCCTTACTTTGATGCAACCGGCCACCCCTTGGAGTTGATTAACGGTGTTTCCGCAAACGCCGTCGGATGGCCGCTTTCGATTGCGACGGGAGATCCCAAGCTGGATGCCTTCCTTGCTCATGCGGTCTTTGTTGTTAAACGGGACGGTGACAAGTTATCGCTGGAATTCGCAGGTGACGGAATTCACGTTCGAAAGACGATGGAGTTTGATCCCGAGAATTATCAGTTCTCGGTGACAACCTTACTGGAACGCGACGGCCAGGCTGTGCCGCATCAGCTTGTCTGGCAGGCAGGCTTTGGTGACCAGTCGGTGCCTGATGAACCGAAAAAGAAAAATGCGGTTTACGATGCCGACTCGAAGTTTACTCGCGTCGTCCTTTCCGGGATCAAGGCTCCCGTGGATGTCACCACGTCGTTGATTGGAGCGGAAGATCAGTATTTCATTTCGATGTTTGTGCTGCCTCAACCCGGTCCGGTGAAGATCAGCGAGACGGAATTCAATGCGGCAGACAGCACACCTTCGAAAGCACTGCGGCTTGCGGTCCCGGGAGCCCAGACTGTTCGGATTTATGTCGGACCCAAGGACGAGTCACGTCTCCTGCAGGCAGATCCTCGACTTGGCGCAATTTTGAATTACGGATTTTTTGGGTTCATTTCGAAGCCGGTTATCTTGCCCGCTCTCAAATGGATTCATGGCTACGTCGGAAACTATGGTTGGGCGATTGTATTAATTACGATTCTCGTGAATCTCGTATTGTTCCCTCTTCGCCTGAAGTCACAGATTTCGATGCAGAAAATGCAGAAAATCCAGCCGCAGGTCAATACGCTCCAGGATAAATACAAGAAGATGAAAGCCAATGATCCGCGCCGGGCCGAAGTTCAGGCCGAGATCATGAAACTTTATCAGGAGCATGGAAGTCCGATTGGTGGCTGCCTTCCGTTACTACTACAAATGCCGGTGATGCTGTCGTTTTACAGTATGTTGTCCGTTTCGATTGAACTGCGGCAGGCGCCCTGGATCCTCTGGGTCCATGATTTGTCCCGTCCGGATCCGTACTACATCATCCCAATCCTGATGGCCATCGCGATGGTCATTGGCCAGAAGATGACGCCGACGACCGTCGATCCCGCTCAAGCCAAAATGATGCTGATCATGCCTGTGGTGATGACGGTGTTTTTTCTTTGGGTCCAGAGTGGCCTGACTTTGTATTGGCTGACAAGCAACCTTGTCGGCATCGGCCAGCAGTGGTTCATCAGGAAATACTGGGGTGGGGATAGAGACAGAGACAGCAAGGTCAAATTGGTGAAAGCATCTCAGCAAGGAACTTCCCGTTGATCAGGACACCCGGCGTGACCATCCTCGATTCGCTGGCGTGTTGATGTCGCTATGCGCGAGGGGCTACATAAAGTTGTCCCAACCGATGACACGATTGTCGCAATAGCCACACCCTTCGGCCGCAGCGGCATTGGCGTCGTACGCATATCTGGCAATCGATCCGATTCCATAGCAGCTCGTTTGTTCAAATCGGAAAGAACTTTGATTCATCGCTACGCGACACCTGGCCAGTGGGCGGATGCAAAGGGAATTGTTATTGATGAAGTCGTAGCGACGCTGTTTAAAGCTCCCAATACATATACGGGCGAGGACATTCTTGAAATCAGCGCCCATGGGAATCCGCTGATCCTTACTCGAATCGTTGGAACTGTCCTCGAGATGGGCACTCGCATGGCGGCGGCTGGTGAATTTACGTTGCGTGCGGTAATCAACGGCAAAATGGATTTGATTCAGGCCGAGGCAGTGCGAAGTTTCATCGATGCTCAAACGGGTGAGCAGGCGCGCGCAGCTCTTTTGCAGATCGGGGGGGCACTTTCAAAAAGGATATTTCCTGCGAAGGAAAAGTTAGTCGATGTCATTGCGCAACTGGAGGCGGGAATTGATTTCGCGGACGATGACGTTCCGCCGCCCAAAGCGGATGCGGTAGCAGCGGATCTCGTACAGGTGTCTGAAGCACTTAAGGAACTACAGGCGTCGTATTCCTACGGCAGGATATTGTCCAGTGGCCTGCGATTGGCAATTATCGGCAAACCGAATGTCGGTAAATCCAGCCTGTTCAATCGGTTTGTCGGCCAGGATCGGGCAATAGTCACAAATGTTCCTGGCACAACGCGCGATGTCGTAAGTGAAAGCGTCAGTTTGGATGGAGTGCCGCTGAGATTCTTCGATACAGCAGGATTGAGAGATACAGACGAGGCTGTTGAACGGATCGGCATGGAACGAACCATTGAGACCTTGAGTGAGGCGGACCTGGTGCTGTTTGTGTTGGATGGATCCGCGGCTATTGATGATTTGGACCGAGACATTCAATCCAGGATTGAAAAGACGGCGCACCTCACGATCGTCAACAAATGTGATTTGCCAGAGAAAAGTACGGTGGTTCTTCCTGGAGAGACCGACTTGATCCGAGTCAGCGCTAAAACGGGTGAAGGGTTCCAACACCTGCAGAATGCGATACGAGTGTTTTTGGGGATCAAGCCGGAGAGTGTATCGGGCGCGGTTATGACAAGCGCCAGGCAGTTTGAATGTCTATCCGGAGCAGTCCGTGCTCTTGATAAGGGAGGCGTGTCTTTGCTTGAAGGCGTTCCACATGAAATGGTCCTGCTGGATGCTTATGAAGCGCTATCTCAATTGAATGAATTGACGGGGGAGGTTGTTACAGAAGATATTCTTGGAAGAATTTTCTCGACCTTCTGTGTGGGTAAGTAAGTCATGTTTGATGAAGCCTATGATGTTGTAATTGTCGGCGCAGGCCATGCTGGTTGTGAAGCGGCGCATGCGGCGGCCCGGATGGGCCTGATGACGGCGCTCTATACGATGAATGCGGACTTGATTGCGCAGATGTCGTGTAATCCGGCGGTGGGTGGAATTGCCAAAGGCCATCTGGTTCGTGAGATTGATGCCCTCGGCGGCGTCATGGGTCTGGTTGCGGATGAAGCCGGTATCCAGTTTCGGCTTTTGAATACGGGACGCGGCCCTGCAGTGTGGTCGCCGCGCGCGCAGGAAGACAAATCGCAGTACCGGACGGTGATGCGTAGAGTATTGGAGCGCACGCCAAATCTCTTTATCAAGCAGGCGGAAGTCACAGACATCCTTTTGAATGGCGCGGTGGTATCGGGAATCGAACTGCAGGATGGCCGCCGGGTTTCCGCGAAAGCTGTGGTATTGACGACGGGGACATTCCTGAATGGACTGATTCACATTGGTGAAAAACAATTCACATCCGGTCGAAGTGGAGAGCCTGCATCCATTAATCTCGGGAATTGTATTCGCGGCATGGGATTCGAATGGGGGCGGTTAAAGACAGGTACGCCGCCGCGGCTGGATCGACGAACTATAGACTTCTCAAAATTCGAACTACAGGATGGTGATGCTGAACCGACGCCCTTTTCGTTTCGGACGATAGGACAGCTGCAGAACAGAATTCAGTGTTACATCACACGAACTGATCCGGGTATTCACAACATCATTCGCCGCAATATGGCACGGTCGCCACTGTACAGTGGGCAGATTCAGGGCATAGGACCGCGATATTGTCCATCGATTGAGGACAAAGTCGTTAAGTTTGCAAACAAGGATCATCACCAGATCATCCTTGAACCGGAAGGCATCGACACGCACGAGATTTATGTAAATGGGCTTTCAACAAGTTTGCCCATCGATGTGCAACGCGAGATTTTGGAAAACATCAAGGGCCTGGAGTCGGCCCAGATGATTCGTCCGGGCTATGCCATCGAATACGACTTCGTTCAGCCGACAGAACTGCATAGCTCTCTGGAAACCAAAAAGATTTCCGGATTGTTCCTGGCCGGCCAGATCAACGGGACGACGGGATACGAAGAAGCAGCGGCACAAGGGATCATGGCCGGAATTAATTCTGCGATCCGTATTAAGGGTGGAAGCCCGCTGGTGCTGGATCGGGCCGACGCGTACATCGGAATCATGATCGATGATCTGGTTACGAAAGGAACAAGTGAGCCATACCGGATGTTTACGTCGAGGGCGGAGTTTCGGCTGAATTTGCGTATCGACAACGCGGACAAGCGCTTGACTCCTGTTGGACGAAGGATTGGCCTGGTATCCGATGAGCACTGGAGTCTGTTTCAGGAGAGATGCTCTCGCCTGGATCTCCTGCGCCGACGGCTGGAGAGTCCAAGGCAGAATGCAGAGAATCCCTATTACATTTCCCGCGGGGTGACACTTCATCGCCATCCAACCTTGGTTACAGTGCTTCGACGGCCAGAGATTCGCCTCGAGGAACTGATTCGTGAGGGGCTGGTCGAGGGGACTAACTTGCGGCGTGAAGATTTAATGTCCATTGAGTCGGAAATTAAGTACGAAGGATATATGAAGCTTCAGGATCGCGACGTTGCACGCATGCGGAAGGCGGAAGCCCGACGAATCCCAGCGGACCTGGACTATTCATCGATGGCGGGCCTGTCACATGAAATGGTTGAAAAGCTCACGCGTATTCGTCCGGAATCGATCGCACAGGCCAGCCGTATTCCTGGTGTTACCCCAGCGTCTGTTTCCATAGTGTTGTTCCACATTGAGATGTTGCGCAACCGCACACGTTCTGAAAGTGTTGTTTAGTGTCGTTTGCGGAGATGCTCCGTACGGAGTTTCGCGAACTGGCGCTGGATATTCCGGCTTTCTCCCAACAACAACTCGCTCTGTACGCTGCGGAGATAGAGCACTGGAATAAAGCAGTCAATCTTACCTCCCTTGCAGGTCCCGCCCTGGTTCGCAGGTTGATCATCGACCCCGTTTGGGTTGGGCAATATTTGCAAATGAGCGGGGTGATGACGGACGTGGGATCGGGAAACGGTTCTCCGGGTATTCCTCTGACCATCACCCGAAAATTTTCATCGACGAATCTCATTGAGCCAAGAATGAAGCGGGCGGCGTTTCTGCGCCATGTGATCGGAAAAGTGAGACTGACAGATGTAGCAGTTCACAGGTGTCGTATCGAAGAAATGCCTGAAAAATCGCTGTTTTCGGATTGGATTACCCTTCAGGCAATAGATCCAACGCCTGCTTTGATTGAGGATCTGCGAAGAATTGCCATCGATACGACACGCGTAGTTTGGATTACATCGGTGATGACGCCCCCGGTGGTGGATTCCAGGATGATAGAAATCCCGGGAAGCGCGACCAAAATATGGGTATTCCGGCTGGACCAGATTTGACCGCGGTGGTCGTCAGACTGTTCCACGTGGAACATTGAAGGAGTTCCACTCAGACTATGGGACGGATTATTGCCATTGCGAATCAAAAAGGTGGTGTGGGAAAAACAACTACCGCCATCAATCTTGCTGCTTCACTTGCAGCCGCGGATATGCGAACGCTTCTGGTCGATCTGGATCCTCAATCGAATGCGTCATCCGGCCTGGGAATTCGAAAAGGAACATATCCTCGATCCACCTATCATGTTCTGGTCCATGGCACGCCGATGGAATCAATCCTTCAATCGACGGAACTGGAGGCGTTATTTGTTGCGCCGGCCAGCCGGGAACTTGTCGGAACCACCATGGAATTGTCTCAGGAGGAGGATCGGCATCAGAGACTGGCCAGTGCATTAGCACCGGTACTGTCCAAATTCGACTTCATCTTGATTGACTGTCCGCCATCTCTCGATATCCTGACGGTCAATGCTCTCGTAGCCGCACAAAGCCTCCTTATCCCGATTCAGTGTGAATATTTTGCGTTGGAGGGGGTTTCCGAATTGATGGAGACGGTTCAGCAGATCCGGCGAGTTCGGAATCCGGCCCTTGAGATTGAAGGCGTTCTGTTGACGATGTTTGATGAGCGAACAAACCTGTCCAATCAGGTGATGCGTGATTTGAGGGAATTCTTCGGAAACAAAGTCTTTTCTTCCATCGTTCCGCGAAATATACGGCTCGGTGAGGCACCGAGCCATGGCCGCCCAATATTGCTTTACGACATCAAATCGAAAGGTGCTGAGGCATACATCCGCCTCGCAAAGGAGATTATTCATGGCACAGAGAAAAGCCCTGGGACGAGGACTGAGCGCCCTGCTGGGGACGCCTGAACCGGAATCCGAAGAACTTCGCGAAATTGATATCAATCGTATCCTGCCGAACACTCAGCAGCCGCGAAAGAATTTCGATGAAGATAGTTTGAACGAACTTGCGGACTCAATCCGAGCCCACGGTGTGATTCAACCAATCGTTGTTCAGCCACTGCCGGACAGCTTCTTCCAGATTATCGCTGGTGAACGACGCTGGAGGGCGTCGCAACGCGCCGGCCTGCTTCGGATGCCCGCCGTTATTCGTGAGGTGGGTGCCGAATCCTCACTGGAAATTGCTTTGATCGAAAATCTTCAACGGGAAGATTTGAATCCCATTGAAGAAGCCCAGGCATTTGAAAAACTGATCGTGGATCTCGGCCTGACTCAGGAAGAAGTCGCCAATCGCGTGGGGAAAAGTCGAGCGACCATCACCAACACGCTCCGGCTTCTTCGGTTGCCGCCTGAAGTGCAAGTCTGGATCGGTGAAAGTAAATTATCCACTGGGCATGCAAAAGCACTCTTGTCCCTGTCCGAGCCCGGTGCGATACTCGATACCGCACGTAAGATCATTCAAGGCACACTTTCTGTACGCCAGGCAGAGGCACTGGTATCCCGCCAGCTGAAAGGCGATCCGAAAAAGGACTCCGCGGAGGCCGGCAATGTGCTCGATCCGAATGTAACCTCCGCCATACATGCGCTGGAGCTGGCGCTGGGCACGAAGGTTACAATTCAGGAAAATGGCGGCAAGGGTAGAATCGAATTGCATTTCTTTTCATTCGAAGAAATGAATCGGCTCTATGAAGGTCTCATCCGATCAAAGTTTTGAGGGCGTTGGAACAATGAAGATTTGGCGCAATAAGGAACAGCAAATCGCGGCGTTTTTCGATCAGGGAACTAATCTCACTGGCGAACTTCAGTTTTCAGGCGTCGTCAGGATCGACGGTAACTTTCACGGCTCTATCAACGGAGGTGAAACCCTGATCGTGGGGAGTAACTCCGTCATTCATGCCGACATCCGCGTGCGTGAAATCGAAATTCACGGCCAGGTTTTCGGAAATATTGAAGTCGGTGCCAGGGCTGAAATCCATTCGTCCGGCAGCTTCCGAGGCGACATTCATACGCCTCTTCTCGTGATTCATCCAGGTGGAGTTCTCGATGGACATAGCCACATGATTGCGGATTCCCCACCAGTAACGGACCAGTTTCGGGAGTCGACAGAAATCGTGCAAGAGGAGTCCGACAACAAGCGCCGCCGACAGGACAAGAGAACCGGCCCGCAATAGCCTGATATCGCAAAGCACTTTGCATTGACAAGACACGCTTGAATTCAGATCCACGTTTTTCACTTCTGATTTTTCGGACTTGAAAGCACTTTCTCTACACTGCTGCTTGACACCTGCTTCGTGCGGATGCTACTTTCCCAGTTTTGTCGCGGTGTTCATGCGGGTGTCCTTGCCCAGCCGTCCACCAAGACCAGCC